>Ga0316201_10002000_pt1 | contig 14253 bp, 13 predicted proteins | sample CS6wburrow_MG_FD_204516 | JGI IMG/M metagenome (GOLD analysis project Ga0316201, IMG submission 204516) | Coastal sediment microbial communities from Delaware Bay, Delaware, United States - CS-6 worm burrow | ecosystem: Environmental > Aquatic > Marine > Coastal > Sediment | place: USA... | reverse complement strand
ACATCCGCTGGCGCGCATACCGTCCCGCAGATATCGTTGGCCGCCGCCCGACACGGAACATGACGAGGAGAGGGCCACTTGAGCAGTGCGACGGGCACCGACAATTACACGTTCGCGGATGGAGTCAATCAGCCGCTGACGTACAAGAAGCTCGGACCCAAGGTGTGGGTCCTGGGCGGCATCATGGTCGTGACGGCGATCGTGACGCTCGTGCTCATCCTCCAGGAATTCTCGTCGAACAGCTACCTGTACCTGATGTTCTACGCGATCCCGGCCAACAGTGCGGTATCGGTGTTTCCACACGAACCGGTGGTGATCTACTTCGGATCGAACGGAAACGTCTGGTATACGGCGCTGGCGGCCAGCATCGGTACCTTGATCGCGGGCTTTCTGGACCACTCGGTCTTCGTCCCGGTGATGAACCTCCAGTCGCTGGCCGGCTACAAGGACAAGGGCTGGTATCAGAAGATCGCCCGCCTGTTCATGAAGTATCCCTTCCTCGTCATCGTGGTCACCGGTTTCACGCCGATTCCGTTCTTTCCCTTCAAGTTCCTGGCCTTTTCGGTTCACTATCCGCTCTGGAAGTACCTGGGCGCTCTGTTGACCGGGCGGTTCCCGAGATATGTGATGCTGGCCTGGCTCGGCAGCCTGTTCGAGATTCCGACGTGGGCCCTGTTCGCCTTCTTCGGCGTGGTGATCGCGATCTACGCTTTCAAGGCCATCCCCAAGGCCGTGAGCTACATCAAGGAAGCCCGCGGGCGTCGGGAGACCGCGACGCGCGAAGGGAACGAATAGGATGGTCAAGGGTTTTTAGCGGCCGTACAGGATGCTCCGGGCGGCGGAGTCTTCCTTGTTCATGGCCCGTTTCCGGGCGAGGTTGGCACCAATAGCGATTGAAGAAGCGATTCCAGGGGGAAGTGCATGAACATATCCGGAGCCATGGCGGCCAGAATGCTGGCACGTGGTTTTCAGAACAAGCTGCAGAACAAGCCTCTATCGATCTCGTTCGAGGTGACGCACAGCTGCACGGCCAACTGCTGGCACTGCAACTGGGGTGGCCCGATCAAGGAGACCCGGCTTTCGGCTGACGAGTACGCGGCGATTCAGAAAGAGCTGCGGCCGGTCGTTTCGCACGTGTCCGGCGGCGAGCCGCTGGCCCGGGGCGACGTATACGAAATCGTCGAGAAGCTGGCGAACCCCGGGAAGCTCCCGTTCATGATCGTAGTCAGCAACGCTTCGAACCTGAACGAAGAGAGATTCCGGAAGCTGCAGAAGGCGGGAATGGACCAGCTCTCGATTTCGATGGACTTCCCGGACGAGCGGCACGATGAGTTCCGGCGGATTCCGGGACTGTTCGACAAGATGTCGCGTACGCTACCCGAGTTGGCGAAGAACTCGGCCAAGGACGACATCCTGCTCAACGTCTGCATCACGAACTGGAACTACCAGGACCTGCCGGGCCTCGTGAAGAAGGCCAAGGAGTGGGGACTGCCGATCAATTTCTCGGTCTACAGCCACCTGCGGGTGCAGGACCGCACCGGCCTGATTGATGGGAACGGCGGCGGGGATCTCCTCAAGCAGAAGATCGAGGAAGTCATCGACCTCCGGAATCAGGGCTACCCGGTCTATACGTCGCCGCGCGTGCTGTGGAAGTTCTATCGGTTCATGACCGAGGGCGGCTTCCCCGGATGCCAGGCGGGTCGGAAGTTCCTGGTCATCAACCCTGACGGACGCATGACCCCCTGCGCGATGGTGATGGCCTACTTCGACAAGCAGGAGGACATGCTCGAGAACTTCACCAAGCAGAACACCTGCGAGGCGTGCTACATCGCGACGCGCGCCAACACGGAGAAGACCTTCAAGGAATTCCTGGAGGACAACGGACCGATCCTGAAGCAGCTGGTCCAGCCGTGGAAGTGGGGGAGCTGACGCTAACCGAGAGTCCTTCCGGGAGAGATGCACAGGCCGTCGGGTGCTGAGCGCCCGGCGGCCTTTATGCGCCTGATTCCAGTTGACGAAACCGCCCTGTGAGGGTAGACTCTGTCGCATCGGAGCCAGCCCTCGGGCGGCTCCGTTTTGTGCCTCGCGGACATTGACCTTCCGACGACGGCGCTGTTGTTTGAAAGCACTATGCGGGCATAGCTCAGCTGGTAGAGCGCAACCTTGCCAAGGTTGAGGTCGCCGGTTCGAATCCGGTTGCCCGCTTAGAAGGCGCGGGCAACGGTAATTCGCACCCTGGCGCGTGCTCAATGTCGATATGATCGACTCGCCCGCTTAGAAGGCGTGGGCAACGTGTAGTGGGTCCACGGTAGGTCACGGGGCGGTAGCTCAGCTGGCTAGAGCGCTGCGTTCACATCGCAGAAGTCGGGGGTTCGAGTCCCTCTCGCCCCATTTGGAACGGTTCTCTCCTTCGCGAGGCGGTCCTCGCTACGCTGCGAAGGCTCGCTCCGGAGAGACCGCACGCAAATGGAACTTGCGGGCGTAGCTCAGTAGTTCGCAGGCTTCGCCTGCTCAATGTCGTGACTGCGTCACGACTCGGTAGGTGCATTGCGGGCGTAGCTCAGTTGGTAGAGCGTCAGCTTCCCAAGCTGAAGGTCGCCGGTTCGAGACCGGTCGCCCGCTTGAAGAAAGTGTGACTGCGTCACGACTCGGTAGCTAGTTCTGCGGGTGTAGCTCAGTTGGTAGAGCGTCAGCCTTCCAAGCTGAAGGTCGCCGGTTCGACCCCGGTCGCCCGCTTAAGGCCCCAGGAATGGGGCCTTTTCTTTGTCCGGGCCGGTGACGTCGACCCCGGTCGCTCGTGCCGCCGTTTCAAGATCACGCCCGCTCGCAGCCCCTTAGTTATTGTAGACCATGCCTGCCTTCACATCCGACCGAGAGCGCTGCCTCTGGCTCTGGACGCTGGCCGCCGTTGTGGCCATCTACTCGAGCCTGGGGTTTGCGGGTGCACTGGCCGGTGCACTGCGCGATCGCAACCTGCTGGATACATCGTTCTTCGCCGGCGTGCTCCTGCTGGCGGCGGTCATCGCCTGGAGTGGACTGCAGAGGCGTCCGGGATGCCGCGAGATCTGGGTGGCACTCGGAATCCTGACCGTCTATGGAATGGCGTTACTCAGGATGGGGATCGGTCCGGAAGAGCGCACCCACCTGATTGAGTACGGCCTGGTGGCCGTTCTCATCTACCAGGCTCTTGTCGAGCGCCGCCGGCAGGGTCGCCGGGTCCCGAGACCGGCGGCTCTCGCCGTGGGAGTGACCGTGCTGTTGGGGTGGCTTGACGAGGGAATTCAGTGGCTCCTTCCAAACCGCGTGTACGACATCCGTGACGTAGGCTTCAACGCCCTGGCCGCCTTGATGGCGATCGCGGCGAGTCTCGCTCTGGCCAGAGCCAGGCAGTGGTGGCCGAACGGCGAAGACCGGTAGCGCCGTCGGTCAGCCGCGCTGATCCGGGTTACGACGTGCCATCCATAGATAGACCGGGACTCCGGCTGCCACCGTGGCCACGCCCCACAGGGACTCCGTGGGCCGTATGTGCAGCGCTGCCCAGAGTATCGCGACCGACAAGAGCACGTATGCGGCAGGCACCCAGGGATAAGCCCAGACCCGGTAGGGTCGTGGCAGGTCGGGCCTTCGCACCCGGAGAACGAATACCGAGGAGACGGCCAGGGCGGAGAAGAAGATCAACACGAAGGTGGCGTACAGGACGAGAGTCTCGAACGTGCCGCTGACCACGAGCACCGTGATCCACACACCCTGCAGAACGATCGCGTTTCGCGGGACACCGGTGCGGGATGCGGTATGACCGATCGACCTCGGGAAGAGGCCGTCGACCGCCATGGCATGATAGACCCGGGGACCAGCCCAGATCATCGCGCTGGCGGCCCCGACGATCGAGACGGCCACGATCAGGGTGAACCAGCGTCCAGCATCGGGTCCGAACAGCGCCCACGCCGTCTTGTGACCCACGAGGTCCACCGGCTCACTGGCCAGGGCGGATATGGGCAAGGCGTACAGATACACGACGTTCAGAGCCACGTACAGTGCGGTAACCGCAAGAACACCCCATACCATGGAGCGTGGGACGCTGCGCTGCGGCGTCTTGACCTCGCCTGCGATGTAGGTGGCAGCGTTCCACCCGGTGAAACTGAAGGTCACGAACATGAAGGCGATCAGGACCGAGCCGAGCCCGAAGGACACCTCGACATTGGGGGAAGCCAGGTTCTGCCAGTCGCCGGTGCCGAACGAGACCCCCAGCAGGACGAGCCCGACCAGCGCACCGATCTTCAAGACGGTTAGGAATCGCTGAGCGAAACCGCCTGCACCCACTCCCGCAACGTGGATCAGCGTCAGAATCCAGACCATGCTCAGCTCGACCAGGGGCGCACCGGGCGTGGCTCCACCAACACCGGTGGTGCCGAGCGCGGGAACCAGCTCACGGACGTGATCCCCGAACAGGTGAGCACTGCTCGCAATCGCCGCGCTGAATCCGATCGTCAGCGACGTCCAACCGCTCAGGTGACCCCAGAGCGGTCCATAGGCCTCCCGAATGTAGACGTATTCACCACCTGAGCGCGGGAACGCGGCGGCCAGCTCCCCGTACGAAAAGGCGCCGAAAAGAGCGAAGACCCCCCCCAGACACCACAATGCCAGGATGACTCCGGGGCTGCCCAGGTCGGCGGCCATGAAGCCTGTCGTGCCGAAGATCCCGGTGCCCACCATGTTGGAAACCAGCAAACAGGCGGCGGTGAACGCCGTGACCCGACCGGCGAGCGGATTCGTGGTCTCAGCGGCCCGCTGACCCTTGAGTCGTGGTGCGTGCCCTTCGGCGTGTCCTGCTTCGTTAGAGGACACGGGAGTCACTGACTCCTGCGTCGCAGCCAGCCGCCCGGGTTCTGAGTGAGGACATATGCCTCACGCGTGAAATCCTGCTCGTACAGCTCGGCGCCTCCGGTGTCGAGGTACTCGAGGAGTGCCGACATCGGACCGGGGCCCCACTCGGGCGCCACCGGTATGCCGTCCAGGTGGGTATCCTCGACGATCAGGTAGCTGCCGGGACTCACGAGCGGGCCGTACATGCGCAGCTCCTGCAGCACGTGAGGCCCCTCATGGTTCGAGTCGAGGAGCACCATCACCGTCTTGCCGGAAACCCGCTCGGCGATCGACGCGACGGTTTCGGGATCCGTCGAGCTCGAGTGAATGAACTCGACGTACTCCTGCCACAGGCCGTGTTCAGCAACCGTTGCCGTGTAGTCCTCGATGTCCATGGTAATGACCCGGGAGTCCTCCAGCCCAAGAAGGTCGAGCGTGGCGGCCCAGTAAAGAGCTGAGCCACCGGCAGCGGTGCCCGTTTCCACGATGTAGTCCGGCCGCACCTCCGAGATGATGTACTGCATCATCCACAGGTCCATCGGGTTCTTCATGACGCCGATCCCCAGGAACGAGGTGTTGTCCCATACCTTGAGATCGTTCCACATCTTCATGATTTGTTTCTGCTCGTCGACGGGCAGGATTCGGTCCTGTTGCTGGAGCATCCGGGTTGTCTGCTCCTGGGTGTGCCTCATCGCTTCCCGGTTGGTGAGCCCCGCCTTGGCGATCAGGTCCCACACGGCGGACCGCGTCGGGGCGTACGACCCGACGAGGAACGCGGCGACGCTGCTGACCAGGAGCAGCGAGGCGAAACCACCGGCGATCGCGAGCTTCTTCTCGTTTGTCTTCAACTTCTTACTCTCCTCGGGCGTGCCTCACGCCCGCTATACGTGACACGCCCTCTCGTGCGGGTCCACATCCACCCTGGTGCCGAACGAAGTACCGCGAATCGTGCAACGCCTGTGCCAGAAACCGGCGGCGGCTGCAACCAGGCGTCCCTGGCCCAAGATGGCCGGAGCGTCATAAAACGGCATCAGTGTCGCGTGCAACCGCCCGCTGGCCCCGCGTCGGGCAGCCTGGTTAGGTTGGGCTCCCTGCTCTCGACGGTCGCGGACCGAAAGACCCGCACAACGGTACATCCAGTCGATGATCGACACACCGAGTCCGCCCGAGGCCGCACCCGGGTCTGCCCCAATCCTGTCACCGCGCCTCGGTAGAGTCGCCAGGGCGGTCCTGTGGCTGGCGGCCCTGGGGTTTGGCATTGGCCTGCTCTACTTCGTCATCCGGCCTGGCCAGCGTGCGTCGGGGCCGGGTTCGTTCATCTTCTGGTACGCGATTCCCGCGCTGGTCGTCTCGCTGTCCGCCTGGGCTCTTCGGTCATCGGTCGAACGGCAGGTCGCCATGGTCCTCCTGCTGGTTTCGGTCGCGGGATCGGTGTTCGCCACTGAAGCGATCCTGCGGGCCTTTCCACAGAGAGTGGCCGGCTTCTCGTTGACGACCGTCGTCGCTGATTCCGTGTGCCCCGGCGAATACCGTCGTCAGACAGGCTGCCTGGCGGCGGCCGAAGAGGGCAGGCCATTCGATCGACGCACGACGTTGGAGGTGGTCGAGGACTTCGAGGCCCAGGGGATGGAGGCCTGGCCCAGCATCGATGCCTCCCACTACCTGGACCCTGAATACTCCATCACCGTCGATGGCGAACTGCGCATTCCTCTTTCGCCAGGCATGCCGGAGGTCTTCACGGTCTTCTGCAACGAAGCGGGAGAGTGGGTTACGTATGAATCCGATGAATACGGTTTCAACAACCCGGTGGGAGTGCATCGAGGTGGGGTGAAGACGGCGATCGTCGGTGATTCTTTCGTGCACGGGTGGTGCGTTCCCTTCGAGCAGACGTTGGTCGCACGCATTGCCGAAGCGGATTCCTCGGTCCTCGGACTGGGACTCGAAGGGAGCGGTCCGCTGGTACAGCTAGGCATCGAGCGCGAGTTCCTGACACCGATTCGTCCCGACGTCGTGGTCTGGGTGTTCTTTGAAGGAAACGATCTTCGTGACCTCAAGCGTGAGCTCGCTCACGAAGTTCTGCCGCGCTACCTGCAGCCGAACTTCACTCAAGGCCTCAGACAACTGACGCCCGCGCTCGCGGATCAGCTGCGCGATCAGGTGATGCAGATGCGAAGCGAAGAGGTGGCCCGGGCGGCGGGTGCGCAGCAGGCATGGGAGACCATGCGCCGGAGACGCGCGTCGCTCGCCGGATGGCTAAGGCTGACCGAGCTTCGCAGCAGAGTTAGAGAGCTGGGGAAGTCGAGAGCGCAACCTCAGCCCTATGACCCGCCGATGTTCGAGCAGGTCGCGGCCCGGATGCGAGACGATGTGGCCGACTGGGGAGGCACCCTACTGTTCGCCTACATGCCTTCGCGCCGGCGGTTCGAGGAATCGTCGACGGCAAATCCGCACAGGGACAGCATTCTCGCCCAGGTCCGAGAGCTCGGGATTCCGGTGATCGACCTTTACGAGCCGCTTTCGGCTCATCCGGACCCGCTCTCTTTGTATCCGTTCCGGATCGAGAACCACCTGACCGCCGAAGGCTATGAGCTGGCGGCGCGGGCGGTGAGAGAGGGAGTCCAGGCACATCTGGCCACGGTGATCGAATGAGCGGTCCAACGTACATCCTCGGCATCTCTGCCTTCTACCATGACAGTGCGGCGTGCCTGCTCCGGGATGGCGAGATCGTGGCGGCAGCCCAGGAGGAGCGCTTCACCCGCAAGAAGGGAGATGCGTCGTACCCGACCAACGCAGTCGACTTCTGCCTTCGCCGGGCCGGCATCGAACCTTCGGATCTGGCATTCGTCGCCTTCTACGACAAGCCGCTTCTCAAGTTCGAACGCATTCTAGAGACGTATCTCGGCGTGGCGCCCAGGGGACTGCGCCAGTTCCTGATGGCGGGTCCGCTGTGGATCAAGGAAAAGCTGTTCATGGATCGTTCGCTGCGCGAGGAGCTGGGCTATGAGGGCGACGTTCTCTATGCCGAGCACCACGAGTCGCACGCCGCGAGCGCCTTCTTCCCATCGCCGTTCGAGGCGGCCGCGATTCTGACCATCGACGGCGTCGGTGAGTGGGCTACGGCATCGGTCGGCGTCGGCGTCGGAAGTGAGATCGAGATCCTGCAGGAGCTGCACTGGCCCGATTCACTCGGACTGCTCTACTCGGCGTTTACGTACTACATCGGCTTCAGGGTGAACTCGGGCGAGTACAAAGTGATGGGCCTCGCGCCCTATGGGCAGCCTCGATACGTGAAGCTGATCCTCGATGAACTGATCGATTTGAGGGAAGACGGGTCCTTCAGACTCAACCAGGAGTACTTCAACTATACCTCCGGTCTCACGATGACGAGCCGCGCGTTTGATCGGCTGTTTGGCCGCCCTCCACGGACTCCTGAGTCGAAGATCAGTCAGATGGATATGGACCTGGCACGTTCGGTTCAGGAGGTGTGCGAAGAGGTCATGCTTCGGATGGCGCGGACGGCACGCAAGGAGACGGGCAAGGAGAACCTGTGCCTGGCGGGCGGTGTGGCCCTGAACTGTGTGGGCAACGGTCGCATCCTTCGCGAAGGTCCGTTCGAGAACATCTGGATTCAGCCCGCGGCCGGAGACGCGGGCGGAGCGCTGGGCGCCGCGCAGCTGGCGTGGCATCGCCGCTGCCGGCAGGCGAGAGTCGTGAGCCCGGGTCGTGACGGCATGCAGGGCGCGTACCTGGGTCCCGAGTACTCGCCCGACGAGATTCGCTCGTTTCTCGATGGATGCGGAGCCGTGTACGAAGAGCTTCCGCGAGAGAGCTTGCTCGAGCGAACGGCGTCGCTCCTGGCCGATGAGAATGTCGTCGGGTGGTTCAACGGTCGCATGGAATTTGGCCCGCGGGCTCTGGGTGCCCGCAGCATCCTGGGCGACGCCAGGAGCTCACGGATGCAGGCCCAGATGAACCTGAAGATCAAGTTCCGCGAGAGCTTCAGGCCGTTCGCACCGAGTGTGCTCGCGGAGCGGGCTGGCGACTTCTTCGACCTGGAGAGTGATTCACCGTACATGCTGCTCGTGGCTCCGGTGCAGGAAGAACGGCGGATTCCGGTTCCCGATGACCGGAAACATCTGTGGGGAATCGAGCAGCTGAACCTGACGCGGTCGGACGTACCCGCGATCACTCACGTCGATTACTCGGCGAGGGTCCAGACTGTGGGGCCGGAGTTCAATCCGGAGTACTACGATCTGCTGAAGGCCTTCGAACGACTCACGGGGTGCCCGCTGGTCGTCAACACGTCGTTCAACGTGCGCGGCGAGCCGATCGTCTGCTCGCCGGAGGACGCGTATACGTGCTTCATGCGGACGTCCATGGACTACCTGGTCCTGTGGCCGTTCCTCCTGGACAAGAAGATGCAATCCGAATGGATCGAGGAGGTCGATTGGCGGTCGAAGCTCGAACTCGACTGACGACCCGAGAGGGTCGCAAGTTCGGTCTGACGGTAGGGGCGGCGTTCGGCGTTCTGGCCCTGATCGGCTTCTGGCGCGGTCATCTCGTGGTGCCCGGCGCACTGGCCACGCTGGGAGCGGTCCTCGCGTTAGGGGGTGCCGTGATTCCCGATCGCCTCGGGCCTGTATACCATGCCTGGATGCGCGGGGCGCACGCGATATCGAAGGTCACCACACCCCTGTTCCTCAGCATTGTATACCTGGTCGTGCTGACTCCGTCCGGGCTCGTCATGCGGGCCCTGGGCCGCCAACCCCTTCGACACACGGAGTCGAAGGGCGGGTACTGGATCGAGCGTGAGCCGGGCCAAAGCAGTAACCTTGACCGCCAGTTCTGACACGAATCCCGAGGAGCGTGATATGGCGAGGCACAGTCTTCTGAGCGAACTCTGGGCGTTCATGCGTGCTCGGAAGAAGTGGTGGCTGCTCCCGATCATCATCATGCTGCTGCTCGTCGGCTCTCTGCTGGTGTTCGCACAGGGGTCTGCCCTGGCTCCCTTCATCTACACGGTGTTCTGACGGTCTCGAGTCGGGAAGGGACTCCAATGTGTTGCGTGGATGCAACACATTGGGACGCTTGAGTATCGACCGCGCCGCCGGGTAGTTGCCATCCGGATCTTCCCTCAATAAGCTTCCGGCCGCCCAAAATCCGGAGTTTCCACAGGCCCCAGTCCGCTGCCGGCGATCTGGCCCTGGTCTTGCACGTCGAGAGCCCGGTTTTGTGCGGACATCGAGGCGAACAAGCCAGAAACGTTGTGCTGGAGGTTCCGTGAGTAGTCGATACCGGGTGCTTGCTCTGATAGCGTTCGTGCTGTCCGCGGGTCTGTCTGCGGGCTGCTCGGGTGATGACGGGGTCTCACCGCCCACGACCTTCGCGGTCGGTGGATTCGTATCAGGGATTCAGACCGGGACGGTCGTGCTCCGAAACAATGGAAGCGACGAACTCTCCCTCGCAACGGACGGGGTCTTCCAATTCCCGACCGGTCTGCCGTCAGGGTCTGCCTACAACATCGTGGTCGCGAGTGAGCCCCCGGGCCAGGTCTGCGAGGTCGTCAACGGTGCCGGTACGGTCGGTCAGGACGACGTCGATGATGTCGTCGTCGCCTGCCAGCTGGCTTCGTACACCGTGGGGGGGACAGTCTCCGGCTTCGACAGCGGTGAACTGATTCTTCAGAACAATGGCGCGGACGATCTCACCATCACTGGCAACGGCTCATTCGCCTTCGCGACCGGCCTGACGTCGGGTTCCGATTTCGAGGTTACCGTGTCCGTTCAGCCCGATGGACAGACCTGTACGGTGACCTCAGGAAGCGGCACGGTCGGCACCAGCGACGTCACGACCGTCAGCGTGAGTTGTGAGGCTCGGCTGTACACGGTCGGCGGCACCCTCGCTGGCCTGTCGGGCGGAACCGTCACACTCACGAACAATGGCGGGGATGAGCTCGCCCTTACGGCGGATGGTCCGTTCACCTTCGCCGGCGCCCTCCCGGACGGGTCAGAGTACGACGTGGCCGTGGCTGGTCAGCCGTCAGGTCAGGTATGCACCGTAGCCTCTGGATCCGGCAACATCGGCACCACAGACGTCACGGACGTGAGCGTCGACTGTGTCGAGGCATACGCGGTGGGCGGCACCGTAACGGGCCTTAGCGGCACCGTGATCCTGCAGAACAACGGCGGGGACGACCTCTCCATTTCGGCCGACGGCGCTTTCACGTTCTCAGCACTGCTGGCTGACGGTGCCGCATACTTCGTGACCGTCGGCGAGCAGCCGGACGGTCAACTGTGCCTGGTCAGTGCCGAGAGCGGAACGGTGTCGGGAGCGAATGTGACGGACGTCGAGGTCTCGTGTGACTCTCGGGCGATCTCAAACAAGATCGTCTTCCACAGCGATCGTGACGGGGACTACGAGATCTACAGGATGAGACCTGACGGATCGAACGTGGTGCAGCTCACGGACAACGACGTGGACGACTTCTGGCCGGTGGTGTCGCCCGATGGGACGCGGATCGCTTTCTGGTCGGGCCGGGACGGGAATCAAGAAATCTACACCATGGCGGTAGACGGCTCGAACGTGACGCGAGTGACCGTCAACGGCTCTGCTGACCGGCAGCCGGCCTGGTCGCCGGACGGGCAGCGGCTCGCCTTCCACCGGGTGGTCAACGGTTCTGCCGAGATCTACACGATCAAAGTCGACGGAACGGGTCTCGTCCGGCTGACGAACAACACGGCCAACGATGACGAGCCCGCGTGGTCGCCGAACGGTTCGTTGATCGCGTTTACGTCGGACCGGGATGGCAACGACGAGATCTACGTGATGAGCGCGTCCAACGGGAGCAACCAGCAGAACATCAGCAACAACGGCGGGCGCGACGGAAAGCCGGACTGGTCGCCCGATGGCAGCCGGATTCTGTTCGACCGAAACAACACGACCATCGACGCGGCGTGGCTCGGCGATGCCGAGATCATGTGCATGAACGCCGACGGATCGGGCCAGACACGCCTCACTACGGATACCGCCGGATACGTCGACGCCCAGGCCCGGTGGTCAGGAAACGGTTCGAGAGTCGTCTTCAACTCGGGCCGGGACACCGGTGGAACGTTTCCCCAGCTGTACGTGGGGCAAATCAGCGGCTGCACCAGTATCACCGGCCTGGACCGGGTGACCGTCTCCAACGCCAAGGACGCCGCGGCCGACTGGGCGCCGCAGTAGAACGGAGCCGGCATGCCACAGCGATTGATCCGCGGTCTCGCCGTTGCGGCGGTAGCCCTCGGGATCCTGTTCGGAGGCCGTGCGGTCGGCCTGCCCGAGCCTATTCTGGTCGGGGCCATCGTGGTGCTCGCGCTGTTCACCCGCGCTTTCGTCCGAGGCCGGTAGGCTCCGCGTCCGCGAGTACTCAAGGACCCTTTCAAACAGGCCCCTCCAGCCCTAATATTGCCGCTCGCTTCGTAGGGGTACTTACGCGGGCTTCGGGGAGGGGCCGATGGGCACATACTTCGTATCGAATCGCGATGAATCCGTCCGGATGTTCAAGAGCGATCTGCTGGAGCGCACCACCTACGTCCACCCCTGGGTCCCGCACCTGATCTACATACCGATCCTGGTTGCACTTCTCTGGTTCAGTCCGCTGGGCCCGGGGGCCACTGCGCTCTACTTCGCGGTGGGTCTCCTGATCTGGACGTTCATCGAGTACCTGCTTCATCGGTTCGCATTTCACGCGCCCGATGAGATCATGAAGGAGACGCACGAGATCTCGGCCGGACTGGAGTTGAACCAGGCGGTGATTCCGGAGCTCCCGACGCTTCGCCACGTGATCTACTTCATCTTCCATGGCGTGCACCACGAGTACCCGAGCGACTCGATGAGACTCGTGATGCCTCCGGTCGCAAGCCTCCCGATGGGGCTGGTGGCCTGGGTGATTTTCTCGTTGATCTTCGGAGGGAAGGCGATCCCGGCATTCGCCGGATTGCTCTTGGGATACCTGATTTACGATACGACTCATTTCGTGCTGCACCACAAGTCCGTGCCGACGGCCTTCGGAAAGCTGATCAAGAAGGCGCACATGCGGCACCACTTTCTGGAGCCCGACGAAGATTACGGCGTGAGCTCGCCGTTGTGGGACATCATCTTCCGGACATACGGCGGCAAGAAGACAGCACCGAGTGCGTAGGTTCTTGCACGCGGGGGCGCTTGGACTGGGGTGCCTTGCGGCGCTTGCCGCAGGCGCATGTGATCCTGCCGGGACGTCCGACTCCGGCGTCCCGGGCACCATCCGGGTCGCAACCTTCAACATCCAGGAACTCAGTACGGCCCGTCTGACGAGCGTCGATGGATCCGGCACTGGCCTGGATCCGCAGGCGGTGGCCGCAGCCAGGGTCATCCTGCACGCCCGGCCCGACATCCTGGTGCTCAACGAGATCGACTTCGACTGGGAGCATCCGGACGATCCGGCGCTCAACGCTCGCCGGTTCGCTGAAGCCTACCTGGCCTCCGGGCCCGATTCGATTCGGTACCCGTATGCCTATGCCGCACCCAGCAACACGGGGCTGTTGACCGGTCTCGACCTCAATGGGGACGGACGGGTGGCCACCGACTCCGATCGGGGCACGCGGGAGCACGGCGACGATTCCTTCGGATTCGGCACCTATCCGGGGCAGTACGCCATGGCCGTGCTTTCCCAGTTCCCGCTCGACCCGGCCGGCGTCCGCACGTTCCAGCGATTTCGATGGGCTGATCTGCCGGGGAACCACATGCCCCCGGAGCACCTGGTGCCGGAGGCCGAGGTGATCTTTCGGCTCTCGAGCAAGTCGCACTGGGACCTTCCGGTGGCAATCGGTGCGGACACCCTGCACTTGTGGATCAGCCACCCGACGCCGCCCGTGTTCGACGGACCCGAGGACCGCAACGGTCGCCGCAACTTCGACGAGATCATGTTCTGGGTCCTGTACCTGGAAGGAAGCGATCGGCTGGTGGACGATGCCGGTACGGCGGGCGGATACGCTTCGCGGGCTCCCTTCGTGATCGCGGGAGACCTGAACGCGCGCCCGGGAGATGAAGCTGTGGTCTACGACGGGGTGCCGGCCATCGATCAGTTGCTGGAGCACCCCGGAATTCAGGATCCCGATTCGACGAATCGACCCACCGCCAGCTGGCTCGACGGCGTCCGCGTCGATTACGTCCTGCCCAGTTCGGACCTCACGGTTACCGCGGCGGGCGTGATCGATCCTCGTGCCGGGGTCAACCCGACGATCGCCCGCGCGGCCGAGGCGGCTTCCGACCACCGACTGGTTTGGGTAGACATCGCCTGGCCCCCGACCCGTGCTCCCTGAGTACGGTCCCGGGAATGCAGTTCGATTTGCCCCCGTCCGTCGCCCGGGCGAT
>Ga0316201_10001999_pt1 | contig 14256 bp, 15 predicted proteins | sample CS6wburrow_MG_FD_204516 | JGI IMG/M metagenome (GOLD analysis project Ga0316201, IMG submission 204516) | Coastal sediment microbial communities from Delaware Bay, Delaware, United States - CS-6 worm burrow | ecosystem: Environmental > Aquatic > Marine > Coastal > Sediment | place: USA... | reverse complement strand
CGTTATTGCCGACAGGGGCGAGCAGGTCGAGTCTGAAGACCAGGATACCCGGATGCTCGTATTGCACAATGGCCGTCGTTACGAGGGTGTGCCGGGCACAACCAGGTTTCGAGTGGTTGAATTTGCCGAGCACGGCATCCCCTATCAGCTGCCCAGCCTCAACCCGCCGGATCCGCAGCCGCGCGCAATGCCATTCTCGCAATTGATGCGATCAGGCGAGCTTGCACATATCGCGGAGATGCAGTGGCGCCTCGGCATTCCGTTGTCGACGATCATTCTGGCGTTGCTCGCCGTTCCGTTAAGCAAGAGTCGCCCACGTGCCGGGCGCTACGGCCGTATAGGAATTGGCCTTCTCGTTTTCATTATTTATCTCAACATGCTGAGCGCGGCTAAAGCCTGGGTTGAGCAGGCAACCCTGTCACCCTCGCTGGGTCTCTGGTGGGTGCATGGCTGCGTAATGCTGTTCACCCTGACTTTGTTGGCTATTCAGAATGGCTGGCACAGGCGGATTTGGCGATGACGACAATCCTCAGTCAGTACCTGATGCGCACGATCCTGACGAGCACCGCGCTGGTGCTCGTTGTTCTGCTGGCCCTGGCGGGCCTATTCGATTTCATAGCAGAACTCGATGATACGCAGGGCGGATACCAGATGCCTCAGGTCATCTTGTTCGCGGCGCTTCGCCTACCCAACCTCGCGTTCGCGATGCTGCCGGTCGCGGCGTTGATAGGTTCCTTGCTGGGTCTCGGAGCGCTTGCAGGAAACAGCGAGATTATTGTCATGCGTTCGGCCGGTCTGTCGGTAAAGCGGCTCTCGGGGATGGTTGCGGTCTCCGGGCTCGTGCTGCTAATTATTACTGGGCTTATTGGTGAGTTTATCGGCCCGCCGCTCGATTCTTACGCTCGCAATATGCGCCAGGAGGCTCGCTATGAAAAAGGCGATGCACGGCTCGGTGATGAAACGTGGGTCAAGGACGGACCGGTGTATTTGCATCTAGAGCGCGTCAACTCCGAATTCGAGTTTGGGAGTATTTACCTGTTTCGCTTTGACGATGACGACGAACTGGTGGCCATCGCCAGAGCGGAGAATTCCGGCATCGACGAGGACGACAACTGGATTCTGGAGAATCTGCGAGAAACCCGGTTTAACAACGGCAGCGTGCAGGTTGTGGAGTCGTCGGTCGCCGTGGAGTCATTCGAAGTCAACGCCGAACTACTGGGAAGTTCGCTTGCCAAACCCTTGACCCTTTCGGCCCGTGGCCTGCTCGTCTATATCGACTACCTGAAGCGCAACAACCTCGATTCGGCTCAGTACGAGTCAGAGCTTTGGTATCGGGCCTCACGGACAATGGCCGTTCCCATAATGCCGATACTGGCGCTCGCGTTTGTATTCGGTTCGTTGCGAACAGGCGGTGCCGGTGGCCGCCTGATGCTCGGCGTAATTATCGGGCTGGCTTATTACCTGAGCAGCGAAATGCTGGCGAATTCGGGACAGGTATTTAACTTGAATCCCGCGCTCGTGAATTGGTTGCCAACGCTGCTACTTTGTCTGGTCACAGGCATCGCCCTAAAGCGAATTCGGTAGAGCCAGCCTAGTCTCTCTTCGGTTTCTTTTCTCGCGGATAGTACACGAGTCGGGTCTTACTGAGCCGGTCGTGCCACGTTAGTTTGTCTTTATCGATTATCTGCCAAAGGAAGCCGAGGCCCAGCGGGATCAGCGACAAGATGGCGGCGAAAAACCGAAGGCTCGCTGTTGCCGCTGATGGAACATGCCCGTCCCTGGTTTCGAGCTGCAGTCCCCAGGACTGCATGCCCAGCGTGCGGCCAGAGCGGCTCCAGAAGCCGACGAAAAACGTGAATACGATCGCCGCCAACACGAGTCTGTACAGAAGGTTTTCGCCAACTTCCACCGGCTCACCACTGCGTAGCGCAATGAACGGAATGGTTGCCATGAACATCAGTGCAAGCACAAGGAACGCGTCGTAGAGCATTGCGGCGATTCGGCGAGGCAATCCTGAATTAGTGGGATAGGACACTAGATGCTCGCGAAATAATTCAGCATGCGCTTGCGCATGCTGCTGTCAGGAAATTCACCGAAACCGGCGCCGAGATTATCGACCATGTGCTGCGGTTTGCTGGTTGCCGGTATTGCGCACGTGACTGCCGGATGGCTAATAATAAACTTCAGGAAAAACTGTCCCCAGCTATCGGCGAACTCCCGGGAAAAATCGGGCAAAGATCGACCGGCAACGGCACGAAAAAGGCGACCTGCCTGAAACGGACGGTTAATCACCACCGCAATTCCCATTTCTTTGGCCAATGGCAGAATGCGTTGATCGGCTTCCCGCTCACCGAGCGAATAGTTGATCTGGACAAAATCGGGCTTGAATTTCTTCATCTCGCGTTCCAGCGCCTCGTGTGCGCTGGCGGTGTAATGTGTGAGTCCGATGTAGCGTATGCGCCCGTCGGATTGCAACCTGCGTATAGTCTCTATGTGGATGCCCGTATCCCGCAAATTGTGAACCTGCATCAGATCAATGACGTCAGTATTCATGAGTTCGCGTGACCGGCTCATTTGTTCGATGCCGGCGTCACGCCCATTTGTCCAGACCTTGGTGGCGAGAAACAGTTCGCTGCGATTCGTGCCTTTGCGGATGACGTCGCCAATCACTTTCTCGGATCGGTTGTACATTGGCGAGGTGTCGACGACGCTCCCCCCGTACGCCGCCAGCAGTCGCAGTATTTCTTGCTTGCCGGTGATTTCGCGATCGGAACTCTCCACGTCGAAGACGCTATAGGTGCCGAGACCTATGACCGGCAGCGACTCTCCCGAAGACGGGATTATTGCGGTGCGCATTACCGCAGCCTCATTGCCAAGCGAAATGCCCGGTATTGCGCTGCAGACAGCGGCCGTCAGCACTTCGCGCCTGTTCCATTGTCTTGATTTCACTTCACACCGCTATGCTTGAGTTCCCTGGCCTGGCGACGATAGTCGCGACCGAGCCAAAGCGTGACGATAGCCCAGATGACGGCAAATGGCAGCATCACAACGGAGATTCCCGCGATGCCAAGTGCCGACATCAATTTGACCGACCAGGTTCCAACGACGTCACCACCCCGATAAACTGCCGTGTCAATAACGTTCTTGGTTTTGTATTTTTCTTCCGGGGTCACGACGGAATACAGCATATCGGTGGTGGGCTTGCTGAACCCGAACCCGAGGGCACGCCGGGCGACTGTCAATACTGCGACGACGCCAAGCACCGGATCAAATGCCAATACCGCGAATCCGACGACCGACACGATTGGCAGCAAAGAAAGACTCACGCCGATTCCGAAGCGACTGACTACGTGCTTAACCAGGAACATTTGACCCACTATGGATAGCGCATTGGTTGCGACATTCATATTCGAAAAGAATTGCGTTTGCTGATTCGAATCCGGCATTGCGGTCTCCACAAGTTCCGCTGCGAACATGTAAAGCGCCGTGCCCAGCAGGCTCGCGATGACCGACGATATCGCTATGCCGGCAAAGTACTTTGAAGACAACAGATGAGTGATCCCGGCGAGGGGATTGCCGCCTAATGGCTTTTCACTCGCCGCAGTTTCGATGATTTCGTTTTCATGTTCGAGGACAACCCACTCGCGGAGTTGTGAAATACAAACAACGGCGAGCAACAATAGCGCGACTGAAATAGGCAGCAGATTCTGAAAACCGATGGGGACTACGAGAGCACTCGTTGCAGCGCCGCCGAGAAGCGCGCCGATACTGCCGCCCGCTGTAATGACACCGAATAGTCGGCGGCCCTGTTCGCGCGTGTAAATGTCGGCCATGAAGCTCCAGAACACGGACACGACAAACAGGTTAAATACGCTGAGCCAGACGAAAAACGCGCGACCAAGCCAGACGTATTCCTGCTCGGCGTTTACCGCTTTCGAGAACACGACCCAGAATATGGCAATATTCGAGGCGAAGAAAAGATAAACCCAGGGAAGAAAGACGCGTCTTGGAAATCGTGATGCGACCCAGCCAAATATGGGCGTAGCAACCAGCATGGCGACGAAGGTACCGATAAACAGATAGGGAATCGTATCGGGACCGCTTCCAACGGCCATCGCCTCGCGAACCGGTCGCAGGATGTAATACGAGGACAACACGCAGAAAAAATAGGCAAAAGACCAGGCGACCGCCACGTATTCATGCCGCTCGAGGCCGAGAACGGTATCAAACAGAAATGTGCGAAACTTGTCGATAGGTGTGGTGCCTATGTCAGCTTGCAAAAGGATGACAAGATGGCAATAGTCACAGAAAAGCCGATAAAAGTCTTACAGGGGAAAAAAATGGAAGCAGTCGCAATCGTTACGATACTGGCTTTGGCGCAGTTCGTCTTCTTTTCGATCCAGGTGGGCTCGATGCGAGGCAAGCATGGCGTCAAAGCGCCGGCAACCGCGGGACACCCGGAATTTGAGCGGATGTTCCGCATTCAGCAGAACACCATGGAGCAACTGGTCGCTTTCGTGCCGGCACTGTGGATCTTTGCGTATCTGGTGAATCCGCTGTGGGCAGCCGGATTTGGCTTGGTGTTTATCATTGGTCGATTTATCTACCGGTCGTCGTATCTGAAAGATCCGGGTAGCCGCGGCACCGGATTTACGATCACATTCTTGCCAACGGCCGTGATGCTCGTTTGGTCGCTGATTGTCGCGTTATTGTCGTACTTCTGAGCGCATTTGTTCGAAAGTAAGAGATTCGCCGCTTTTGAGTTGACGCTAGCTGATGAATGCTTTGCTTGTGTATCAAGCAAGGAGAGGAACAATGGCGAAACGGAACTTTGCCGCGTTGATACTTGCGGGCATCGCAATATTGACGCTACCAAACAGCGCCCGAGCGGAAGAGCCCTATATCGGCGTGGACGGTTGCGCGGTTCTTGCTAAGTTGGTCTACGCGGAGGTTGCGGCGGCATCCTGGTACGGTTCGGATAGTCTGTGGCCCTTGGCCAATGACGCGAATAATGCGGGGATTGCTGTATGTAACCAGACCGCACGAACGGTTAGCAAGGCATTCTCATCGGCGATGACGAGCAAGGGTTCTCCGGTCAGGTGGGGATATCCGTCAGTCAACCCAGGCGATGCATGCTTGAGCACTTATCTGGACCAGTGTCATCCGGATAGCAGTCGTCTTGGCGCTACCTGGAGAGCTGTTAGAAAGACCGTCAGACAAGCAATGCCTGACGGAGTCGCGACAGACCAATGTATGTTCAATTCGTCGACGATGCGACGGGCATTGCGGTTCGCTTTGGACGAGCAATCAGTCGGTACTATTGCGCCGTTGACAGTGTCGCCGCGCGGAGTCGGAGCCAAAGAAAGGCAGCCGCGGCGCCAATGAACGGCGAACTAAAGAGGCCCGGGAAATAGCCACCCGCGGCGAGGGCGAGGAGAGGATGGGCGATCGCATTGAACATCCCGGCGATCGCGAGAAACCAGGCGGCGAAGAAGGCGCCGGTTCTAGCAGATTGCAATCCCGGTACCGACGCAGCCCAGATTGCGAGCCACGCCAGGTTAAAAGCGAGGAAAAAGGACATGGGCATGGCTGGGAGACCTAGCAGGACGCCCAGCTGTTCCGGGAAACCGGTCAGCGCCTCTTCAGAGAAGTGGATAGCCTGAATGCCCGCAGAAACGGCCAGCGCACGTGCGGCGACGTGCCGCTCGGCTTTGTTTTCGGGGGGCGAACGATCGACCAGCGTGAAGCGCAAGGCGGCAATCGCGGCCAGGCCCAGAACGACCATGCTGGGGAGCAAGCTGAGTAACATCGTCTCCTCCGTCCCACGATCGGGGACATTGCGAATCCAGGTCAACGGGATTGCGAAGGCTGGCGTGATCCACCTGGCTTTTTCCTTGGCCAACCTTCGGTGCCTGCCAATCTGATTCAAGTTTACTGCCTGTTCTTGAAATATTCAGGATTTTCCTGATTGCCAGTCTCGGTCACTGCCAGCAATTTTTGCATCTGGCTCGACAATTTTTCTGTCGGGCTGGAACCGGATGGTCGCGTGCTAACATTGTAATGGTGAACAGCGTTTTGATGCGTGCAACGTTGCGCTTGTAGTTGCCTGAAACAACCAATACAAACGGGGAATTGCTGATATGTCACTCACGGATTTCTCCTTTCAGGATTTCATAAGAATATGGGTGCGAATTGCACTGCTGCTGATATTCGTCGAGGCGTACTTGACGGTGAACAAAATCTGGATACGCAAGCATGAGCAGGTTGTCAGTGAGAGCGTATCGGTATCAGCCCAACTACTGGCGCTCGCCACGGGAATTCCATTCATCGCTTTGTATGTGATGGAAGGCGCCTATGAAGGCGCGATAGGCGATGGCGTTTTTCTGCTGGTAAATCTGATCATGATCATGATCGGCATTGGCTTTTGGGTAGAGGGTCGACGAAAACTGGGGCTATGGGCTAACCTTAAAAAGGCGATGCGGCTCGAAAAGAACGAGGCATCTGTGTTGCTGGCCAGTTTCATCAAGCCCGTCGGGGCGAGACAGGTTGTTCAAATTTTGCATGGGTTAGCCAATATCGACAGCCATCTGGACGAACGCGAGCTCGGATTTATCCGCTCCTTCGCGGATAAGTGGCATATTGACCTCGACGAATACTTATCGACCGACGAAGCGAAAGAGGCAAATGCCGGAGAGTCATTCGCCGAGCTAAGGATCCTGGTTCGGGACTATGTCCGGATGTCGCCGCCGAAAGACCAGGCAAGTCAACTCCGGGACGTTCTTACGTCCCTAGTCGAAATCGATGGAAACGTTACTCACGAAGAAGAAATTATTATGAATGAACTCGGCGGGCTCATTGATGATTATGTTAGCGGCACCAAATCAGCGTCTTTTGCAGTCTTGATCGCACCTCAAAACTCGGCGCAGGAAGTTGCGTTATGCGAGATCCTTCCGATAAACACCAAGGAACAACGACTGGGAGGTGAAGTATTCAAGGTGGGTCAGTACTACTCCCGAGAGTATGCAGACATGGTCTGTGGGTGGTACCGGGATACCGGGTATCTGACGATCAACGAAGGGGTCGAATAATCAGCACGATTGGGGTTGATCAACCGTTCGAGCGCACAACCGCGCGAAGCCAGAGGGGCAGCGAAAATGACGGACGACGCCTTGCGTTGGGAAAAATTGGGGAGCGAACCCGGGCCAGAGATTCCGTTATTTCGCGTGCGCTTCGACGTGATGCGACACCCGACCAGTTCGCTGACTTTCAAGCGCGTCGTATTGGAAACGAATGACTGGGTAAACGTCGTTGCGGTCACGGCAGAAGGGAAAATTGTGATGGTGGAGCAGTACCGATTCGGTATTGGCGATCTGACGACAGAACCGGTCGCGGGAATGATCGATCCGGGCGAGGAGTCACTCGATGCCGCTAAGCGAGAGCTTCTCGAGGAAACCGGTTTCGGAGAAGGACGCTGGCGCTATCTCGGCTCCGTGCAAGCCAACCCTGCGATTCACAATAACCTCTGCCACCTGTGGTTGGCCGAAGACGTCGTCGCAATGCAGCCGCCCACACCGGATGCCGGAGAGGCTATCCGTGTGCATCTCATGTCGCTTGATGAGATCAAAGAGGCCATCGACTCAGGCCGGTTGAGACATCCGCTGGGGCTTGCGGCACTGTCTCGCGTTTATCCTCTTTGGGAGTTGCCGTACACCAGCGCTACAACCTAAATTCGTGCAACGTGTGCGAAGGCATTGTGATGCCACCTGGCGCCGCCTAGCCGACAGTGGAAATTCTCATGTCGCGAATCTGGTGCTCTCTAGGGGATTGGCTCGAATCGCTTCAGAGCGATTCTCGGGTCTTCGACCCGCCTGCGGCGCCCAAAACGCTAGCGCGTTTTGTCGAACCGGGACTTCGACTCCTCCACAGCAAGAACAAAACAAATAAAAAGGGGCCGCGAGGGCCCCTTTCATTTGTTTGGTACTCCCTAGGGGATTCGAACCCCTGTTACCGCCGTGAGAGGGCGGCGTCCTGAACCACTAGACGAAGGGAGCGGAGTCTATAACGGTCCTGTAGAACCGGGGGCGCTATTATACGGCCCGATCTCAAATGCTCAAGCGGGTTTTTCGGCTATTTTTACGCGCCGTTGGGCACGTAATAGCGGCAGGCTGCTATCATACGTTCGAACTAGTGATCTCCAGGCGGAACAACATTTGAAAAACAGCGGGAATCCGCGGTCGAGAGCGCCGAAGATCATCCCCCGCGCCGCCCATAACGTATCGCGGAAGGAATTCTCCAAGAGCGCTCTCAAAGTACTGTACCGACTCGACAAGGCCGGGTATCAGGCATTTTTGGTGGGTGGCTGCGTGCGCGATGCCATGCTTGTGCTGCATCCCAAGGATTTCGACGTGGCCACTAACGCGACGCCGGACGAGGTGCGTGCGTTGTTTGGAAACTGTCGGCTCATCGGCCGCCGTTTTCGACTGGCGCACGTTCGATTTGGTCGCGAAATCATCGAGGTGGCCACATTTCGCGCCGCCGCAAATCACGTTGATGATGACGTGGAACATGATCAGGAAGGCCGAATCCTCCGCGACAATGTCTACGGCACCATTGACGAAGACATTTGGCGGCGCGACTTCACCTGCAATGCGCTCTATTACAACATCGCAGATTTCAGCATCTGGGACTACGCCGGTGGGGTGGAGGATGTTGAGCGTCGTCAATTGGTGCTGATCGGTGATCCGGAGCAACGCTTACGCGAGGATCCGGTTCGAATGCTAAGAGCAATTCGATTTGCGGCGAAGCTCGATTTTTCGATTGACCCTGCCGTTGTCGAGGCGATTCACCATCATGCGCATCTCTTATCGAATGTTCCGGCCGCGCGCCTGTTTGACGAGTTCCTGAAACTCTTCCAGTCGGGACACGCGGAGCGCACGTTTGACCTGCTCCGCGAGCATGACCTGTTCGCCGAGATGTTCCCGACCACCGAGCAGGAACTGTTACGCGACGAGGCTTTTCTGAAGTTCGTTCGGGCGGCGCTGCAAAATACGGATCGCCGGGTGCGCGCCGGCAAATCGGTCACGCCGATGTTTCTGTTAGGGGTTTTCTTCTGGGCGCCGGTTACAAGATTGGCGGAAACGCGCCGTTCCGCGGAAAATATGTCCGAATCGCAGTCGCTGAGCGTCGCATCCTACGATATTGTCGCCCAACAACAACGACGTATTACGATTCCGCGGCGGTTCACCGGGCCGATGCGCGAGATGCTCGCATTACAGCCACGATTCCTGCAGATGCGAGGCAAGCGGGCGATGAAATTGCTTGATCACCGTCGCTTTCGCGCTGCTTATGATTTCATGGTCTTGCGCGCTGAAACTGGCCAGATCGAGCTGGACGTGGCGAGTTTCTGGACCGACGCACAAACGCAGACAGCCGAAGAGCGCGCCGTGAACTTCCAGCTAAACGCTCAGTCAGAAAACAAACGCCGCCCGCGCGCAAGGCGTCGCCGCAGGAAGTCGCAGAGTTCGTGAAGGCCAGTCGTTAACGATGTCGAACGCAAGCGACGACCACTGGCTGCCGGCTTACGTCGGCCTGGGCAGTAATCTGCAGGGCCCGGCGGGCCAGCTCGCCAGCGCATTCGATTTGTTAGGAGCGATTCCGAAGACTCGGTTGATAGCCCGGTCTTCGCTTTATCGGTCTGCACCATTTGGTGGCATCGAACAGCCGGACTTCGTCAACGCGGCCGCATCCTTGCTGACGCGGCTGACAGCACGTCAGCTGCTTGATGAACTGCAGGAGATTGAGGCTCGGCGCGGCCGCGAACGTGGTGATGTCCATTGGGGGCCGCGCGTACTTGACCTGGACCTGCTGGCCTATGCAAACGAGCGCATCGACGAGCCTGACCTGATTGTTCCTCATCCGGGCATTGCCGAGAGAAATTTTGTATTGTTGCCACTAATTGACGTTGCGCCCGGCCTGGTGATCGTTGGCCTCGGGCGGATAGCGACGATCCCGATCAACCATCTTGAACCGAAAATCACGCGAATACTTTAAGGGAAATTAGTGTCCGTTAGTCAGCTGAAAAAAGGCGGTAATGCATCTCGCTATATCGCGATCGAGGGGCCGATCGGGGTGGGCAAGACTGCGCTGGCCAGACGCCTCGCGGACAGCCTGTCCGCTGACCTCGTTTTGGAGGAGGTGGAAGAGAATCCCTTTCTCGAGCGCTTCTATAGAGACGGCCGATCTGCGGCGCTGCCAGCCCAGATGTTCTTTCTATTTGCGAGAGCGCGGCAAATCGAGGATCTTCGGCAGACCGATTTATTTACGAGCGTGCGAATCTCTGACTACCTCTTTACGCGTGACCGCTTGTTTGCCGAGCTTAACCTGGATACCGAGGAGTTGAAGCTTTACGATCAAATCGTGGAGAACCTGGCGGTCGATGCGCCGGTGCCCGACCTGGTTATTTACCTGCAGGCGTCGGTCGACGCAATTATGAGTCGATTGGCGCGGCGCAACTCAAGGTATGATCGTTTCGTGGATCGAAACTACGTCGAAGAGCTGACCGACGCCTATGCGAGGTTTTTTCACGCCTACGATGAAGGCCCGTTGTTGATTGTAAATGCGTCGCAAATCGACCTGGTCAATAACGATGCTGATTATGAGCAGCTATTCCAGCAGATTGAGCGGACCACAGGTGGCCGGCACTTTTTCAATCCGGTAGCTGCGGCTCTGGCATAAAAGGCCTAGAAATAATGTACACACAACTCGAACAGCGAGGAATGCCGGAGCCACCGGTCAACATCTCGACGCTGCGGACAATGAAGCGCGACAGTGTGCCGATCGCGTGCCTGACTGCCTACGATGCAAGCTACGCTGCGCTGGTGGATGCCGCGCGCGCTGACCTGGTGTTGGTGGGCGATTCACTCGGTATGGTCATTCAGGGTCATGACACGACCGTTCCCGTGACCGTCGAGGACATCATTTACCATTCGCGCGCCGTCGCCCGAGGGTTGCGCAGGGCGTTCCTCGTCGCCGACATGCCGTTCATGAGCTATACGGAGCCGGGCCAGGCGCTCGACAATGCGGTAAGGCTCATGCAAGACGGTGGCGCGATGATGGTCAAGCTTGAGGGCGGAGAGGGTCAGATCGACATCGTCGAACATCTTGCGCGCCATGATATTCCGGTCTGTGCGCATCTCGGCCTGAAACCGCAATCGGTCCACAAGATTGGCGGCTTTAAAGTGCAGGGAAGAGAACCGGACCAGGTCAAGAAAATGCGGCAAGCGGCGGAGCGACTTCAAAATGCGGGCGCCGATGTCGTGCTCCTTGAATGCGTCCCGAACGAGGTGGGCAAGTTGATAACCGATGCGCTGGCTGTTCCCGTTATCGGAATCGGTGCGGGACCGGGCGTCGACGGACAGATTCTTGTCTTGTACGACATCCTCGATATTACGCAGGGCCGCACACCGAGATTCGTGCGGAACTTCCAGGCAGATTGCACGTCGCCGCTAGAGGCGGTGGAATCCTACGTGCGCGCCGTAAAGGATCGTAGCTATCCGGCGCCCGAACATTGCTTTTCCTAATTCGCAACAGGCTGTAACCACCCATGCTAGTCGTACACAGCAAGCAGGAGCTTGCGGAACACATCGCCGAGTGGCGTCACAACGATGAGCACGTGGCGCTTGTTCCGACCATGGGTAGCCTGCATGCGGGTCACCTCGCGCTGGTGGAGCTCGCGCGCGAGCACGCGGAGCGGGTTGTCGTCAGCATCTTTGTCAATCCGACCCAGTTCGCCGAAGGCGAAGACTTCGATGAATATCCGCGAACCCTGGAGCGCGACACGCTGCGACTGAAAACCACGGGGGCGGACCTGATCTTTGCGCCGGAGGTCAAGACCGTTTATCCCTTCGGCATCGAGAATGCGACGACAGTTTCCGTGCCGGGACTGACGGAGAACTTTTGCGGCGCTTCACGACCAGGGCACTTTGACGGAGTTACGACCGTGGTCGCGCGGCTTTTCGCACTTGTTCAACCCGATGTCGCAGTATTCGGTCAGAAGGATTATCAGCAGCAACTTGTCATTCGGCACATGGCAGAGGATTTGAACCTGCCGGTTTCGATCATCACGAGTGAGACGATTCGTGAGGACGACGGATTGGCGTTGAGTTCGCGCAATGCCTATCTCGATGAAGAGCAGCGAGCAACGGCGCCGGCGCTCTACGCAGAACTCAGTGCCGTGGGCCAGGAACTACAAAATGGCCGGCGAAATTTCAGCGATTTGGAGTCCGTCGCGCAGCAACACCTGGTCGATTCGGGCTTCGAGGTGGAGTACTTCGCCATTCGCCGTGCGCTGAATCTCGAGATTCCGGATCGTGACTGCGATGATCTCGTTGTTATTGCCGCGGCCAAACTGGGCGAGGCGCGTCTTATCGATAATATTGTCGTTACGGTTTAGTAAGTGCTGGACTATCTATTCGGATACGACATTTCGACCGGCATGTTTTGCGCGGTATAGCGCGGCATCGGCATCACGAATCAAGCTGTCGATCGTGCCCTCGTGCTGCAACTCGGCAACACCCATTGAAATCTTGATCGGGATTTGAATCAACGAGTCAGATCCATCCCCGGTGCTTCCACAAACGGCGACACGCACTCGCTCTCCGATCACGAGCGCTTGTTTGATGTCGACGCCGGGTAAGAGGACTGCAAATTCATCGCCGCCGTATCGTACCAACAGATCGTCAGGCCGAAACTGGGCGCAAAGAATCTTTGCGACCGATGAAAGGACCCGATCGCCGGCAATGTGGCCGAACATATCGTTGAATTCTTTAAAATTGTCGACGTCGATCATGATGAACGCGACAGGTTCGCCTTGCGCGATGCAGGCCGCAATCTCTTCGGGAAAGATCTCTTGCATCGCGTGCCGGTTTGCCAGCCCGGTCAGCGCGTCCGTTGTCGCGTGTCGCTCGAATTTCCGCATTTCACCGTAGCTGTCGGCGATAACACGATTATGGCTGCGCACACGCTCGGACAGCACGACGAGAAGGTTCTTGGCGAATTCGTGCGATGCATCGACCATTTCCCACAACACCGACTGATGTATCACCAGCATGTGAGTGTCTTCGGCTCCGATGACATAGGCGGAGGGGTCGCGGTCCTCGATGATTGACATCTCACCGACGCACGCGCCGGCCTCCATGGTGGCGAGAATCGGCGTATCCGGTGACCCGACATGAACGTTCAGGCTTCCCGATAACACGATGAACACGTGCTCGTTCCTCGCGCCAGGGGACAACAGTAGTTCGCCCGTCGCAATATCGCGTCGATCGCAACGCTGCAATAGTTCATGGATGTCGTCCGGATAGACGCCCTGGAACAGCTCGAGCCCCTCGAGTAGCGAGCGTCTGTAATCCGAACTTGTGGCCAGTGATTCCTGCAAAACCGGGTATTCCATCCCAAAAAAGGGATTGTCGCGTCTAAGTCAACGACACGACTATCGACTGGGCCACAGTATTACCGACCGAGAACTGTGAACCAGGTCAAATTTGGAGGTCATCCATCTTCGGACACTAGCTCGGCGCGCGCCGTGGTAAACGCCTGGCGATCCTTGTCAGATGGCTCAGGATACTTGAGGCCGATGCTATGCAAAGTGGCGATGATGATGTCGGCGACGCGTGCTCGCATGTAGGATTTGTCATCAGCGGGAATGGCGTACCACGGCGCCCACGGACGAGACGTTGCGTTGAGTGCGGCTTCGTAAGCCTTCATGTAGTCGTTCCAGGAGCGGCGCTCGACCACGTCACGCGGTTCGAATTTCCAGTTCTTTTCAGGGTCATCAAGGCGTGCCAGGAAGCGGCGCTTCTGTTCGTCCCTGGAAACGTTTAACCAGAACTTGAGGATGACCGTGCCATTACGCGCCAGGTGTTGCTCCTGTTGTCGTATCGATGTAAGTCGTTGGTCCCAAATAGAATCGAGATCTATTTCGCCGGGTAACTGCTGGTAGCCGAGAATCTCGTGATGTACGCGAACGACAAGAACCTCTTCGTACTGACTGCGGTTGAATATCCCGATCCGGCCGCGTTCCGGTAATCGGCATGTCGTGCGCCAGAGAAAATCGTGGTCGAGTTCCAGGCTGGAGGGCTTCTTGAAGCTGAAGACCTGGCAGCCAGACGGGTCGACACCCTGCATGACGGAGCGGAGCGTACTGTCCTTCCCCGCGGCATCCATCGCCTGAAACACCAGCAAAACAGCATGACGATC
>Ga0316201_10001998_pt1 | contig 14256 bp, 13 predicted proteins | sample CS6wburrow_MG_FD_204516 | JGI IMG/M metagenome (GOLD analysis project Ga0316201, IMG submission 204516) | Coastal sediment microbial communities from Delaware Bay, Delaware, United States - CS-6 worm burrow | ecosystem: Environmental > Aquatic > Marine > Coastal > Sediment | place: USA... | reverse complement strand
CTCGGACCAGAAGTACCGGTAGTCGATCAGGTCGTACTCGCGTCCCGATAGCGGGTGAAACGGATGCGTCACCCGGAAACGTCGGCGCTCAGCCTTCGCATCGGGTGCATTTGAAAGTTGTGTCCAATGCCTATGCGGAACGCGTGATCGGGACGTTACGCCGAGAACTTTTTGACCACGTGATCGTGCTCAACGAGCGGCATGTCAAGAGACTCATGTCGTCGTATCTCGATTACTACCATCCTTGGCGAACACACCAATCCTTGAATAGCGACGCGCCGTACGGTCGTCCCGTACTAGCCCTGGTGACGGCTATGGCCTGCTGGCCCAGGTCCGGCAATACTCGTCAACGCGCATCACCGTCAGCACACGGATCGTCACTGATGGGTCAGCCGGTTCCGGAAAGTGAAACTCGAGATTCTGGTCGTAGTAGTCGATCTTCCAGTAGTATTTTTCGCCATCGACGGTGAATTGGCCCATGTCGTGCTCCTCATACGGGTCGATGTCTTCATCGAACTGATCGTAGGTACGCACGGCATCGAGAATTTGAGCGATTGTTTCTGCATCCGAGCAAGCAATCCCGCTCGTCATTACGACTCGTCCGAGATCGGCGCTTAGAGACGTTCTGAACGCGTCATTCAGCTGCTGGATTCGCGATGCTTTCACTTGACGACCTTGAGCTCTGGCTTCGTCGGCTCGTCGAGCAAATCGATCGTCTGCTTAAACCGCTCGTTCCGGACGAATGCCGCATATGCACGCTCGGTCGTCTTGACGGATGAATGGCCCAGAAGGTGTTGAACGTCCGTAATGGCAGCACCACGGCTGAGAAGTCGTGTAGCGAATGTCTTCCTCAGTTTGTGGGAGGTGACATCGTCGAGACCAGCACGCTCGATAGCCGCTTCCAGTGCTCGGTGTACGTCGTCAGAACCGTTCGGACAGATGAGGCCTGGAATTAAGAGAGCATCTGGTCCATCTCGGTTGAATATCAGGCGGCAGCTTTCTGGTGCAGTTGGCGCCGCAACGCGATCGTCTTTCGCTTGATCTTGACCCTACCATCTAGGATAGCCTGACCACGGCCATAGTAGACGTCAGCCGGGGTGAGATTGTCCAGACTCTCGTGGTAGTGCAGGGTGATCTGCAGCGCTGTTTCTCGTTTCCTTTGCAGTTCAGTTGTCAGGTTTGGACACAATTGACGTAGTCGGTCCTGAAGAATTCATAAGTTACTGATAACCGGTAGAATCGGGATTCATGCTGCAGTTTATAGCTGCAGCTTTTTGAGTGTTACACTACAGGCATAGGATAGGATTCTTCAGGACCGACGACGTAGAGATTCTCCCCTAACGGATAGCAATCTGTCAGACCTCTGCTATACATATCAAAGATAGAAGCTAGTTCTGCCGTAAGGTCAGCTCAGGGAGGGTGTCTACATGGCCTATGCAAACCGCGTACTCGGTTCAATTCCCTACGGAACACTGATTGGCGCACCAATGACCGCCGCTGTCGAGGCGCAATCGCTCGCCGCACAGAGTTCAATAGATTTCATCCGCTCTGTCGGCTTCGAGGACGAAACCGATGGCACCTCGTTCGGTGCGGTTCGACAGGTTGCCTTCACGTACGAGCAGCGCGATGTCGATTCGGGTACCGACCGGACGGTGACACTGAACGTACCGCTGTTGACGATTGTGCCGATTCCTTACCTTCGGATCGACGATATGACGATCGATTTCACTTCGAAGATAACCGAAGAGATGTTACGCACCACCAAGCGTGACACCTCGGTGCAAGCGGATGCGTCTTTGAGTGTGAACTACAAGTCGTTTCTCTCGCCGGTCAAGGTGGGTTTCAAAGCATCGGTATCGACCAAGCACTCGTCGTCAAGTGCCACATCGAACAGGTACAAGACCGAACACACCATAAACATCAATGTGCGTGCGGTCCAGGACGACCTGCCGGCGGGAATGGGGCGGGTACTGGATATCCTGGAGTCGGCGATCGCAGAACCCGCAGCCTCACCCTGACTTGGCTAGTCGAGGCGGTTTGCGATGAGCGATCTGCAGGTATTGATCGAAGGTATCGTTACGGACCTGATAAAGGCCCGTTTCGATGCCGACGTTAAAGCGGTGGAGCTTGCCGAGCACTATCGCGACCACGGGTTGCTGCGCAACTTGAGCGTACCCACGCTCAATATTTCGAATGTAACCATCGATCTGAAGTTTGCATTCGATGACTCGGATCTCGGCCTGCCGGGCGATCCCAGCGACGATGAAAAGGTGGTTATCGACGCAGCGGCCACTGAAATGCGGACCAAGATCTCCGCCATGAAATCCCTGTCGGACAAGGTCACGGTCAAGGCCCAGCGTACGATACTGGCCAAACAGGTCGAAAGCGCATTCAAGAGCACCGCCGTACAGCATCTGCGTGCCAGTCCAAAAGAAAGATCCAGCCAGATTACGAGCAAGATCACCGGTTCGCTGGCGACCAAGAGTGTGCGTCTGAGCGCTGCGGAAAAAAGGCAGGTCGCGCTGTTGATCGGCAACCTGGAGCGCAAGCTCGCAGTTGCCCCCAAGCCACCGATGCAGCTCCCGAAACTGAGAGTGGGTGCGTCGGCGCTGGGGGGTATGGAGGCAGAGAAGGTGTCTACCATACGTTTCGACGTCGATCTTAATGGCGCCCGCTGGACCGAAATCGAGGACAGCAGCGGCGAAACCACGATGCAGCTGCTGGACGATCGCTAGGGAGGCGATGGCAGGCTATGGCAACAACCACGGCAATCAACTTCGGCTCGCTTGTAGGGGCGCAACTGGATGCCCTGATCGAGGCGGAGGTGCAAGGAGCCGAAAAAACGTCGGAGTACATCGAGAATGTCGGTTTCGAGACCGCAGAGAATGGCGAACTCCGGCTGCGCATGGTGACCTTCAGAATGTCCCGGCGTGACGTCGACGGCGAGGTTAGAGAACACAAAATCTCCGTTCCGGTTCTCACACTGGTGCCAATCCCCTTGCTGACAATAGAAGAGGCTACGCTGGAATTTGATTTGCGTGTCGAAAAGATCGAAACAACACAGCCAAAGAAATCACAAAGTGTTGGAGGTTCACGAGCTGCATCTGTTGCCACCGGCCCCCAAGGTGGTGGAAGTAGTTCTGGATTTTTTACCCCTCAGATTGGCGTAGGCTCAGGCGCTGGCTCTGTTGCCACGGGCCCCCAACCTGGCGGAAGTAATTCTGGATTGTCTACCCCTCAAACTGGCCTAGGCTCAGGAGCTAGGCCACCGGCGTCAAAGGCACGCCTACTGACCCGGCTGGCGAGAACGACTCACCAGGACAGCAAGACGACATCCGATCTAAAAATGAAGGTAAAAATCGCCCAATCGGCATTCCCGCTCGGTATCGAAAGACTGATCAACTCGGCCGACCTGAGTGTGGATGATGTCGCGGAGTAAACGGCAAAGGGGCTCCGGAAGATCCGCATCTGCGGGAGCCGAAATTGGGACAATGCGCGCGCCGGGGATGCCCTGCCCTGAATGTGGCGCAAGAATCGTGGCTGACCCGCTGGCATTGCTGACGGAGCTGAAGCTTACCTGCACTTCCTGTGGGCTTGTGCTGAGCGTCGATCTGCAGCAATCGGCGTCAACGATCAACGCCTTGCGCGATAATCTCGAGGACTTCAAGCGCATCAAGGGCGACTACCAGGAAGCCGTTGGTGAGCTTTCCGGTAAGGCACCTCGGGATACCCGGCGCCGTAAACGGGCCGTGCGCATGCGGGGGAAAAACAACCGATGACGAGCGTCAGGTACGACAAACGAAACCATCCGACGCTGCGTCGCGGTGCGCGAGGTGATGCCGTCGTGCGCATGCAGAAGTGTCTCACGGTACACAATACCGCGATCGACGAAACATTTTTTGTCGATGGTTTCTTCGGGCCTGCGACTGAAATGGAGGTGCGCAGTTTTCAGAAGAAACAGCGCCTCAGCCAAGACGGTGTCGTCGGCAGGAATACCTGGACCGCTTTATTGCAGCAGGCGAACACACCGGTGCAAAGCCCTACAGGAAGAACGGCAAACCGATCGGACCGCCACCAGGCAAGAGACCAGGCCAGCCAGCGCAACGGAGGCGGCGCGTTGGCAGAGCAAGTCAAACGTGCGCTGAAGCGCAAAGGCTATCAATATCTCGATGATGGCAAGCAGTACCACCTGAATATTGTCGGTGTCCGCGATCCGTCAACGGCCATTAACAGCTTCGACGACAAGATCGTGCTTGTCTATCGCGACGACAAAGGGGAAATACAGGCAGTCGAGTACCCGATCACCACAGACCCCGGCGAGTACTATACCCGCACCAAGCTCCTGAACAAGGCCGGTGCCGCGATACTGGTACCGGGCCAGTATGTCGATACATACAAGCTCGCAAAACACCGCAACAAGTACGAAGCCCTGTGCCAGCGTGGTGGGCCGGTCAAAGTCTGGCGTGACGGCAACCGGGACGACCGGCTGAATCGCTCGGGCAAGACCCACGAGGGCTGGTACGGCATCAACATCCATCGCGCCGGTCAATCCGGAACGACCTCCAAGGTAGGACGCTACTCCGCAGGCTGTCAGGTATTCGCCAATTCCGAGAACTTCGCAACCTGCATCGGATTGGCCAAAAAATCGCGGGATATTCGCGGCAACAAGTTCACCTATACGCTGCTGGAAAAGGCTGATCTGAAATAGCGTGAAAAGCAGCTTGTCGCAAGCGCCCGAAAGTTGCCCATTTCAGACCATATAACCGCAGGCGTACCAAACTCAGCAGTCGATGTGTGTGCAACTGGCGCGCCGACGCGGATCTACCAGCGCTATCGCCACGGCATCACTCAGACCGACACGGCGATCGGCCTGTCGTAGCAGCAACGCGCCACCGTCACTAGCTCGATGGATCTGGGGAGCGCAACGCCAAGCTCCGATCGCAATAGTCGACCTTCCAATAGAAATCCTCTCCCTTGACGGTGAATCACCCCATATCGTGCTCACCGTATGGATCGATGCCTTCGTGGAACTGATCGTAGGTGCGCACGGCATTGAGAATCGGAACGATTGTCTCAGTGTTCATAGAAGCAATGCCGCGCGTGACCACGATCCGACCGAGACCGGCGCTCAGAGATGTTATGAACGCGTCATTCATCTCGCGAAAATTCATTAACTTGCGGGTAGTTTGGGCAGAAGTGTTACGCCAAGTGATTTGTTGAAGGTCTTTTCAGAGTTAGATCGATGTGACCAGGGGCAGTCGAAGATTTTGTTGGTAAAATAAAAAGTCACGGGATGTACCTCCTGTCATCACGTAACCTGGGCGAAATATATGTCCAGAACAATTCTGCTGGCTCCATTAGGTGTCTTTTAGTGGCGCAGCATTGATACCAAGGTTGAGGCGGAAGCTCCTGAAATGTCACGCGAGCCATTCAAACTATTTTTGAATTATCGACATTCTGTTGCCGATATTGTGGATCGCATACATGAGGTTCTGAGCCAAGAGTTTGGGGAAGGCAACGTATTTCAAGATAGAAGCGGAGGACTCAATGCAGGCAGTTATCTTCCTGGAACACTGAAAGAAAGAATCGAGAGTTGTCAATTAGTACTTGCTTTCATCAATCGTGAGTGGGCGGAAGAATTTGTGGCTCGCGAGCATTCTAATCAAGAAATTGACTATGTCAGATTGGAACTGAAGCACGCTCTCACTTGCGACGTTCCAATTCTACCAGTACTAATCAAAGATGCGGACATGCCTGCGGCAGAGCGCATTCCGGTTGATCTTCATCCACTAGAACTTTCAAAAATTCTTGCCGAGAGAGTCCGAAGCAACCCGGATTTTCATGCGGATGCAGCGAAACTGATAGCCACCATAAAAGCATTCCCAGTTGCGGGCCTCAAACGCGTCGATAAGGCTTCGAGCAGCCCCAAAATTGCACTCGCAAAACGACTGGAACTTGCCGACAACAAGATCGATATGTGGCTTCAATACAGAGCGTTGGAGCGCAAAGCATCTCGGATTCGGCAATCAGTTGAGCTCGCCCCTAATTTCATATACACGCTCGACTCTACTATCGTCTCCTGCGCAATGAGCCCGACGTTTAAATTTTTTTCCGCGCTGTCGGAAACAGGAAAGGTATGGATATGGAACCGGGACCAAAATGACAAAGATGCCGTATTCTCGATATCCAATCGTGCGCTAGATTTTAGATTCCTAGGCTTCCGAAAGGGAAGCAACATGTTCGCTTACGTCCTCGATGCAGATGAGCCTTATAAGCAGGCCATACAGATTGAGCGTATCAGCGGCGAAGGAAGTACGACCGAACCATCTCAGCATCCTGGCCATTTCCACCTCGTCAACGCCGGCGACGAACTCTATTTCGCCCGAACGATAAAGGATCAGAAAAAGTACGTCCTGGAAACCTTATCTGAGGAAACGAATCAGTATTCGCTCAAGCCGCTGATCGAGCTTCCCCAAGCAATCGGGGAGTACACCGCAACACCTGATGGCACCCTCCTTGCCTATGCCTGTCCGGAGAGGAGTTCCCTCGTAATTTTGCATCTCAGTAGTAAGAGTATGTTTGTGTTGCGCCGGCGGTGGGGCTTTCTGACAAGCCGACCTAGCGTTACGGCAATCGGCTGGACAAGAATCAAGCCCGAGCACCCTCAATGGGGACTGCTGGCAGCATTCGACAATGCCTCATTGCATTTATACAGCCAGTCCGGCGAACGTCTCGCCAATACTAAGCTTCCCAACCGGGAACACGTTCGAGAAATTATTGGTGACGCGAACAGGTTCCGGGCTCTTTTGATCGATAAAAGTGGCTCGATATCAACAGCTTCCCTCAAATTCAATCCCGGCGAGAATTATGACTGGATAATCGATTCGACCGAATTCGGCCCATATACATCTCCGATTTGCCTGTCTCCACAAGGAAAACTCTTAGCTGTAACATGCGCCAATACTAAGAAGGCTGTATCGATCTTGGATTGTCGTGATAATGACGTCGTGGCGCAGTTGGCTTTAGGACCAACACCAGTGCGAAGTATTAGATGGCTAGGAGAGAACGCCCTTATTACTTATTGCCAAGGGCAGAACACTATTGTCGAGTGGTCGCTCCTTCAGCGCTTAATGGACCGCGACCGCGTGTACCTTTTTCGAGAAGCAAATGTTGTCGCGCTGAGTGACGACGGAAGAGTCGCTGTTGCCCGATCTGGCAACACGCTCAGAATTTTCTCGACATCCAATGAATGCGAAGTTGGCACGGTGGAGATTTCAGATCAGAACGAGCAAATGGATGTAAGTAATCATGACGCACTCACGTTGGTTTGGAGTGAGCCAAACAACAGAAAAATCTTTGCTTGGAGTAAAACACAAGAAAAACGGAAATCGATCAACGTCAACAATGAAGAAAGCCTCCTAAGCTTAAGAGTTGATAGACTCGGGCGCTATGTCTTGTTTTTGTGGAAACACCAGTTCCCGACGGTCCATGCACTCGACTTCAGCGATATGGCCCCGGTCTGTTTATCCCCGACATGCGACGACGAAGATTCCATTGTTTCAGCATCTCTATCAGAGGATGGCAGCTTTATCGTCACTGGCTCTAAGAAAGGGGTAATGAACTTTTGGGTTCGCAATGAGGGCGGGGATGTTTCTCGTATTGGGAGCTTCGCTAACCATGGCACGCAAATCGTCGATATCTTCGCGCACAGCCGCAAAGGTCGCTTAGTGATTGCGGCAGATCAAAATGGTGTGGTGTCTGTCACTGACTCAAAACACAATACAGTGAAAATTATCACTGAATTCCCCTCTGTACTGCAGACAGGTAGGCTGATATCTGTATCCGATGATGAAGAGGTTCTGGCAATTGCACCCGTAACGCAAGGGTCTAAAGTTTACAGTGTGGCTCCAATTATCTGTGTGTGGCGGATTCCAGAACTGCTCGCTTCAAAAAAAATACCCAAACCAAAGATATTAAAGGAAGACTTTGGCGCCGTATTTGAATTTGTTTTCATGAGGTTTGTGAACAAAACTCACCGACTGGTGACCGCTTGCTCTGATGGTCGCATTGTCGTTTGGGATGTGAGTCGTGGCGGCTGTGTTGCTGACTATTACGGGCGTCAGGGACCTATAACGAGTATGTCTAAGCCAGACGCCACTGGGCGTTTACACCTAATTCGAGACAGTTCACTAGAGCGCGTTAGCGTTTTTCCAAACGCAGGAAGCGTACTGCAATGGTTGAAAAGGTAAACCACAATCACACGCGAACGAACGGTTCGTCGGTCATCGTACTTGGACGGAATCGGAACGAAGCACCGATGTAGGCTAGGATCCAGCCTTTGCCCCACCGTGGCAGCCAATCCGAACGGATTGGCTGCCACATCATCTGCAGTGTTCGGCGCACATATCCGCTACTCTGCCGCTTGGCAACCGGCAAGAGATGCTAAAGAGTCGGCGAACCGGCTGCAGAACCTTCCGTGTCTGCTGCATCTACTTTTTGTTGACGCTCAGCGGCTTCTTTGAACTTTTGCCGTTTGTTTAGCGCATTCGCTCGGCGGAGCAAATGCAGTATGAACACTAGAAATTGCACGAGGTACATCACTATGCCAAGCATGATTTGTCCAGCTTCCGCCAACCCTCCTTTTGTCCATTGTCCAAACATAGCGAGTTTTTGACGCACCGAGGCGAACGCCCCCTCTTCCACGACCTCTGACAACTTCTCCAGCTTGTTCTGAGACATCTTCTCTTTTGAAGCATCCGACGTTTCGACCAAGCCAGAATCTTCTGGACGGTATTCCATTTCGCAACCTCCATGAGTTAAGCAAGACAACTGCGATGCTCTTAAAACGCTTACAATTTATAAGGATAATTAAAAAAGCGATTTCTGCAAACGAAATATTCACAAATTTTTCTGGTAATTTTCGAGTGGTTTTTGGCTCCGCGGCAGGACATCAGTATATTTTTGCCATCCCGTCAATTGAAATGGCTCACTTTCCCATATCCTCATCCCGGTTAACCCGAGGGGGAGTCCTCGCGCATAACCTCTTGAATCTGCTATTTATTGTAAAAACTTGTGTCGTTACTCCCGTCAAGGATTTCCACCTACGTTCTCTATTCAGCTGTTGGTTCGTGGGCTTTTTGGCGTTGCGCGGAATGCAGCGAGGACTTTCGTGCATTCAGCTGACTGCTCAGAAACGCCTAGTACGGCAGGGAAGCCGGCGTTGAACAGCGGATGAAAATCGCGCGCCGGAGCTTTCCCCACTAACCTCTCTAGCGGCTGCACCAGGGCTTCGAAGCTTGGGTAGGTCTCGCCGCGCCAGTCCACCAGGCTGGCTGCCTGAATATCATTGGCGGTAACCGGTATCCTGGCCTGCGGGTCCAGCAGTGCAGGGAACAGACAACCGCGTTAGGCCCCGTGACCCGTGCTTCGTTTCTAACCCAGTCCCGAGCCACCGAGCCCCGGGTCCAAGCACCACCACGCATAGGGCATGGTATAGGTTTTCCTCTACTATAAATATTCCCAATCCCCATGCGGCCGTATCTTGGTTGCAAAATACCGACCAACACTCGGGTGTCCCTGGCGAATTGCCAATCAAGCTGCCACGGGAAGTTGGTAAAGCCCTCGGCAGGTAGGGACGCTGCAATCAGGGGCAAGACTGCCGAAGTTGCCAGCTCTAAGCGACAATTGAGAATTCGCCAGCCACAGGTGGCTGGTCGAGGCATGCCGAAGCCGTTTTGACAGTAGGGTTGGGGCATGAAGCGGCTGGGTCGGATCTGGCCCGAGGTGGATGCCTTCGACAGTCTGTTGTTGGCCTTTCGTAAGGCGCAGAGGCAAGCCCGTCACGCCGGCGGTGGCGAATTTCGCATTGGACCTCGAAACCGGGCTGCTCGCCCTGCAGCATGAACTCACCGATCAGTGGTTCCGACCGGGCGATTACCGCCTGTTCACCATCCACGAACGCGAGATCGCCGCCGCGCCTTTTCGCGATCGAGTCGTTCATCACGCAATTCTGAACATCATCGAACCGCCGATCGATAGCCGGTTTATCCATGACAGCTATGCTTGCCGCAGGGGCAAAGGCGTACATGCCGCCGTCGATCGTTACCAATACTGGTCGAAGCGATACTCAGCCCGACCCGATTGACCACTTCAACACCATCACCAGCGACGAGTGATGGCAAGAACAAGAAAAAAATCCGCCAAAAGACATCATCACCCTACGCCGGGTCTACCGGACACCGAGTTTTTCAACATCCGAGAATGCTATGGACCGATACAGCCGCTGGGGCCGCAGTAGACTCCACCTGAACTGTACGCTCCTCCCCCGTGATCATAGACCCCGCCTACCCCTCCGCCGGGGGAGTACCCACCGCCTCCCGGATATCCGCCACTTCCAGCTTGCGGAATCAGCGCTTGACAGGACGGTGGGAGCTGCTGGATATGCTCAGAAATTTCTTGGAGCCTTTGAATCAAGAGATTCATGTTCCCTGTCATACCAGCCTCATATCCCACTTGCTGGCTGTAATTCAAAATCTGTACGGTTCGCTGATAGTCTTCGCCTTGGCAACTCACAGCAGGATGACTGACTAAGAGCATGCCCGTAGATAAAACTGCAATCTTAATCAGACGGGTGCGTTCACGGAAAAGTTGCCGAACTGGCTCGCGCAATAGTTGAAAATCGATTTCACCGGCGCTCACACGCACCTCCTTGAACCCAAGTTCGATGGATAGATCGAATGCTATATACATTAGTGCATGCAGTAAGCTTCTTCAATCTACTGCGCCGAAGACTTTATCGCAGTCGTTTTCTCAAAAAAGCCTCAGTCCTTGGTATAGCAATGCTTCGCCAAGATTCTCCGCGCTTTTTGATTGTCGGCCCACTCGCATGCATTAATCCTGCGTTCTACCGCACATGCCTCAGAAAAGCGGGAATTGATCCGCATCCATCTCGATCAGAGGGTTTGAGTTAAGTATCATAACTCGGTAGTTACGCGCAGACTGCGGTTCACGATGGCATTGCGCTCTTAACACCCAGAGTAGAGGTCGTCCAGATAATAAGCACAATCGCTTGTATCAGATTGACATCCATTTCTAACCACCGCGAGAGAATACAGCCGCCTCAGAACCACGAGAATCACGGAATCGATCTGTCACGCTTTATGTCGGTCAGACGAACCGTTCTGTTATCGATGTAACCGGCGCGGCACCCGTGCAGTTGTGTTCCTCGAGAAAAGTGCTACTCGTTACTTCAGGGATACATGGTAGTTCTTGGCGGAAACGAACCAACGGTTGCATGACACCAGCAGAATGCAGCCACGGCAGTGATTCTGTGACATCGACTCACGGTTGGCGTGGAGGAAGGCATGGAAAGCGAGGCTGGATTGACCGGAATCTTGCCGTTCGTCTTCTTCGTGGGTGCCGCGATCACGTATCCACTGTCGCTCTTTTTGTTGAAACGCTACAAAGCGGCCGTACTGAAGACGATGGCTGCAATTGGTGGCAAGGCACCCGTTGCGGACGCTGGTCGCGACACAATGGCAACCGCGGGCAGCGCCGAAGGGTTGGAGACGATAGCGATCGACGCGGCCTCAGCTCCTGATCTGCCTACTTCCGCTCAAGCCCGCTATTCGCGCATATCCCGAAGCCCCTGGTCCACGGCGCGCGCCTACGCTGCCGGTGGAGCAGCCTACTCGGTCACGTTGGGAGCTGTGCAGCTCATCGCCGATGGGAGTTTCTCAATCTTGCGGCTGGTCGTGTTGGCCTACGTCTACGCTTGGCCAATCATCATCGCCGTCAATTTGATCGTGCCATCGACGCGACGGTTGAAAATACGCACCTACGGCGGATACTTTGCCGGCTTGCTGGTGCTGTCAATCATTGCTGTCTCCGTCAGCACGAACCTGTCGATCCTCGACCCGTTCATCGTCTGGGCACTGTATTCGCTTCCACCATCGATACTCGTCATGGCATTTCTTCAGCGCCGTGTTCGCGCCGTCGGGGTGATGATTCTGGCATTCACGGTGATCGCGCTGATTGGCGCCAACGTCGCACTGTCCGTTGTCGATTCGAGCGCTTCATTGCTCAGTGCTGCAGCCGGCGCAGGTTCCGCTGTCGGCGTGAACGCTGTCGGCGTATTCGTAACGATAATCATGGTGGGCGCCGTCATCTTCGGCATCGTCGCCTGGTTCGCCAACAAGTGGATAACCAGTCGTTACCTAGAAAAGCGGCTGAACGACCAATCACTGTTGCTTGACAGCATGTGGCTGGTGTTTGTGATGGTTCAATCTATCGGTCTCGCTTTTGTTGGTATGGCCTGGTACCTAGCCGGCATCGCCGCGTTCGTGGTGTACAGGTTGACAGTCAGGTCGAGATTGAAAGCTAGAGAGGCATCCTCTGCCGTGCGCACGGAGCCAAGCAACCTGCTGTTCCTCAGAGTCTTCTCCTTGGGACGACGCAGCGAAAGGATCTTCGATGCGATCTCGACCCAGTGGCAGTATGCGGGCAACGTTCGCATGATTGCCGGTCCAGATCTGGCGGCGACCACGGTTGAGCCACACGAGTTCCTCGAATTCCTCAGCGGAAAACTGGAGCAGTCGTTCATCTCCTCCAGCGAGGCACTCGACACAAAGATGCGCACTTTGGATACATCACCGGATTTCGACGGCCGGTACCGGATCAACGATTTTTTCTGCTATGAGGATACTTGGCGCTCGGTACTTTCCAGATTGGTCACGGAGAGCGATGCGGTATTCGTAGACGTGCGCAATTTCTCACCAGGCAATGCCGGTTTGATCTTCGAATTGAATGAATTGGTCAGTGTGATTTCTCTTGACAGGGTCGTCCTGCTGGTGGACCAAAGCACTGACACCGGGCTCCTCGATCGGACCTTGCAAGATGCCTGGGCAAACATGAGGGCCGACTCCCCGAACCACGGCGCAGACAATGCTCGAATCAGGATATGTACGCTGACGTCTGACCAGCCGCAGGACATCGCGCATGTCCTGCAAAGCCTGAGTGCTGCGGCGTCATGAGTTCACTGTGAGCAGTATGCTAATCTAGCGTCTTGTCTGATTAGTTAATTGAATTATTTGTGGCGGTAATTGTCGTATGTCTCTGTACCCGCTTGGTAGAAGCCGAATGGTCACCGGTCTAAACCGGGCGCAGGCTAAACTGCCAACGATCTCCGATCAAGCGTCTCTCACTCCGCAGAAATCGCAGAAAAACCACGCCGGGAAGCACTTCTGGCCGAACTATCTGCACACCATTTAATTCCTAAGCTGCCGATGATGCTTGTGGAAAACCTCGTAGATTATTGTTTATAAACCAAAGATTTTGGACGTCGTCGCTCGCACTCCCTGGCGATGTCACCGGCAGTGCAAAATTGACCCACCCTTCCGCTGGCCGATTGCAAGCATCCAATATGCCGTCTTATACCCGTTCGGAGAGATATCCTGGTTTTTGTCCGGTAAGCAAACCATAGCTGAAGTAGCCAGCCAAAGGCGCCAGCGGCAGGTTCGGCCGACCTGTTGCCGGTGGCCAGGCACCCTGTGCGACCGCTTCACGCTGAAAACAGCCGATGAACCTCGGACTGCTTGACCGGCCGCAGTGTGTCGGTTCCTGCCGGTCGAGAAATCTCAAAGCTGTTGCTCAGCCAGATTTCCCAGTCTATGTCCGGTTACCAACCCACTACGGTCGTAGCCGGGTCGGATGCTGAACGGCAGCTTCGGCCGAAACTTGGGCGGGCGCCACACCTAAGCTGAATTCCCACGCGGGTCGCTTTACGATCAAGTTGCCGGCGTTTTCAGATGTCTGCAATGCGCATGCAGCTGCCGGTCGCTGGGTGCTTGGCGAACGGCAGTTCATGGCCGGTTGCTGTCATTCCGGCGGCAGGCGCGTGGGTATCAGAAAAATTTTACAGTTGCCTGCGGCCGGAATGACGGCGACTGGCCAGGTTGCGGAAGAAGAAAGGTTGACCTCACGCCGCGAACGGATTGCCGCTGATACGGTGGGAGACTCCAGGCGCTGCGAAACGGAGTAAATCCAAGGATGCGCGGACAACAGTACCAACGTCTCCTTCACACAATCGCCGAGGTATGCCAGCCGCCTCCGACCCGATCACTCGTGTTGGACAACGACACTACAAACGTTCGCATTTCAGCTCGCCGAGGGCCGCGCGCAGGATTTCCTGTTCCAGTGACGGCGACGGCTGCCAGCGACCACCCTGGGCAACGAAGCGGCTACCGGCGTCGACCACTG
>Ga0316201_10001997_pt1 | contig 14257 bp, 15 predicted proteins | sample CS6wburrow_MG_FD_204516 | JGI IMG/M metagenome (GOLD analysis project Ga0316201, IMG submission 204516) | Coastal sediment microbial communities from Delaware Bay, Delaware, United States - CS-6 worm burrow | ecosystem: Environmental > Aquatic > Marine > Coastal > Sediment | place: USA... | reverse complement strand
CGGCACCGGCGACGCGCCGGCGTCATCGGCGGCCGGGGTAGGCGCGACCGTTGGCGCCAGCTGCCGCGACTCCCCGGGTAGCGATCCCGGCGACGTCGATGCTTCGATTGCCGCGCTCGCGACTGACTCGGTTGCCGCGGCTGGTTCAGCTTTGACGGGGGCCGGGGCAACGGCTTTTCTGAGGTTGATGATCCAGACCGGTTCATCATCGATCAGCGACTGCCGGGTTTCAACCAGGATATCGGGCGCGGTTTCAAACTCGATGTCGACACCCCGCTCGGTACCGTTTATCGACAACGTCCGGACCCAGGGATTGTCGGTCATGACCGGCGCCACGATCTGGCTTTCAATTCCGCGCAGGTGGTAGCCGAAACTGTTTTCACCGCGCTCCTGCAGGTAGGCCACCACCTTGTCGCGCAACACGAACTCCATGCGCATGTCCTGTTCGCTTTCCCGGATCTGCAGGCCGATGATCTGGTTGCCAATCATCCGGTCGGTAACGACGCCAGCGTCGAGGGTTTCAACCGGGGCGGTCACCCTGGCTGCCGAAATTTCGGCGGCCTGGATTTCATCCTTCGGCGCGGCCATGACAGGCGCCGTGTCGATGCTGGCCAGCGCGACCGGGCCGGCAACGCCCGGCGCAATGCGCGGTTGCAGGTAAACCCAGGCGCCAGCCGCCACCACTATCAGCAAAGATGCGCCCAACGCCAGCGGCTTCAGGTCACGGCGCACCGGCGACGGCGTTTGCACCGAGGTGAGCTCGATCGGCGTAAACCGGCTTTCCCTGGTCTCGAGATCCTTCAAAACGTTATTGATGACGCTCATCGCAACTGGCTGTCGGCAGCGGCCGCCTCGATGTGTTTGCGATTGACGTAGAATTCACCGCTGGCATAGGACAGCATCAGCGCCTTGTTGCAAAGCACGTTGATCACCCGGGGAATGCCCTGGCTCAGCTTGTACAAACGGCGCAGGGCGCCGTTATCGAATAGCTCGGGGCCACGGTAGCCGGCCGACTTGACGCGATGCAACAGGTAGGAGCGAACCGAATCACGGTTGAGCGGCTGTAATTCATAAGCATGCATGATTCTTTGCTGCAGTTGCCGAACACCGCTCCGGGCCAGCCTGGCATCGAGCTCAGGTTGTCCGAACAGGATTATTTGCACCAGCTTTTGCTTGCCGGTTTCGAGATTACTCAGCAGGCGAATAGCCTCCAGGCTTTCATCGGGCAGCGACTGGGCCTCGTCCAGTATGATCACTGTACTGCGGTTTTCGCGCGCATTGGCGATCAGGTAATCGTTGATGCAGGCCAGGTAATTGTCGTTTTCCAGCTGACCGACAATACCCATTTCAGTCAGCAGCGCATCGAGCAGGGCATTGCAGCTCATATAGGGGTTGGGGATATAAACCGTATCGTATTTGGAGTCCAGCGCCTCCAGCAATTTACGACACAACAGCGTCTTGCCAGTACCCACTTCACCCGTCACCTTGATAAATCCGTCGCCGGCGCCGATTGCGACCAGCAGCACGTTCAACCCTTCGCTATGGGTAAAAGACTGGTAGAAAAACTCGGTGTCCGGCGTCAGGCCGAACGGTTTCTCAGACAGGCCGTAGTATTGCTCGTACATTACTCGGCCGCCCCTGGATATGCGTTCAGGTTTTTCACGCGCTCGGCGCTTTGCTGAATATAATTCGACCAGACCTTGTTCTTGTCGACCACGATGGGTCGCAGCAGGATAACCAGCTCGCTGCGCCGGTTAATCTTGCGCTTCTGCTTGAAGGCCTCACCGAGGAAAGGAACGTCTCGCACACCGGGCACGCCGCCATTTTCGTCGCTAGCGATGTTTTTCATCAGGCCGCCGATAACCACCACCTGGCCGTTACCCGCCTTGACCACGGAATCGGATTCACGCACCGTGCTTAATGCCAGCGGTAACTCGAATGTCTCGCCGCCCAGGGTTATCACCTTCAACTGGTCGGTAATTTCGCTGATACTGGGATGTATATGCAGGATAACCTGGCCGTCCTCGCTTATCTGCGGAGTTACATCCAGCGCTATCCCGGAAAAAAACGGGGTCAGTGTCAATTCTGGATTTGAACTCGTGCCGCTGGCTGTCGTCGTACTGTCGGAGGAGATCTCGGTTACGAAAAACTCGTCCGAGCCAACCTTGATGACAGCCTTCTGGTTATTGACCGTGGAAACCCGCGGGCTGGAAAGCACGTGCACGTTACCCTGGGTGCCCAATAGCGTGATCAGGGAACCAAAGGTACTCGCCGAGCTGCCTACCGCGAACAGGTTTGCAAAGGCCGTGTTGGTGACGTCGAGTGCTGAATTGACCACGACATCGCCGGCGGCGTTGATCTGTGCCTGCCCGTTGTTGCCGCTAATGACGCTGCTGGTACCGATCGAAATATCACGGCTGGAAGAAATCGCGGCCCAGTCGATACCCGACTGAAAACTATCATTGAGATCGACCTCGATTACCTTGGCTTCCAGGATTACCTGGCGTTGCAGGTTGTCCTGGGCGTTGTCGAGATAGCTTTCGACATCACGCAGTTCGCCCGGCATCGCGCGCACGATGACCAGCCCGGAATGTCGGTCGACCACGACCGAGCGGCCTTCACCGCCGCCGATGATCGATACCAGGGTCGACTGCAACTCGGTCCAGAAATCCGCCTTGCTACTGGTACTAATGCTGCTGGACTTGACCGAGGACGAGCCCGAGGAATTGCCGGTATCGCTGTCGCCATTGCCGCCGGTATTTTCAATCTGGCCCGAACTGACGGTCATCAGGGATTCCCCGGTGCGGGCGACGTTGAGATAGTTAACCGGGAAAATTTTCGACTGGATGCGCGCAGGCAGGACGATGTAACCGCTCCCGCTTTGCTTGAACTCGTAGCCGTAAACCTCGCGCGTGAGCCGCATCACTTCGCTGACCGTCACGTTTTTCAAATCCAGCGAAATTTCCCCTTCGACACTGGGGTGCACCACCATGTTGACGTTGGTGTCCTTGACGAGGCTCATGAAGAACAGCCGCGCCGGTGCATTCGACACCGAGATATCAAACGCGGATTCCCGTTTGAGATCCTGTTCCAGGCCAGGCACGCTGATGCCGCTGCCGGGCAATAGCGCGTCGAGAATCTCGTCCGAAGGAGCTTCCGCCTCGGGAATTTCTACCGCCGCCGCTTCGCTGAGCGCGCTATCGATATCCTGCCGGGTCTGGCTGGCCGTTTCGATCGATTGCCGGGAAGCGCAGGCTGTCAGTAGCAAAACCAGGGCCAGTATTGTTAAACCTTGTTTATTCATAGATCACTCTCGACTGCCTTTTTTCGGATCGCTGTAAGTTCGTTACCCAGGCTTAGGTTGATTATCTTGCCCTTGCGCACCAGGCGTGCGGATTCGCGCGTCAGCCCAACCAGCCTGGCGCCCTGAATGCTATCGCCGACGCTGAGCATCTGGTCGTCGATAATGGCGACCTTGCGGTCGGTGGAGAACAATATCGAGGTAAGCTGTAAAGGCTTTGGCCTGGGTTTGGTGGCCTGCGGCTTATCCGATTTTGCCTGGCCGGCCAACTTGGCCTGGCGAAATTTCTGCAACGCAAACGGCGGTGGCTGCATCGGGTCGCGCATCTCCTGCGCCGAGGCGATCGTGCCGATACCGAGGAATCCCAGCGACAGCAACAGCACGACGAAAACGTAGAGGGTCAGGATTTTACGCATCTAGATTCCCACCCATTCCCTGCGTGTCGACAGGGTCGACATGACGAGCTTAACCACGACGCGCGGATGCTCGTCGCTGTCCATTTCAATTTCGTCCCATAACAGTTTCCAGTCCAGCGCCTCCATCGACCGCATGTACTGCAGAATATCGAGATACTTGCCGGCAAACTGGAGTTCAAGCACGTGACGGTATATACCCGGTTCTTCTGCAGGCGCCTCCGGATCGACCGGCGGGATCGCGGCCTTGACCTCGCGGCGCTTGAGACTCAGCAGCTGCAGCTTTGAATCCCGGTAAATCAGCTCGTTCATCAGTTGAAACATTTTTTCCGGATCGACCAGCTCGATGGTGGTAACCCTGAGCTGCTCCTCGACCGCGGACAGGTCCTTGATCAGCCTGGCCAATTGGCCCTCTTTTTCCTGGTGGACACCGGTCGCGATGCGTTGACGTATGCTACCGACAACGACGCGGGTGTTTTCGATCTCCGCGCTTACCCGGGCGTTTTCGTCTTGCAGGTTTGCGACACGATTCATCATTGGCGCGGCATAGTAGGTCCACCAGAGGAAGCCGATCACAGCGATCAGTGAAAACGCGATCAGGCCGCGTTCCCGAATGGTTTGCGCGTCGAAACGCCCGGCGTATTCCTTCAACTGCTTATTCATTCATCGTCACGCGGGTGGCGATTTCAAAATCCACCTTCCAGTCGTGTTTAAGGTCACGCTTCAGTTCGAATTGATCGAAACGGTTACCCTGGAAAATTTCCTCGTCGCTGAAGCGATCGAAATACCCCGGCACCCGCTCGGCGCTGAGCGAGCTACCCTTGATCTGGACAAAATTTTCGGCGAGCCGAATCTGGTTGAGCCAGATCTCGTCAACGTGCAGGTTGGACAGCGCCACCAGGTAACCGGAGAAACCTTCACCAGAGCCAAAACGGTTGGCGTCGACAAAATTCAGTACTTTCTTACGGGCCGAAATCTGGCGAGCGGTATTTTCAATCTCGGTATCGAGTCGGCTGTCCTTGAGCAGACGGGCCAGTTCGGCGTTGGCCGCGGCAAGCTCGGCGGTCATGCGTTCCCGGTCGGCCTGGATTGCCAGGTTGCGCTGCTCGGCCTGACGCAAATCGCCCTGTAACACAAAGCTCCAGATCGCGATGGCAGCGACCAGCAGCAACACGGCCGCCGATACCTGCGCCGCGGATATCCAGAGCCGCTTCTCGCGAAAGCGATCCTGGTAGAGGTTGATTTGCTGAACGATCACTCGGCCACCCCACGCAGCGCAGCGCAATAAGCGTGAAAACAGTTCGGATCGAGACCGGAACCATTATCCTCGCCGGCGAAGCTGACGAAGTCGATATCGAGATTGGACAGGTTCTGCAGATACATTGCCATTTTCTCGGTGGCTTTTACCTGGGGGAATATCCGCAGGTTGGTTACGCTCCCCATACCGTAATAGCTTTCGAAGTAATCCAGCGAGCGTTGCAGTTCGAGTAGCAGGGAATCGAAAATGCTCTCATCGTCACTGGTAGCCAGGCTGAGCTGGTCGATGCCGATCATGAACTCGCGCGATACGTACAAATCGGTATCGTGATAAACGCTGAGCAATCCATTTGCCGGGGTAAGTGTCAGCAAGGCGAGGCTCTGCCCGGCGCTTTGCCGCACCACCTGGAGGTTGGTGCGCACCAGCTCATGAATATCCAGGGCGTTGAGCGTCATCGCGGTGGATTTAATGCTGTCGACATAGTTCTTGATGACTGCCTCACGCGCGGCAACCACGCCAATCTGCGGCGTGTTGTTGCGGCTCGACTCCGGCATCGGGTAACTATCGACAACGGCATGGCTGACGTCATAATTGATCAAATCCTTTATTTTCCAGCTGACTGCCTGAATCATTTCCGAATCTTCGACCTCGGGCCGGTCTACCTGGTAGACATCGCAATCATCGCCAGCAACCAGGCAGACGCAGGGGGTTTTTTGCAGGTGGTTGCTGTGTACCCATTGCTTGAGCGCATCGACCTGGGCCTCTTGTCCATCGGCCGCGACAAATTCGCTGCGCAGTATCCGGCCAGGATTCTTCTTGCCGGTTTGAACCTGCGCAACAGCCACGCCATCGGGCAGAAAATCCACCCCGACCTGGGAATCTTTTTGCGCCGCCGAGAACAAACCCACGTTTTTTACTCCGAGCCTTGTTGTTAACTAACCTATATATTTATGCAAGTTGCGGGCCAGGCTGGGGATTGCCCGGCCTGTTTACAACCAGAAACCTTTCGTGCCTCGGCGCGAAAGGCCATAACTTTAATATCTGCATTCGATTTTATGCTAGATATTGCATAAGAAAATCGCTATAACTTATTGTCATTGTTAGTAATATTAAACCATAGTTCGGTTATTTCCAGTTATTAGCTAAAATTAGTTTCGATATGATGAACATCGTTCTATTCGAACCCGAGATTCCACCCAATACTGGCAATATCATGCGCCTGGCGGCAAACAGCGGTTGTCGATTGCATTTGATTGAACCTCTGGGATTCGAACTCGAAGACAAGCAGTTGCGCCGTGCCGGTCTGGACTACCGGGAATGGGCCGAAACCAGCCGCTACCGCAGCTTTGAAGATTTCATGAAAAGCTGTCAATTCAATGACTTGTATGCCTTCACCACGAAGGCGGAGAGAACTTACAGCGACGCTGCCTTCAACCCCGGCGACGCGCTGCTGTTTGGACCGGAAAGTCGCGGCCTGCCGGCTACCATTCTCGATTCACTGGATGGTGACAATAAACTGCGGATCCCGATGGCGCCGGCTTCACGCAGCCTGAACCTGGCGAATACGGTCGCGATCGCCGTCTACGAGGCCTGGCGACAGCAGGGATTCAACTGATACCTCGGGTTGCGGCCTACTCGTGGCCCTGGGGTCGGCTTTCGAGGTCGCGCACGGCGTCATGCGGGTTCTTACCGTCGCAAAGTACAAGATAGACTTCGTTCATTATCGGCAGATCGAGCGCAAGCTCCCTCGCCTTGTGATAAATTGCCCTGGCAGCGCGCAGGCCCTCGACCGTCTGGCCGACTTCGATCTCGGCCTGGGCAATGCTTTTACCCTGACCGATCGCGAGACCGAAGCGCCGGTTCCGGCTTTGATCGTCGGTGCAGGTTAGTATGATATCGCCGAGTCCGGCGAGCCCCATCAGGGTCTCGCGGCGAGCGCCCAGCCGGGTGCCAAGCTCCATGATTTCGGAAAGCCCGCGTGTCATCAGCGCGGCCCGCGTGTTGGCGCCGAATCCCAGCCCGTCGGAGATGCCGACGGCAATGGCAAGTACGTTCTTGAGTGCGCCGCCAAGCTCGACGCCAATGATGTCTTCGCTGGTGTAGGCCCGAAAATGACGACTGCGCAACAGCGCGGCAAAGGCCTCGGTGGATTGCGCATCGTTACCGGCGCAGGCAATCGCCGCCGGCAGGCCCCGTGCCACCTCGGTGGCGAAGGTCGGACCCGACACGACGCCATAGCAATGCATCGGTAATTCCTCGGCAATAACCTCGTGTAACAGCTTGCCGGTTTCGATCTCGAAACCCTTGCTCGCCCAGAACAGGATCCTGTCCTTGTCGATTAGCGATTTCAGTTTTTGCAGCAAGCCCCTGAAACCCTTGCTCGGAATCGCGATCAGCAGGTAGGGCGCGTTGCTAACCGCGGCTTCCAGGCTTGCCACGGGTTCTATATTGTCGGCGAGCGCGAAGCCGGGCAGAAAGTCGGGGTTTTCCCGCAGCGCTCGCAGCCTTTCGATGTGGTCTGGCTCGTGACCCCAGAGCCTGACCTGAAGGTCATTACGGGCCAGCTGTATCGCCAGTGCCGTTCCCCAGGAACCGGCGCCAAGCACCGCGATAATTTCAGCCATGCGTGCGCCTAGTGTTCCGTCTCGGCGTGTTCCGTCTCGGCGTCTTCCTGCCCGGCCTTTTGCATGTGCTGATGATACAGCGCATCGAAATTAACCGGCGACAGTATGAGCGGCGGGAAACCGCCGCGCATCGACAGGTCGGAGATGACTTCCCGGGCATAGGGAAACAGAATGGTCATGCATTGACTGCCCAGCAGGTACTTGATCTCTTCCTCGTCGAAGCTCGAAATCGTGACCAGGGCCGCCTGCTGAACCTCGACCAGGAACGCCGTACTGTCATTGAGGCTCACGGTCGCGGTAATACAGAGCACGGCCTCGTACAAATCGCCTTCAATGCGTCGCTGGTTGTTGGTCAGGTTCAAATCTATCTTCGGTTCCCAGCTTTCGAAGCTGAAAGATCCTGGCGTGGCGGGGGATTCAAACGACGCATCTTTGACATACAGTTTCTGGATCGCAAACTGTTTCCTGGGTTCCTGTTCTTCGCTCATGGATTATCTACTTTTTGCTGATGGGTAAATGGGCGTCCTGCCAGGCCAATATGCCGCCATTCAAACTGAATACCTTTTCGAATCCCTGCTTCGCCAGTTCCTTGCAGGCCAGGCCGGAGCGGGCACCGGTTTTACAGTAAACCAGCAGGGTCTTGTCCTTGTGTTTTTCCAGCTCTGAAATGCGTTTCGCTATCGCGTCAACCGGAATCTGGATGGCCCTGGAGATTTTCCCGCCGGCCGTCTCGGAAGGTTCGCGCACGTCAACCACGACAACGTCCTCGCTGTTCATCAACTGCACGGCAGCAGCCGGGGTGAGGCTGACAAAGCGCTGCGTGGCAATTTTCAATTCGTTAAAAAAGGTCAGCGCCAGCAACACCACAAACGCGATCACCAGGTACGGGTGATTCACCGCAAATTCAGAAATTTGAGCCAACATAAATCGAGAAAAGGGGTCTTATATAGAGTTTTAGTCGGTGGAACAGAACACTTCCTGCATCATCCCAATCAAACGCAGGGTACGCTCATCACCGACGCGATAATATACCTTGTTCGCGTCCTTGCGGGACGACAGTATACCTTTATCGCGCAAAATCGCGAGATGTTGTGAAATATTACTTTGCGAGGTGCCGACGTTATCTACAATCCCCTGCACGCAGACTTCGTTGCTGCCAAGGGTACACAGGATCTTGAGGCGTAACGGATGAGACATGGCCTTTAGCGAACGCGAGGCGGTCTCGATATCTGCCGCATGGGCCAGTAGCTGTTCACCGCCTACGACTTCCGGTGTTTCAGTTTTCATTTGCTTAACTGTATTACCAAACGTTAATATTAGAAAATTATTATGAATAAAACCCCACCTGATGTCCACAACGCTAGCGCATAAACTATTTATCTCCCTGCTGGTGGCCTGCCTGGTGGGCGCAACACCGCTGCTGGCCGAGGACAAGGAGGCCAGGGAAAAAGAGCTCAAATCGGTTCTGGGTAAAATCGAAAAGCTGAAACAGGCTATCGATACCAAGGAAGACAGCAAGTCGCAATACATCAAGCAGCTGAAATCGATCGAAGTCAAGATTGGTAAACTGAACCAGGAAATCCGCGCTGTCGGCAAGAAAATCGGCAGCAAGAAACGGGAGCTCTCGGGCCTGCGCGAGACCCGCCTCAAGCACCAACGACAACTTAGCCGGGAAAACGACTTCCTGGCGGAACAGGTCTACACCGCGTTCACGCTCGGTCGACAGGAAAAAGTGAAGCTGCTGTTCTCGCAACAGGATCCCCAAACGCTGCAACGCAACCTGGTTTACTACCAGTACTTCTCCAACGCGCGCGTCGACCTCATCAACGAGGTGCAGAACAACATCGACAAGATTATCGAGACCGAGCAATTGATACGCGAGGCCCGCGAGGAACTGGAGCAAAGCCAACAGGCCCTGACCCGGCAAAAAGAGGAGCTCGACCAGGATCGGGGCAAGCGTAAATCAATTATCGCCTCGCTGGACCAGCAGTTGAAACAGCAGGGTGGCAGCCTGACGCGGCTCGAGGACGAGGCCAACCAGTTACAGCAACTGATCGACTCGATCGAGGAGATATTTGAAGAGGCGCCTGAAACCGAAATTTCGCAGCGCGCATTTGCCGAACTTAAAGGCAAACTTGCCTGGCCGGTGAAGGGCAAGCTGCGCCGGCTGTTCGGTCGCAACAAACCCCTGTCGAACCTGCGCTGGCAAGGCGTTATGATCGAGGCGGGGGACGGCGAGCAGGTACGCGCGATTTATCACGGTCGCATCGCCTTCGCCGACTGGTTGCGGGGCATGGGCAACCTGATCATAATCGATCACGGCAATTCCTACCTGTCACTCTACGGTCACAACGAATCGCTGTTCAAGACCGCCGGCGAATGGGTCGAAGCCGGTGAAATTATCGGCAGCATCGGCAGCAGCGGTGGACAGAAAAATCCCGGGTTGTACTTCGAAATCCGCAAGCGAGGCAAACCGCAAAATCCCACTAACTGGTGCAAATCCAGCAACAATTTCGTCACGGGCTAGGACCGCCGGGCTGATAAAACTGTAAAATTCCCCAGTTTCCCGTAAAATTTTGCGTTTCTGGGCCTATCTTTTGAACTGTATCCAACTTATACAGCCTTAAACTGGTCTACAATATTCAGTCAGGCTTTCAGCCCGCGCGCTATACCGGAGAAACGAATGCTACAAAATCTGCGAACTTCCACCTGGTTTCTGAGCGGAACACTGCTTGGACTATCGCTGGCGGTGGGCCACAGCGTTTACGCGTTAAAAGAAGACAACCAGCAAATCCCGTTCGAGGATTTGCAGGCATTTACCGAGGTCTTTTCCAAGGTCAAATCTGACTATGTCGAGACCGTCGACGACAAGAAATTAATCGAAGACGCGATCCGTGGCATGCTCAACGGGCTTGACCCCCATTCCTCTTTTCTGAACACCAGTGAATTCAGCGACCTGAAGATCGGCACCACCGGTCAGTTCGGCGGGCTCGGTATCGAGGTTGGCATGGAGAACGGTTTCGTCAAGGTAATTTCACCGATCGACGACACCCCGGCATCGCGCGCCGGCATCAAGGCCAGCGACCTGATCATCAAGCTGGACGACAAGTCGGTCAAGGGCATGACCCTGAACGAGGCGGTCAAGATCATGCGCGGCAAGCCCAACACCGATATCAACCTGACGATTGTGCGCGAAGGCGAACCCAAACCGCTGGTGATTAAAATTACGCGCGAGATCATCCGCGTCAAGAGCGTCAAGAATCGTATGCTCGAGCCGGGTTACGGCTATGTACGCATTACCAACTTCCAGTCGCGCACCACCACCGATTTACTGAAAGCGATTTCCGACCTGCAGAAGGAAGAACGTCTCAAGGGCATGGTGCTCGATCTGCGCAACAATCCGGGAGGCGTATTGAACGGCGCGGTTGGCGTCTCCGATGCGTTTATCGATGACGGCCTGATCGTGTATACCGAGGGGCGGCTCGACGATTCCAGTCACCGCTACCTGGCAACCCCGGGAGACAGCCTGAACGGCGCGCCGCTGGTAGTGCTGATCAACGGCGGTTCGGCCTCGGCTTCCGAAATCGTCGCCGGCGCGATACAGGACCACAAGCGTGGCATCATCATGGGCACCAAATCATTCGGCAAGGGTTCGGTGCAGACGATCCAGGAATTACGTAACGGCTCGGCGGTCAAGCTGACCACTGCGCGTTACTTCACACCCAAAGGTCGTTCGATCCAGGCCAAGGGCATCGAACCCGATATCAAGCAGTCGACGCTGCGAATATCGGAAAATGACGAAAAGGCTCGCGAAACCTATTCCGAGAGCGATCTCGAGGGACGCCTGAGCAATCCTAACGGCGAAGGCGACGGCGGTCCCAGGGATGACGAAACCGACAGCGAGGCGCTGGCCAGATCTGATTTCCAGCTGTTCGAGGCGCTCAACCTGCTCAAGGGCCTGACGATTCTCGGCGACATCAGCAACGGCTAACCACGCGATTCGATGATACGATACTGGCTGATACTGCTTGCCGGCGCGCTAAGCCCGGGCGTTGCAGCAGATCAGCGACCGGTTTTATCGCTGGTCATCGACGATCTCGGTTATTCCCTGAAAAATGGCCTGGCCGCCATCGATCTCGAGGGCGATCATACCTACGCCATTCTGCCCGGCGCGGCTTACAGTCGTCGGCTGGCGCATCATGCACATGACAAGAACAAGGAAGTCATCCTGCATTTACCGATGCAATCGGTCAGCTCCCGGGCCGCGCACGAGCCTAACGCGCTCAACGAGGCGATGGACGAAGACCAGCTCACCGCCAACGTGCATTCGCTGCTGGCCGAGATCCCGTTTATCCGCGGGGTCAACAACCACATGGGCAGCCATTTGACCGAGTTCGATTTTTTCATGCGCCCGGTGATGGACAGCATCCGCCGCTACAACCGGCAACTTTATTTTCTCGACAGCCGCACTTCGCCGCGCAGCGTCGCCCATGCGCAGGCGCTGGATGCGGGCCTGAAATCGGTTACGCGCGACATTTTTCTCGACAATGAAATCAACCCGGAGTCGATCCGGCTACAGTACAACATCTGGTTGACCAAAGCGCGCGAGCGCGGTTCCGCCATCGCCATCGGGCATCCCTACCCAGGCACGCTCAGGGTATTACGTGAAAACCTGGCCGAGGCCCACCTGGATTTCAGGTTCCTGAGCATATCGAGCCTGATCGACGAACGCAAAACGCCAGGCTTCTCGAGCACCGGTTACAAGGCTCTGACCAAGCTGCTACCGGTGATCCGCTGATTACAGCGGCGGCCGCTGAAAACCGCCCATCCGTTTTTCTATTTGCTGCGCCAGCGCGAGCGCAATATCCTCTCGCCACGGCGGCGCCACCACCTGCACCCCCACCGGCAATCCTTCCCCACTGGTGCCGGCACGCACCGATACGCCCGGCCATCCGAGCAAATTGTGAATCTGCAGGTAGCCCCAGTCGTCGAAACTGTCGTTGTGCGAGGCCCCGTGCGGCCGGGCGATGGCAAACGAGGCCGGGCAAAGGATAGCGTCGAAATCGGCGAAAAACCGCAGCGCCCGGCTGCGGGCGTCGTCGATTGCTTCGACCAGCGCGGGATCCAGGTGATTGGCATTGGCGATCCCCTGCTCGGTCAGGTAGCCGCGCAGTTCTTCCCCGGGCTGCTCGGTACCGTAGCGCCGCAGCAGGCGCATAATGTATCCGGCGTTGGTAGCTTCCCGAAACTCCGTGGTGAGATCGACCAGCTCGCGGGTCTCTGGCAGGAGCTTATGTTCGAGATTCAAACCGTCCGCCCGCAGCGTCCTGGCCGTGGTATTGACAACACGCTGGATGTCATCCACCGGACTAACGATGCCGTTATCGGCAAACCAGGCAATCCTTAATTGCGCGACATCTACCGCCCGTGGATCGCCAAGTGGTACCGGCACCACCGCCGGATCACGGCCGTCAGGACCGCAGATAAGCGGCAAGGCCAGGGACAGGTCCTCGACGTAGCGCGCCATCGGCCCGATTTGGGTCAACGAATCCAGCACCCCACCGCCGTAGGGCACGATATGCCCGCTGCGCGGGGTACGCCCCGAGGTCGGCTTGATTCCGGCGATGCCGCAGAGATGCGCCGGTTCACGAATACTGCCGCCGGTATCCGATCCCAGTTCGAGTGCGGCGCCGCCGCAGGCGATAATCGCGGCCGAACCGCCGCTGCTGCCACCCGGACTGCGCTGCAGGTCGAAAGGGTTGCAGCTGCGGCCGTAGATCAGGTTATTGGTTTCGCCGCTAAAGGTGAGCTCCGGGGTATTGGTCTTGCCGAGCAGTACCGCACCGGCGGCGCGCAGACGAGCCACCACCGGTGCATCCTGCTCGGGCAGGTAGTCCTTGCGCCCGAGAGTGCCCCCGGTGGTCACTATTCCCTCGGTATCCAGCGAATCCTTGATCGTAATCGGCACCCCGTGCAGCGGTCCCCTGAACTGCTCATGGGCGGCCATGCGATCGAGCGCATCGGCTTCCTGCAGCGCGCGTTCACTGGCTAACTGCACCACGGCGTTGACCTGGGGATTAACCTGCTCGATACGTTCGATACAGGCCTCGACGATTTGCCGGCAGCCAAGCCTGGCGTTTCGAATCTCGCGCGCGATACGACTGGCGGACCAGTAGATAGCCTCATTCATGAAGCCAATTATGGTGACCTCAATCCTGATTATCCAGTCTTGATTTTGCGGTCTCGAAAGACGCGACGAATTCCACACCGCGCACGTCCAGCGGCGTAAATAACAGCCTTGATGATCGCTTTTTGTTCCTGACCTCGAGCACCCAACGCGGCATCTGCGGATCGGCGGCATCGAGATGCACGCTGTCTTCGCCGCTGCGCAGCTCTGAAATCAGCTGCGGCTTTCGGCTCGCCTGCGGGCTCGCCTCGATGCTCGCTATCGGGGCACCATAGGACCATTCCCGGCGCTTGCCAGGCCTGTCTTCCGGCGCACTCTCCTCGCACATCGGCCGCCCGTTGACGACAACGATAGCGAACTCGTGCTTATGTAGCTCACCGTTGGTGAGCTTGACGCTGAGCGCAAAACGGCCCTCGCGATTGTCGATATTTTCGAAACCGACGGAACCTTCGAAACCCCTGGTTATTTCATTGA
>Ga0316201_10001996_pt1 | contig 14262 bp, 12 predicted proteins | sample CS6wburrow_MG_FD_204516 | JGI IMG/M metagenome (GOLD analysis project Ga0316201, IMG submission 204516) | Coastal sediment microbial communities from Delaware Bay, Delaware, United States - CS-6 worm burrow | ecosystem: Environmental > Aquatic > Marine > Coastal > Sediment | place: USA... | reverse complement strand
GCGGTCGATAAGAACTTCAGCCTGCTGACAGCACACATAATGTTAACAGCAACATTGAGCCAGCTGGGCCTGCAGGATGAGGCGAGCTGGTCAGCCGGGCAACTGCGAACACTCTCTCCGGGATTCATCATGACGGATGTCGCCAGGATATTTCCTATCAAAAATGAAGAAAAATTGCAGGCTATTTTCGAGCAGTTAAGACTGGCTGGCCTGAGCTGATAAGCTCATCAACATTTCCATCTATCCAGAAATTCCTGTATTAGTACTTGTTGATTTCATGATATAGTTTCTTCTATTACTGACTCTGGTTCAGGCGGATTATTATGAAGCTGGAACGACTTGCTATCATGACCGGGTTCATGCGTCATGGCATGACCTTAAGGGATTTTTTTCAGGAGACCGTGCGCTGTAATGTGCCGGGACTGCCTTACGTTGACGAGCACGATCAGATCATCGGACGGATTTCCATCCGTGATGTCTACAAGTGTATTGCGGTACCTGACAATATTCTTCGTATTGCTGATGCCATGGGTGACGGTGATCAGATGAGTAATCTTGATATGCCAGAGATGAAAGCCCTGGAGGTCATGACGACACCGGTGGAGAATTATCTGCTGGAAAAAATTCCCACCGTCTCACCCAGCTCTACAGTGGTAAAAGCCCTCGCCCTGATGGAAGTATATAACAGCAGTTATATCTTTCTCATCGAAGACGGTCAGTACAAGGGGGTCGTTACACGGATGATCATCGCCAAACGCATGCTGGAATGTGTTCTGGAGATGGAACGCAAGAAAGGTATCTCACGATAATAGAGCAACGTCGCTCGATCCAACGTATTTTTTATGACTGTCACCTCAATCACATCGTCGAGCTGGTGCGGTCGAAAACGGCTATTTATTCGGTTTCATCCAGTAAACAGCCGGGGAATCAACAAACACAGGTGTGCCAATTATGGAAACGGTCTCTAACACGGTAACTACTGAGATGTGGATCGCCGCTGCGGTCCTGGTGGTGGCTTATGCCCTGATCTTCAGCGAGGTGATACACCGCACCATCGCAGGCGTCATCGGCGCTGTGGTGATGATCCTGACGGGTATGTATTTCGGTTTTTATTCACAGGCCGAGGCCGTTGCAGCCATCGACGCCAATACCATGTTCCTGCTCATGGGCATGATGACCCTGGTAGTCATGCTGAAGCCGACCGGTGGATTCGAATACCTGGCGATCCGCATGGCAAAACTTTCCAGGGGGAGCCCGAAACTGCTGCTTATCTACATCTCGACAGCGGTCACAGTCATCAGCCTGTTCCTGGATAATGTCACCACGGTACTGGTATTCGCCCCGCTGACGGTCGTCATCGCACGGCTGCTGAGCATCAATCCTGTCCCCTACCTGATGGCCGAGGCGCTGCTGTCGGATACCGGTGGCGTGGCAACGCTGGTCGGTGACCCGCCCAACGTCATGATCGGCAGTGCTGCCGGCATCGATTTCAACCAGTTCCTGTTCCATATGGGGCCGATCATCCTGGTCTGCTGGGTAGTCACCCTGGGACTGATGATGCTACTGTTCCGCAAAGAACTGTCGCAGAAGATCGAAGGCGTGCTCGACCTGGATGAGACCAAGGTACTGAAAGACCCGAAAACCCTGATCGCGGTATGCGCATCGATAGCGGTCGTCATCCTGCTGTTCTTCATCCATCATCATTACCACCTGTTCCCGGGTTTTGTCTCCTGGATCGGGGTAGCCGTGGCACTCGCCCTGGTACGTCCGGATACGGAAAAACTGCTCAAGGGCCTGGACTGGTCAGTACTGTTATTCTTTGCCGGGCTGTTCATCATCGTCGGCGGTGTCGAAGGTTCAGGCCTGCTCGACCTGCTGGGCCTGGAACTGGCCGAGATCGCCAAGAACCCTGAAAACCTTCTGATGACGGCGCTGGTGATCATGTGGGTGTCAGCCTTTCTGAGCGCCATAGTCGATAATATCCCTTTCACGGTGACCATGATCCCGATCATATCCCACCTGGAAACACAGGGGGTCGATGTGATGCCATTATGGTGGGCTCTTGCTCTGGGCGTAGGCCTTGGCGGAAACGGTTCGCATATCGGTTCTACCGCTAACGTTATCTGTGTCGCCGAAGCTGAACGTACTGGAGTAGCAGAGTACCGCATCACGCCGTTGTACTGGTTACGCAAGGGCACGCCGGTGATGATCACTACACTGATGATATCGAGCCTGTTACTGACCGTGTTCTTTGATTATTATCGCGGGCAGTAAAAGCGATCGATAACTGAAGACTAGAAATTGATGTGTTAGTTGACCAGTTGATTGTAACAGCAGCGGTGACATCTAAAAAAGATTGCCGCGCTTCACTCGCAATGACGGTTATATTTATGACGGTTTCGTTTAATTAACAGGGCCTTTCACTGAACAGGTTCGATATGACCACTGTCCCTGGCTACTCATCATCACGCAGTATCATCAACTGACAGCCACCTTCAAAATCGATGTTTACCTGAACACGTATCGGGCGACAGCAGACCGAGCAATCTTCATAGTAATCTGATTCATCTACCGAGTCATCGATCAGCAATTCGATGCCTTCACCACAGTACGGACAGGTGACACTACGATTCAGTAATTCCATCTAGAGAGCTGTCATCGCGGACGGAGATCGAGCAAGGTCATGGTCAGTGCGGGCCAGTAGGTAATTATCAATACTGCAACAAACAGGATGAGCATGAAGGGTATGGTCGCGTAATACAATTCTGTTATCGGTTTATTGAACCGGTAACTGGCAATGAACAGATTCATACCCACAGGTGGCGTGAAGTAACCGATCTGCATATTAGCCAGGAAGATAATGCCGAAATGTATCGGGTGGATACCATAACCTACGGCTATAGGTAAGGTTAGTGGCACGATGATAACCAGCGCAGAAAAGACGTCCAGCATCATGCCAAGTAATAATAAAAATATATTCAGCAATATTAAAAAGGTTAGTTTGCTGTCGATATGTTCACGGATGAATTCAAATAATTTCGATGGCACTTCAGTATCGATCATATAGTTGGTCGAGGCCAGAGATACCCCTAATATAATCAGCACACCACCGACTAGCACCATCGAATCACGCATGATAGATGGCAGCTGTTTTATTTTTATCTCACGTAATATCAGTACATCGACGACCAGAACATATAACACCGCTACCGCAGCGGCTTCAGAGACAGCAACATAACCTGTGTAGATTCCACCGATCATGATTATTGGTAAGGGTATCTCCCATATTGACTCGCGCAGGGCACTGGCCAGCTTCGCGCTATCAAACTGCGTTGTGGGTATCCTGTCACCTGCGCTCTTGTACATACTCCAGGAAATAAGCAGTGCCAGCATCAACATGCCGGGGAGCAGGCCTGCAATGAACAGGTCATCGATCGCGACAGACTCTTCCAGGTCCATCTGCTGCGCGATCACGCCATACAGGATCAGGGCGATAGACGGCGGAAACAGCAGACCAAGGCTTCCCGATGAGGTAATTAAGCCGAGATTAAAACGTTCCGTGTAACCCGCCTGTTTCATCGCCGGGTACAGGATCGCTCCGAGCGCGATGATGGTCGCACCGGAAGCGCCAGTAAGCGCGGTAAAGAATGCACAGGCGAGCAATGAGACAACCGCAAGGCCTCCGGGCATCCAGCCGAGCAAGGCATCAGTCAACCGCACCAGCCTCTCAGATGCTTTGCTCTCACCTAATACGTAACCGGCAAAGGTAAATAACGGGATAGCCAGCAAGACCGGGGTATCAACGATACGATAGATCTCGATGGCGATAACAGAGAGGTCAATCTCTTCACCATGAAAACCGATGAGCGCACTGGTCGCGATGATAGCGAACAGTGGCGCACCCAGGATAACCAGCAATATCAGTATGATCGCGGCAGCCATGACTAGTTATCGGTGTCCTGCACTATCTTTCTTTCATAAGGGCTAATCAGGAACATGGCATAGCGGATCGCCATGAGTGTAAAGCTGAGCGGGATGACCAGACTGGTAACCCAGGACGGCACTCCTGAAAATGCGATGGTACCGTATTGATATTCGCTGTAGACAAACCGTCCGGCATGCCATGCAATCAGCAGGCAGATCGACATGGTGAACAGGTAAACCAGCCGCTGTATGTAGGGCAGGATATATTTCGGTAAGTATTTTGCGAAGACATCGATGCGGATGTGATTATCGGAGCGCGTCGCGACAACGGCACCAGACAGGCCCACCCATAATACCAGTGTTCTCAACAACGGATCGATCCATACGATACCTTCGCTGAACAGGTTGCGCGAAACCATCTGGTATACCGCCAGGATGATCATACTAGTCAGTATGATGACGAGCAATCCATCTTCTATCTTGTTAATGAATTTTATAATTTTGTTATCGTTAACATTCATTGTAAGAATATTTTAAGACTGCCCTGTTCACTTATAACCCAGCTATCGTTCAACAGGCAGCGAAGATCACCTGGCCAGTTTTACCGCTCCTGGTTTATTGGCCGTTACTGCCCTGTACAGGTCTTTGCTATATTTATACTTCTCGACCATCTCATTGGTAACAGATATGCCGAGCTTGTCCCATTCCTCTTTTTCTTTATCGCTTAATTTTACAAATTTTACACCCTGGTTGATCAGCGCCTGGCGAGCAGCGACATTGTCCACCTTGTTCTGTTCATCAATTCTCTTGTAGACTTTGCCCATCACTTCTCGAACGATCGCCTGATCATCTTCACTCAGTGAATCGAACACTTTTTTATCGATGACCATCATGGCGGCAAGGTAGTTTAGAGGCAGGTCAACCACGTACTCGACATGGGTGTGCCACTGCAAGGCTAATGCACCGATGGGAGACGTGATTATGGTATTGATCAGGCCTGTCTGCATGCCGGTCAAGACATCAGATAAGGGCAGTGAGATCGGTGTTACACCGATGTAACTGTAAACTGACAAGCCTACATCGCTCTTCTCAGGCACCCATGATTTCTGATTTTTCAGGTCTTCGAGACTGTTTATCTGCTGTTTTGACATCAGGTAGGTAAAGCCGCCCTGTGCGATACCCAAACAGATATAACCGCTTTCCTCCATCTTCTTGTTCAGCATCGGATCGCTGGTTTTTCTGATCTGTTCTGCATCTTCGATACTGGAAAACAGGAATGGTAGACCGTAGATGGAAGTATCAGGTGTGGACTGTGAGAGTGAACCTATCGTGATCGCTCCACCATGCAACTGACCAATATGCATTTTTCTTAACACACTATCATCATTGCCCATGACACCGCCGGGGTAGAATTTAAACTTTACCCGGCCCTCTGTCTTCTTTTTAACCTCTTCTGCACCGGCGCGCATCTGTTTCATCCAGTATGTTCCCTCTGGTGAAATGGTTGCGATCTTGATTGTTTTTGCAGAGACAGTCGCCGGATTAAAACTCAGAAATGACACGGTTAGAATCAGGGCTATCGTTTTAAATATATTATTCATATTGCTTATTACTTTTCGGTTCACTTTTAGGCTTCAGGTTCGATGATACTGCAACCATGCACACAGTTAAAAGTACTCATCAGCATGCAGCAGCAACTCTGCAGCTCTCTGTTTTGCCAGTGTATTGATTAAGGTTTGATCCTGCGGCCCGGTATCAGACTCTACCACCTGTTTCAGTAACTTATCATGCAGCTGCCGGTCAAACATCATGCGAGCATATTTTTCAGCATACAACACCCGCGCCATCTGGTTTTCACCGTTTGATAACTCTATAGCACGATCGAAATGTTTTTTTGCAAGTTCGGGTTTGCCACCAAGCGTTGGCGGCAGTAACGACTCCATGACGGCCATATAGAGGTGCGCATTACCAGCATTGACTGTTTCATCGATGTCTATTACCCGCATGATTCCGGCTTTGACTTTGGGTAATTCAGCCACCGCATTCCAGTCAGAACTATTCGCCTCTATGACACCAGCCCAGGAACTGACAAATATGAACAGGGATTTAACCTGGGATGCGTCAACAGTATTCAGCCGTTTCTCATATTCAAAATAGGAGATACTCTTGACATCACAAAAGCCAGCATTTCGGATACACATAGCACTGCTGGCGTAATGGAATGCCCGGTTACTGAGTGCTTTTTTACTCTCGTTGCTATCTGTAAACCCCGAAGCATAGGCGCCGTATAACTTGGCACCGGATTCAAGTAGATCCGGATTATCCGGATTACCCTTGATCATACTGCTGATCAATATCAAGTACGCTGGAACACCTTTTTTAATGGTTTCGGGGTCATCAAATTCTAAAATCGTTGCGGAAAGGTCCTGCGAAAACTCTATCTTGGCATTGGTGATGACTCGTCCACACGCAGCGATACTGAGCACCATGAATAATAAAATCAACTGCTTAAATAAACGAACATTCATTAAGCGTATTGTTATTGCCTGGCTGCTCATGGGATTGTGTGGATTATCAATAGTTTTAGAAATTGGACAGATACTACATCAAAACGGTTTCAAGGTCTGCTCTCAATTATATGTATATGCCTTGATTATGTTAAACAAAACGGCGATACAGTAACATGAGGTTTCTTTAACGATAGACGAAAAAAAGGCCGGAAATCCGGCCTTTTCCTGAGAACAGAATAGTGTTTATTCAGCTACTATCTTCTGCAGCCCTGCAATAGAACGGACCCATGGTTTTGATCCAGTCTTGATCTCAAGGTCAGATGCCGCAGCATTTGCCGTAGCACGGTCCGGGTGGACATCGACAAGAACATATACGATGGAACCAGAACGGTCTGTTCTCACAGACATAAGATTTTCCAGGCCCTTATCGCTCTTGAATTTATCGATACTTGCCTGAGTTTTACTCGCGTACACCTGAACAGCATAATTACTTGCTGGCATTGCCATAATTTCCTGTTCAGGCGTCATCTCTTCAACGACGACAGCGATAACTTCCGGTGCTGGCGCCATATCTGGTTCCTGCATCATGATTGGTTCTGGTTCAGGATCAGCCAGTAACACAGGGTCACTATAGGAAGTATCAGAAACCACTTCATCTGGAGGAATACTGCTTTCTGCTTCAGAACGCTTCGATCCCCATGGTGACTCGTCAGCTTGTGTCCATGGCGCGGGTGAACTGGAGCAAGCTGCCAGACCAAGAATGACTAAATTTGTTAGCGCGACTCTGCGAAATGTTTTTATTGTTATATCCATGTTTTCCCCCAAGGTCAAATTGTTTAAATGAGTGTAGCCTATATAAATAAATTTTCAGCTTTATACACACTATTTTCCAGTTCTATCGGGCTCGATAGCATCGGAAGAAGCAGACAACAAAAGCCACGGCCAACAAAAAAGGAGCTATGGCTCCTTTTTTGTTAAACATTATCGTCTGCTTTCATACTAGATGATCAGGCTACGGCTTCTTCCGCTTCTTTCATGCTTAAACGGATCCGACCCTGACGATCGATTTCCAGTACTTTCACTTTGACTATATCGCCTTCGGACAGTTTGTCACTCACGTTCTCAACACGCTCTTCACAGATTTGAGAGATATGAACCAGACCGTCTTTGCCAGGCAGGATTTCAACAAAAGCACCAAAATCCATAATCTTCTTCACAGTACCGTCATAGACCATACCAACTTCCGCATCTGAAGTGATCTGCTCGATACGTTTCTTGGCTTCTTCTGCCGCAGCAAGGTCACTTGAAGAGATCTTCACGTTGCCTTCATCGTCGATATCGATAACAGCACCGGTTTCTTCGGTCAATGAACGAATCACCGCACCGCCTTTACCGATCACATCACGGATCTTGTCTGGGTGAATCTTAAGGTTCAGGTAACGAGGTGCATATTCAGACATCTCGGTACTGGTTTCAGAGATAACCTTGTTCATTTCACCAAGGATAAAGTTACGTCCGCCTTTGGCCTGTTCCAGGGCTTTAAACATGATCTCTTTAGTGATGCCTTCGATCTTGATATCCATCTGTAATGCACAGATACCATTTTCAGTACCGGCTACTTTAAAGTCCATGTCGCCGAGATGATCTTCATCACCAAGGATGTCTGAAAGCACAGCGAAATCATCACCTTCTTTGATCAGACCCATGGCGATACCGGCGACAGGTGCTTTTATCGGCACACCGGCATCCATCAACGACAGACTGGTACCACAGACAGAAGCCATAGAGCTTGAGCCGTTGGACTCTGTGATTTCAGAGACTACACGGATGGTGTAAGGGAACTCCTCTTCTGATGGCATAACACCTAAAACACCGCGTTTCGCCAGGCGTCCATGACCGATCTCGCGACGTTTAGGCGAACCGACCATGCCGGTTTCACCAACACAGTACGGAGGGAAGTTGTAATGCAGCATGAACGGCTCGCGGTACGAACCTTCAAGCGCGTCGATGATCTGTGCGTCACGTGCTGTGCCTAACGTGGTAACAACCAGCGCCTGTGTTTCACCGCGGGTAAACAGTGCCGAACCGTGAGTCCGTGGAAGAACGCCAGTACGTACAGTGATTGCACGAACATCTGAAGTGGTACGGCCATCGATACGTTTTTCACCAGCGATGTAACGTGAACGAACGATTTTCTTTTCCAGCTTGCCAAAAGCGCCTTTAATCTCATCCTTGGACCAGCCATCATCCCCGCCATCTTCATTGAGCAGCGCTTCAACAGCCGCTCTTCTCGCCGCTTTCACTGCATCCTGACGTGCCATTTTTTCTGCAATCTGGTATGCATCTGTAATCGCTGCAGTACTTATTTCTGCAACTTTAGCTGCCAGTTCCTCATCAGCTACAGGCGCTGTGTATTCCCACTTAGGGTTGCCTACTTCTGCTGCAAATTCACTGATAGCAGTAATAGCCGTCTGCATCTGTTCGTGGCCAAACATCACAGCGCCCAGCATCACTTCTTCAGAAAGCAGTTTAGCTTCAGACTCAACCATCAATACCGCTTTATCAGTACCGGCAACAACCAGATCGAGATCTGAAGTTTCCAGCGCTTCTTTGTTCGGATTTAACAGGTATTCGCCATCTTTATAACCGACACGTGCCGCACCCAGGGGACCCGAGAAAGGTACACCAGCGATACAAAGCGCTGCAGAAGCACCAAGGATCGATGGGATCTCAGGATCGATATCAGCGCTCATAGAAACGACGGTAGCAACGATCTGGCATTCGTTAGTAAAGCCTTTAGGGAATAACGGGCGGATCGGACGATCGATCAGGCGACAGGTCAGGATCTCCGCTTCACTCGGACGACCTTCTCGACGGAAGAAACCACCCGGAATCTTACCCGCAGCGTAAGTACGCTCCTGGTAGTTAACCGTCATCGGGAAGAAATCTCTACCCTCTTCTGTTTCTTTGGCACAAACAGCAGTAACAAAAACAACTGTGTCGCCCATGCTGATCATTACCGCACCCGATGCCTGACGAGCGATTTCACTCGTTTCCATCGTTACCGTTAGATCGCCATACTGAAATGATTTTTTGATTGCTGTAGGTATCACTATATTTATTCCTAAATCCGATCCAATGTTGTCATTGGCCTGATATATGTCTAGTTATTAGATGGTAAAAACTAAAAAATCACTGAATGCGTATCCGCTATCGACTGCAGAGTGGCATTTCAGTGATTTCTATCACACTTCGTTACTATCGGCCTGGTGTTATCGTCTTAGGCCAAGGCTGGAAATCAGCGCTTTATAACGATCTACGTTTTTGCCTTTAAGGTAATCAAGCAGTTTACGGCGCTGGTTAACCATGCGTAATAAACCTCGACGTGAGTGATGGTCGTGTTTGTGATCTTTAAAGTGCTCTGTTAATTGCACGATGCGAGTTGTCAATAAAGCTACCTGAACTTCCGGAGAACCTGTATCTCCTTCTTTCTGCTGGTATTTTGCTACAACTTCGCCTTTTTCTATGGTCGATAAAGACATGAATACTCCGAACTAAAATGTAACCCTTAAAAATGGGCATGAATAAAATGGATGGCGATTTTATCACTAATTGAAGCGACACAAAAGCATTGTTTATAAAAGATTTTTCACCTGATCAGCGGCACTGTCGCAGATCTGACTCAGGCACACTGTTTGATCATTCGCCGCGGCGCGACCATACCATCATCCTGAATTTCGCCGAGACCTAAAAAATGCTCATGGTCATAGATGCGCACCCAGCCCTGGGTGGGTGCCTGCGGCACCATCACGGCCTGTCCCTGCTGAATGTAAAAAGCGGCATCGGAGCTGAGATGCACATCTGGCCAGTCAGAAACACCGCTATCGACTGGCTGCAGACAGTTATCGAGCGCTTCTTCACCCTGTTCCGCTAGCGCTTCCAGCTGATCGACGGTCAGCATATTGCCGTCATAAGGACCAACGCTGAGGCGCCGTAAACTTGTGATATGCGCACCACAGTTCAGTTTCTTCGCGATATCTTCTACCAAGGTACGAACATAGGTACCTTTTGAGCAATGGACTTCCAGTTCCAGGATCAGGCGCTGCTGATCACCCTGCTGCTGCCACTGCAGTGATATGAAATCGATGTCATAGATCGTGACCTGACGAGCCTTGCGTTCGACTTCGATACCCTTTCGCGCCAGTTTGTAGAGTCGTTCGCCATTGTGCTTGATAGCAGAATACATCGGTGGCACCTGATCGATCTCACCGAGAAAATCCGGCAGCACCTTTTTGACATCACTTTCCGAAATCGTGGAAACGTCCTGGGTATCGATCACCTCGCCTTCCGCATCGCCCGTGGTCGTATTGACACCGAGCTGGCATTCGAGATGATACCGTTTGTCCGCATCGAGCAAAAAAGCAGAGATCTTTGTCGCCTCACCAAAACACACTGGCAGCATACCAGTCGCCAGTGGATCCAGGCTACCCGTATGTCCGGCTTTTGCTGCACCGAACAGGCGTTTTACTCGCTGCAGGACATGGTTAGAACTTCCGCCCTGCGGCTTGTCCAGCAACAGCACACCGCTGACATTACGACCTTTGTTTTTACGTCTGCCCACTAGTTTTTCTCTTCATCATTATCACTTTGACCATCTGCGCTATCCTCATCGCTATCCTGGCTGTGTTGCTCGTCACTTGCCTCACCACTTGCACCAGCTCTCTGGTCACTTCTGATAGCTTCACTGATTAATTCATCCATAGCAGCGCCACGTATGATGCTCTCATCTGCGACGAATTTTAGCGTCGGCACGATACGCGCACGGATACGCCGGCCGATCGATTTTCTTATGAAACCGACGGCACTATTCAATATTTCGATAGATTCGTTCAGTTGTTCAGAATTTAAAACAGAACAGTAGATAACCGCATGGCTCAGATCACGACTCATGCGAACCTCGGTAAATGAGATAAAACCCAGGCGCGGGTCTTTTAACTCATCCTGAACGATTTCAGCAAGCTCGCGGCGAAGCTGCTCCGCCATACGTTGGCTTCGTGAAAACTCTCTAGGCATCTAAAAAAACCTTATGACCTATAAAGTACGGGTGACTTCCACTCGTTCGAAGACTTCGATCTGATCGCCAACCTTCACTTCGTAATTCTTCACCGCGATACCACATTCGGTGCCACTGGTGACCTCTTTCACATCGTCCTTGAAACGACGCAGTGATTCGAGCTCACCTTCGAAGATTACAACGTTGTCACGCAACACTCGGATCGGCGCATCTTTACGCACCACTCCCTCGGTAACCAGTGAACCAGCAACCTGGCCGAATACCGGAGACTTGAATACTTCCTGCACTTTTGCCATACCGATAATCTGCTCGCGGTACTCAGCTTTGAGCATGCCGGTGAGCGCCCTGGTGACTTCATCGATAAGCTCATAGATGATGCTGTAGTAGTTCAGCTCGACACCGCGTTCTGCGGCAGCACGTCTGGCAGCTGCATCAGCACGGACATTGAAGCCGATGACGATAGCATTAGATGCCGCCGCCAGGCTGATGTCAGTCTCGTTGATACCACCGACACCTGAAGCGATGATACGCACATCGACTTCATCATTATCGGCTGCCAGTTTCGTCAGTGAATCACTGATGGCATGCAAGGTGCCCTGTACATCAGCTTTTAATAAGATATTAAGTTTCTTGACCTCACCAGCCTGCATCTGGTCGAACATGGACTCCAGTTTATTCGCCTGTTGAGTCGCAAGACGCATATCTCGTGCTTTCTCGCGACGGTTTTGAGACACTTCACGAGCAGTACGCTCATCTGCCAGCACCTGCATCTCATCGCCAGCGTTAGGTGTGCTGGAGAGACCGATGACAACAGCAGGAATAGATGGTCCTGCACTTTCGATAGGTTGACCAAACTCATCAAACATCGCCCTGACACGGCCAAAGTCTTCACCGGCAAGCATGATATCGCCTTTTCTCAGCGTACCTTCCTGAACAAGTACGGTGGTTGTAACACCTCGTCCTTTATCCAGCGCCGCTTCCAGGACCACACCTCTGGCGAGACCTTCCGGCGTCGACTTCAGCTCATTCAGCTCAGCCTGCAGCAAGATAGTATCGAGCAATGAATCGATACCTTCACCGGTCAACGCTGAAACGTTGACGAAGATATTATCACCGCCCCACTCTTCCGGTATGATTTCATAATTACCCAGCTCGTTTTTCACTCGATCAGGGTCAGCACCTTCTTTATCGATCTTGTTAACCGCGATAATGATCGGAACATCGGCTGCTTTCGCGTGCTGAACTGCTTCGATGGTCTGTGGCATGACACCATCATCTGCCGCCACGACGATAATAACGATGTCGGTCGCATTGGCGCCGCGTTCACGCATGCTGGTAAATGCAGCATGTCCCGGTGTGTCTAAAAAGGTGATAACGCCTTTCTCAGTCTCTACATGGTAGGCACCGATGTGCTGGGTAATACCGCCGGCCTCACCAGCAGCGATCTTGGACCTGCGAATATAATCCAGCAGCGAGGTCTTGCCATGGTCGACATGCCCCATGATGGTCACGACTGGCGGACGTGACTCTACTTTCAGGTCGGAGGTGTCACGTGCCAGCAGCTCTTTCTCATAATCGTCTTCATTGATTACCACAGGATTGTGGCCAAGTTCTTCGACGACGAGTACCGCAGTATCCTGGTCGATGACCTGGTTTATCGTTGCCATCACACCCATCTTCATCAATGCCTTGATAAGTTCACCGGCTTTCATCGACATGCGCTTTGCAAGATCGTCAACGGTGATCGTCTCAGGGATCGTCACATCATGGATGATAGCTTCGACGGGTAGCTCGAATCCATGTTTGGCATCTGCAGAAACAGAAGATCGCCTGGCAGACTTGCCTTTTTTCTTCTGACGTTTTCCGCTGCGGTCACTGGATACATGTAATTCTTTGCGACCGTATAATGTACTCTTGTCCTTATGTTCAGGCTTATGCTTCTTGGATACCGTTTTCTGGTCACGCGCCTGCTGTGCCTGTAACTCTTCAGGGGTCAGAACTTTTTCTTTCGCCGGCGTAGCTTTCGGTCTCGTGCTCTGCTTTTCTTTCTGCTTATGGTCCTCTTCAACTTTTGCCCTGGCTTCTGCTAAACGTGCCTGTTCTGCACTCTCTTCCTGTTCGCGTTTTTCAGCCCGCTCCTGCTTCAGCTTCCTTTCCATCTCACGCTCTTGTTCACGGCGCGCCTGGTCTGCACGAAGTTTTTCCAGTGCCGCCAGCTCTGCGGGCGGTTCCGTGGTGCCATCTGCATCAGCCGCCTGGTCAGCAGCCGGGGCTACGGGACGGGTAATAGAGCGCTTGCGGCGAACCTCGACGGATACTTTATTCCTGCCAGAACCACCAACTTTTACTTCACTTACCGACTTTCGCTTCAGCGCAATCTTATGTGGCTTGTTTTCTGCATCGACATTACTGTCTTTACCATGCTGACCTCTCAGGTAACCCAGCAACGTCATCTTGTCCGAATCAGATACCAGAGAATCGGGGGTCTTTATATCCAGACCCGCGTCTTTGATCTGTTCGAGTAGACGTTCGACCGGTGTGCCAACGACACCTGCAAGTTGTTTTACTGTTACTTCAGCCATGTGTTATCTCAACAATTTATCTTAGTGATATTTCAGTCGTTCTTATTTACTGTTGTTCTTCTTCTGCAAACCATGGAGCGCGCGCAGTCATGATCAGCTCGGATGCCCGCTTCTCATCCATACCTTCGATCTCCATCAGTTCATCAACTGCCTGTTCTGCCAGATCTTCCAT
>Ga0316201_10001995_pt1 | contig 14263 bp, 10 predicted proteins | sample CS6wburrow_MG_FD_204516 | JGI IMG/M metagenome (GOLD analysis project Ga0316201, IMG submission 204516) | Coastal sediment microbial communities from Delaware Bay, Delaware, United States - CS-6 worm burrow | ecosystem: Environmental > Aquatic > Marine > Coastal > Sediment | place: USA... | reverse complement strand
GGTACCGTCAGCGACTATCTGGATCCGCGCAATCCCCATCCCGGCAGCATCCTCCACCGGTCCGTCTATGAGCCGCTCAACGACGAAGCCGACATTCTCCACGACCAGGCCCGCTACTGGGGCCAAAGCGGCGTGCACTATCATCAGAACCTGAAGGCGGGGGAGAACACGCTCAATCTGCAGCTCGTGAAAGTGCTGCTCGATGGCATCGGCAATGACGGCGCCTACGATCCGGACCGGTTTCTCGAGCGGATGGTGACCTTCCTGCGGACTCCCGGCAACCACCGGGACACTTACGCCGAGGAGTGGCTGCGGCACTATTTCACGCGGCGTGCCCAGGGCCACGACCTGAGAGACTGCGCCGTCAAGGAGAAACACATCGGCGGGCTGGGCGGGGCCGTGGCTCTGATGATCCACCTCCGTGATCGTCCCGCCGCCGCTCGCCGGATGGCCCAGGAGCATCTGCAGTTGACGCACAAGGGCGACCTCATGGTGGCGGCCCTGGACGCGGTGGCCGACATCCTGCTGCCGGTGCTGACGGGCCGCCCTCTCGGCGAGGTTCTCGACGAGGTCATCGGACGCGGGGGCAACCCCATGTTTGCCCACGGCTTCACGAGCTGGGAGGCCCTGGACGATCTCGAGGTCATCGGCCGCAAGGTATCGACCGCCTGTTACGTCGAGCACTCGGTGCCGGCAGTGATCCACCTGGCCCGCCGCTACCATGACGACCCCGAGGCGGGCCTGGTCGCCAATACCATGGTGGGCGGTGACAACTGCTACCGTGGGGTCGTGCTCGGTGCCCTGCTGGGCGCCGCGAACGGCCTCGCAGGCTGGCCCGAACGCTGGCGCTCGGGATTGTTGCGCCCGCCGGTCCTGCCGGCCGGGGCGTGAGGCCACCGGATCTGGTATCCTACCGCAAACCCGAACCGTGAGTTGAGGTGATGGCGACGATTCAGGCGGAATTTCCCTTCATGGGCGTCGACTTCGGCAGCCAGGAGGCGGGCACCACGGTGGCCGCCTGGGTGGACGGCGGATCGCTGGTTGTCCGCCAGAGTGCCAAGGGCAAGAGCGCGGACAGGTTTCTGACCGATCTGATCGACGAACTGGCTCCGCAGACGGTCTATCTGGACGCTCCCTTGAGTCTGCCCGGGGTCTACCGCGGGCTTGCCGGATGCGACGACTGGTTCTACCGGGAATGCGACCGACAGACCCGCGCCATGTCGCCCATGTTTCTCGGCGGACTCACCGCCCGGGCGATGCGCCTGGCGTCGAGCTGCGCCGACCGGACGACGTTCTGCGAAACCTACCCCAAGCTGATCTGGCAGCAGATCGCACCGGACGCTGCAGCCCGCAAGGGCCGGCGCCCGGCCCGGCCGGATGCCGGGCAGTGGGCGGCCCTGGCCGCATTCCTCCCGGTCCCGCTCGCTGCGGCGATCCCCGGGCACAACCACGCGTTCGACGCCGTGCTGGCGTGGTGCGGGGGCTGGCGCCACCGGCAAGGCTGCGCCGTGGCGTACGGCGACCCCCGTGAAGGTATCATCAGCGTTTGACAACAGACGCAGGCCGCGGCAGCAACGGCTGCCGCGGCCTGATGATGTCCGGCAGGGGAACGCCTAGAGCATGCCCCGCCGCTTCAGCAGCGGTTCGATCTTGGGATCCCGTCCCCGGAAATTCCGGTACATCGTCATCGGCTCCTCGGCGCCGCCCCGGGACAGGATCTGGTCCCGGAAGGCCTGGGCCGTCTTCCTGTCGAAGATGTCGCCCGTTTCCCGGAAGGCTTCGAACGCGTCGGCGTCGAACACCTCGGCCCAGATGTAGGAATAGTAGCCGGAGGAATAGCCGCCGGCGAAGATGTGCCGGAAGTACGGGCTACGGTAGCGCGACACGATTTCCGGAATCAGACCGATCCGCTCGAGGGCCTCGTTCTCGAAGGCCATGACGTCCTTCTCTTCGGCGGCCTCGAGGGTGTGCCAGTCCAGGTCGAGAAAGCTGGCGGCCAGGTACTCGACGGTCGCGAAACCCTGGTTGAAATACTGCGCCTTCTTCAGCTTGGCGACCAGTGCGGCCGGGATCTTCTCGCCCGTCCGGTAATGCTTGGCGTAGAGGTCGAGGACTTCCGGCTCGAAGGCCCAGTTCTCGATCACCTGGCTGGGCATCTCGACGAAGTCGCGGGACACGGCCGTTCCGCTCAGCGATTCGTAACGGACATTCGACAGGATGCCATGCACGGCGTGACCGAACTCGTGGAACAGGGTGCCGACCTCATCGGCGCTGAGCAGGGCGGGCATGTCGGCGGTCGGCTTGGTGAAGTTGCCGACGTTGTAGATCACCGGAATGACGCGCTGGCCGTCCTTGGTGGACTGCCGGCGGAAAGAACTCATCCAGGCGCCGCCGCGTTTGCTCTCGCGGGGGAAGTAGTCGCTGTACCAGATGGCCAGCAGGCTGCCGTCGCCGTCGTGCACCTCGTAGGCCTTGACGTCCTCGTGATAGACGGGGATGTCGTCGCGCTCGACGAATTTCAAGCCCCACAGGCGATCCATGACCTCGAACAGGCCGGCCCGGACGTTTTCCAGCTCGAAGTAGGGGCGGACCATCTCCTCGTCGAGGGCGTACTTCGCCTTCTTGACCTTCTCGGCGTAGTACCACCAGTCCCAGGCCTCGAGCTTGAAGCCGTCGTCGGTCCCGGCTTCGGCCGTGGCCATGGCCTGGAATTCGGCCGCTTCCTTCTTGGCGACCTTGAGGGCCGGTTCCCAGACCTGGTTCAGCAGGTCGTAGACGTTGGCGGGATTCTTGGCCATGTTGTCGTCGAGCACGTAGTGGGCATGGCTGGGGAAACCGAGTAGGTTGGCCCGCTCGACCCGCAAGGCGGCCATCCTGGCCAGGATGGCCTTGTTGTCCAGTTCATCGTCATTATTGCCGACCTGGATGTAGCCCTTGAACATCTGTTCCCGCAGTGGGCGCCGGGTGCTGTACTGGAGGAAGGGGATCAGGCTCGGCTTGTGCAGGGTGAAGACCCACTTGCCTTCGTGGCCCCGCTTGCTGCCGGCTTCGGCGGCCGCCGCCACCGATGCTGCCGGCAGACCCGCCAGATCGGCCTCGTTGTCGATCACCATCTCGAACTTGTTGGTCTCCTTGAGGACGTTCTCCCCGAACTGGAGGGACAAGACCGAGAGTTCCTCGTTGAGGGCCTTCAGCTTGTCCTTGTCGGCCGCCGACAGGTTCGCGCCCCCCCGCACGAAGCTCTTCCAGGTTTCCTTCAGGAGCATCTGCTGTTCACGATCCAGATCGAGGTTTTCCTTCTGGCGGTACACGGCGTCCACCCGCGCGAAGAGATCCTCGTTCAACAGGATCTCGTCGCGATGCTGCGACCGCAGGGGCGCCAGGCGTTTGGCGATGGCCTGCATCTCGTCGTTGGTCATCGTGCCGTTCATGGCACCGAAGACATTGCTGGCCCGGGTCAGCATGGCGCCGGCGGTGTCCATGGCTTCGATCGTGTTGGCGAAGGTCGGCGCGGCGGCGTTACCGGCGATCGCAGCGATCTCGGCCCGATGTTCCTCCATGCCCTTCATGATGGCCGGTTCGTAATGCTCGATGGCGATGCGGTCGAAGGGTGGCACACCGAAGGGCGTGTCCCAGTCCGCAAAAAACGGGTTCGTGGCGTCAGTCGCCTGGCCGGCGGCTGCCGTGTCGTCGGAACCGCCACCGCCGCAGCCGCCGAAAATACTCAACAGTGCCATGATCAGTATTGCCTTTCGCATGTCTAGTTTCCTCTCCAGTTCTTTTCGCCTGCGGGGCGGTTGCCCAGGATCTCCTCGATGCGTTCCTGGACGTCGCCGGTCAGCAGCGGCGCGATGTCCAGGGCTTTCATGTTCTCGATGACCTGTTCCGGTCGGGAAGCCCCGGTGATCACGGTGCTGACGTCCTCGTTGGTCAGGCACCAGGCAATCGCCAGCTGCGCCATGGTGCAGCCCAGTTCGCCGGCGACGGCGGTCAAGAGCTTCACCTTCTCCACTTTGGCGCGGCCGGCGTCGCTCTCGAGTTCGGGCCGGAGCCACTGGTAGTTCTCCAGGGACAGGCGCGAACCGTCAGGAATACCGTCGTTGTATTTGCCCGTCAGGATGCCCGAGGCCAGGGGGCTCCAGATGGTCGTGCCCAGACCGATCTCGTCGTAGAGGGCGGCGTATTCGGTCTCGACCCGCTCCCGCCAGAACATGTTGTACTGGGGTTGCTCCATGGTCGGCGGAATCAGGTGCTCGCGGCGGGCGATGTCGTGGGCCTGCCTGATCTGCGCCGCCGACCACTCGCTGGTGCCCCAGTAGAGGGCCTTGCCCTGCTGGAGGACGTGGTTCATCGCCCACACCGTTTCTTCGATCGGGGTGTCGATGTCGGGCCGGTGGCAGAACAGCAGGTCGACGTAGTCCTGCTGAAGCCGCTCGAGGGAGGCGTCGGTGCCTTCGATGATGTGTTTGCGCGAGAGACCGCGGTCGTTGGGGCCCGACTTGACGGGCTGTCCCGGTCCCTGGGGCGCGCCGCCCCAGAAGATCTTGGTCGCGATCACCAGATCGCTGCGGCGCCAGCCGGTCTTCTGCAGAACCTGCCCCATGATCGTCTCGGACATGCCGCCGGCGTAGACCTCGGCATTGTCAAAAAAATTGACACCCGCGTCGTAGGCGGCCGTCATGCATTCCTGGGCCTTGGCCACATCCAGCTGGTCCTGAAAGGTGACCCATGAACCGAAGGACAGGGCCGACACTTTCAGGCCCGATTTTCCCAGATACCGGTATTCCATCATTGACTCTCCCGGGCGGGTGTGGTGAAGCAGCACTTCGACGGCAGACAATGTACAACGAGAATTCCCGACCGAACAGTTGCAAATTTCCGCAACCACGGACGCGGCGACCAAAGGGGGCTCAAAACCGCGCGAATCCGGCCGATAGGAAACACGACCGTCTTTTGGCCCCCGTTCGTCAGCACCGAGGTTCCGATATGAGTATGCGCGACCGCAAGAATTCATCCTTCTCCGGCCGGCTCCTCGCCGGCGCGCGTGGCCGCTTGAACGACTTGGCGGGAAACAGGGACGAAGGCGCGGCCCCGCGGATCCTGCTGGTGGATGATGCTCCGGTCAATCTGGCCGCCAGCTGCCGGATGCTCGGTCGTCTCGGCTGCCAGGTCGATCCCGCCTCGACCGGGGAATTCGCCGTGGCCATGTTCCGCGACGGCTGCCCCGAGGCGCGCTACGACATGATCCTGCTGGACCTCAACATGCCCGGCATGAACGGGATGGAAACCGCCCGGTCCATCCGGTCGGTCGAGGCGGAACTGGCGCCGGACCATCCGTACCGCAGCCGTCCGGTACCCATTCTCGCGCTGACCTCCTACAATCCGGGGGATCGCCTGCAGGAGTACCTGGCCGCCGGGATGAACGATTTCATGTACAAGCCGTTCCAGCCCGAAGTCGTGCGGGACGCCCTGCTGCGCTGGGTCTCGATCCCTGCCTGAATGACCCTGATCGCCGTCGGGGCCGCCGCTTCCAGCGGGCGGCCCCTTTTCTTTTCCCTCCGGAATCCGTAGGTTCAGGAAACGCCGACACGAATCCTGTCCGGATTGTTCCTGCCTTTCAACCATCGGGATCCAGCCATTCTCGACGGTCCGGTCATTACCCCTGGGAGGGAATCATGTCCCATCTACTCGACCATTGGCCCGGAAGGCTGCTGACCCATATCCTGCCTCTCGTTCTTGTCATCAGCGGCCTGTTTGCCGGCAGCGCCTGGGCGCGCAAGGACCTGGCAATTGACGACGGCCGCAGCGGCGGCGGCGGATCCGAGGGTGACCCTCTGGATTCCAACGATGCCGGCGGCGGCGGCGGTTCGGGTGACAACTACCACGACACCGGCCTGGGCGAGGCCGTCTACGACGGTTCGTTCTTGTCCATCTTCGGACGGAAGGTCCTGCTGATCCCTGAGTTCCAGGGCGGCACGCTCATTTTCCGCTTCTTCATCATCATCGAGACTGCCGACGGTGTGGAGGCATACCATGCGCCCTGAAGCCGTTCGCCCCGGTTCCGCCGACCGGACCAACGGCGGCAGCCTCAAGGACCACAAGCTCGATCCGCAGTCCTGGGATAGGGCCTGGCGGTCATTCCTCGACGAGAACTACGCCGAATCGCTCGTTCTGGCGCGTAGCTGTATCGACGAGGTCGACGTGCAGAGCGGTCCCCAGCTGACGTTGGTGACCACGGGTGCGGCGCCGACGGTCGCTGACGGCGTGGTGCTGTGCGCCCGCAACCTCTATCAGCTCGACCGGTACGAGGATTTCGAAGTGCTGCTGGCTTCGGCCGGACGCTGGGGAATGGTGCCCGAGGAGTCGCCGGAACTGGACATCATCCAGCTTTCGTTCGCCTGCAAGCGCGGCGATTACGTTCAGGTGGTCGACGCGGCCAGCGCCTACATCGACCGGCATCGGCATGAACTGCCGCCGGCCATCGCCGAGTTCCTCTATCTGCGAGGGTTGGCCTTTTCCCACCTGGGGGACCCGGGCCGCGCCCGCGAAGATGCCGAAGCAGCCCATTCGTTGTTTCGAGTGTTGGGGCGCGATTTCGAGGGTGCCCGCACCGCGAACTTGCTAGGCATGATTGCGTTCCGTTCCGCCGACTATCCGCGCGCCATCCGGTGGTTCCGCCGGGCCCTGGATCTGCATACCCAGCTGGGCATGATCAAGAACATGGGTGGGAACCGGCTGAACACGGGGATCGCCTACTACAAGCAGGGCCTGTTCTCGCGGGCCCTGGTCGAGTTGAAGGCTGCGACCCGCCTGCTGGGGGAGGTCGACGCCAGGGTGAGCCTCTGCCGGGCGGCCATCGCCGAAGGGAACACGCTGCGGTTGCAGTGTGCGTTCGATGAAGCGCGGAAGAAACTGTTGCAGGCCTACGAAGCGGCCAACCAGTTGCTGCTCTCGCGCGAAGAGGCCCTGGCCCTCGAATTTCTCGGCGATCTCTGTCGGGACGAAGGCGCCTATGACAAGGCGCGCCGCTATTACAGCCGGGCCCTGGCCATCGGCCGGAGTATTGCGCCGGACGGCGACATCGTCATGGAGGTGCTGCGTCGCCAGGGGGAATGCCTCGAGAGGATGGGACGCCAATCCGAAGCGGTGGCGGTGCTGGGCAATGCCTTGACCATGACGCGCCGGCAGGGCGACCGCTTCGAACAGGGGGTCGTCAGACGGGTACTGGCCGAGACCCTGCTCGGGCTGGGCGATCTCGAGTCGGCCGCCCATCACGCGACGGAGTCGATCTCCCTGCTGACCGAGGTCGGCGCCAACCACGAACGCGCCCTGGCGAGTCTCGTGGCTGCCCGCATCAAGCTGGCCGGTATCGACGGCGGGTCCATCCGGAATCCGGGGGCCCTGCTGGAAGAAGCCTGGCAAGCGGCGATGGCGGCGCTCGATCTGTTCCTGAAGATGGAGGTGGACCACTGGACCGGGGAAGCCCGCAGACTGCTGGCGGTCATCGCCGACCGACGTACCGAACAGGAGCAGGCCGAGAGGATGATCGTCGCCGCCGACAGGCTTCACGGTCGTCGGCCGTCTCCGGGGCAGACCGCACCGATCATCCATGTCTCGGCGCGGATGCGTGACCTCATCCAGCTGGCGGACGCTTTTGCCGTTTCCGACGAGCCGGTCCTCGTGACCGGCAAGACGGGCACCGGCAAGGAACTGTTCGCCCAGCGTCTGCACAACAAGAGCCCGCGGCATGGCGGCGAACTGGTGAGCGTGAACGTTTCGGCCATTCCCGAGTCCTTGTTTGCCCGGGAATTCTTCGGGCACGTCAAGGGGTCGTTCAGCGGGGCCGATCACGACGGCATCGGGTTGGCGGCCCAGGCTGATCGCGGCACCCTGTTCCTCGATGAAATCGGTGACCTGCCCCTGGAACTGCAACCTCAGTTGCTGCGGCTGCTGCAGGACGGCACTTACCAGTCGATCGGAGATCCCTCCCAGCGGCGGGCGGACATCCGGCTGATCGCCGCAACGAACGCCGATCTGCAGGCGCTGGTGGCCGAGGGACGGTTCCGCGCGGACCTTTACTACCGCCTCAAGGTGCTCGAGCTGCCGCTGCCCTCGGTTCCGGAGCGGAAGCAGGACATCCTGCCGCTGCTGAAGTATTTCCTCTCCCAGGCGGCGAAACGTCCGGTCGAACCGGGCGACTACTTCACCGTGGACAGCCTGGAACGGATGGAGCATTACCGCTGGCCCGGAAACGTCCGGGAAATCGCGATGGTGGCCCGCCGGGCTCAGGTCCAGATGGCCTCCAGGGGGACTGTCGAGGTCTCCGTCACGGACAATGCGGGACAGGAATTCCGTTTCTGCGGGCCCCATGGGATCGCGATCGGTACGGTGCCCGCGCGGTCGGGCGGCCGTTCGCGCATCCTGCTGGCGTTGGCCGAGACCGACGGCAACCGGGCCGAAGCGGCCCGGCGGCTGGGCGTCAGCCGCAGCACCCTCTACCGCCAGATGGACAAGCTGGGGATCGCCGGTTGAATCGGGATCCAGGGTCGAACCGCCCGGCGCCGCAAGGCCCGGGCGGTTGTCCACTTTGGTGCGCGATTGTCCTGTCAGGAGAACAAACCGGATGCCGCCAAGTCGCTGCCGGCGTGATGTGTAGCCTCAGGCAACCATTTTAATACATTCAAGCCAAATAATTTACGGTATTCGAAGCGCAGGCTCCCGGTCGGCATCGTCTATGCATTACTGGGGTGGATTGAGAGTCCATTCGGGGCCCCCTTTCAACCGGCCTAATTCAACCGGAGGAAGAAGCTCATGAGACGACTGACGAACGGAACCGCCATTGCTGCCCTGGTCGCCCTCGCTACCCTGACAGCAACCGTGAACGTGGCTGAGGCACGACTCGTCCGCGGACCCGATACCGGGACCCGGAATCATCGCCACCAGTCGAATTTCGAGTTTGTTCTGGAGGGGGGCCTTGCCGAGCCCATGGGTGACCAGCAGGATCCCTGGACGCTGGACTACGAGACGGGCCTGGGTGTCAGCACCGGGTGGGAATTCGGCGTGCGCTTCCGCCAGTGGCTGAGCGACTATTTCGCCGTATCTCCTGCCTTTCACTACACGCGCTTCGGAGACAATACGGGCGTCTTCGACGACACCAATACGGCCTACGTCATCGGATCCCGGGTCTACCGCTACGGAATCGATTTCCACGCTTTCATGGGCGGACCCCGCTCGGGCTTCAGGCCTTTCCTGACCGGCGGGGTGGCTCTGGCGCACAACGTCTACCAGGACGAGGAGCAGTACGGCGGCTACTACAAGACCAGCGTCAACACGCCCGCCTACAGCGCCGGGCTGGGCTTCAAGATGAACAACATCGAACTGGTGGGGGAATACACCTACAACCGGTTCACCACCGCCAATATCGATTTCGACGGCCGCTCCCTCGATTACAACTGGGACTACCTCATTGTGCGCGCGGGGCTGTCCTTCGGACGTTGACACCGCCGGGGTCGTGCTGTAAACTGGATGAATGTATCTAGTTTGTTGTTTCTTACGGGGAACGACCGTACGATCTGCGAAGGGCTGGTGTCCGTTTGTTTTCCCTGACCATCGAATATGCCATGCGTGCGGTGCTGGCTCTGGCCGCCGGTGACGGGAAGCCCATGACGACCCGTCAGATCGCCGAAACGATGAAAGTACCCCAGAGTTACCTGTCGAAGGTCTTGCAGTCCCTGGTGCGGGGTGGGTTGGTCTATTCCACCCGGGGGCTCAAGGGCGGCTTCGTCCTGGTTGATACGCCTGAGAAAATCAACATGCTCCAGATCCTCGACGCCGTCAGCCCCATGAAGCGTATCGAAAGCTGTCCGCTGGACCTCGATGAACACAGTTCGGAACTCTGCCCCTTGCACCAGCGTCTCGATCAGGCCATGGCCATGGTCCAGGAGGCGTTCGCGGGCACGACCCTGGCCGAGATCCTGTCCGAAGATAATCCCTGCCCGACCCTCAAGAAACAGCTCCAGAGTCTCCAACCCCTCGAGACGCTCGAGTAGCAGTTGGTCACAGGCTTGCGACCGCGGCCTTGATGGCCTCCAGCGCAGTCTCGATCTCCTGGGGCGTTGTCATCCGACCGACCGAAATACGCAGCGTTCCGCGGGCGAATTCATCCGGTACCTTCATGGCAGCCAGCACATGGCTGATGACGACGCTGTCGCCGTGGCAGGCCGCGCCGGCGGACACCGCGACGTTGGGCAGGGCCGCCATGATGTCCGCCGCCAGCACGCCCGGAAAGCCGATGCTCAGGGTGTTGGGCAGGCGGAGTTCCGGATGCCCGTGGATCCTGGCGGACGGGAACGCTCGCAGCAGTCCGGCCTCGAGTCGGTCGCGCAGGCCTGCCAGGCGGGGAACCTCGTCGTGCACGTCGGCGGCCGCCAGGCGGCAGGCGGTTCCGAGCCCGACGATTTCCAGGACGTTTTCCGTGCCCGGCCTGCGCCCGCCTTCATGGCTGGCGCCGTGCATGAGATTGGGCAAGGCGACTCCCGGCCTCACCCAGAGGACACCGACGCCCTTGGGTGCATAGAGTTTGTGTCCCGCCACGGATATCATGTCGACGCCCAGCTCGGCCGCGCTCACCGGAACCTTGCCGACGGACTGGGCGCAGTCGGTGTGGCTGAGGATGCCCTTGGCCCTGGCCAGCGCGGCGATTTCCGCGACCGGTTGCAGCGTGCCCACCTCGTTGTTCGCATGCATCACCGTCACGAGCACCGTCTGGTCGGTCAGGACCGCGGCGACGGCCGCCGCATCGACGCGGCCGGTACCATCGACCGGCACGTAGGTCGTGGAGAAGCCCTCGGTTTCGAGGTACCGGCAGACCGCGGTGACGGCCGGGTGTTCGACCGCCGTCGTGACGATGTGCCGCCCCCGGTGCCGGTTGGCCCGCGCCGCGCCGAGGATCGCGTGATTGTTGGCTTCGGTCCCGCCGCTGGTGAAGACGACCCCCGTGGGATCCGCGTCCAGCAGCTCCGCGACGGCCGACCGGGCTTCCTCGACGGCCTCTTTGGTCCGGCGGCCCAGGACATGGCTGCTCGAGGGATTGCCGAATTCGGCGGTGAGATAGGGCATCATCGCTGCGGCGACACGCGGATCCACCGGGGTGGTGGCGTTGTAGTCCAGGTAGATGGGATCGGGCTCGATGCTGGTCTTCATGGTTTCCTTTCGGGCTGGGTCGAGTTCCCATGATAAGACCGGTCCCCGGTCTTGGCGAAAGGGCGGGTTCACGGCCACCGCGTGAAGCGTGGACAGTCGGCATCCGGAAGTCTATCCTGATGGGCAGCATGCAACAGCACCATTCAGCAATTCACCGGTTATTCCGGAATTCCCAGGGAGCGGCACATTCGGTGGGCCCCCTGGTCGGCCTGGTCCTGGCCTTCGCCTTCCTGGCCTTGACGCCGGACAGCGGTCGGGCGCAGGATGAAATCCCGCTCGCCAGGTACAACGGGTGGAAAGTTCAGTCCTTCAAGATCGAAGGCGTTCCCGAGAATCTTCGCGGCAACCTCATCCGGGGCACATCCCTTCAGGGGAAGTGGCGTTTGCTGCGGGGCCAGGACCGACCGGATTTTTCCGTCCGGATTCTGGCCGAGGACCTCGCGCGCATACGACTCTATCTTGCCCGCCACGGGTACCCCGCCGCCGTGGTCGATCCGGTCATCATACCGGACGAGCGGGGTCAGCGCCTGGACGTGGTGCTGCGGGTGGATGCCGGGAATCCCGTCCGGGTGGGACGGATCGACCTGAAGGGCTGGCCCGCGGCGGTGGCCCCGCCGGATACGACCGATCCGGACGTGCTGCGGCCGGGCGAGATCTTCAGCGACAGCCGGGTGGCCACGGGCAAGGAGATCCTGAGAGAAACCCTGATGGACGCCGGCTTCGCCGAAGTGAAGGTCGACGTCGGCGCCGAACCCATGGCGCGCGGTCTGGTGGCGGTGACAGTGGCGGTCGAGGCCGGCAGTTTCTACCGCATCGCGGAACTGGACATCGTCGGGTGCAGCGAGGACCTGGTCCCGGTCGCCCGTCGCGTGTTGAACCTGCGCCCCGGCGACGAGTATTCCCGGAGGAAATTGCGCGACGCTTCCCTCGACCTGCGGTCCACGCAGCTGTTTCGCCTGGTCGTCCTGGAGACCGAACCCATCGGTCCGGGTGATCTGAAGGTGACCGCCCAGCTGGACAACAACCGCATGAAGACCCTCGAAACGAGTGTCGGCACGTGGTCCGACAACCCCTGGATGGTCAAGTCGAGCTGGACCCACCGGAACCTCTTCGGCGGCGGTGTGGGTTTCGATGTCCGCGGCGTCGTGGCCACGCACCGGTTGGGCGTCGGGGCGGGAGTTTTCTGGCTCGGCTGGCTGTCCCCGCGGGCCAAGACGACGGCCAGCGCCGGTTTTCTGGTCGAGGACGAAGACGCCTACATCTCCCACGAAGCCAAGGCGGAAATCGTTCAGTCCTTCCGTCCCCGCAAGCGGGATATCTGGAATATCGGCATCTCGGTGTCGAGCACGCGGGTCGACGGTCGCGGTCAGGAATCCACGGACCTGCCCGAGGAACAGGGCCGCCTGCTGGAGTTCTGGACCGACAAGAAGTGGGACCGCACCGACAATCAGATGTTCCCCACGCAGGGCGGCTATATCAAGGTCTCGTTCACCGCGGCCCCACCGGGGTTCTTTTCCGAGATTCCCTATATCTCGGCCCAGGGTGACGCCATGCTCGTCCAGAAGCTCAGCGGCCGGCTCCTGGTCGCGGGACGCATGCGGGTCGGGGCGGCGGAACCGTTGGGGGAGGCGCTGGAAGTGATCGCCACGCGGCGTTTCTTCGCCGGCGGCTACAATACCCATCGGGGTTACGGCCGGCGCAAGCTGGGGCCGCGTGACGCGTCCGGCAACGCCCGCGGCGGCGAGTTCGTCGCGCTCGCGGGGGCGGAGGTTCGCTTCCCCCTGGTGTGGGAATTCGACGGAGCGGTTTTCGTGGATGCCGGTCAGTTGTGGGCCACGCCCCAGGACGCGATCCTCAGGAACATACCCCTGGCCGTGGGCGCCTCCGTCGATATCCGCTCCCCGCTGGGGCCGGTCCGCGTGGGCTATGCGCACAATTTCGCCAACCTGGTGCCCGGGGAACCGATCGACCTCTGGCACTTCGGGATCGGATACCCATGGTGAGATGGTGGCCACAGAGAAAACCGCGGGGCCCGCAGGCCACCGAGCCGTCGCGCTGGCGGTGGGTGCGCCGGTCGCTGGTGTTTCTCACCTGGCTGCTGGCGGACATGCTGCTGTTGCTCGCTTTCTGGCTCATGCTGGCTCCGACCCGCGGTTTGTTGCTGGGCGCCGGTCTCGGCCTCGCCAACCGGGCGCTGCCCGGCGAGCTGCAGGCCGACCATGCGCGCTGGCCCGCCCTGAACCGCATCGAACTCGGGGGCCTGCTGTGGACGACGGTCCCGGCCGTGGGAACAGCCGACACCCTGGTGGCCCTCGACAGTCTCATGGTGGTCGTCGATCTCCCGACGCTGCGGCACCGGGACGTCGCTCTGGAGTCGGTGCTGATCGACGGCAGGCTGATCAACCTTCCCGGAATATTGGCGGCCTTGGCGGACACCGGCGCAACCGCGGGACCGGACAGCGCCGCTGTGATCACAAACGAGAGCACACAAGGGTTTCCTCGGGAGGGCTCGGTGGCGCCGGTGCCATCGATCGCCGTCCAGCGTTTCGATGTCACGCTGGGCCACCTGCAGGCATCTGCCGACCTGGCTGTCGCCGACATCGTTGGACGCGGGCAGGTCGAACTGCGGACCGGACGGACCGCCGGGATTACGCTGGAACATCTCGCCGCGCGGACCGTCATTGCGGTCGGCGATACCGCGGCGGCCGTACCCATCCATCTCGACCTGGCCCATGCCGGTCTGGGGATGACCCTCACGACGGCCCCCGACTCCCTGGGCCGGCCGCATCTGGTCGGGGCCGTCCTGGACAGCCTGACCGTGGAAGCGGGCCCCTCGGGCAGCCTGCCGATGCTGTCCACCTGGAAATCGGCCGGGCCTGTCCGGCTCGAGGCGCGCGGTACGCTGGCAGTCCAGGGCCGACGGTTCCTGGGAGACCTGGACAGCAGTTTCCGACTGCCGGACACCGAGCATTTCCGTGCGATCCTTCCCGACAGTTTTCCGCACCGTGATTTCGGGGACATCGAGGGCCAGCTGGCGTTCGATGGCTCCTTCGAGCGCCCA
>Ga0316201_10001994_pt1 | contig 14264 bp, 9 predicted proteins | sample CS6wburrow_MG_FD_204516 | JGI IMG/M metagenome (GOLD analysis project Ga0316201, IMG submission 204516) | Coastal sediment microbial communities from Delaware Bay, Delaware, United States - CS-6 worm burrow | ecosystem: Environmental > Aquatic > Marine > Coastal > Sediment | place: USA: Delaware... | reverse complement strand
AATTTAACTTGTCCGTTAATACGGTTTTAGCCGGGTGATCAAGCCATTCAGCGAAGGCTTTTAACATTTCTATATCGGTGCTACCTTCGACATACAAAATGGTTTGGGTCATTTTCGCTTTATAATAATGTTCTATTCCAAAATTTTGGAGCGCATTTTTAATCGGGAGGGTTTTAGACAAGTTAATCGCCTCACCATCAAGTAACATCACTAGATTGTTGTCAATGGCATTTTCCAGCATCACTTGGGAATGTGTAGCGATAATAATTTGATTACCCTTTTTTTCCGCCAGATAGTTTAGCACCGTCAACATTTGCCGTTGGCGGAGAATTTCCAAATGCGCATCAGGTTCATCTAATAACAATATCGTTTCTTTATGGAGAAAAAGGTAAGCGATGAATAAGAGCATTTGCTGTTGCCCTCTCCCCGCAACCGCGATATCTAGCCCCTTTTTGAGGGTTGGGGTGGTATATTTTAATTCAATCGAACCTCTGGCTTTAAGATAAACCGGTTTTTTTAAGTCAATCTGAAATAAGCGTTTCATTAAATCGGTCACGGATTGCCAGTCGTTTTCATTCGTCTCCACAATTTGATAACAAATATTTCGCAATATTTCCGATGTTTTGCCTTCCCCAATTAAAACCTGAATGCGGCCTTCTTGGATTAAGGGCTCTTCGGTGATAATCCCCGAAATAGGATATAACATTGCGATATTTAAGTCCTTGATATAATTGAGTAAAGCTTTATTTTGCCGCGTTTTTTCATCAGGCTGACAATAAATGACTTCGGGTGAAGAATATTTAAAAATGGCGGTACATTCCGCAACCTGGCCCTGAAATTCCACCCCAACCGCAATACTCATCGTAATCGGCTTATTTTTTTCTCTGATCGCCAAATTTTGCCAAAAATAGCGTGTGTGTGAAACGGGCACTTGTGAAATTTCCAAACGATTCAATCCCACAGAAGCCCCATTCAACTTTTCTTGACTCCATTTTTTGAGGCCGTAGTGCCACAGGGATAATGCTTGAATAACGGTGGTTTTTCCTGAATTATTAGGCCCAATTAAAACCGAGGGCTGATCTAATTCTATCGTAACCGCTTGTCCAAACATCTTAAAATTATGAATTTTTAAGTAATGAATTTTTTTCATTTTTCATTCAACGCACCGGGGTTATTGAAGGGGATTAAAGCAGAGCGCATATAATCGCGCAGGCGTGGGCCTCCGAAAATTATCCAGACTCCCATGGTAAACAATCGCTTAACAAAAATTCTAAGACTGATATCACTTGGATACCTTCTATTGGTTCTTCATTATCATAAGTGATGATAAAACCGGGCACCGATTTAAAGGTTTGACAAGTTTGGCGTAATCCTTTTATTTCTCGTTGCTTGGTTTTTGGATCATCCAGTTGGTAACACACCTGAATAGCGGCGATGATGGCCTCTTCTCGTTGGATGATGAAATCACACTCAAACTGGTTTTTGTAATAAAAAAGCGTATCCAGATCGGACAAGCGACGTTTTAATTCCCAGAATACCATTTGTTCTAAAGCTTTGCCTAAATCTGCTGAAAAATGGAAACTCATGGCATTGGTTAATCCATTATCTATGGCATACACCTTTTTTTCACTGAGTTCTTGCGTTGAGATTTTATACGCATATTTCTTCAAACAACCCATCATAAAAATGGATTCGGCTTGTTCTAAAAAATCATACAACGCATTTTTACCGATGCGAATACCGACCGATTTGAGTTCATTATAAATACGATTAATAGAAATTTGTTTGGTGGTTGAAGCATAAAGCCGTTTCAGAAAAAATTTCAAGGCCGTCAGATTGGTAATGTGATAGCGTTCTACCATATCTCGAAATAACATCACTTGATAATATTCTTGTAAGGTTTTGCGCTTTAAGTCTTGATTGGGCAATAAGGCTAATTCAGGAAAACCGCCTTCGTGCAAATACCTTTCTAATGCAGGGTAAAGCAAAGCGCGTCCAGTGGTCGTTTCAATATCGGGGTTAATGGATTGAAAACGCAGGCTTTCTTTGAAACTTAAGGGATAAATAGTGTAACTCAGACTTCTCCCCCGCAATGCGGTTGCAATTTCACTGCTTAACATTTTGGCATTGGAACCGGTGATAAATATATTTTTAGAAATCGTGTCGTAAATACGCCGTATAAATTTCTCCCAACCGGTGATATTTTGAATTTCATCAAAGAAAAAATAGCACTGCGATAAATCTTGATATTGGGGATAGAGTTCTAAATAGGCTTGTATCACTAAATCCAATTCCTGACTCTGAAGCTCAAGCCGCTCATCTTCAAAATTAATGAATATAATCTGTTGTTTAGGCACCAGAACCGTAATTTGTTTGACTAATTGATATAATAAAAAAGATTTACCACTGCGCCTTGCCCCAATGAGTGTCATGATTTTTCCACTGTTCGTCGGGATGTGATATTCACGGGTGATTATTGTGGGCAAGGTAGCAGCGTGAAAATCTTTCAAAAGCGTTTTGAGGATATATTTCTTTTTCATAAAGACATAATATAATATTTTATCTTTGTTATAAAGGATTGCGTCTCAATGATTCGCGTGTTTCGTAGAGACGCGATGCCTCGCCTCTCAATGATTCGGGTGTTTCGTAGAGACGCGATGCTTAGGAAGTTCCAAAAAAATAATTATCCCAAAAGGCAATTCAAGCCGGTTTGTTTAATTTCTCTCATTCTCTGCGGCTCTGCGCGAAGCGTGAGCCGACAGTTTGTTACAAATTATTTGTGTGCATAGAGTAGCCCTGCGGGATAATTTATTTTTTTGATATTCCTTATGTACTTTCCCCGTTTCCCCTTTTTTTTGAACTACTGATAATTTACCAAACCCTATGAGCCAAGAACTTAAACCCTTAATCGCTAAACTCAATCACACCAGTCGCAAAGCTTTTGAACAGGCTGCCCAATTTTGTGTGGCTCAAACCCATTATAGTGTGGAAATTGAACACTTATTACTCAAATTGTTAGAACGGGCTGATACTGACACTGATGCCATTTTACGTTATTACTACGTGTCTATTCCTAAATTGAAGGGAGAATTAACGCGGGCTGTGGAACAATTTAAACGCGGTAATGAACGCACTCCGGCAATGTCTCCCTATATTGTCTCTTTGTTGAGAGAAGCGTGGTTGATTTCGTCCTTGCATTTTGCGGGGCATTTAATCCGTTCGGGGGCCCTGTTACTGGCTATAGTTGATGATGAGACTTTGCGTGGCACTCTGATAGAAGCATTGCCTTCATTATTGAATATTCCGCGTGACTCATTGCGCGATAATTTGCGAGAACTTGTTCAATATAGCAGTGAAGCGAAGGCGCCGACGTTGGAGACGGAAAACACGTCGCTTACCGCGCCAAAAAACTCGGCTGAATCCGATTCAAGCCCACTGACGATGTCATCAACACCGGCCTTAGATCAATACACCCTTGATTTAACGGCACAAGCGCGTTCAGGGGAAATTGATCCCATCGTGGGGCGCGATAATGAAATTCGTCAAATTATTGATATTTTGACGCGGCGGCGGCAAAACAATCCGATTTTAACGGGCGACGCGGGCGTGGGAAAAACAGCGGTGGTGGAAGGTTTTGCTTTAAGTATTGTCAAAGGCGAGGTGCCACCGAGTTTACGCAAGGTTGCTGTGAAAACGCTGGATTTGGGATTATTGCAAGCTGGGGCCGGTGTTCGAGGTGAATTTGAAAACCGTTTAAAATCAGTCATTAACGAAGTCAAGGCCTCTCCGCAACCGATTATTTTATTTATTGATGAGGCCCACACTTTGATTGGTGCGGGTGGGCAAGCTGGGCAGGGGGATGCAGCCAATTTATTAAAACCGGCCCTGGCGAGAGGCGAATTACGCACCATTGCAGCGACGACTTGGGCCGAATATAAAAAATACTTTGAAAAGGATCACGCTTTAACGCGCCGTTTTCAAGTCATTAAAGTGGATGAACCCAGTGAAGAGATCGCTATTATTATGTTACGCAGCGTGATTGCGAATTTAGAACAACATCATCAAGTACGGATTATGGATGACGCGGTGCGTGAAGCGGTGCGTTTATCTCATCGGTATATTTCGGGGCGACAATTGCCCGATAAAGCGATTAGTGTTTTAGATACCGCCTGTGCCAGAGTTTCCATCGCGCAAAACAGTATCCCACCGAAATTAGAAACGACTTTGAGGCGCATCAGCCATTGTCAAGAAGAATTGCGTTTATTACAGCGCGAGCAAACCACTGGGTGTGATCATGCTCAGCGTATTCAACTCTTAAATCAGGAATTAAACCAATTAGACGTTTTACAACACCAATTAGAGCAACGTTGGCAAGAAGAATTAGAGCAGGTTAAACGGTGTCGTGAATTAGAAGCGGCTTTAGAAAAAACGCTCGAAGGGGATCGCGTCAAGGTGGAAAGTGAACCTGATTTGCGAGCTGCATTAGATGATGTGAAACAAGCCATTACGGATATCCAAGGCGAGGATCCGATGGTGCCTACCCATGTGGATGGGCATATCATTGCTTTGGTTATTTCGGGTTGGACGGGTATTCCAGTGGGTAAAATGCTGATCAATGAAATTGTGACTACCCTAAATCTGAAAGAAAAAATGGCAGCGCGTTTGGTGGGCCAACCTTATGCCTTAGACACGATAACGCGACGTATTCAAACCTATCATGCGAATTTAGATGATCCGGGCAAACCGATGGGTGTCTTTTTATTAGTCGGCCCAAGTGGCGTGGGTAAAACCGAAACGGCCGTGACGTTAGCCGAACTCTTATATGGTGGTGAACACCATATCATAACGGTTAATATGTCAGAATATCAGGAAGCCCATACTGTCTCTTCCTTAAAAGGTGCGCCACCCGGTTATGTCGGTTATGGCAGCGGCGGGGTATTGACAGAGGCGGTACGACGTAATCCTTACAGTGTGGTATTACTGGATGAAATCGAAAAGGCGCATCCCGATGTGATGGAATTATTCTATCAAGTGTTTGACAAAGGCACTTTAGAAGACGGAGAAGGCTTAGTGGTTGATTTTAAAAACACGTTGATTTTACTCACCACCAACATCGGCAGCGAAGCGATTATGTCACTGTGTCGCCAAAACGCTGAATTACCCCGTGCCGAAGCAATACAACAAGCCATTCGTCCCTTTTTACGCCGTTATTTTAAAGCGGCCTTTTTAGGGCGATTAGTGATCGTGCCTTATCATCCATTGGGGGATGAAGACATTCGCCAAATAGTGCGTCTAAAAATGACTAAAATCCAACAACGTTTTAAGGAAAACCACCATGCCCAATTGACTTTTGATGAGAATTTAGTGACTACCATTGTCAATCGTTGCACAGAAGTAGACACTGGCGCACGCAATGTCGATCACATTTTAACCGACACCATTTTACCAGCGTTATCCGTGGAAATTTTAGAACGCATGGCAAAAGGGCAAGGATTTTCCGCAGTGCATTTAAGTTGTGATGAACAGGTTGAAACTCGTTTTATATGATTTTTGGAAAAAGTCCTCAAGATAAACTTGAAGGCCCAATTTTCGTTCCAAATTTATTTTGCGGCCTGATTTTCGTTCTAAATTTATTTTGCGATGGAATACCTTTGGACAATCATTTTCTGACAAGCGGCTGTACAACAAATTCATATTCTAACAAGCGCACTATCACGCCTTGATATGGATCAATACGTGCTCTATGTAGGCCCGGGGAGTGGTAGTTGGCAAAAATTAATGCGCCTTTCGCTTTTTTCGTGTTTTCGGGTATTTTAAAAAACGGAATGACTTGCCCCGGCACGACTTCCCATTCCCAAGTGTGCAATATAGCGGGATAATCACGTTTGAATTGTTCGCGTTTTTCATACCATTGTTTAGCCGAAAGGCTAATCAGTTGTTCGACTAATGCCTCGTCATAGAGAATCACGACATCTAAGGCAATGGGAGAATTATTATTGGCATTTAGATTGACATCAAAAGTAATCAATTTCGTTTGGACGATGCTTTTGCTACACCCTAATAGAAGTAGCAATAATATGATGCCTAACCACTGTATTTTTGTTATTAACATATAGATTCTATCCACGTATTAAAAAAAATAATGAGTGTGACGGATTTTTTTGCGTTCAACTTGCTGAAAATCATACTATTTTTATAACTCAATCAGGCCTTTGCAAAATAAATTTGGAACGAAAATTGGGGCAAAATCCCTTTTTTTAGAAATGGGGCCTGTTGTTCTTGATAATCAAAACTCTAAGCGAATTCCTCCTATCAGGGAATGATTCGTCATATTGCTTAAACCAAGGGTGGTGTCATAATTAATAAATGCAGCGGCGCCTTCCTTGAATTGTAATGATAACCCTAAGCCTATGTTGGCATAATGGGTATCAGGTTCATCCGTTTGCAACTGGAATTTTTCCCTTCCGGCATCTTCCAGAAAATAGCCGCTAATCCAGCGTTGCTCATTTTGAGTTTCCATCACCCATTCCAAATTCAGTTGGGGGATCAATGTGGTGCCAGAATCTTGAGGCAGTTCTAATGCGAATTGTGTCCCTAATGCCATCGTGAGGGATTTAACATTTTGGCTTTCAATGGCTAATCCAAAACCGGCACCTGGGGCATCTGAAATGGACATGTTTTCCCGAAACCCATCTATGCCAGCCTGTAAATAATCAAACCGTAGCGTGGGGGTGATGGTTAAAGCCTTAAAATGAAAATCATAGCCACCGCTGAGACTAAACAGTTGTTGATCGCCATTATGATCAGAATTGGCCAGTTGATCAACCTGCGTTTCGCCAAGCGTGTACCTAATTTTGCGTTGATTGTCGTAGCGAGTGATGCCGTAACTGTATAATAAATCAAGATAAAATTGTTTGGCTTGGTACAAGGTGCCATACACGGATAAGTTTAAGCCGTCCATGTCGATACTGCCGGCATCATCATACAAATCCGTTTTGGCTAAGTTATAACCCAGTGCTAAACCTAAAATAAAGGTGTCTGAAAAGCGATAATCGACTCCCCCAGTTAAGCCTATTGTATTGAAATCAAAGCCCGATTCTTGCTCCGTTTCCTCTTTATGCCCAAAGCCAATATTGCCATTGACGAATACGCCTAATTTATATAAATCAAAGGCATGAGCCGTGTTACTCTGTAATTGGGTGCTGGCATGTCCGGGTATCGGTTGGCCTTCAAGTTGTAACTCGGCCTCTGTTGGCATTGGGACAGTTTGCCCATCAATATTGATTTTTAAATTTTCCACTTGAAACCCGGTGGCACCACTGCGTAATGCCATTAACCGGGTACTGATATTACGGACTTGTCTGGAAGAGGCTTCAATAGATAAACGGCCTTGAGTGGCAAATTCTTCTGGTGCCAGTTGTTGGAGAATATTCGCGACACTCCCCGGTTGAGTGCCAACATGAATCAGCATTTCGCTACAACGCGCCTGTAAATCGGCACTGGCTTGTCCCGATTGGCAAATCGTGCCTAAAGTTTGCGCCATAGCCCGTTGGTTGGGATTACGTGCCACTGCCATCAGTGCGGCAACGGCATCATTAATACTGACATTGTCTAGGATATGAACCGTTGCCACCGCTTGTCCTAATACTGCTCGATTACTGGGATTCGTTAAAGTTATCAGAAAGGTTTCTTCACCTTCAATAATATCATCATTAGCGATAGAAATGGTAAACGTTTTCGGTGCCAGATCACCATTATCCCATTTAATAGTTCCCAGAGTAGCGGTATAATCTTGTCCCGCCATTGCTGTTTCATCACTGGTCACATAATCGACAATTAATTCACCATCACTGCCATCAGTCCGCAAAACCGTTATTGTCACGGCCCCATCTATCTCACCAACATGATAACTGGCCGCACTCAAACTAATGTCACCGGGCTTTTCATCATCGGTAATGACCAATTGTGCATTGGCCTCACCTATCAAAGCATCAATAGGATTACTCAAGGTTAAATTAACCGTTTCCTCATCTTCCGTTTCCAGATCATCATTGACAAGAATGGTAAAGGTTTTTGGCTCCGTATCGCCTTCTTCCCAATTCAGCGTGGTCGTCACGGGTGTATAATCTTGTTCAGCAACAGCCGAACCATCATGGGTAGAAACATCAACTGAGAGGGGACGATCACTATCACCTTCGCGGGTAATTGTGATACTCGCCTCCCGTGCTGACTCACTCACCGTATAAGTCGTTTCACTAAACTGCACGGTCACATCTGGTAAAGGCAGCACTGTCGTTTCTATAGGAACAGTGGTACTGGTAACAATCTCTTTGCATTTTTCTACCTGAGGTGTTTCTACCTCCGTTTCGCCCTCCGCTTTTCCCTCCTCATCCGTTTCGCCCGTAGTTTCGCCCTCCTCATCCGTTTTTCCTTCCTCTTCCGTTTTACCCTCCTCTTCCATTTTTAGTTGAACTTCCGTTTTCCCCTCCTCGTTATTATTCTGGCAATTGTCGGTTGTCAAACCATTGACATTTAAAATACTGCTGATAGTGCCTTCAATGGTAGGCGTAACGATGATAGTGACTGTCGCCACTGTCCCATCAAGTGTCCCTAATTGACATGTAACGATGCCATTTGAACTACAATCTCCAACACTGCTTTCGGTTGAAACTAAGTTAAAATGGGGGGGCAAACCGTAAGTTAAAATCACATCATTGACACCGGATGTGATACCAGAACGAATAGGAAAAATGGTTATGGTATAGCTGATATTTTCCGTGACGATGGCATTTTTCGGTGAAGTGGTTACCGTCATAGAGAGTTCAGCCGCTTGGACTGAATAGTGCCCTATCACATAGCACACTATGAGAAGACTGGCAATGAGGGAGTCCGTGTATTGGAGTCGTTTTTTTTGAGGTTGTTTTTTGTTCAGATTCATAACGTATTGAATTTAAGATTAAAATAGAAATTGACTCGATTTTAATGATTTGAATAAACGTCATAACAGCAGGGCATCAATTTTTTTACTCTAACTCGAAAACGCTCGCAAATTTCCCTAACGTCTAGCCAAATGATAAAAGGAAAAAATCATTTTGCACTGTAGGATTGAAATAAAAAGCAGCTTATCTTTTGATAGCTAATGCTCGTGCTATGGATATTCAGATAACTTCTCAATGCGACTTAGCGCGAAGCGCGAAGCGTGAGATTAAAAATGCTACCCTTTTTGAAATTATTATTTATGAAGGCGGCCGCGATAAATCGTGCCATGCTAATTAGCAGTTTAAGTTGCCCAAGTTGCCCAAAAATAGGTGATATTTGAACAAAACTATAAAGATGAACAGTCAATGTTCACGCCAGTTTTGGGTTTTACTGATGTTAAAATCTATAGAATCAAATTTGGTGGCATGATTTATAATAGATATCACCCAATGTTCACTTAGCGCACCTATCCGTTTTTTTAAACGAGTACAACTCGTTGTACTCGCTTTTCAATGATTACAGTTTTTGCGCGCAAAAACTTCTTAAGTGAAAAACAAAACGGATAGGTGCTAAGTCAATCTTCAAATCAGACTTTACTAATATTCTAAGATAATGTAAATTTGCTCTATAACTAAAATAGTTACGATAAATAAAACGACTTGTCATTTTTTGATTTTTTAGAAAGTATAAAACCATTATTTGAAAGTTATTTCAAAGCCGAAATCAATAAAACTTTTGATTTTTATAACTTTTTTGATTTATACCTAAAAAGTAAGGTCAATACGGGCTATAAAGTCATTCTAAGACAACAGTGCGATTATCAAATCGCTTGATAATAAAATAAATAATCTATTTTTTCAATAGGTTATATACATTTGTCTATTAACCCATTCTAACTTGAACATCAAGTTAAATAGCCCGGCAGGCGTTATTGACTTTGTGTACACTAATCATTTTGGAGAGCACTATGGAAAGAGAATTTATTTCCTGGAGCGACGACTTAAGTGTCGGTATTCAGGAACTTGATGAACAACACAAGGTTCTGATCGATTTGATCAATCGTATCTTTAATGAGGCCTTTATCAAGCATAATACCTCTGTTGCTAGTGAGGTTTTAACGGAACTGGTGCAATACACGATCATACATTTTTCCGTTGAAGAAAGCCTGTTTCGGATTTTTAACTATCCGCCTTATGAAGATCACAAAGCACAACATGCTGAACTGACTAGTCAAGTGATGGCACTGAAAGACAAAATCGAGCAGGGTGAAGAGATCAATGTTGAACTGCTTTCTTTTTTGAGAGGCTGGTTGAAAAAGCATATCGTACAAGAGGACAAAAAATACACGAGTTTTTTTGCCGAAAAGGGATTGCATAAGAATTGGGCTCAAAAATCGTGGCTGGGGAAAATTTGGAAGTAGTTTATCAGTTATCAGTGTTCAGTGATGCTGATTTGACTATTATAATTAAAGGCTAACAAATTGATCTAAAATCCAAGTTGCTCACTAGTAATAAAAATAAAAAGGACTGGCTCCTTTTTTGAGCTTTGGTAGATTAGGGGATATTTTTAGTCATGATATCAATGACTAATCTTTTATCCGATTTAACACAGACTAACGAATGAACAGATGAATTTCTGGACAACTATAGCGTTTCAGAAAAGAAATCTTTTAAACTATGTCCGATGCTACCCAATAGATTTTTTTTTAGGGTAATGGTGGATTACGCACTAGCAGGCTAATCCAAGCAACTTATCACTCATTTATTATGCGTGAAAATTTAAAAAGTTGTACAATGCAAAGAGCTAAAAAGGGCGAACACTTATGTTCGCCCCTACATTGCGTCCGTAAACGATGTGATAACTGATAACTGATAACTGATAACTGATGAGGACTACTAAATAATATGCAAAATTATGCTCTTGCGATTGCATTAGCGCCCCTGATGGGGGCTATCATTGCTGGACTCTTTAAAGTCAGTCGGACAGTGGCTCACTCTGTCACGATTAGTGCTGTCGCCATTTCATTTCTGCTCTCGATCTATGTATTTTGTCAAATCATTTTCTGGGGGCATGAACCCTTTAATGAAACGCTGTACACTTGGCTAGTCGCGGGTAATATCCGTTTTGAAATTGGGTTTATGATTGATTCACTCACCACGCTGATGATGCTGGTGGTTACCTTTGTCTCTTTGATGGTGCATATTTATACCATCGGTTATATGCACGATGATCCGGGCTATCAACGCTTTTTTAGCTACATTTCCTTGTTTACCTTTGCCATGCTGATGCTGGTGATGTCGAACAACTTTCTCCAGTTATTCTTTGGCTGGGAAGCAGTGGGCCTCGTATCTTACCTCCTGATAGGCTTTTGGTTTACCAAAGACACGGCCACTTATGCGAATCTCAAAGCATTTTTAGTCAATCGCGTAGGCGACTTTGGTTTTGCATTAGGCATTGCCGCCGTGTTGATGACATTTAACAGTCTCAACTATGCAGAAGTCTTTAATTTGGCTCAAAGCGGTGAGTATCAAAAGACAATCAGTCTCTTTTCGGGCACAGAATGGTCAATGATGACCGTGATTTGCATTTTGCTATTTATCGGCGCGATGGGCAAATCAGCACAATTTCCATTGCATGTTTGGCTACCCGATTCAATGGAAGGCCCAACACCCATTTCTGCTTTAATTCATGCCGCCACTATGGTGACGGCCGGTATTTTCATGGTAGCGCGGATGTCGCCCCTATTTGAATTAAGTCAAACGGCGCTCAATTTTGTTTTAGTGATTGGCGCGATAACGGCATTTTTTATGGGACTATTAGGCCTCGTCCAAAACGATATCAAGCGCGTCGTGGCCTATTCCACACTCTCGCAACTGGGTTATATGACCGTCGCCTTAGGCGCATCCGCTTATGCCGCCGGCATATTCCACTTGATGACCCATGCCTTTTTCAAGGCCCTATTATTCTTAGGGGCAGGTTCAGTCATCATAGCCATGCACCATGAACAAGACATGCGAAAAATGGGCGGCCTGAAAAAATACATGCCCATTACCTATTGGACGGCCTTAATTGGTTCATTGGCACTGATAGGCTTCCCCGGCTTTGCCGGCTTTTTCTCCAAAGATGCGATTATTGAAGCCGCGCACCATGCTTATCACATCAGAGGCGGTTGGGAAACCGGTTTTGCCTACTATGCCGTTTTGCTAGGCGTGTTTATAACCGCTTTGTACACCTTCCGCATGTTTTTCCTCACCTTTCATGGAAAAGAGCGAATGGATGAACATACCCGTAAACACTTGCATGAAACACCCTGGGTCGTCACAGGGCCCCTGATTGCCTTAGCTATACCTTCCATAATCATAGGCATATTGACCATCGGCCCCCTGTTATTTGGTCACTATTTTGACGGCGCGATTTTCGTCAGCGATAAACATAACCCCTTTAATCCAGAACACTATCATGGCGTATTCAGTTTTATCGGGCATGGCTTGATTCAATGGCCCTTCTGGTTAGCAATGCTTGGTGTAGGCACCGCTTATTTTCTGTATATAAAGCGTCCCGATTTGCCCGCTATGATTGCAAAACGTACTGATTTAGCGTACAGAATACTGGTTGATAAATACGGTTTTGATCGGTTTAACGACTGGTTTTTTGCCGGCGGCACCCGCAAAATCGGAACGGGACTATGGCAAATTGGCGATGTCAAACTGATTGATGGATTACTCGTCAACGGATCAGCCAACACCGTCGCTTGGTTTTCAGGCGTGATTCGTAACGTTCAAACAGGCTTACTGTATCACTATGCCTTTGCCATGATTATTGGGCTTGCAGTACTACTTGGGGTATTTGTTTTATAATATCCTTACCAGTCTGATTTTATAGGCCTATTGTTTGTTTAATATATGTAGGCTTTAATGTAGGGGCGAACCTGCGTGTTCGCCCCCCTTGGTGTGAAATTATTTTTCTGAACTCTCATCCTCCAAATGCATATCAATGAACATCACGGAAACAATGAGTGAGGTCGTCATATACCAAACATCGGATAGTCAAACCCAAGTTGAAGTCAAATTTGACCAAGATACAGTGTGGACTAACCGCCAACAACTATCTGACTTGTTCCACAGAGATATAAAAACCATTGGCAAACACATTAACAATGTTTTTAAAGAGGGTGAGCTTGATAAATCGGCAGTTGTCGCAAATTTTGCGACAACTGCCACCGACGGCAAAACTTATCAGGTAGAGTATTACAATCTTGATGTTATCATTTCGGTAGGCTATAGGGTAAAATCACAACGTGGCACCCAATTCCGCCAATGGGCTACACAACGCCTAAAAGAATATCTAGTTCAAGGTTACGCCATCAACCAGAAACGGCTGGCAGAAAAAGAAATGGAAGTCCAACACCTTAAATCGGGCATCCATATTCTGCGCCGCACCATTGAACATAAAGCTCACAGCCAAGATGAAGTCAAAGGGCTGGCTACCCTACTTGATGATTTTTCTCAGGGCCTAACTCTGCTGGATGATTACGATCATGAGCAGCTTGATGAAAAAGGAAAAAGTCAAAAAGAGGCGGTTTTTATAGGCTATGATAAGTTCATGACACTGATAGAAGCCATGCGTACTTTATCTAGCGATGTTTTTTTTGGTAAAGAAAAAGACGAGAGTTTTAAAAGTTCCATCACACAAATCTATCAAAGTTTTGCTGGACAGGATTTATATCCGTCATTGGAAGAAAAAGCCGCGATGTTACTCTATTTTATCGGAAAAAATCATTCCTTTGTTGACGGCAACAAGCGTATTGCAGCAGCTTGTTTTCTGTACTTTTTAGAAAAAAACAGCTTGCTATATAATACAAAAGGGGAGGCGATGTTAAGCAACGACACTTTGGCATCGCTTACCCTGTTTCTTGCCGAAAGCAAGCCCGAAGAAATGGAAACCGTTAAACAGCTCATCATTAGTATTTTAAATAGGAAAAAGAGGTGAACGAAAAGACATCAAGAACACCGCTTTCACAATTGATGAATTGATTTTGACTAATGTCCTTGAAGATTTTTTCCTCTGTGTCACTCTGTGTTCTCTGTGTTCTCTGTGTTGATAAAAATTTGGCCATTACAGAGCCGATAACTGTTTAATTCTATCCAAACTCACAGCAGTTGCTTTTTGGATTTCTTCTATTGAAAACGTCTCCATTTTGAGCATGTTGTTAGCAATCTGTTCGGCGGCGGTGAGTTTCAGTTCGTCTGGCACAGGAAGGCGGCTTGATCGCTCAAAATGAGTCA
>Ga0316201_10001993_pt1 | contig 14265 bp, 9 predicted proteins | sample CS6wburrow_MG_FD_204516 | JGI IMG/M metagenome (GOLD analysis project Ga0316201, IMG submission 204516) | Coastal sediment microbial communities from Delaware Bay, Delaware, United States - CS-6 worm burrow | ecosystem: Environmental > Aquatic > Marine > Coastal > Sediment | place: USA: Delaware... | reverse complement strand
ATGGTGATTAGTCAGGATGTGGCCACCTTCGGCATCAACTATGACGCCGGAACCCGCACCGCCAACCTCGCCGGTTCGTCCGAACCGATCGCGACGCATCTGCGTGACCTGGATGTTTACAACAGCGGGCGACGCCGCTTCGACCAGTGGGGCAAGACTGGTAACAGCCTGTCCGCCAACGCTGGTGGGCAGTGCGGCGTGTGCACTCAACGACGCAAGGGCGAGCAGGAGACTCGTCCAGATCATTCGGGTTTTGGTCATCATAAATTAAGCCTCAACATTCCATTGCCAATGTACTTGAGATTCGTCTTGTCACATTAGGTTCACAGGGCTGAATCGTCACTGAACGCCTCTGCCAGTGCTCAATTATAGGCCCCGCCACAAAAGATGCCCGGGCGCGTCATCGTCGCGCCCGGGCTGGGGTCTGTGTTGCACGGGCGGCTGGTGATCAGGCGGCCTCTACGGTAATGCGGCGGGCCTGCACCGCGGGCGTTTTCGGGATCGAAACCTCGAGGATGCCATTGGCGCACTTGGCAACAACACCTTCTGCGTCGGTCGTCTCCGGCAGCGTGAAACGCCTCAGGAAGCGGCCTGTGGCGCGCTCAATCCGCTGCACGCCGGCAACATCGTCCGAGGCAACGGCGTGGCGTTCGCCAGAGATGCTAAGGACGCCGCTGTCCATCGACACATCGATGCCTTCAGGTTGGACACCCGGGACGTCGGCACGCAGCAAGAAACGGTCTTTTTCTTCAATAATATCAACGGCGGGCGCCCAGTCGGCGACCGCGTCTTCGGTGCTGCCGGGGGCCGCACGGTGCGTCGCGAGCCGGTCCAGGTCTCGATGCAGCAGGTCAACAAAAGTCCAGGGTTCGAATCGTGCAATATTCATAGGGGGTCTCCACTCAAATTGCGATACAGGACGCTTAAGTGAGGACTCTGCAAGGCATTTCAAGGCCATTTTATGCGACAATAATCGCCACTAGATGTAGTGGTTGACGAATTTTGAAGAAGTGCCATTTATTTTCGTCTATTTTTAAAGCACTTACTCGTAAAGACTTTGTAAGTAACTGATTATTAAGTGTAAATCGGTATGAAGAAAATTCCGCCAAACTCTTGACAGAGGACGTCTACGGGCATAATCTTGTCAGCACTTGGACACAACATCTTGTGTCTGATCAAAAGAGAGGAGAGGCCAGAAATGGCACTCGTCGCGCGCACTCTGGCCGTCGGCGAGCGGGGCACTTTTCTCTGGAATAAAGCAAGATAAAACAGAATATTTGGGGTCTCCGAAGGGAGTCAGGGGAGTAACAGGACCAATGAAGTCTGCCGTAAATTTGAATACGCACACGGTCACCGACATCGAATTTCAACCCGCATCGCTCGATATTTGGGATGCAAAATATCGACTTACGGCCAAAGATGGCTCGAAAATCGACGCATCTATCGACGACACGTACCAGCGTGTGGCCATGGCGCTTGCGAACGTTGAGGTCGAGTCAAAGCGTGAACACTTCTATAAGGAATTTGTCTGGGCATTGCGCTCCGGTGCGATTCCGGCCGGCCGCATCATGTCGAATGCCGGCGCCCAGGACCACAAACCCGCCACGTCCACGATCAACTGCACCGTCTCCGGTACGGTTGGTGACTCAATGGACAACATCCTTAACAAAGTGCATGAAGCGGGCCTGACGCTGAAGGCCGGTTGTGGTATCGGCTACGAGTTCTCGACGCTCCGCCCGAAGGGTGCCTATGTAACAGGGGCCGGTGCGTACACGTCCGGACCTTTGTCGTTCATGGATATCTACGACAAGATGTGTTTCACCGTGTCGTCGGCCGGTGGCCGCCGTGGTGCGCAGATGGGCACATTCGATGTGGGCCATCCCGATGTCATGGAGTTCATCCGCGCCAAGCGTGAGGACGGGCGTTTGCGGCAATTCAACCTGTCGCTGCTCGTCACGGACGAGTTTATGCAGGCCGTCATCAACGAAAAGGACTGGAAGCTCGCATTCCCGGTTACGCACAAGGAAGTTGACGAAGATGGTCTCGACATCAGCGATCACGGCCAGTTCGTCTGGCGTGACTGGCCGGAGGCCGGCAATTATGTGACCAACCCGGAAGGCCTGGTGGCGTGCAAGATATACAAGACCCTGCCAGCTCGCCGTGTCTGGGACATCATCATGGCATCGACCTACGATTTCGCGGAGCCGGGCTTCGTGCTGATCGATAAGGTCAACGAGATGAACAACAACTGGTTCTGCGAAAACATTCGCGCAACCAATCCCTGTGGGGAGCAGCCGCTGCCGCCATACGGTTCGTGCCTGCTGGGCTCAGTCAACCTGACACGCTTCGTGGTCAAGCCGTTTACTGAAGAAGCAGCATTCGACTGGGATACGTTCCGCAAGGTCGTCAAGGTATTCACGCGCATGCTCGACAATGTGGTCGAGATCAACGGCCTGCCGTTGCCGCAGCAGCGCAATGAGATTCAGCGCAAGCGTCGTCACGGCATGGGCTTCCTGGGCCTGGGTTCAACGATCACGATGCTGCGCATGAAGTACGGCGAAGCAGCAGCAGTCGAGTTCACGGAAGAAGTGTCTCGTCAGCTGGCGCTGGCCGGTTGGGAAGAGGGTCTCGAGCTTGCTCAGGAGAAGGGGCCCGCTCCAATCATGACCGAGAATTTCGAGGTGACCGAAGAGATGCTGCGCAAGCGCCCCCAGATGCGCACAGACGGTTACCAGGTTGGTGACAAGGTGCCGGGCCGTATTCTGCATGCCCGCTACAGCCGCTACATGCAGCGCATTGCAGCTGAAGCGCCGGAGCTTGTCGAGCAGCTCGCTGAAACGGGTGCTCGCTTCACGCACCATAGTTCGATCGCACCGACCGGCACGATTTCCTTATCGCTGGCCAACAATGCGTCGAATGGCATCGAGCCGAGCTTTGCCCATCATTACTTCCGCAACGTCATTCGCCAGGGCAAGAAGACCAAGGAAAAAGTAGACGTGTTCTCCTTTGAACTGTTGGCATATCGCGAATGCATCAATCAGGAAGCGATGCCTGCGGGACCGGCTGACGACAGCCCGGCGAGTACATTGCCTGACTACTTCATTACGGCCGACGAAGTGTCGCCTAAACAGCATGTGGACATTCAGGCGGCGGCACAGAAGTGGATTGATTCCTCCATCTCGAAGACCGCCAATGTCCCGACGGATTATCCGTATGGCGACTTCAAAGATATTTACCTGTATGCCTACAAGCAGGGGCTGAAGGGTTGCACGACCTTCCGTTTCAACCCCGAGGCGTTCCAGGGCGTGCTTGTAAAAGAGAAAGACCTCAAAAATACGAACTACACCTTCACGCTGGACGATGGCACAACCGTCGACCTCAAGGGCGACGAAGAGATCGAGTACGACGGCGAGGTGCATACCGCCGCAAATCTCTTCGACGCACTGAAAGAAGGCTATTACGGAAAGTTTTAGATGATCAAAATCGAAAAGAAAATCGTTGGTTACGCGGTTAATCAGCCGACCGAGCAAAAAGAAGCGAAGCGCGAGTTCAAGCGTGAAGGCGGCGGCGATCGCGCCGAAGTCATCCGCATGCACGAGAAGCTCGAGCGCCCGGAGATGCTGGTTGGCTCGACCTACAAGGTCAAGACACCGGTATCGGACCACGCGATGTACGTCACGATCAACGACATCATTCTGAATGAAGGTACCGAGCACGAAAAACGCCGGCCGTTCGAGATTTTCATCAACTCGAAAAACCTGGATCATTACCAGTGGATCGTGGCGCTCACACGCATTATCTCTGCCGTGTTCCGCAAGGGCGGTGACGTGACGTTCCTCGTCGAGGAACTCAAGGCCGTTTTCGATCCGCGCGGCGGTTACTGGCAGCCTGGTGGCAAGTTCATGCCGTCGATCATTGCCGAGCTCGGCCATATCGTCGAGAAGCACCTGATCATGATTGGTCTGCTGGCCTCGCCCGAGCTGGATGAAGGGCAGAAGCAGCTGATCGCGGAAAAACGTGCGCAGTACGAAGAGTCACAGAAGCAGACCGATGCGTTTTCGGATAGCGACTATCCCGCGGGCGCGCAGCTGTGCACGAAGTGCAACACGACGGCCGCTATCATGATGGATGGGTGTATGACGTGTTTGTCCTGCGGCGACTCCAAGTGCGGTTAGGTTGTGGGAGCGGCTTCCGCCGAGCTAGCGTTTAGAGGGGCTTCCCGCAGGCCTGTCATGCTAAAGTCCGCTCCGTGACTATTAGCGTTCCTGATTTTTCCTCGACTCGCGTCGTCGTTGCCGGCGACGTGATGCTCGATCGTTACCTGTTCGGATCCACCGGGCGGATTTCACCCGAAGCGCCTGTGCCGGTTGTGCATGTGCACGAAACGGATGACCGGCCGGGCGGTGCGGCCAACGTTGCCGTGAACCTCGCAGCTCTGGGCGTATCGACATGCCTCGTCGGTGTGGTCGGCAGGGATGCTGCCGCGGATTCGCTTGAATCGATCATGGGGAAACGTGGAATTGCGTGTACTTTCGCGCGCGCTGACGACCGCCCGACAATTACCAAAACGCGTGTGCAGAGTCGCGGCCAGCAACTCATTCGGCTTGACGAAGAGAAAGCCGCCGCGATGCCTGGTGACGCCATGCTCGACTCGCTGCGCGGGGTCATCGATGGTGCCGGTGCTGTCGTGCTGTCCGACTATGGCAAGGGTGCGCTATCCGACGTTGCTGCAATGATCGCTGCCTGCCGTGACGCCGGCGTGCCCGTACTTATTGATCCTAAGGGCACAGATTTCGAAAAATACCGCGGCGCGTCGCTGCTCACGCCCAACCAGTCCGAGTTCGAGGCGGTAGCCGGCAAGAGCGATTCAGATGAGGAACTTGTGGAGCGTGCGCGCACCATGATGGCCGAGTTGCAACTCGATGCGCTGCTCGTGACACGCAGCGAGAAAGGCATGCTGCTGGTTGAGTCCGGCGCAGAACCGTTGTTCCTGTCAACGCAGGCGCGCGAGGTTTTCGACGTAACCGGCGCTGGTGATACGGTCATTGCGACCCTTGCCGCGGCGCTGGCGAGCGGACAGGGTCTGGCATCAGCGGCCGCGCTTGCTAACGTGGCGGCGGGACTCGTTGTCCGCAAGATCGGCGTTGCCACGGTGACGCCTGGCGAGATATCAGCTGCACTGCACCAGCGTGGCCAGGGCGGTCGCGGGCTGGTCGAACTCGACGCGCTGCTGGCGCTGGTCGAAGAGTCACGGGGACGCAACGAGCGCGTCATCATGACCAACGGTTGCTTCGATGTACTTCACGCCGGCCATGTCGCTTACCTGGAAGAGGCGAAGAGCCTTGGTGATCGGCTGATCGTGGCGGTGAATGATGACGACTCGGTGCGGCGTCTAAAAGGTGAGTCCCGGCCGATCAATGCGCTGGAAGATCGCCTGCTGGTGCTTGCTGGTCTGGCCGCCGTCGACTGGGTGGTACCGTTTTCCGAAGATACCCCGGCCAGGCTGATCGAGGCGGTGCTGCCCGATGTCCTGGTGAAAGGCGGCGATTACCAGCCCGAGGAAATCGTCGGAGCGAGGGAAGTGCTGCAACATGGCGGTGAGGTCCGGGTGCTCGCGTTCCGGGATGGACACTCATCGAGTCGCATTATCGACAGGCTCAAAGACGAATAGCCCGAGCCCGTCGTGCGCTTTCTCTACAACCTGCTCACCTACCTGTTACTGATACCGTTCGCGGGCTATTGGCTGGTGCGCGGCATTGGCAACCGCAGCTATCTGGAAAACCTCGGGCAACGCTTTGGCTTTGGCTTCCCGAAATTCGATCGCTGTATCTGGGTGCATGCGGTATCGGTCGGCGAGGTACAGGCATCCGCACCGTTGATTCGTGCCCTCAAAAAGCGCTTTCCTGATCGGCAGTTGCTCATCACTACCGTCACACCGACGGGAGCCGCGCGCGTCAGATCCCTGTTTGGCGACACGGTCCAGCATGGCTATATTCCTTTTGAGTTTCCCCATGCCATCCGCAGTTTCTATCGGACCGTTAATCCGGAAGCGGCGTTAATCATGGAGACCGAAATCTGGCCCAATCTCTATCGTGGCTGCGGCATCCGAAAAATCCCGTTGATCCTGGTCAGCGCGAGGATTTCGCCAAGGTCGGTGCCGGGCTATCGCAAGCTGCTCCCGCTGATTCGTGAAACGCTGTCACACGGCATCATCATCGCCGCACAAAGTCAGCACGATGCCGATCGCTTCCTGGCGTTGGGAGCCAATCCCGCACGAACCCACGTCATGGGTAATATCAAGTTTGACATCGAACCTGATGACGCCGTTATTCCACAAGGCCGGGCGATTCGGGACGAATTGTTCGGCGATCGTCCTGTCTGGATCGCAGCCAGTACGCATGAGGGTGAGGAGGACCTGATTCTCAAGGTGCATCGCAAGTTGTGCGCGCTGCACCCGGAGCTGCTGCTGGTGCTGGTACCGCGCCACCCCGAACGCTTTCCGTCGGTGAGAGAGCTAATCGAGAAGCAGGGATTCAGTGTGGTTTCGCGGACGTCGCAGCAGCCGGCTGGCGATGCGGCCGTGTTCCTGTGTGACACGATGGGCGAAGTGCCAATGTTTTATGCGGCGAGCGATGTCGCGTTTGTTGCAGGCAGCCTGGTTCCGATCGGTGGTCACAATCTGCTTGAACCTGCAATCCTGGGCGTTCCCATCGTAACGGGACCCTATAACTTCAATGCGCAGGATATTGCAGATTTGTTCGTCGATCTCGGCGCCTGCCGCAGGGTGGCAGGCACCGAAGAACTGGTGACGACGGTTAGTGAGCTATTGACCGACCGGGAACTCGCCGCGCGTCTTGGTAACGCGGGACAATCCGTCCTCGAAGAAAATCGCGGGGCGCTTGAGCGGCTCCTGGTTCTTCTGGATCCGCTGCTAAACGATCGCCCGTCCTAGCTGCCCGATGCGGCAGCTTCTTCTTCGGCAAATGCCTGTTCCGGCGTCTTACGATTGATCAGGAACTGGTCGATCTCCTCCAGGTCCTGTACCTGGAGTATCCCCGCAGCTTGCTTGAGCTTCAGGACGTTCAGGATGTAGTCGTAACGGCTCCGATAGTAGTTGGTAATGGCGGCATACAACGAGAACTGCGAATTCAGAACGTCCACGATCGTGCGTGTGCCAACATCGAAGCCGGCTTGCGTAGCTTCCAGTGCCGTACGGCTCGATGCTACGGCCTGCTCAAGTGCCTTCACACGACTCTCCTCGGCAAGCACGCCGAGATAGGCGTCGCGCGACTGTCTCTCGGTTTCACGGGTCACCCGCTGCAGTTGTTCGCGACTTGCGCGATGCAGGTAAACGGCTTCACGCACACGTGACGATGTGCCACCACCGGCAAACAGGGGCAGATTGAAGCTCAGGAAGATGCCTTCCGATTCGCCAGAGATGCTGTCCGAAAAAGATACCGACTCGGGCTGACCGGTAATCGGATCAATGAATTCGTAGGTCTGGTCCGTATCGGAGTCCCGCTCGTTGATTCGTGCGGTGAGTTCCAGGGACGGGTAGTGCCCGTTCCTGCGAAAGGATATCTCGTCGCGAGCGAGCTTCTCATCCAGCCGGCTGGCGACGAGATTGAGATTCTGATTGAGTGACATGTCGACCCAGTCGCGTTCTGACCTGGCCGGTCTGCGCAATGGAAAATCTTCTTTGGGCGCCGACAGCTCGGTAACGTATTCACCTGTGATTTCACGCAGGAATTCGCGCGCTGTTGCCAGCTGACGTTTGGCACCGATTTCGTCGGCGACTGACTGATCGTAGGCAGCCTGCGATTCCTGAACGTCTGTGATGGCGATCAGACCGACTTCGAAGCGCTGCTTGGCCTGCTCCAGACGGCGCGCGATCGCTGTACGGTCTGCATGAATGGACGTCAGGCGATCTTCTGCCGCCAGCACATCAAAATAGCGTTGTGCCACGCGGATAATAAGATCCTGCTGCGCTGCTTCGCGCACGGCTTCTGCTTTCGCGACCTGTTTGTCGGCACGCTTCAAATTGACGATCGAGTCCCAGCTGAAGATCGTCTGTCGAAGCACGAGCCCCCAGTCCATCACGTCGCTCTCGACTGTCCGATCAGCCTCGACGCGAGGCTGCGTTAGATCGGGCTGGAAAAACGTTGGTCCGGAACTCTCCTGCATGCTGTAGTCGCCGGTCAGTGAGACCTGCGGCAAATAAGCACCACGCGCCTGTGGTTTGGCCTCGAGCGCCGCCAGGCGTCTCGCCTCGGCTTCATGGATCTGGGGGTCGCTCTGCAGAGCCTGCTGGTAGATCTCCAGCAATGAGGCTGCATCGGCGGCCGCAGGAAACGCGACAATACCGATCGCAAACGTCAAGATGTTGATATTTCTCATTGTTTTCATTTTTTAACCGTTCCGGATAAAGGTCGCTGTTGGGCTCAAGGTGTTATAGTCTACTATATCACCAAACCAGTTGGAAAGCAGTGCTTCAGGTCTTAGATGCAAGAGGCTCCCAACTGGTTTCGTCTTTTTCAAAAAGAAAACTGCGGTGGAATCGCGCCGTGTACCAGTGGCGCGAGGTCGGTTTCGAACAGTGACAGGGTTTGCCAGTCATGTGCATCCGTGCGCTCGATCAATTTGGCCTGCATGGCAGGGCTGTCGCCGGTGACAACAAACAGGCGGCCATGTGGGGTCAGTGCCTCGACAAAGCGAGGGTCGAATGACTGGAGGGAGCCGGTCACGGCGATGGCGTCGAAACTCCCTTCCGGGAGTTCCTGGGTTGCGTCCATCTGCATCAGATCGACATTCCTGATGCCTTCTTCGCCCAGCCTGGTGCTCGCGGTTTCGACAAAGTCGGCATGGATGTCGATACTGGTTACATGATCGGCGAGGCGGGCAAGACACGCGGTCATGAAGCCGCTACCAGTGCCAATCTCCAGTACTTTCTCGTCGCCATCGAGGCCCAGGGCCTGCAGCAGGCGGCCTTCGATGGTCGGCGTCATCATGTATTCGCCGTGCCCGATCGGCAGCGCCACATCGGCGAATGCCAGGGATTCGAAACCCTCGCGAACGAAGCGTTCCCTCGGCAATTCCCTGAGCATTGCGAGAACCTCCTCATCATAGACGTTCCAGCCTCGTACCTGCTGATTGACCATCTGCAGTCGCGCGTATTGCGTGTTCATGCTTTTGTTACCTGTAACCTTATGAATTTTATAAGCTCTTTATCTTCGTCGCGCTGTGCACGCATAACGGGAATCAGCGTCTTATGACAGCCAGTTCGGAATTATGGTGAATCGTCGCAGCGCGCATAGCCTGCTGGGATATGCTTACCAGAAGATGCGTCTCGAGCCCTGAAAAAAGCAATCATATCAAATGATCCCTACCAAACTTACTACGCAATAATCGGGCTCTGGATGACGTCCACGTTGATCATTATCGCACTGGCAACCCTGGCCCTGCTGGCTATCGGGGCGAGCCTGTATTTGTGGACGGCGCGTCGAAAAATTCTCACCCGTGTGTCGCGTCTCAATGAAGAAACGCTTGAGGCTTCACGTGACGCATCGGTTGGCCACCGGCTGACGATACCGAACGACCCGGAAACCGCACAACTCGCGCATACCGTTAACCGCTTGTTCGATGCGCTTGGCGAGCGCGACGAGAAGATTCTCGGCCGTGATCGGCTGTTTCAGGATTTTGCGCAGACCCTTCCGGAAATCGTGATTATCCACGACGAAAAGATTTTACTGGCCAATGAATCGGCTGCCAGTCTGGTTGGCCTTGAGCCCGCGCAGCTCGTCGGCCGAGAAGTTGCCGATCTGGTGAAGCCTGCTTACAGGGCATTGTTCCGCAAAACGGTCGCCAAACGGCTGGCCGGCGAGAACGCGCCGCGGCGCATCGAAATGCAGTTGATCAACGGCAATCAGACCGGACTCTGGGTCGAGGCACAGAGTTCGAATATCGATTTCCGCGGGCACACTGTGATCCTGACCGTGGCACGCGACGTCAGCCATCGCAAGAGCCTGGAAGTATCCCTGTCGCGCAGCAAGCGCCAGGCGCAGTACACGCTCGAGTCGATCTCCGAGGGTGTCATCACGACCGACAATGATGGCCGCATTGATTACATGAACCTGGCTGCCGAAACGCTGATCGGCACCAATCGGGACGATGCGTCGGGACATCGTATCGGCGAGCTGTTCAAACTCGTGGACGATGCCGATCGTCGCCCACTCGGTGATCCGGTGGATCGCTGCCTGGCCATGAGGCGGCGTGTCAATATGGGACGCCGCGCCGTGCTGGTCACGATTGACGGAGAACACGAGCATAGTGTCGAGCTGACCGCGTCCCCCGTGCGCGGGCCGAGTAACAGTATCTCCGGCACGGTCGTTGTCTTCCACGACGTCAGCGAATTGCGCGGCCTGACACGCAAGATGTCCTACCAGGCAACACATGACCCGCTGACGGGGCTCATCAATCGTCGTGAGTTCGAGCGTCGCCTCGACGAGGCGATGGACATCGCACATGCTGAAGAAGCGGTGCACATGCTGTTCTACATGGACCTCGATCGCTTTAAGGCGGTCAACGACAGCTGTGGTCATATGGCCGGTGACAACATGCTGCGCGAGGTTGCCGCGCTGATAAAAGACCAGGTACGCGATTCGGACTTTGTCGGGCGTCTTGGCGGCGATGAGTTTGGTGCATTGTTAATCGGTTGCCCGATCGACAAGGCACGCCAGATCGCGACCGACATCTGCAACGCGATCGCCGACTACCGCTTTGTATGGAAGGACAAGATTTTCAATATTGGTATTTCGGTGGGCCTGGTTGAGATTTCGCACGCGAGCGGTACCTTGCAGGATCTGATGAGCGCCGCTGACTCTGCGTGCTACATGGCGAAGCAGCAGGGCAGGGGGCAGGTTCATGTGTATTCGGCTCGCGACGAAGCCGTAGCCCGAGAGCGCGGCGATATCCAGTGGTTGCGGCAGTTGCAGACGGCATTGCACGAAGACAGCTTTGAACTCGCTGTACAGCCGATTATCGCCATGCGCGGCAAGACCGACTCCGGTCCCGCCGTTGAAGTTCTCATTCGTCTCAATGACGGCCGCGGCCGTTCGACGGACTCCGCCGAATTCCTGCGGCCGGCCGAGCGTTACCAGATGATGCCGCAGATCGATCGCTGGGTGATCAACGCAACGCTTGCCGCAATTTCAGGGGGCGAGATCAAACTGGCGGGGCACCGTAGTTGCGCTATTAATCTGTCGGGGCAAACATTGGGTGACGAAGCCTTTCTTGGCTTCGTCGTCGATGCGCTCGACCGTTCGGGCGTTTCCCCGTCATCGATCTGTTTCGAGGTGACCGAGACGGCTATTTTGTCGAATGTCCAGCAGGCGCAGCGTTTCATCGAGGTGCTGCATGGTATCGGCTGCGAGTTTTCGCTCGATGATTTCGGCAGCGGTCTTGGTTCTTTCTCGAGCCTCAAGCACTTGCCGATTGACTATCTGAAGATCGACGGCACTTACACGCGAAATCTGCAGACAGATCTCGTCAACCAGGAGATGGTTGCGGCGATGATCAAGCTCGCGCGCACGATGGAGTTCCAGATTGTCGCCGAGCAGGTCGAGCATCAGGAAGATTTCGACTGGCTTCGCGATGTCGGTGTGGATTTTGTACAGGGACACTTCATCGAGGCACCTTCCATGCTTGGCACAAGCAGTACCGGAACTTACCGCATACTCAATTCCTAGAGCTGACTCCTCTCCATCCGATACGAAACCCGGTTTGCCGTGTTCGGCGTTGCTGAGCACCTGGTCAAGAACAGGGGTCGCTGTCCCTCTATGCTTTAGGTTCATGACAACATTGAAGGTCATGATACGATTATTGACGTACCACATACTCGCTCCACACTGACGACAAGAGTCGATTCATGAGTGTTGTTTTTTCCATTCTCGAAGAGCACAAGACCGTGTTGATCACGATGAGCGGGCAGGTCGCGCGAGAAGATGTTGAGCAAATGCGAGTCCGAACGCTGGAGATTGCGGAAGAAACAAAATTCACAAATTTCATAATGGATATCAGTGAGCTCCAGTCGATTGATCGAGGTGATGGGTACGCCGTGTTCGAGCTTGGTCACAAGTTTCGATCCACAGGATTTTCGTTGCACACCAGGACGGCAGTCATCATGCCGAGCGACCCCAAAGCGAGGGTGCAGGTGGAATTCCTCCATACGGTAGAGATCAACAGAGGGCGCGGCGAATTGCAGTACGTCGACAGCATTGATGCCGGCCTTTACTGGCTTCGGAGTTAACTTACCCGGGCGTTGGACAAAAAAAAGCCCGGCACACGGCCGGGCTTTTTTAGTTTCGAAGCGCGTCGCTCCTACATGAACTTCTGCAGGATGCCGCCGTACTGTACGAAAAACGGTACGAAGACGAGCGACAGAATGGCCGACAACTTGATCAGGATATTCAGCGACGGGCCGGACGTGTCCTTCAGCGGATCGCCGACCGTATCGCCAACCACCGCCGCTTTGTGAACATCGGTGCCCTTGCCACCGAGATTGCCGGCTTCGATGTACTTCTTGGCGTTGTCCCACGCGCCGCCCGAGTTTGACGCCGAGATCGCGAGAACGCCGCCGGCGACCAGCGAGCCGGCCAGCAGTCCGGCCGTGGCCTCGATGCCGAACAGGAAACCGGTGACAAGCGGTGCACCCATGATAAGGATGCCGGGCGCCATCATTTCGCGAATAGCAGCAGTTGTCGAGATCGCGACGCACTGTGCGTGGTCGGGATCGCTGGTGCCTTCCATGATGCCCGGATCGTCGCGGAACTGACGTCGTACTTCCTCGATCATCTTGAACGCGGCCGCGCCAACTGACTTCATCGTCATGGCCGAGAACAGCGCCGGTATTACGGCACCGATGAACAGGCCGGTGAAGACCATTGGGTCGAGCAGGTTGATTGAGCCGAGAAGATCCGAGGCCGGGTTCTGTTCTTTCATCAGCAGATCGGCACGGGTCAGGAAGGCGCCAAACAGAGCGAGCGACGTCAGAATGGCAGCGCCGATCGCAAAGCCCTTGCCAATGGCGGCTGTGGTGTTACCGGCCGAGTCCAGGACGTCCGTGCGCTCTCGCACGTGTTCCGGCATGCCGGCCATCTCTGCGATTCCGCCGGCGTTGTCAGCCACCGGGCCGTAGGCGTCGATCGTCAACGCGATGACCAGCGTGCCCAGCATGCCGAGCGAGGCAATGGCTATACCGTACATGCCGGCCAGCATCCACGGAATGTAGATGGCAAGGCCAATCGCGAGATAAGGACCGACGGCGCTCTTGTAACCGAGGGCCAGTCCGAAAATGATGTTGGTCGCGGCACCGGTCTGGCAGGACTCGGCCACTTCACGAACGGGGCTGTAGGTATCTGACGTGTAGTACTCGGTGATCAGGCCAACAACGAGGCCGGCGATCAATCCCGTCAGGAAGCACAGGTATACGCCAAGCGAGGTGTACGCTTCGCCGGCGATTGCGAACTCGGCAGGCACCAGCATGTCGGTCACGAAGTACATGACGACGGCCATAATTGTGCTCGATATGATCAGCATGCGTTTCAGCGCCGGGCCCACCTGGGCTTCGGATTTGACGCGGATCATCAGAATTGTGATCAGGCTGACCGGAATGCCGATTGCCGAGATGACGATCGGATACAGAAGCGCATCGACGTTGCCGCCGAAGGCAATTGCACTGATGACCATTGCGGCGCAGGTGCTCTCTGCGCAGGAACCGAAGAGGTCAGCGCCCATACCGGCGACGTCACCGACGTTGTCGCCAACGTTGTCAGCGATAACGGCCGGGTTACGTGGATCGTCTTCCGGAATGCCCGCCTCGACTTTGCCAACGAGGTCAGCGCCAACATCGGCTGCCTTCGTAAAGATGCCGCCGCCCACGCGCGCGAACAGCGCAATGGAGGAGCCGCCGAGACCGAAGCCGGCAATGACTTCCATCAATACGTGCGGTGTCACATCGTCAGGCATGACAAATTTGAGGCCGAGGTAGATTATCAGCAAACCGAGCGAGGCCAAGCTGACCAGCGCAAAGCCCATGACGGCACCGGAGTGCAGCGCCACATTGAACGCGCCGGAGAGCGACTGGTTGGCCGAGACCGTCGTGCGAACGTTGCCCGCGGTCGCGATCTTCATGCCAATGTAGCCACTGGCGATCGAGATGATCGCGCCGAAAATGAACGCGACGGCTGTGTAGATGCCTTCATTGACGTT
>Ga0316201_10001992_pt1 | contig 14270 bp, 12 predicted proteins | sample CS6wburrow_MG_FD_204516 | JGI IMG/M metagenome (GOLD analysis project Ga0316201, IMG submission 204516) | Coastal sediment microbial communities from Delaware Bay, Delaware, United States - CS-6 worm burrow | ecosystem: Environmental > Aquatic > Marine > Coastal > Sediment | place: USA... | reverse complement strand
ATTGCAATACAACTTCCATTCCTTTAAAACGGAATTTATATAGGGCGTTTCAACATTGTGTTGTTTGGTTATGCGTTTATGACAACCACAAAAAGTACACATGCTTTCACAATATGGTAAATGTATGTAAAGACTAATACCTTCTCTTTCATTACTCTCGTCAAAGCTTTTCTTAAGCGAGTTATTCCATTTCTGCCCAGAGAACGTCTCCATATTCCAATAGGGTACCGTTGGGTAGCTAGTATATCTAGGTCCTGGAATATTATATTTCTGCACTAGGTTACTCATAGGTATACTTTGTATTGGTACAAACATACAATTGTTAGTCCTCGTATAATATGACAATTGTCAGGTTAGACTGACTAGCCAAGTGCAAATAGCCTTCTCCGAAATTTGAATAAAACTTGATCAAAACCAAATTCAAAAACATATTCATTCAAATCCATAAAATGGGATGTACATCGAAATTTATCAACAATTTGAGGTTAAATGATCTATTTTTGCCCCATTAAAACACAAAACGCATGACATTACTATTAATGGCCGCTGGAAGCGGAAGCCGATATGGAAAGTTAAAACAGTTTGATGGCTTAGGCCCCAATGAGGAATTTTTAATGGAATTCAGCATTTTTGACGCCTTAGAAAATGAATTTGATCATGTTGTTGCTATTACAAAGAAGGATAATGTTGCCTTTTTAAGAGACCATTTATTACCGAGATTACCTAAAAACATTAAGCTGGATGTCATCGCACAAGAATTAATGGACATTCCCGAAGGATGCAACTATACTGGGGAGCGTCAAAAACCATGGGGCACCGCACATGCAGTCTGGACGGCACGAAATTTAATCAACAATCCGTTTGTGGTAATCAATGCAGATGATTATTATGGTAAAGGTGCTTTCAAGAATGCTGCCAAATTCATAAAAGATAAAGAATATAAAGATGCATACGGACTTGTTGGATACACCTTAAAGGATACACTTTCCACTCATGGCTCCGTTTCCCGTGGGGTCTGTGAGGCCAATGAAAAAAACACTTTACTATCTGTTGTTGAACGTACTCAGCTTACACAAAAGGGCAAAGCTGTCGTAGATCTAGATTCCGGTGCCGAATTTACTGGTGATGAGTTGGTTAGTATGAACTATTGGATTTGCAGACCTACCATTTTCAAGGCTATTGAAGAAGATCTGAGAACATTCCTTAAAAAAGGTGAAAATTTAGAAAAAGGTGAGATTTATATTCCATTTGTAATTCAGGAAATGGTACAGCGCAATGAAGTAGTGGTAAAAGTGGTTCCCTCTGACGGCAAGTGGTTTGGGGTCACCTATGCCAGCGATAGGGAAATGGCAGTATCACAATTACAGGAAACCACCGATAAAGGAGGATATCCTTCCCCATTGTGGAACTAGCTCTATAAATTCCATGAGCGGTAAAAATAACGATACAGTTAGTGCTATTCTACAACACTTTTGTGTTGAGCGAAAAAGCTATGCCCTAGAAACCATTAACAACGGGTATATTAATGATACCTACATGGTTCTTTACAAGAAGAATCCCGTTTATGTTTTACAGCGAATCAACCATGCTGTTTTTAATGATATTGATGGCATTATGGCCAATATAAATAATGCTCTAATTAACCTAAATGATGAGCATTATAAAAAAATTGAACTGATAAAAACCATCGATGACAAACCCTATCATGACAATGAAAATGGGTATTGGAGGTTAATGTCGTATATAAACAATAGCACCACCTATAACACAACCAACGATGCGAACATCGCTTTTGAAGCGGGTAGGATAATTGGCAAGTTCCATCAGCTTATGGAAGGTGCTCACAAAGGGGAATATGTAGATACCATTCCTAACTTTCATAATCTTGAATTTAGAGAAAAACAGTTCCTTTCAGCCAAGGCAGTCGCTGATTCAGCCAAATTGGATATTGCAAATGATGCGATTCTTTTCGCTCAGGAAATATTAGATAAACTAAAGGTTTTGAACAATACCAATTTGCCGGTCAGGGTTTGTCATAATGACACCAAACTCAACAACATTCTCTTTTCAAAAGAATCAAATAAGGCACTCTGTCTTATTGACCTTGATACGATTATGAAAGGTTACTTTTATTATGATTTTGGTGATGCCGTGCGAACAATTGTAAATACTGCTCCCGAAGATGAGAGAGAACTACATAAAATCACATTTGAACGCAAATTGTTCAATGCTTTTTTAGATGGCATTGCCACGAATGGTCCATTCTTATCTAAAAAGGAAATACATACACTAGCTATCGGTGCTGTTTTCATGCCCTTTATTCATGGGCTGCGTGCACTTACTGATTACCTCAATAACAATATTTATTACAAGGTGGCCTACGAAAACCAAAATCTTGATCGCTGTATAAGTCTATTTGATTTTACGCAAAAGGCATTGAATGAAGTCAATTATATGCAAAAAGTGGTATCCGAGAAATTAAACTAAATTGTTTTATTTCTTCTCTTAAATATATTGATTGATAATATTCTCAAACAATTCCTGTTTTCCGCTTCTTAATTGTAATTCCCCTTTGGCTTTTGCCAATTCATAAAGATCGGTCAAACTCAATTTTCCATTCTCAAAATCCTTTCCATTACCAGAATCAAAAGAGCTATATCGTTCTTTACGAAGGTTTTTATAGTCCGAAGATGTAATAATTTTGTCCGCTGCCAACAATGCGCGTGCAAAGGTATCGGCCCCACCAATATGGGCATGGAAAACATCATCAATATCCGTAGAATTCCTTCTTATTTTAGCATCGAAATTAATACCTCCACCTTGCAATCCCCCTGCAGCCAAGAATACCAGCATGGCCTCAGTAGTCTCTAGGACATTATTTGGGAACTGATCCGTATCCCAACCGTTTTGATAATCACCACGATTTGCGTCTAAACTTCCCAACATTCCGGATTTGGCAGCTACCGCCAATTCATGTTGAAAAGTATGCTGGGCCAAGGTGGCGTGATTCACTTCGATATTAATCTTAAAATCCTTTTCCAACCCATATTCACGAAGGAAACCAATAGCCGTAGCCGTATCAAAATCGTACTGATGTTTCATAGGTTCCATAGGCTTTGGTTCAATAAAGAAATTGCCTTTGAATCCTTGACCACGGGCATAATCCCTGGCCATGGCCAAAAACTGTCCCATATGATCCAATTCACGACCCATATCTGTATTCAATAAGGACATATACCCTTCACGACCTCCCCAAAAAACATAATTTTCACCATCAAGGGCAATCGTAGTATCCAAGGCCAATTTTATCTGTCCGCCCGCTCTTGCCACCACATCAAAATCCGGGTTGGTCGCTGCCCCGTTCATATATCTTGGATTTGAAAAACAATTCGCCGTTCCCCAAAGTAGCTTCACACCCGATGCCGCCTTTTTTTCCTTAATGTAATTCGTGATAGTTGCCAATCGAGTCTCTGACTCAGCAAAAGATGCCCCTTCTTGAATCAGGTCAAAATCATGGAAACAGAAATAATCAAACCCCATCTTGGTGATAAACTCAAAAGCCGCATCGGCCTTATCCTTAGCCGCCCGAACTGGGTCCGAGGATTGGTCCCATGCAAAATTTTGGGTGCCGGGACCAAAGGGATCTGACCCTTGACCGCAGAACGTATGCCAATAGGCTATTGCGAATTTAAAATGCTCGCGCATGGTCTTCCCCGCTACTATCTGCTCGGGATTATAGTATTTGAATGCCAAGGGATTGTCAGATGCCTTACCCTCAAACTTAATTTCCCCTATGCCTTTAAAATACTCCTTGTCTCCTATTAATGCCATGATCTATATTGATTATTTGATTATTAACTCCAGTTCTTTTTTCCAGTTTTGATAGGCTTTCGCATAAGATTCCTTGTCCTTTAATGGCAAAAAAGTCATTACATGGTCATTATCCATAATATAAGAACCAAACGTATCGAAATCCCCGTCATGTAAGCCAGCTGCCCTAGCAGCGCCAATAGCTCCGGTTGTATTATACAATTCTATTTCGGTTTCCATTAAGGTCGCAATGGTATTGGCAAAAATCTGCGATTGGAACAGATTATCATTCCCAACACGCATAACATTGATTTTAATACCATCGGATTTAAGTATTTCCATGCCATATACAAAAGAAAAAGCGATGCCTTCGAGAGCAGCCCTACATAGATACGATTTGCTGTGATTATTTAGATTGATATTCAAAATTCTAGCACCAACCTCCTTATTATTCAACATTCGCTCAGCACCATTGCCAAATGGAAGTATACATACACCGTCTGAACCAATCGGTATTTCAGATGCCAAAGTGTTCATTTCTTCATAAGACACCACCGCTAAGTTGTTCAACAACCATCGATATTGGATTCCAGCTCCGTTTATGCATAACAATTTCCCTATTCTTGGAGCTGCCCCTTTGCTATAATTGACATGGGCAAAATTGTTGACACGAGAACTTTCCTTTACAGACAAGCTATCAGTTACCGCATAGACTACCCCCGAGGTTCCTCCGGTTCCGGCTACCTCTCCAGGTTTAAATACATTTAGCGATAGGGCATTGTTAGGTTGATCTCCCGCACGGTAAAAAATGGGCGTTCCCGCTGCAATACCACTTTCTTGCGCTCCCTTTCCATTTACTACGGATTGTAAACCAAAAGTCTCAACAATATCGGGAACCATGGTTTTCTTTATTCCGTAATGATCCAATAGAAAATCGGCCAAATCATCATTTTTGAAATCCCAAAAAATCCCTTCAGACAACCCTGAAATTGTCGTGTTTATCACGTTGGAAAACTTAAAAGCTATATAATCGCCGGGAAGCATGAATTTATGAGCTCTTTCAAATACCTCAGGTTCATTATCCTTTACCCATTTTAATTTGGATGCCGTAAAATTTGCCGGTGAATTCAGAAGATGGGCATTGCATTTGGCTACTCCCAAATCCGAGAAAGTCCTGTTTCCTGTATCCACAGCTCTGCTATCACACCATATTATGGACTTTCTTAATGGTTTTCCTTCTTTATCGACCAAAACAAGCCCATGCATTTGGTATGAAATACCTATTCCCTTAATCTGGGTTTTTGAGATCTTAAACTTTGACTTCAATTTCAAAATAGCAGCACACACATGTTTCCACCAGTCGTCAGGATTCTGTTCTGCCCAACCATTTTTCAAAGCTAACATGCCCATCTCGGTCTCTGGTTCTTGAACCACCCCAATGCTTTTACCCGTTGAGATTTCGACCAAAGCTGCCTTTATTGAAGAGCTACCGATATCCAATCCTAAATAGTACATGTACAATATTTTTTAGTTGGGTAAATTTGTAGAATAGAATGTTTCTTTCAGCCCTTATAAATGTATTACAAACTAGTTACTATTCCATGTTTTAGCAGTCATTATTCCAAAATACAGGTTCAATATTTTAGCTTCAACAAGGATATACAGCAATGCAATACGCAGATTTACAGTCTATTATATAGTTCTCGTGATTTCACTAAAATTTTCGAAACGCTTTCGTAAAAAATTAGTGCCATAATTATTTTCTATGAATCGCCAGGTAGATAAAGAGACCTTGAACTGAATCTTTAATTACGCCAAGGTCGATATCTTCCGAAATAGCTACTTTTCCTTTCAAACGATTCATATTAATCTTTTTTTGTTAACCAGTAATTTTCTATTTCTTCCAGCGTTTTACCTTTGGTTTCAGGCAATACTTTTACCGCCAGATAAATTGCTGGAACCATACAAGCCGCAAAAAACCAAAATGTGCCATGTGGTTTAAGATTTTCTAAAAACCATGGTGTCATTTGCCCAACAAACGTATTACCGACCCACACCGCCATAGTAGCTACGGACATTGCTACCCCACGAATTTTCAATGGATATATTTCTGACAGCAGCACCCAAAGTACTGGGCCAAAAGAGAAGGCAAAACAAGCAATAAAGGTGAGTATAAAAGTCATCAATAAGTATGTATTGTTAACCTCAAAATAAAACAATAGACCTACTATAATCAATGAAATCATGATTCCGATCACTCCATAGATAAGCAGCGGTTTTCGTCCTAAAGCATCAATTTTCCATAGAGCTATGAACGTGAAGAGTACATTTACAATGCCGATTACAACTTGTCCGCCAAGAGCCTCCCCCAATTGCAAACCGCCTTCTTCAAGAATTTTTGGCCCATAATATATGATTGCATTGATGCCACTTATTTGGCTCAATACAGCCAAGGAAATACCAATAATCATAGCGAGCTTAAAAGGACCTGAAAAAACCATTTTGATACCGCCTGATTCTTTTGAAAGTATGGTTTCCACTTGTTGAATTTCGTCATTGGCCTCTTGCTCACCAACAAAACGAAGCAATATACTTTTGGCCTGTTCTTTTTTCCCTTTCATTGTCAACCAACGAGGGCTTTTTGGAATTAAAAAAAGTAAGAACAAAAATATAATGGCAGGTAGTGCTTCACTTCCTAACATAGCACGCCAAACTTCAGAAACGAATATTTTATTTGTCAGTCCAGTGGTATCTGCTAAACTTTCTGAATTTGAAATTCCCAACAAATAGGCATTGGCGAAATACGCAATCAAAATACCTAGTGTAATGGCCAGTTGGTATAGGGCAACTAATCTACCCCTATTTTTTGCCGGCGCAATCTCTGAGATGTATAATGGGGATAACATTGATGCAATGCCCACTCCTATTCCTCCAAAAATTCTATAGATAATCAATCCGTTGAATGAACCTGATATTGCACATCCCAATGCTGAAAGCGCAAAAAATATTCCCGACATAACAAGTATGTTCTTTCGCCCATATTTGTCACTCAGTATACCAGCCATTGACACTCCTAAAATGGTGCCAATAAGTGCAGAGCTCACATACCAACCTTCCATGAGTGTGCTAAGGTTGAATTGTGTTTTCACCAAACCGATGGTTCCGGAAATTATAGCAGTATCATAACCAAACAAGAAACCTCCGAGTGCCGCAATTAAAGCTAAAACGGTAACATTGTTTTTCATAGGTGAACTAATTTAGGTTTCAAATTAAAGTATCTTTTAAAGTCTATTTTCATGGTATTAATAAATAGTATGGCATAATAACTTAGAGAGGGCCTTATGGCTCTAAAAGCTTAATTGCAGCTTTCATATACCCCATAGCATAGGCCATCCCTGCGTACCAAGGAGCATCACAGGTCATTTGTGGCGTATGGTCCGGAATCAAAACACCCTCAAAATTGTTTTTCTTTAGAATCTTTAGAATCCTGAACATGTCAATGTCACCTTCATCAACAAACACCTCTTTATAGGAGGGTACTTTGCCTTTGATATTTCTAAAATGTATATACGCTATCTTATTTTGCCTACTATACTTATCAGTTGCTTCGTATACATCCCCCTCAGTCATTTCTGCTATTGACCCCAAGCAAAACTCTAGATTATTTGAGGGACTGGGCTTCATATCAATCAATTTTTGATACATATTCGGCTGGTAGACCAAACGTGGGGTATCTCTAACATAAGGCATTGGAGGGTCATCAGGATGGGCCGCTAATTTCACCCCAGCTTCTTCGGCCACAGGAATTAGTTCATCTAAAAAATATTGCAATCGCTCCCACAATTCAGCATGCTCTATTTTCGGTAAAGTACCTTTCACCGCATTTTCGTCATAAACCATATTCCAAACCATGCCATTGGGTATGGGGGTACTATCGCCTCCTTCCATACCAACCGAAACTGCTCCCCCTCTGGCATACTCACCCTGTGTTCGGGCCGCAACACCTGCCAAGGAAAAATTATACCCAAAAGTGGGAATCCCTGCCTTGCCCACATTACGTATCAGCTGCTTTATATTGTTTATCTGTTCCTCCTTTTTAGGGCCGTCCAGTAAAATATCATACCAATGTGCAGGGTCAAAATTTTCAATGGCCTCCAACTCCAATCCATGTGAATTGATTTCCTTTTTAATTGCGACCAACTCTTCCAAACTCCAAATCTTATCGGGATCACCAGAGCTTCCCCAACCTTCAAGCTCCCCTATAGGTTGATTTGCATTGCGTTTGTCATTTTTCCCATGACCAAAATAATCTACCAAATGAATCACCAAATGGGTAGCCCCACATTGTTTTGCAAACTTATAATGTGATTCATTCAACATATGCTTGTAAAGTCCGAATCCTAATTTCATCTTATTATTTCTTTATGCTTTTAACTTCATTTCAAAAAGGTTACGCAAACTGGGGTCTTAATTGCTTTGGTTCGGTGAACTTCCATTAATTTCCCATCAGGTTTGATCTTATAAACGATAGTATCATTTGAATTCTGATGACAGGCAATCAGCCAGTTCCCATTTGGGGAGATATTAAATTCCCTTATTTCCTTTCCGTTGGTATGTTGGTAATCCAATAATTCCAAAGAATCTCCCTTAATTCCAAAAATAGTGATGGCATCAAATATTCGATTAGCTACATATAAAAATTTGCTATTAGGATGAATTCTGATTGCTGAGGCACTTGGGTTATCTTGATAAGAATCAGGTAGCGAATTATAAGAACCAATCTGTTCGAATTTAGTCCCCTTGTTTTTTAAGACAGAAACCGCAGCTGTCAATTCATTGATAACATACCCCAGGCTTCCATCGCTATTGAAAACGAAATGTCTGGGTCCTCCTCCTTTGCTCACACTGATATCCTTTCGAGGATTGGGAGTCAATTTGTTTTCTTGAACTTCGTAAGCCTTCAGGGTATCTATTCCCAGATCACAGACATAAACATCCCTTTTATTTGGGTGCACGGCCACTTGATGCGCATGGGCAGCTTCTTGTCTTTCCGGATTTACACTAGAACCCGTATGTTGATGACTCTTGACACATTCCAACAATTTTCCTGATTCATCTATTGGATATTCGAGCATATTCCCTGAAATATAACAAGCAACTAAAACTTTATTTTCAAATAGTGCAATATGACATGGGCATCCTCCAGAAATTGGTTGCTCATTCAAAAATTGTAATGAATAATCGTCCTTGATTCTATAAGCCTGAACTTTTGGGCTCATTTCTTCAATCACCTCGGTGTTACAGTACAAAAACTTATTGTCTGTACTTATTGCCAAATAACTTGGATTTGTAGTCTTTTTGGTATGCAAAACGGAAAGTTCGCCAGTCTCCTCATTCAATTGTACGGAAGAAATTCCATCTCCAAAACCCACGATTTCGGGTGACAATAGCTGCGTATAACTGCTAATAAAAAAAGTGGATAAAGCCATTCCTTTTAATTCAATCATTAATAGCTTATTTCTTTGTGTTCATGCTTTACAATTGTGAGACATATGGAATAGTAAATTACATCAAGCAAATCCTTATAAATCCAAATCTCAATTTCATTTGCTCCATTTTTACCATGAGAGTTTAAAAAATTTACTTTCCAAACCTTCAATATGAATTTTTTCTACATTCTTTATTGTTTCACCCAGCACATTGGTTTCCTGCCATCTCACCTTTTTACCGAGCAAAGTTTCAGGTAAGAAATCAGCTTTTTTATTAGCCACTTCCCTAAACTGAAATAAAACAGCATTTTCATTTTCTAAGGGCGTTGCATTGATTAACAATACATGGCTTGGAATTCCCTTAATCACCGTATTTTCATCAGGTTTTGTATCGTCTCTTTTTCCTTTTGGGACAACTCTTGCTAAAAATGGGACACGACTCCCCCAGCTAAATTTGGTTGCTTCTGAATTATTGTTGCTTGCCATAGAAGTGAAGTTATATACCCAGGTAAACATTCCTCTTTGATCTGCATTGAAATTTGTAACCCAATAATTGTTCATTGGCCAACTAAATAGGTGGTTGCTTTCCGGGCTTGCCTTATATTCAAACCTGCCAGTATTTATATTGCCAAATTGCATAATTGGGGCTTCATGGCTTACCAATACCAATTGCCCTTGATCATTTTTTACAGTAACAAAATTTTGAACGGTATTCCAATCGTTGGCAGAGCCCGGTATTTGATCAACTCCGGCCTCCATGGTACCACCGGCAACTTCTAAGTGAATTTTACCTTTATTTAATTGAAAGGGGAAAGCGATATAAAAACTTTCAGGATCAAGGATTGGTTTCTTTTTTAAGGCATAGGCAAAATCAATCCGTTTTGCCGTATTAAACACCCGTACTTCAAACGTGTAGGCATCATCAGCTTCATAAGCCGTTTCGGTTGCCCCTTTAAATTTAAAAGTATTCCATATTGGACCTTCTTTTACCTCTGACAACCAAACTGAATCCAAGGACTGTCTTGTAAAATCAGTTAAATGTCCAAACCTGCTCCCGTTGGGTAGCATCGTATTTTGCAACTGTTCCCTGCTTCCTAATTTCTCGAGAATAAATTCTCCTGCCTTGTATTTGGCATTCTCATCAATCAACGTTTTCTTTAATTGCTTGTCATAAATCTGATTGATAGTTCCGCTATTTTTATCCATGGAAATGGAATACCAATTATTATCATAAGAAATGCTACTGCCTTCTTCTGAGTAAATTAAGGAATTGTCATGGCTATGAGATTTTCCTACTGCATGTGAATTTTCATGCTCATTTTTCTCATCAAAAACCTCTAAAGTGAATTTTTTGTAGCCAAAAGCCGGAATGTCATCGACCCAAATACTCCAATAAGAACCACCATGCCAAGGTTTAAGGATTTGAGCGGGATAAGTCTTCCCGCCAAGGTCTTTTAACCGCATTTGCAAACCAACAGGGATTTGTTCATGGTCAATGAATAATGTAATCAATCCATTACGTTGCCAATTCAAAGTGTTATAAACAATTAAAGAAGGCTCCGGTTCTTTACCAATATAATCGTTCAAGAGCCCAAGCGCCTCTTCACTTAACATTTTTGCCCTTCTGTATGCTTCCCAAGCATAAGACTCTTTAATTTCCCGTTGTTCCAAACTAGATTTACCGTAAGGGTCTGAAATGCTTTCTGCGGCACCAAATGTATGTTCGCCGTAAAATAAAAGGGCTTTATTCGCTTCAAACACCCTTCCCTCAATACCTTCTGGCATCTTGGCACCCATGATTTTGGCCATGGCCAAGCCGCCCTGACTAGCAATCATTTCAACATGGGCATTCCTACTTGCAGCAACCTCTCTTGCACCAGATGCAAACCCGTCAGTCCACCAGTCCGGCCAATGTGCCTTTATTTCAACTAAATCATCAGCATACTTTTTTTCAATATCTTCAAAAAAATCACTGACAATAGCTGTTTCTATTTTAGGCCATTCATATTTTTCATTCCATTTTTTTATCATATCACTTGACATGATAGATGGTGGTGAATTATCTGTAAGAAAACCTGAATGCTGTATTGCTACCCTATCGTAAGGATAACCTCTTTCATCTAATTTGATTAAATACCGCAAAATTGATCTCTCAAAATTCTCAAAATCCTTTAAATGAACACCAAAAGCAGTATTCCCAATCATATAATGTTCGGCTCTAAAGGCCAGCATTTTTTTACCAGAAGGAGAAACCCACCAAAAAGCCAATGGGGTATCGAATGAAATAAGTGCCTTATGACCATGGGTACCCATATTTAGATATTTTACATCCAGGGTATTGAAATAATCATTCATACACCAGCCAATACCATTAACGTCATTTTGCATAGCCGAAGTAACGGGTATACCCTTTTCATTAATGCTTTTAATAGGTGCCAATGATGCCGCCAAGGTTTGTTCATCAGGCAATTCGCTGAAATTAAAGTACATGCCTGTAACTTCAATCCTACCTTCTTCAATACGCTGCTTTAGCCTGGCAATTTGTGATGCCGACCTGCTGTTAAGGTATTCGTCCACAGCCCAAGAAGCTTCGCATGTCCATCTGAATTTTGATTCGTCCGGATAATGGTCTGTGACATCGCAATAATCCAAGGCATAATCAATATATCTTAAATGTTCGGCCAAAATCTCCATTTGAGTCCGTGTATATCCTATGTCAGTATGCGAATGTTGAACAAAGTTTATATTCCATTCCCTTATAGATTTTACCAATAGGGATGATGTTAAATCTATATGTTCATTGACCAATTGAACCTCTACATTTTTTTCCTTGTTTATTTTTGGGAGCAACACTTCAATGGATTGAATACCAGTTTGAAGTTCAACTTCTTTATAAAGTATTCCATCAATATTAAGTTTTGCTTTTGCCTTTGGTTTCAGATAATTTATTTCGACTAAAATTGTTTGGTACTGCTTCCCGTCTTTATTGATTATTGACGGAAGTCCTATTAGGCTTAATGATTCTTCAAGGTTTTTTTTTAAAAACCATAAACCAAGTCAGTTCTTTGGCATTGGCTCCTGTTATTTCTAATTGTAGGGTTTGGCCTTTTTTTAAATTTCCTACAGGGACTTTATAGTATAAGAACCCGTAATTATCATTATTTGAATCTACGAAATGCCTTTTAAAATTAAGCTCGGTATTGTTTTTCAAAGGCAATGACCATTTATCGAGCTTATTGTCTGGCAGCCTTATTTCTCCTTGTTTCACATTATCCACAAAGAAATCAAATACAGTCCCCGGGCTCCTGGAATCATATCCAACATACAACATAAACGTTACATATGAAGTTCCTTCATTAAATCTAACAGCTGAGGTTTTCCAAGCTGTAACCTGATCTCCGGTATCAGCTCTTGTTATCAATGCTTGATCAACACCTTCAACGCCAGAGGTATACTTTATTTCATTTCCTGCTACTTTTTGTGCATAACCGGAAATAAAAATTTCTTTGTCTGTAGGATTTCTTTGTGCATTAGCGCCAAAGAAATTAAATACGATTAAAATGAAGCCGATTATAGATTTCACTTTCATAATAGCATAGTTTTAAAAATTAAATATTCTTATTTTTTCGAGGTGGTCGTGGATCATATTGGATTGTATTATTCATATAGGCACCGTCAATATAAATATCCGAACCATTGATATAATCGGCTAATTCACTTGCCATAAATGCCACGGTATGGGCAACATCACCAACATTACCTATTCTTCCTTGAGGAATCCAATGTTCAAATTTATCCTTACCGAACTTGGCAATTTCATCTTTGTTCATTTCGGTTGTTATAGCCCCCGGGGCAACTGATACTACCCTGACATTATTTTCCGCCAATTCTAATGAAAGGCATTTGGAGAGCATTTTTAATCCTGCTTTTGCCGCGCAATAGTGGGCCAAACCTTTTCTTGGTACTACATCGTGAATAGAGGAAATATTTACGATAACCCCACCTCCACTGACTTCCATTCTCTTACCAGCTTCTTGCGAACATAAAAACGGACCTTTAAGATTCACATTCATTACCCGATCCCATTCATTTTCATCCATATCAAGTACATGATGAATAGATTCTGTACCAGCGTTGTTAACTAAAATATCAATCCCACCTATTTCCTTATCCATTTTCAAGAACATCTTCTTGACCTGTTTTGCACTTGATACATCTGCCCCTGCAATTCCCGTATTTACATTAAAGGAAGACCTTATTTCATGGGCCAATTCTTTGGCACTTTGTTCATTACTATTGTAATTGATAAAAACATCAGCGCCACACGCTGCCATTTTTCTGCAAATTTCGGCACCAATTCCTTTGCTGCCGCCAGTGACCAAAACCTTTTTGCCTATTAAATCTATCTTTATCATAAACTTGGTTTTTTTATGTTTTTATTACCGAATGATTCGTTTAGTGTTGGTCAAAAGCATTCCTGACCAATGTTTCCATTTCCTTCTTTTTTTCTTGACTTAACTGAAAAAATTCAAAATCTCCCTCATGGGTATTCGACTTTTCAACAATGATAATTTCACAATCCTTACGCATTGCGATATTATGCCAAGTATCAACAGGAACGTTATAGGTGATATTCGGTTTCAATAATTCCACCTCAAAATCAACTTCATTCCCATTTATTTTGGCACCAATCAATACTGCTACGCCCTTTAATAAAATAAAAACCTCATCTGTTAAATGATGGATGTCCAGCTTTTCTATATTGCCAATTTCCTGTTCAGGCATATAGTTCAATTGTGCAACCTGCCACCCATCCCTGATTAAGAAAGGATGATATCCATTATCGCTAATTTGATATTGTTCTATAAGTTTCATTTTAGCTTTTATTTTCTCGTTTATCATTCAATTTTTTCCAAGATAATTCAATCTCTTCCAAGGTTTTTCCCTTTGTTTCAGGAACATATTTCCAAA
>Ga0316201_10001991_pt1 | contig 14271 bp, 8 predicted proteins | sample CS6wburrow_MG_FD_204516 | JGI IMG/M metagenome (GOLD analysis project Ga0316201, IMG submission 204516) | Coastal sediment microbial communities from Delaware Bay, Delaware, United States - CS-6 worm burrow | ecosystem: Environmental > Aquatic > Marine > Coastal > Sediment | place: USA: Delaware... | reverse complement strand
TGCCGCCATGGAGTCGCTGCCAGATCTGCCCCATGTCGCTGTCTTCGACACGGCCTTTCACACGCGCATGCCCGCCCGAGCTCGCACCTACGCCCTCGATGCGGAGACCGCGAGCGCCCACGGCATACGACGTTACGGATTTCACGGGACGTCTCATGCCTACGTTGCCGAGCTGGCAGCCAAGCACCTGGGAAGGCCCCTCGATGAGCTGAGGCTTGTGACCTGCCATCTTGGGAATGGAGCCAGCGTCTGTGCGATCGAGTTCGGTCACTCTGTCGAGACCAGCATGGGTATGACGCCTCTGGAAGGTCTGGTCATGGGTACTCGCTGCGGTGACCTGGACCCGGGAGTGGTGATTCATCTGTGCAGGGAGCTCGGGGTCGATGCTGCCGACGAGCTCCTGAACCGCAAGAGCGGTCTTGCCGGGCTCTCCGGGCTCGGCAACGACCTCCGCGATATCGAGGCCCATGCGGCCGACGGCCACGAAGGTGCTCGACGAGCTATTTCGGTATTCGCGCACCGGGTGCGCAAGTACATTGGAGCGTACGTCGCAGTCATGGGAGGCGTCGATGGTGTGGTGCTGACCGGGGGCATCGGCGAGCACGCCGCCACCATGCGCCGGCGAATCTTGCAGCGCCTCGACGCGTTCGGCCTCGTCCTCGACGAACACGCCAATGAAGACTGTCAGGTCGACGACGAATCGCCAGTTGCAGACATCTCGACGCACAACTCACGGACCAAGGCCCTCGTGATTGCCACCAATGAGGAAGCTCGCATCGCCCAGGAGGTCGCCAAGGTAGTCGGACACGAGGCAGAGGTTCCTGACGCAAAGCCAATTCCCATCGCGATCAGCGCCCGCCACGCACATCTGGATCGGGCCACCATGGACGCTCTCTTCGGACCTGGCAGCGAGCTCGAGGTCTACAAAGAAATCTCTCAGCCGGGCCAGTTCGCTTCCAAGCAGTGCGTCAACCTCATTGGTCCGCGTGACCGAATCGGCGGCGTTCGTGTCCTCGGTCCTCTTCGCTCCAAGTGCCAGATCGAAATTTCCCGAACTGACGAGTTCAAGCTCGGTGTGGACGCTCCAATTCGCAATTCCGGAAAGACCGAGGGCTCTGCGCCCATCACCCTGGAAGGCCCCGCCGGAACGGTGTTCCTCAATGAAGGGCTCATCTGCGCGCGTCGGCACATTCACATGCATCCAGACGATGCGAGAGTCTACGGCGTCAAATCGGACGATGAGGTCGAGGTCACCATCACCGGTGGACCCCGGGACCTGGTCTTTGGCGACGTACTGGTCCGGGTGAAGGACTCGTATCGGCTCGAGATGCACATTGATACCGACGAGGCGAATGCAGCGGAGCTCAGCCGTGGAGCGACAGGTGACTTCGTCTATGCCTCCCCGGGTGAGCCAGCGAAGGCATCCTTGATCAGTCGGCGCAAGAAGTAGGTTTCCTGAAAGCCTGGGCCGATTTTACCCCTTGCTGAGTGGGCCGGAAATTTTCGATTGTGGGCGACTCTGTTGAAAAACCCGGTGTTTCGGAAATGGTGCGAAAACAAACCCCATTTCGGCGTGCAAGAGTGCGGTTAGACGCGACTTGATACGGCATTCTTTTCAACGACACTGTCGTGCAGTTTTTTTTCGCGTGGGTAGCTCGGGTTTTTCAACCGAATCGAGTGACAGCACCCATTCGCGGGCGCAGCTGTTAGTTCTCTACGATTCGGTCCGCTCCGAAATATCCAGGGCATCGTCGACCTCGATACCAAAGTATCTGACGGTATTCTCCAGCTTGGTGTGGGCTAGTGGACCTAAATTGGTCCGTCGACCCATTTCTACCTGTCGGGTGAAGTTAGATGAATGGTAGGTCCGCCAGCCTCAGCCGTTGACTACTCGCGACCGGGAGAGAAAGAAGTCCAGCGCCCGGTCCGCTTCCTCTGCGAACTCTGACTGCACCGACAGGCACTGCTGCACGGTCAACCCGGTAACATCCCAACTTTTAGCTCGTGGTTCCAGGGCCCTGCTACCGAACTCCTGCCCCGTTTCCTCCGCTGTGACGAGCAGTGCCGCGAGATGAACCAGGTAGGTCTCCATCGGAAAAGTCAGGGCACGAGCAGGCTCGATATGAAATTCCGTGGATTCGCGTAAACTGCTGGGAAGTTGCCAGAGGCGCATGAGTGCACCACCTACGCGGGCATAATCAATTCCGATCAGTTCCCGTTCGACCAGATACAAGGGCTGTTCGCGTTGCTCTGCCACGAGCATGGCCCGCTGACAGGGTTCTGGAACAGTTTGATACATCACAAGATGCCCGATATCGCGCAGCAGGCCGGCGACGAACAGGCGCTCACTGTCTTGTACCCCGGCGACCTTCGCCAGCTCCCGCGAGGCCAGCCCGCAGAATACGCTTCTTCTCCAGAATTTCGGCATATCCATGGCTTCACTCGGCATACCCGCGAACGAATGAGCAACCGATGTAGCCAGCGCCAGATCGTGGACCTGTTTCGTGCCGAGCATGCTGACAGCGCGAAACACCGTCTCAACCTTCGCGGCCAGGCCGAAATAGGGGCTGTTTACCAGCCGCAGCAAACGCGCGGTCAGCGCCGGGTCCTGACCGATGATCAGTGCGACGTCTGCCATCGAATAGTCAGGCTGGGCGAGAAGTTCCTTGAGCCGTAGGTAGACCTCCGGCAATGAGATCAATTTGGCACTGGCGGTAACGCGCTCCCAGACCGTTGTCATGACTTGCCTGCGGCACTTGGATGTCTTACCGCCGAATCGAAGATACTGGCGTCACAGATCGTTTGCACGTTTGAACTCGGGCTGGAGCACTGGAAGCGGTAGCTTCTCTTCACTCGATTGCTCGGCACGAAGCAACTGCTCCATCTGCTCGGCCGGTATGGGTCGGTTGACCAGGTAACCCTGCACCTGGTCACAACCGTGTTGGCGCAGGAAATTCAACTGCTGTTCAGTCTCTACCCCTTCAGCAATCGAGGTGAGATTCAGCCCGCGTGCCAATGCGATGATCGCCTTGACGATAGTCGCATCGTTGGCGTCGGTGGTGATGTCGTTAACAAAGCTCTGATCGATCTTGACCACATCGAGCGGAAAACGCTTCAGATAGGCCATGGAGGAATAGCCAGTGCCGAAATCGTCTACCGACAGGGTGATGCCCATCTGCTTGAGCTGGCTCAACACACGGATGGTCTCTTCCGCGTTCTCCATGATGACGCTCTCTGTCAATTCGAGCTCCAGCCACTGAGCATCCCACCCCGTCGATGCCAGCGCCTGACTCACCTTCTCGATCAAACCACCCCGCCGGAACTGATGACTGGACAGATTGACCGCGACGGTCCCCGGGGACAGCCCACCCTGGCGCCAGGCACTTGCCTGCCGACAGGCGGTATTCAGCACCCACTCTCCAATCGGGACGATCAATCCGGTCTCTTCGGCCACCGGGATGAACCGGGCGGGCGACACCTGCCCAATCTCCAGGTTATACCAACGCAGCAGGGCCTCCACGCCGACAATCCGACCGGTACTTATCTCAACCTTGGCTTGGTAATGGAGGTCCATTTCCTCATTCTCCAACGCCCTTTTCAGCTTGCTCTCCATGCTGAGTCGCAACTGTACCCGCTCGTCCATGTGTGCGGTGTAGAAGCGATAGCTGTTTCTCCCGCCCTGTTTGGCGTGATACATCGCGATATCGGCGTTTTTCAGCAATGTATCCACGCTGTCGCCATCGTTCGGGTACAGCGCAATACCCATGCTGCCGGTAACGAAGAACTCCTTACCCTGAATCTTTATCGGGTTGCGTAGTTGCTCCAATATCCGTTCGGCGACCTTGGCGGCGACCTCAATCTCCTGAAGATCCGGGAGTAGGATCGTGAACTCATCGCCGCCCAGCCTTGACACCGAGGCCTGGTAGGCATCTTCCGTCCCCAACTTGGCCAGTAGGTCCGAGGCCCGGATGCTGTGTTGAAGATACTCGGCAATCGTGCAGAGCAGTTCGTCGCCCGCATCGTGCCCGAGCGTATCGTTGATATATTTGAAATCGTCGAGATCGAGAAAGACCAGCGCCATCTTTTGGCCGTTGCGGTTCGCGCCGCGCAAGGCCCGTTCGGCTTGCCTACGAAAATGTTCCCGATTCGGCAGACCGGTCAAGGCGTCGAAATAGGCGAGCTGATGTATCTGCTGTTCCGTCCGCTTGCGGTCTGATACATCCTGGACGGTCCCTATCATCCTCAACGGCGTCTCATTGTCGCCAAACACCAGCTCTGCCTGTTGTTCCACCGTGATCTCACTGCCGTCTTCGCCGACGATACGGTGCTCCACCAGGTAAGGGGCTCTTTTGGCCAATGCATCGTCGACAGCCGCACCGACCCGTTGTCGGTCGTCGGGATGGACGAAATTCAAAAAGGACTGGAAAGAGGTATCCAACGCCCCGCGTTGAATGGGGAAAAGCCGAAAAATCTCGTCCGACCAATGGACGTGATCGCGCACCACATCCCAGTCCCAGTTACCCAGTCGGGCGACCTGTTGAGCCTGCACCAGGCGTGACTCGCTCTCCCTTAACGCCCTTATTGCATTCCCTGCACGCAGCAGATAGCGCACCCGATGGCTGAGAGTTTCCCAGACCACAGGCTTGGTAATAAAATCAGTGGCTCCGGATTGATAGGATCGTTCGAGCGATTCGATATCTTCCAAGCCTGTCACCATGACGATAGGCACCTCAGCACCATCCGGCATTTCGCGTATGCGGGCACAGACGGTAAACCCGTCCATCTTCGGCATCCTGACATCAAGCAGTATCAGGTCCGGTCGCTGCTGCTCGTAAACCTGTAGCGCCATTTCCCCGTTGCGTGCCTCGACCACCTCGAAGCCGGCCTGGTCCAGGGCCTGTCTGGTCAGCAGGCGCTGGGTGGTCTCGTCATCAACGACGAGGATCAGACCCCGCCTCTGCTCAGGTGACTCAGGCAACGGCAATTTGCTCCAACTCTGTCTGCAGACCAGACTGCGCATTGCCGAACTCGGCGTCGATCCGCTCCACCAGCGCGGCGAGATCCTCGGCAGACCCCGTTTTTCCCCTAAGCTCCAGCTCCTTGCAGAGCGAGGACAACCTGCTGGCGCCCAGATTCGCACTGCTCGACTTAAGGCTGTGGGCGGTTTCGGTAAGTATGCCGACATCACCGCCAACCAGAGCCTGTTTGAGCGCCTCGATCATCTCCGGAGAATCCTCCAGATAAACGCCGATCACCTGGGCTAGGACACTGGGGGCATTGGGCTGCTGAAGGGCGCGAATACGGTCGAGCACACCTCGGTCCAGAACCGGTGTATCGCCATCGTCGGCTAGGGTGTCCGCAACACTTTCTGTCTTGGCCGCCTTCCGTTCAACCTGCGGCAACCACCGCCCAAGGAGTTGAATCAGCTGCGACTGCGTAAAAGGCTTGCTCAGATAGGCATCCATCCCGTGTTCCATGCACTTTTCCTGGATCCCCTTCTTAACATCCGCAGTCAGCGCAACGATCGGAATACGTTGACGCTCGCCACTGTCGGCTTTCTCTCTCCTGCGGATCTCACCAGCGGCTTCCCACCCATCCATCTGCGGCATGTGGTAGTCCATCAACACCAGGTCGTAGTTACCGGTGGCGGCCGCTTCCACTGCCTCCCGCCCGTTCGATGTTATCTCCACCTGGCATCCGAGCAGTTCCAACATGTTGCGAGCCACCTCCTGATTGACCCGATTGTCCTCGGCGACCAGAATTCGTCCCTCGAAAGCTCTCGACTCGACTGCCGCTCCCTCGTCAGGTACGGCTGACTCGGTCTTTGCCATAACCCCCTTCAGGCATTCGTAGAGCGCCGACTGTTTAACCGGTTTATTGAGGTAACGGTCGATGCCCTGTTCCACGGCCCTGGCCGCCTCCTCATCGAATGCGGCAGAACTAAGCATCACCTGGCGTAGTGCGGGGATGCCCGGGTCTGCCTTGATCTGAGCGGCCAGCTCGATGCCATCCATTTCCGGCATATGCCAATCGAGAATTGCGATATCGTAAGGCTCGCTTCTCGCTGCGGCCATGCGCAGCTCTTCCAGGGCCTCAGGGCCGCTCTCCACCGTTTCGTGCGGCATACCCCAGGCCACTGCCTGATTGTGCAAGATCTCCCGGTTGGTCGCATTGTCGTCGACGACCAACAGTCGGACTCCCTGCAGATCATTACGCTTGCGTTCAGGCTGGCGCTCTACCACGATCACGGATCGGCCCAGAGGCACATCGAACCAGAAGGTGGCCCCCCTCCCCGGCTCGCTCTCCACCCCGATCTCCCCACCCATCAGCGATACGAGCTGCGAGGAGATGGCCAGACCCAAGCCCGTCCCGCCGTAGCGTCGTGTCGTGGAATTGTCGGCCTGAGAAAAGGACTCGAAGATTTTTTGTTGCTGCTCTGGCGAGATACCGATACCGGTGTCGGTGATCTCAAAGCGCATGCGCATATCCTGCTCGGACACGCCAAGCACTTTCAAACGCACGATCACCTCACCTTGCTCGGTGAACTTGATGGCGTTGCCGATCAAATTTATCAGCACCTGCCGCAGACGGGCCGCGTCCCCCCTCGCCGCCACCGGCAGGTCGAGAGGCATTACGGGGTTCAGCTCCAGGCCCTTGGTGTGTGCCCTCTCCGCCATCAGTTCCGCGGTATCGTCCACCATGTCCCGCAGATTGAAGTCCTCATCGGCCAGCTCCAGCCGGCCCGCCTCGATCTTCGAAAAATCCAGGATGTCGTTGATGATCACCATCAGCGAATCACCCGAGCGTTGAATGGTATCGGCAAATCGGTGCTGGCGATCACTCAACTCGGTACTCAGCAGTAGCTCGGTCATTCCAAGCACCCCGTTCATGGGTGTGCGAATCTCGTGGCTCATGGTGGCAAGAAACTCGCTCTTGGCCCGGCTTGCTTCCTCCGCCGCCTCTTTCGCCTGTTTGAGATCCACAGTACGTTCGGCCACCTTCTGTTCCAGATTGGCCTGGTGATCCCTGACCTCCTGGCGGGTGATCGCAAGCCGCTCGGCCATGTGATTGAAACTGCTGGCCACGTCAGTCAACTCATCGTTACCGACCACCGGCACGCGCTGATCGAGATCACCGTCTGCTATTTTCTGGGTCGCGCAAACCAGCTGCCGCAGCGGCGAGGTGAGACGCTGGGTAAGCCAGGCCATCAGCCCCAAGCTCAGCAAAGCCACGACACTCGTGACCGAGATGATCCAGATCAGATAACTGCCGATTTCGTCCAGCATCTGTTGCTGACTCAAAACCAGCCTTACCCATCCAATGACCTCATCCTTCTTTGGGCGCTCTTCTACCAGCCCCAGCACGTCATCCACCACTTGCGCATCCTGGCGGCTTACTACCGGTGTCAGAACGTCGACGAAGCCTGTAGCCTGTCCGACAGGGATAAACTCACGTATCTGGGGATCGGTTGCGGGCTGCCCCGGAGCAGAGACAGCAGAAGCCGCTGGCAGTGCCAACGTGGGATCAAACTGCTCCTCCTGGATAACCTTTCCATCGCCGCGCATGAAGGCCAGATAGACGATCTCCTCGTCACGTGCGCCCTGGATGATCCGGCGCAAGGTCTCGCGGTCCTCGGTGTAGATGCCGTATTCGCTGATTTCAGCCACCAGTTTTGAGACATCGATGCCATGGTGCAGCAGTGCCTGGTAGCGGTCATCACGTTGCTGCTGAATGACCAACGAGGCAATCACCACGGCGGTCATCAGTACCAGCGCCATGGTCAGCAGATTGAACTTGGTTGCGATCGGAAATTTTGGCTTGCTAACGATCATGCCTGACTTCTCATTGGTAAACCTTGGCGGCACCCGCCACGAGCGCATCATCGATGGTTGCCTTCATATGGCGGGCTGTTTTCAGGTTGAGCGAATAGACTGCTTCACTCGGCGTCTCCGGTGTCACCTTCCCGGTCGCAGCCCCGGCCAGCAGCTTCTTCGCGATAACGCCGTTCTGTCGCCCTAGATCCTCATAATCCCGGTCCAGCGCGTAAAAGGCACCGGCCTTTACCCAGGCGCCCGAGAGACCGACCACCGGGATCCGGCTGCGAAATGATGAAAGCAGCACCTGCTTCAACGTCTTGCCCGAGTACACGGTTTTGTCTGGAATCGCCCAGAGTACATCGGCTGCCCGATCCAGTTTCTTAAGTCCAGCGGGCAACTCCCGGGCGTTATTCACTGGTATCGATACAAGGACCAGCCCTTCTTTCTCCGCCTCCCGGCGAGCTGCATCCACCCAGACCTGATTCAATGCGGGGTCGAACAGAACGCCGATTCTGTTGGCCTGTGGCAACAGACGGCGCATCCATCGCAATTGGGTCGCCGCCGGGAATTCCAATGCCACGCCGGTGACATTGGGTAGAGCCTGGATTTCCGCGCGCGACAACACCATGCTGGAGACTACCGGAACGGTGGTAAAGCGCTCGGTCGCCAGCATGGTGGCCCGGGAACCCAGGGCGAACACCAGGGTCACCCCCTGCTCCTGGAGTGCCTCCAATTGCTGCTGCGTCACGTCATCGCCGTCCAGCGTGACTGAGATGAATTTCAAACCACCGACCTTGTCCTGCAGAAAGGCCTGAAAGGATGCGGTCACCTGACGATAGGCCGGGTTGTCACGGCCGCTCAGCACCAGAACTGAATGTTCCGCCAGCGCCGATGCACAAGGTCCAATCCCGCCGGCAAGAAGCAGTATTAACCAAGCGGTGAGCGCCACTCGTTTCCGAGCTGTATAGCGATGGACCATCGATGCCACGCCAAGACTCAGAAGGCGTACTGCAGTTTGACCCGAAAGGTCCGACCGTCTTGCTCGAGGAGGTCCTGCGTATGCTCCTCCGACCCCGGGTGACTGTAATGCTCGTCGAACAGGTTGTAGACACTCGCCGAGAGCGTCAGCCCGGGAACCCAATACTGACTGGAGAGGGTCAGGTTGGTGAGGTAGATATCATCGCTGCGCTCGCCGGCCAGAGTCTTGCGAGAACTCTCGTACTGCCACTCCAGCCCAGCCGTCAGTTTCTCCTCGATCAACGGGGCGATCAGGTTGAGCTTGACCATGTGGCCGGGGTAGTTGGTCAAGCGGCGGCCATCGGAGCGTGATTCAGCGTTCTGGTAGGTATAGCTGAGCCCTCCGCGCCAGCCGCTGTCCCAGTGGCCCTGCAATTCCAGCTCTGCGCCTTTCACCTTGGCATCGTCCCGGTTATCCAGCACCAGCAGACCATCCGCGGGATCGGTATCGAGAACGACCAAATTGTCGATGGTGTTCTTGAAAATGGAGGCAATGCCGCGCAGCTCCGGAGTCAACTGTTGTCCCAGGATCAGCTCGAAGGTCTGGATCTCCTCGGGCTCCAGATTGTCCGGGGCCTTCTGCGTCTCACCATCATCGTCGTAATAGAGTTCGTAGGCACTGGGGGCCCGGAAGGCCGTGCCGTAGATCCCCTTCAGGGTGGTCCCGTGCATGGGCGACCAGATCAGGGCGAGACGGGGATTCGTGGTGCTGCCGAAGGTATCGAAATAGTCGTAGCGTAGGCCGGCAGAAAGGATCAGATCGTCGCGTATGCGGAACTCGTCCTGCGCGTACAACGCCCAGGAATAATCGTCGGTGTCGATATCCAGGTAGGTACCGTAGACGTCGTAGTTCTTCTGCGCCTGCTTCAGGGAATCTCGGTACTCGGCGCCCACCGTTAACCGGTGCCGCTCGAACAGCTCTTTTGCCACCTGAACCTCGGCGCCCCACCACTCACCTTCGCCTTCGTCCTTGTTGATCACGTAGTCCAGCGGATCCCCTGGATCGGCGTAATCGAAGGGATAATCCCCGGTGTATTCGTACCGGTCGTAGTAGACCCGCCCCATCAGTTCGCCGCCGTTTTCCAGCTGAGTCTGATACTTCAGATCAGCATACGCGCGCTTGTCCCGGGTATAGCTGTTCGGGTCGTTGTACAGGGTTCCGAAGGCGCCCGTCGGGACATGTTTTTCACGGTTGATGTAGGCGCCCTGCAGGGTGAAATCACCGAACGAGATCTCGCCGAATAGCTGACCGAACTCCCGGTCGTCGTTGTCTTCGTAATACCCGTTATTGGTGGTGGGATCATCGAACTCCCGCGCGTAGACCCGGTCGTTGCCGTCACTCTCGTGGTAGGTGCCCGAGACAAGATACTCCACGCCGTTCGCCAGGCGCTTGCCGTGGCTGACACGCCCCTGGTAGGTATCGTCGCTACCGACGGAACCGGCAATCTCCCCTCCGTTCAGGTCACGCCCGTTGCGGGTAATCACGTTGACCACCGCAAAAAAGGCGTTGCTGCCGTAGAGCGAGGAGCCGGGCCCGCGCACCACCTCTACCCTCTCGATCAGATCTACATCGAGGAGGAACATATCATCTATGTCCGCGCTGTCAGAGATGTTCTCGTTCGTCCGATGGCCATCCACCAGCAGCAGGACACGGGAATTGTAATCGCCCGGGATGTTGAACCCACGCACCCCCAGACGTGCGTAGTTGCGGTCGTTGTGGAGATAAAAGCCGGGTACGCTCTGCAGAACCTCGGACAGGAAACGGTAGCCAAAGCGCTGTATCTCGTCGCGGGTCACGATACTGGTCCGGGCCGGAGCCTCGGTTACTTTCTGTTCGAATTTCGAGGCCGTGAAGACGGAGGGAATCTCCCCGAACAGCAGCTCATCTTCGAACAGCGCCTCCTCGTCGCTGGCCGCGTATACCGCGTCGACCCCGGATCCCGCCAGCCATAGTCCTAGTGCCAGTCTTGCGAAGGACCGATACCGCTGATTGTTGATCATACTCATCACGACCGCGCCTTTGCCTGTTTTCTTGGGTCACAGCAACCAGAAAACGGTTGTCGCGGTTCACCCGCTGCAACCCCGATGGGCAAGATGTCGGCTGATGAACAAGATTCTTGAACGGGCCGCCACGAGCGCACACTAGAAAGGCCAGACGTCCTGGTGACAGCATGGTTCTGGTTGCCACCGAATCGATCAGCACTATAAATTTCCGGTTGGTGTTATCTTCCGCTGTTCGCGGCGATCACCGCATAAAACTGCCGTTCACCAGAAGCTGGTCGCAGGGTGGCTACTGGCCGTGGCTGTGTGGACATCGTGTCGGCACCAAACATCAAGAGTGAACCTTAAACCTATTGTGCCCGGTTACCTGAGGCCTCTCACAGAACAAACACCTTGTGCGGATGGGGCGAAATCTTTCTCGGCTGAGATCTGAGTTCAGACAGCCGTTTTCGAGTTTTCATACAGGCTGGGGCGGTAGCTGTTGATTCCGACAAGAGTGTTGAACGTCGGCCTATATAGGTAATCTCAAAAATGGCCAGTCCGGCAGGTTCCGGCCGTTCCTGCTGCGGAGCCGCCACTTGAGTTAAGGGCACTGGGCCAACTCCGGTCTGCTGCACCAGATTGCGCAGCGAACAGCAGTTACATCAGCACTAGAGACATTCGTGAATCGAGTCGGGTGGGTGCCGGATCAGTTGACGCGCGGATGGCTGGGAATGGCAGGAGACTTCACCATGTCGGCAAGTGCTGCTTTTCTCTTCCACTTGTTCACTTTGTTCTTCCAGCGACCTGGACAGCCATGGTCGACTCTTGGCGAATACGCTGCTCCCATGTATGGCGCAGTCGAGACCATTCTGCGTCGGACAATACCCAAGACGCCTGCCAACCGAACGGATGATCTTCGTAAAGCTCCGCGCCTTCGGGATCATCAGCCCAAAGTTCCGCAAGGCCGAACTCTTTGAGATACTGCTCCAGCCAAAGTTCGTTAATGTCTTTCCATTCCCTATTCGACATAGCATCACCTCCATTCCCAGAAAACCAGCACTGCCGGCAGCCCGACAATGCACATCAACAATCATCTCTCAACATCGGAGATGAACTGATAGTTGCTGCCCGCGCAACCGGACTTCCCTACATGGTTCGTCCGTGTTCTTTCGATCTCAAGGTCCCACGCGTTTGCGGCTACGCACCAAAGCAGCACGGACAAACTGCTAAATGAACCAATGTGGCTCAAAATCCCCGTTTCAGGGCTTCCCACAAGTTCCTTTTTGACGATTCAGCACAGAACGTGCCAGACAAATTCCGCCACCGTTTGTCGACTGAGGTTGAGATTCGACTGATCCCTTGGCACTCAGTCAGACGGTGACGGAGACCGGCATGGGGGAGCCGCCCGGCGGCATCGCCAATGCGCAACTTGCCCACTCCGGTGGCTCGGATCGAACGGCGGCGGGAAGTCGCCGGGCAGAAGTCTTCGATTTCTCTACGCCAGAAAAACGAAAGGCCCTGCGCAAAACGCTGGACCTTTGTTTGTATGGCGTGCCCGGAAGGATTCGAACCTCCAACCACCTGGTTCTTAGCCACGAACAATATTTTCAACTAATTGTTATTTTTGGAAGTATGGCGGATACGCCCGTTGCGATTCGCAGAACAATGCACAACCGTGCCGGACTGATTCCGGCAAAACCCCGGCGCATCGGATAGCCCCTTCAATTCCAACCGAAAACTCAAGTTTGCGAAGAATACCGGCGCCTGTCGTTGGGCGGTAGCTGTCAATCCTGACGTCTCTAACCGCTTTATGGGGACACCACAGGTAAGTGCAGAAGGGACAAGGCCAATCGCTCAATCTCCACCGAGCAGTTTATCAATCTGATCCTCTTCCTTCACACTCTCGATTTCACGAGATGCTTCATCATCAACAATTGCCTGTTTCTTCTTGTCATCGGCAGCCAGGATAGGCATCGGATCGAAGTGGCGCCAGGTCGGCATCGAAGCGAGGAAACTCGCCGCCATCGAGCCTGCACGCAGGGCCCAACTGACGAAACCGGCCGTCAGACTGAAGCCGACACCCGCCGCCACTTCGGCGCTAAGCTGCATCTTCTTGTCCTGCTCTTCGACCGACTTGTCCAGATCGCTCGCCATCTTGTCCAGACCATTCCAGAATTCGTTGCTGAAACGCATTTCGGACATTGCGATTCCCGTGTTCGGGGTGTCTTCCTTCCAGAAGGAAGCGAGCTCCTGCAGGAAGGTCTGGGACGAGGCCGTGCCCGGCTTGTCCGCCGGGGCCGAGACCTTCTTGATAGTGGGACCATCATCGGGCCGCGCATCCGAGATTACGCTGAGGAAGATCTCTCCAGGCTCCAGCGGCTCGGGCAAAGAGGATGAAAGACCGAACCGGGGACCCTCCACAACTGGCGCATTGACCGATGGGTCTGTGCTGCCTGATGGCGGAGCAACATACTCGGGCTCATGGGTACCTTCCTCCACCAGTTCTTCAGCCTCAGCTGCGGTCTCGGTACCCTCTTCCGAGCCAGGGTCGGGTTGCGGCGCAGGCGACTCGAGCGGTGGTGGCAGCACCGCATCGCCCGCACCATCGATAACCACGGTGACTACCTGGGTCGAACCGTCGGTTGCGGTGAAGGTATGTGTATCCGTCAGGCTGGCGCCCGCCCCGAGGCCCTGCACTGCTGCATGCGCGTTGTTGAGCGTATAGGTCCAGTTGCCGCCACTCAGGCGGAACTCGCCGTATCCGTTATCACCAAGGATGCTGGCCTCGTCAGGGAATCCGACCGGATTGTCCGAGGCATCCGGGTCGGTGATGCGCAGCGAGCCATTGGCAACAAGGGTGCCGTCCTCGGTCACCGAACCATTTCCATTGCCACTGACCACCGCCGCATCCTCACTACCATTGATCGTCACGGTCACGTTATGGCTGGTGCCGTCGGCGGTGGTAACAGTGAGGATATCGTTGACACCCTCGCCGGCGTCCAAGCGCTGGATCGCCGTCTGCGTATTGTCTGTCTCGTAGTTCCAGTTGCCGGAAGCAGTAATAGTCAGATGGCCATAGCTGCCGGCCACCGTGCCCGCAACAAAGCTCGATTCACCCGGATCCGAATCGACGATGATCAGCGCACCCGCCGCTTCAAGCAGGCCGTCTCGGTCGGGATCGTTATCTTCTGTTACCGCGCCCGTGCTGGTACCGGTGACCGTCGGAAGATCATTCACTGCCGAGACGTTCAGGGTCACCATGGCCGTCTCGGTCACGCCACCCGAGGTCACCGTATAGGTGAAGCTGTCCGAACCGGTGTAATTGAGAGTGGGCGTGTAGGTAATGGTGTTGTCACCATTGACCACCACCGAGCCGTTGCTCGGCGAGGTCGTACCGGTGACCACCGGGGTGCCCTCAAAACTGTCGTTGCCCAGCACCGCGATGATCTTGGCC
>Ga0316201_10001990_pt1 | contig 14279 bp, 10 predicted proteins | sample CS6wburrow_MG_FD_204516 | JGI IMG/M metagenome (GOLD analysis project Ga0316201, IMG submission 204516) | Coastal sediment microbial communities from Delaware Bay, Delaware, United States - CS-6 worm burrow | ecosystem: Environmental > Aquatic > Marine > Coastal > Sediment | place: USA... | reverse complement strand
GCGAACGCGCCGGCAAGGCGAAGCGCAGCGCCCGCCGCGCCAGGGAGGATTACGGGTGGGGGTGGGCGGGCGGTGTAATTAAACCTGACCACGCACCCAATCCAAAACCCCACTCCCCAAGCACCCGCGGCAGCACAAGCCGTGCGTCGACGCCCGCTCCCAAACACCGGGGCTCAGCGCCAGCATCAGTGCACCGCGCTCTAGCGGCGTTCGGTAAGCGCCTGGGCCTTGGGCATCGATGCGCCCCTTGCCACAAACGCGCTCAGTTGCTGCGTGATGTAATCGACGACTTCGCAGTCGGCTTCGGTGAACATCCCGCGGAGGGAGCCGTTGGCGAGTTGTAGGACACCGAACATGCGGCCACGGTGGACTAGGGGGCGGTACAGGAGCGCGCGCACGTCTAGGCCGGGGACGCCGTCGATGTTCTCGTTGAAGCGCGGGTCGGCGGCGGCGTCGGCGAGTACGAGGACGGCGTGCTCCGCGAGCTCGCTTGCTGCGGCAAGCAGACCGGAGGCGGTGGGGAGTCCATGGCCGTGTCGCTCCCTGGCGCCGGTGCCTCGGGCGGCCACGACGCGAAACTGATCGGTGTTGATGTCGAGAAGGAAGGCGGCCGTTGCCTCCGAGGGCACCAGCTCTTCGAGCAGGAGCACCGCGAATTCGAGCGCTTCGGCGCGGTTCTTCATGAACAGCAGGTCGTGGCAGGCCTCGAAGGCGGCTGCGAGTCGATCTTCGGTCGGCGGCGGGGGCACGCTGCTCACTCGCGGCGCCTCTGAATGGCGGACCTCATCTTCGAGAGGGAACTCGATGTCGATGCTGTCGTTCCAATCTTTCCACTCGAGGCGCACGACCGGAGGGTGCTCCGGCTCGCGTTTCCAGATGTGATCGAAGAGCTCGATGCGAACGAACTTGGCCCCGCGTTCCTGGGCGATTTCCTCCTGGACGTGACGGAGTAGCTTGGTCGCGAGCTTCTCGCCTGTCCCGGTTTCGAAGGGCACGGGCACGGCGTACATGCGCTCGCGGAAATGAATCGGACTCGAGCTCCTGGGCTTTTCGTTGCGAGAGGCCAAGAGGATCAGCTTGTTCTCGACGGTGCCGGGCGGCGGGCTCGTCGGCATTGGTGCGCTTGGCCGGCGCGAGCGGATGGGCATGGGTGCGGCTGGAGGACTCTTTTTGAGCAAGGGGTCGTAGCCAGTTCTCGGCTGGAGCGGGATGGGATCACCGGATGCCGAACGGGGCCGCTTCGCTGCGGCAGCGGCCGCGTCGGCGACGCTGGGTGCCGCGTCTGGAGCGCTGACCGGAAGGACTTGATACAGTCTGCGTTCGCGCGCGTCCTGAATCGTGACAGTCCCGTTGGGGTTCACGTTGCAGCTCGCTCCGGCCGGGACACCGCCTGACTCACCGATTTTGGCGCGGCCTTGCTGCAGAGCGCCGGGCCAGGTTGGCGCCTCGACGGTTCCGAGGAACAGCGGCTCTGATGCGCCAAGCCGGCTGATTTCGACTTTCCAATATCTCGTAGCCACGTGGTCCCGTTGGTGTGCCGCCCATGATAGCCGGGATCGCACGCGAAGTCGCATCTCCGGCTGGCGCTGCCCATGGCCCCGGAGTAGGACTTGCCCGTGTGGATTCTCGTCATCGGCCGGGAGGGCCTCGAAGAACGCGAAGGCGGCGCGGTCGCTTGCCTTCACGAGCTCGGCTGCGAGGTCCAAACAGCCAACCTTTGGGATCGCTTGGACACCGAGGAGCTGGTGAAGAACCCGCCCACTGTAGTCTTGATCGAAGCCGGCGATGAAGGGGATGCGGGCCGCGCTGCGCTGGTTCGGGTGCGGGGCGTGGAGCCGCTTCAGGAAGTTCCCGTCCTCATCGGGGTGACCACGAACGCGATTTCGCGCCTCGATACGGGGGACGGGTTCGACGACTTCGTCCTGATGCCCTACGTGCCGGCCGAGCTCTACATGCGGATTCGGCGCGTGGAGTGGAACCGCAGCGAGTTCGCGCAGCAGGAGCGGATCAAGATGGGGCCGCTGTGCATCGATCTCGCCGCCCACGAAGTCACCGTCGACGGCCGCAATCGCCAACTCACCCATCAGGAGTTCGCGCTCCTGAGCTTTCTTTGCCAGAACCGCGGCAGGGTGTTCTCCCGGCGACAACTCCTCGAGAGGGTCTGGGGTGTCGACTACTATGGAAGCAGCCGCACCGTCGACATTCACGTGCGGCGTCTTCGCATGAAGCTCGGACACTGCGTCAACAGCCTCGAGACGGTTCGCGGCGTCGGCTACAAAATGAAAGAGCCCTGATGCTTCCGCCGCTCGCGATATCGACAGGTGATCCGGCAGGCGTCGGCCCAGTCGTGACGGCGGCGGCCATAGCGCAGTGTTTGGGTAGCGATCGCGCGCTGGTCTATGGCGATGCCGCCTGGATGGAGCGAGCGTTTCATCGCTACGGCTTCGAGGCCTTGAAGCGAATTGCGCCGGCCGAGGCGAAGCGCTTGAACCCGGGCGAGGTTGGGCTCGTACACGTGGCCGATTGGCCGCTCACGATGGTCCAGGCCAGGGCGCCCACGATCGACGGCGGGGGCGTGCAGCGCGAAGCGCTCGAAAGGGCCTGCGATGCCTGCATCGACGGCACGGCGCGCGCCATCGTGACGGGCCCGGTGAGCAAAGAAGCGGTGAGCCTCTCGGGCGTATCGTTTCGCGGCCAAACCGAGCATCTCGCGCGGCGTGCAGGGGTTCACGTCGACAACGTAACCATGATGTTCCTCGGGCCGCGCCTCAAGGTCGCGCTCGTTGCGACGCACTGGGCGATCAAGCGTGTTCCCTCGACGGTGACGCGCGAGCACATCGAGCGGACCGTCCGGCATCTGACCGACGCGCTGTCGCGCTGGTCCCCGGATCTGAAGCCATTGCGCATCGAGGTCTCGGGGCTCAATCCGCATGCCGGGGAGGGCGGTCTGCTCGGCACCGAAGAAGAGACGATCATCGGACCTGCCCTCGATGCGCTTCGGGAAGAAGCGCTCTATTCAAGCGGCGAAGTGGAGCTCATCGGACCTACGCCGGCCGAAGCCGCGTTCCGCTACGCAGCAGACGGCCGCGCGCACGGCGTTGTGGCGATGTTCCACGACCAGGCGACGATTCCGTCCAAGCTTCTCGACTGGGGCGAGGCGGTGAACGTGACCTGGGGACTGCCGTTCGTGCGAACCAGCGTCGACCACGGCGTCGCCTACGACGCAGCCGCGGAGGGCAACGCCTCCGAGAGCGGGATGATCGCCGCGGTTCGGGCTGCACAACGCCTCACCGGCGGGCCGCAAGAATGACGGCCGACATCGTCATTCGAGGAGCCCGCGAACACAACCTGAAGAACATCACGCTGAGCCTCCCCAGGGGACGACTCAGCGTCGTCACCGGGCCGAGCGGCAGCGGCAAGTCGAGCTTGGTCTTCGATACGCTGTACGCCGAAGGTCAGCGGCGCTACGTCGAGTCACTCAGCGGTCATGCGAGGCGCGTGCTCACCCAGCTGCGTCGTCCGGACGTCGACGTCATCGAGGGGCTGTGTCCGGCCATCGCGGTGCGCGAGCGAGCACCCTCGCGCAATCCGCGCTCAACGGTGGGGACGCTGACCGACGTCAACGACTACATGCGCGTCTTGTTCGCCACGACTGGGGAAGTGTATTGCCCCGAGTGCGGTGAGCTGCTGAGCGCGCATTCGGTCGCCCAGGTCGTCCAAGAAGTGTCGCGTCTTTCAGAAGGCACGCGCTTCGCGGTGCAGGCGCCGATCGTGCGCGCCGGCGCGGCAGTCCCGAAAGAGCTCGTCCTCGATCTACGCGCGAAGGGTTTCGTGCGACTGCGTGTGGACGATGCGCTCGTCGACGTGGAGGACCTCGGTACGCTGCCTGCCGGGGTCTCCGTCGACGTGGTGGTCGACCGTCTCTCGGTTCGAGAGGGGATCGCCTCGCGACTCGCCGAAGCGGTGGAGCTGGCCTACCAGTTGAGCGGTGGCGTCGTCGAGCTTCGCGAGCAGGAGGGCAGACGGTATCGTTACTCGGAAGGGTACGCTTGCTTCGAAGGGCATGCTTCGATCCCGAGGGTCAGCCCGCAGCTGTTTTCGTTCAACACGCCGGCCGGCGCCTGCCCGACCTGCGACGGTCTCGGCCTGACGCGCAGCTTTACCGAGGAGCTGGCGGTCACCGAACCGAGCCTTTCGCTGCGGCGAGGAGCCGTGACCGCCTGGGGGAAGCCGAGCCTCGCGTACTACCGCTCGATGCTGGAGAAGATCGGACGCGCAGGCGTCGACCTCGACAAGCCCTTCGCCAAGTTACCGAAAAAGCAACGCAAGCTCGCGCTCGAGGGCGGTGCGGGTTTTGAGGGCATCCTGCCAGGCCTAGAGCGACGGGCGCAGGAGTACGCGCGTAGGAAGCTCGCCGAGGGGGGGGACGAGGAACGCGTTCTCGAGTTTCTCGACGAGGAGCTCGGGCAGTTCGCGCGCATGGAGACCTGTCCCGATTGCGAAGGCTCGCGTCTGAATCCGAACGCTCGCTCGGTTCGAATCGAGGGCCGGGCGATCAACGAGCTCAGCGCCCTCGACATCGGCGCCCTCCGAGAGTGGATCAGCCGGGTCCAGGTGTCGCCACAGCGGGAGGCGGCCGTGCGACCCTTGCTGCAGTCGATCGCGGACCGTCTCGCATTCCTTGAGCGGGTCGGCCTCGGGTACCTGAGCCTCGACCGGAGCTCGGGGAGCTTGTCTGCGGGCGAATCGCAGCGCGTTCATTTGGCGACCCAGCTTGGTGCGCGTCTGTCCGGAGTCCTGTACGTGCTCGATGAGCCTACCGCAGGCCTTCACCCGGCTGACGCCAAACGCCTGCTGAGCACGCTCGACGAGCTGCGGGACCTCGGAAACACCTTGGTCGTCGTCGAGCACGATGAGCAGACGATGCGGGCGGCCGATCATCTCCTGGAGATGGGGCCGGGCGCGGGCGAGCTCGGAGGAGAGCTGGTGGCCGAGGGAGACCTCGATGCGATCGAGGCCAACGATGCCTCGTTGACGGGCGCGTATCTATCCGGGCGTCGAGTTGTCGAAGTGCCGGAGCGCCGCCGACCCGGCGCAGGCGCCTTGAGCGTTCGCGTCACCGAGCTTCACAACCTTCGCGACGTCCACGCCAAGCTCCCGCTGCGTTCGCTTTGCTGCGTGACGGGGGTGAGCGGCAGTGGCAAGAGCTCGCTGGTCGTCGACGCGCTCCTGCCCGCGATTCGCGCGAAGCTGGGCCTGACGGCGGATGTGCCCTCGGGTGTTTCGCTCGAAGGAGGCAAGGGACTCGAGCGTGTCTCGTTCGTCGACGCGACACCGATCGGTCGCAGCGCGCGCTCCAACCCGGCAACCTACCTCGGCTTGCTTGGCCCGCTTCGTGAGCTGTTTGCCGGGCTCCCCGAGGCGCGCGCGCGCGGCTACCAGGCGGGGCGGTTCAGCTTCAACGTCAAGGGTGGGCGCTGCGAGGCGTGCAAAGGCGAGGGCGTTCGGCGCATCGCGATGCAACTGCTGCCGGACGCCGAGGTGGAGTGCGAAGTCTGTGGCGGGAACCGTTACAACGACGAGACTCTGCAGATCCGATATCGCGGACTGAGCATCGCCGAGGTCTTGTCACTGCCGGTCGATGCAGCGCACAGCCTATTCGAAGCGGTTCCGGCCGTGCGCTCTCGCCTCGAAGCCCTGCGCCGGGTCGGCCTCGGCTACCTGGAGCTTGGCCGCCGTTCGACCACCTTGAGCAGCGGTGAGGCTCAGCGCATCAAGCTAGCCCGCGACCTAGCTCGGCCCGCACGCACGCCGACGCTCTACATTTTCGATGAACCCACCCGAGGCTTGCACCTCGTCGACGTCGAGCAGTTGATCCGAATCCTCCATCAGCTCGTCGAAGACGGCCACACGGTCATCGCCGTCGAGCATCAACTCGATGTGATCCGAAACGCGGATTTCGTGCTCGACCTGGGGCCGGGATCGGGGCCGGATGGGGGGAAAGTGGTCGCCGCGGGAACGCCGGAGGAGATGAGGGAGAGTGGGTCGGTGACTGGGGGGTTCATTTAGGGTGCAGCCGTGTTTGGTTACACCGCCCGCCCTGACGCCTCCGGCGCTCGGTTGGTCCCGCCCCACCAACCCCACACTCCGGATTTCTTGTCGAGGTGGTAGGTGAGCGCGAGGGAAACGCAGTGGCTTAGCTCGCGTGCCGGGAGCATATCATGCACCGAACGCGCTAGCCGGAATCGCTGGTCTGTTGCGCCAGGAGACTTTTGTCGGCGCTGTTGCTGTCTCTCGGAATGCGTTGCGGTTCCTTACCGCTTGGGAAGGGTCGCGGAGGATGGCGGCGTGAGGCAGTCGGGGCCAGGCGGACAGCCTCAAGAGCCTACGTTTTCTAGTGTAAATCTCGTGCTGTCACGTACCCGAGCGACCGTCGAGTGATAGTCATCGCGGTCGAAATATACCTGCATGGAAAGGCTGATTGGGAGAACCTGGGGGCGTCCCTGCCATTGAAATGTGTCACCACCGGCCTCTCGCACGCGACCCTCGGCGACGGCGTTGCTGGCCTCGCGCAGAGGTAGGTCCGCCAAGTCCCGCTCGAGCGCTCGGAAGGTCCCTTCGTCGACCGGATCGACGAATTTCATCGCCCTTCCGTAGAGGGCGCCGTTATGGAATTGCTGCGGATTGTTCAGGAGACCGTCGCACTCGAGTCGCGTCGCCATCAGCCGTAGCAGCTCCGCCTGCCAGCGGAATAGGCCGAGGCCTGGGTAACGTTGGTCAGGCAACGGCGGTCGGTCCGACGGTAAGTCCTTGCGTGGATCCTGCATCAGCAGCCACTCGACGCTCAACATTCGACACGCAGGACCGTCTGGGAGCCGCAACGGTTTGAAGCCGAGCACCATCTCGACCAGCAAGTGTTCCCGATCTCGCTGGTCGAAATGAATGCGCAAGGTATGACGTGAAGAGTCGCTCGTATCGGTGGATAGGAGCAGGTTCTCAAAACCTTTGTCGCGCAGCAGCTGTAGAAAACCATAGCGTTCGAGCGCCATGCGTCCGCCCTCGGCGCTGTACAGTCCAAGGAAGTTACCGACGCGGGCTTCTGGCGGCCCGAACAGAGTCGCTACATCGCTCTCCGTTGGACGCGGATCCTCGTGCCCGAGCTCCGCGCGGCTGAGCCGATCGTACACGCGACCGTATTCTGCCTGGGCACCGCTTGGCCGAAGCCGTTCGCGCAGACTTCGCAATCCGCTCACCAGCTGCTGTACGAGACCAGGCATGACGAAGAGCAATGATAGTCGATCGATGAGGCGCAGAGAACTAGCGGACACCTCGACCGAAGAGGCAAGAGCCCTGCCGAAGCCAGGCTCCTGGACGGCGTCCCTAGTCACTCCGAGTTGGAACCAAGTGCTGGGGTTTCTCACCGGTTGGGAGGGGCTTCGGAGGATGGTGGCCTAGACTCCCGATGCCGGTTCATCGGGTCATGAACTCGATTCGCGGCAACAACGGCAAGCTAGACGGCGCACCCGCTGCGCCCCCACGTCCCAAACGCCAAATGTGCGCCCGGAATCGGCACTTTGGTAAAGAAATACGTATAGCGCGACGAGGTCCGGCGACCCCACGTTACTTAAGACCTCTATGCGGGTCGAAAAGGTTGCTATGCGCATCCTGTCTACACTCATTTGCGTGCTGGCGCTCAGCGTCGTGGGGTGCAGTGAGACGTCGGGCACGGGTGGTAGTGGTGGCGACGGCGGCATGGGGGGCGACGGTGGAACCGGTGGCATGTCTGAATGCCAGGGCCCGGAGGATTGCGATGACTTCAACGACTGCACCGGAAACGCATGCGCCGATGGCATGTGCGAGTACACCCCGCTTGCAGACGGTACCGTGTGCGACGAGAGCAACGGATGCACGACCGGCATGTGCGCCGGCGGAGTGTGCGACTTCACGCCTGTCCAAGACGGAACGGCGTGCGGGAATGACGCGGGCACCTGTCAGGAGGGCAGCTGCCAGGTTGCGTGCTCGGAGCAAGGCATCCGTGATGCCATCGCCGCAGGAGGTGGTCCTCACACCTTCGACTGCGACAGTCCGACGACGGTGGTCACCGAGGGGGCAATCGTCATCGACAACGACGTCATTCTCGACGGCAGCGGAGAACTCACACTCGACGGCAATGATGACCACTCCTTGTTCGTGATGCAGGCCGGCGAGGCGGAGCTTCGCGGCTTCGTCCTCACAAACGGCGTGTCGCCCGCACTTTTCTTGGCGGGTGGCATTGAGAGCTACGGCCGCCTCACCATTGTGGAGAGCACCGTGTCGAACAACCGAAGCACAGGAGTGGCCAATCTCGGAGGCTCGCTCACGCTGATCCGCAGCACCGTTTACGGAAACATGCCGGCGTCCGGGCGTGAGGGGGCCGGCGTTTGGAACGTGGGCGGCGACCTGACCCTCATCAACAGCACGGTGTCTGCCAATGGCGGCGAACAGGGTGCTGAGATTCGCAGTGACTCGTTCTGGTCGTCTCGCCCGTCACTCACGATCATCAACAGCACTGTTTCAGCAAGCTCGCAGCCCGCTATCGTCGCATCGCACGACGTGCGGGTGCGAAACAGCGTGATCGATGGCATCTGCGAAAACCGACAATCTCAGTGGGAGTCCTGGGGCCACAACATCGAATCGCCAGGGGACACTTGCGGATTCGGCGGCGACGCGGATCGCGTTGGCGTCACGCGCGACGAGTTGAAGCTGGGGGCGCTCGAAGACAACGGCGGGCCTACGCGAACCCACGGGCTGCTCCCAGGGAGCGTCGCGATAGACTACGTTCCGCGGGACGCCTGTGTCAACGAAAGAGGCACACTTCTGGCCGCTGACCAGCGTCGGGTGGCTCGACCTCAGGGCGACGCCTGCGATGCGGGCGCATTCGAGGCGACCACGCTGCAATGCGAAAGCGCGGAGGACTGCGATGACGAAAGCGCCTGCACCGTTGACAGTTGCGATTCGATGGATGCGACCTGCGTCAACACACCGGTCGCGGACGACACCACGTGCAACGTCGTCGACCGGCCGGGGCTGTGCCGATCAGGAGCCTGCGTGAGGTTCTGCGAGTTGGTCGAGTGTGATGACGACAGCGAGTGCACGATCGACGCCTGCGATCCGGTAGGCGGCAAGTGCGACTACACGCCCGTTGAGGATGGAACCTTCTGCCAGGAGGGGCTGTGCGTCGCCGGCGGGTGCGAACCGATCGGCTCGGTGTTTCCATGCACCGAGCAGGGAATTCGCGCGGCTATCGTGACGGGCGGAGGCCCCTTCACGTTTTCCTGCGACGGGCCGACGACGATCGTGACAAGCGAGGAAATTCCCATCGACAATGATGTCCTCCTCGATGGTGGCGGCAACCTCACCGTCGAAGGCAACCATGGCGATACCCTGTTCAGGGTGACAGAAGACACAACCGCGGAGCTCCACGGATTTACGATGACTAACGCCTCGATGGGAGTCTGGGTGGCGGAGTCGAGCACGCTCACGATGAGCTCGTGCTTGGTCGCGCAGAGCGCGGGAGAAGGCATCTACAGCCGGGGCACCCTCCGCGTGGTGGATAGCGTCGTCTCCGCGATGGGTGTCATGAACGACCACGGGCCGATGCTGACCGTAGCGGATAGCGTCGTTTCTTGGATTGATAACCAAGGTACGTCCGCGATGGTTTCGGGCAGCACCATCGCCACCATCGGGAACTACGGCACTGCTACGATGACGGTCACCGACAGCACGATCTCGAGCGGCGGCATTTCGAACTCCGGGACGCTGGCACTGATCGGCTGCACCGTTTCGGGCAATACCGGAAGGCTTGGTGGTGGCATCTACAATATCGAAGGTCGCCTTGAGATCACGAACAGCACGATCTCCGGCAACCAGGCAACCCAGCTTGGCGGAGCGATCTACAACAGCGGCACAGTGATCCTGACGAACGCTACCATCGCGGGAAACACTGCAGCAGGGGAATCTGACGCATCGATCTTCATGTTGCGGACGGGTGTCGTGCAGAGCTCGGCCTCCTTGATCGATGGCGAATGCGGTCAATACGAAGGCCTCGAGGCGACCTGGATCTCGGTGGGTTACAACATCGAATCCCCAGGCGACACCTGCGGCTTCGACCAAACAGGCGACCAGGCTAGCGTCCCTGACCCAATGCTCGGGCCACTGCAGAACAACGGCGGACCGACCGAGACGCATGCACTCTTGCCGGGTAGTCCCGCTCTCGACCGGATTCCGGTCGTGGACTGCGAGGTGAGCGACGACCAGCTTGGTGTTGCCCGTCCACAGGGACCCGCGTGCGACGTCGGAGCATTTGAACTGGAGGTGGCGCCATGACTCGCTACCTAGTCGGATTCCTATGTGTCTACGCGCTCGGGGTGATGCCCTTGGTTGGGTGCAGTGATAGCAATGGTGGTGGCGGCAGCGGTGGCGTTGGTGGAACCGGTGGGACTGGTGGCGTGGACCTCTGTTGGATTGACTCCTAGAGCGATCAGGTTTGCCCCTGCACCGAGGAGGGTACCCGTGCTGCGATCGTGGAGGGCGGTGGTTTTCTTGATTGCGACGAGCCAACGACCGTCGTGACGAGCGCGGAAATCGCTATCGACAAGGACGTAATTCTCGACGGCCGGGGGAACCTCACGGTCGATGGAAACCTCGACCACCGTGTGTTCTCGGTGCCCGTGGGCGTGACGGCGCTCTTGGCTGGACTCACTGTGACCAGAGGCACGGTCCGTGGTGGAGGCGCCGGCATTTTGAACGAGGGGAGGCTCTTCTTGAGGTCCAGCACTGTGTCGGGGAATACAGCCCTCAATGATGGCCCGATCAACCCGCCCACAGGCAGCGGCATTCACAACAACCAAGGCGCTCTCACGATGGAGAACACCACGGTGTCTGGAAACACCGCCCGCGGCGGCGGCCCCGGAGTATTCAGCAGCGGCGGGGTCCTGACGATGACGAACTGTACAGTGTCGGGAAACATCTCAGAGGGTGCGGTCGGCGTCGGCGGGATTTACGTGGCCGGCGGCATGGCCACACTGACGAACAGCACCATCTCGGGAAACACCGGAAGTGATGTCGGTGGCATTCTGAACTCCCACGGGACGCTGATCTTGAACCACAGCACAGTGTCGGGAAACACCGGCGGCGTCGACGGTCTTGCAAATGACGATCCGACGTTGTTCAATACTATTCCTGGGACGCTGTTTGTGATGAACAGCTTGGTTGATGGCGATTGCATCGGCAGCATCGCGTCTGCTGGTGGAAACATCGAGCCCCGGCGACACATGTGGTTTCGATCAGGCAACCGACCAGGTTGATGTCACTGCCGTCGAGTTGAACCTCGGACCGCTGCAGAACAACGGCGGGCCTACCGACACGAAAGAGCCCGGAGGCGGTGGCGGCTCCGGCAGCTTCGCCATTGACCAAATCCCCCAAGCGGATTGCAGAGTGAGCACCGACCAACGCGGCGAGCCACGCCCAGAGACGGGCGGCACGATGTGCGACGTGGGAGCGTTTGAGGTGCAGCCGTAGGGGGACAACTGCCACCAGAAGAACAGCCCCGCCGAAGCAGGGTCTAGATCGCACCGCACATAGAAAGGCCCCGAGACCGTTGCTGATCTCGGGGCCGGCGTCCCTAATCACTCCGAGTTGGAACCAAGTGGCGGGGTTTCCCACCGATTGGGAGGGGCTTCGGAGGCTGGCGGCCTAAGCTGAGGTTTGTCGGGATCAGTCCTCGTCCCAGAGCCCCGACTCCTTGAGCAGCTCGATGTCGAGGAGATCCTTCGTGCGTCCCGATGCTTTCTTAGTCGCAACGAAATCTGCGAGTCCCAGGAAACACAAGTCGAGGCCCCCAAGGCGCTCGCGCAGCGCGCCCGCATACGCGCGAGCGAATGGCACGCCATCGATGTAGTTCATGATGTCGATCCGCAGAGGTGGAACACCCAGCGAAGCCATCCGGGGCGTCTTGGTGAAGGCCTCGACCGACTCCTTTGCGAGCTCGGGATAGCCGAACTCGTCGAGAGCTTGGGCGACCCGCCCCGCGTTTTCCACACTGGGCTCAATGAGAATATCGATATCTTGCGACGCGCGGGGGCGTCCGTGGACGGCCATCGCGTATGCCCCGACGATGACGAACTTAGCGTCGTGGCGTTGGAGTAAGCTCAAAAACTCGAGCCATTCGTTTGGAAGCTCCACCGTAGTCCTTGTACACGCGCTTGCGGATCTGTTCCATCGCGGCAATCCGTTCGGCCACGGGTCGAGTCAGCCAGTAGCGGCCTTCATCGAGTGCGGCTTGCTTCGGGGTCGTCCACTTCGCCTCGGCCATACGGCTAGTCTAGCACGCCGGTGAAAAGACAAAGTCCGACAGAAGCTGGGCGTTGATGTTCCGCATACAGAAAGGCCCCGAGACCATTCGTGATCTCGGGCCGGCGTCCCCAACGGGGTTTGAACCAGCTTCACCCGCCTGAGGGCGTCCGGGCTCGAGCTCGGTTTAGCCGCTGGCGTTTAGCGAGCGGCTGAAGGCGTCGCCTACGGTGACGCAGGCTTCTCGGATCTCGAGCTCGCCGCCGACCAGGATTGCCAAGGGGTTGACCTCGACGGCTTCGATTTCGGTTCGCCACTGGTGAACGAAGGCGGCGAGGCGCATGAGGACGTCGCCGATGGCGCTGACCGCTTGGGTTCGCTCTTGGGGGCTGCCCGAGAGGAGCAGCGAGCTCCCTCGGAGTCGGAGAAGAACGCGTTCGAGGGCCTTGGCTGTGGCGGGGAGGACGGTGAGCGTCGAGTCTGCCGAAGCTCGACCATGCGGATCTGCGAAGCCGATCTCGGCTAGAACCGGGCCGGCGGCGAGGGGCTCCATGCGAACACGGAGTAGCGTGCGCGCGATGGTCGAGGCGCTGACGGTGACACCGAGGAGCCTGGCGTCCGGTGAGCGGGTCTTGGCCACGGCCATGATCTGGCGAAACGCATCGCGTGCTTGGCCAGCCGAATAGACCTCTGCGGCCAGATCCGGGTGGTCCCAGAGTCGGAGATCGGGTGACGCTAGGGCGACACGTACGGGGAAACCGATGCGGGCGGCTTCGGAGGCTGCACGCGAAGGTGTGGCGCAGAGCTCTTCGATGGGCAGCGGGACGTCGTATGGACTGAGGGCTGCCTTGCTCGCCGGATCCGAGAGCGCGCGCTTGGGGCCGAGGATGACGTCGAGCACCGAGTCGGCTTCGACTCCTTGGACCGTCGGGACTTTGGGCCGCGAGGGATCCTGGGAAGCTCGCATCGCCCTCAGCGCTGCCGCGACATCCCGGGGCGAGCCGATCGGCTTGCTCGTCGCGCCATCCGCCTCGTGCGCGATGAGGCCATCGTCGATACGGACGAACCTGCCGTCGCTTCGATGGCTGACGCTTTCGCCGAGTCGGGCTCGATCGACTGCAGGCAGCTCCTTGGTGGTGGCCGCCCAGGGGCGCTCGGTGTCGAGCTCGAGTAGGGCCGCCACCGCCAGCAAGGGGCCCGTCTCGTGAACAGCGGGTAACCCAAGGTCGTGAAGCAGACCGAGCGGCTGTGGGCCGATGATCGCCACCGGGATTCGCTGCTTGCTGGCGCGCATGGCCTCGGCCAGGCTCACTACGACATCCGGAGACAGCGGGGGTTCGACCGCGAGCCCCACCGGCCTGCCGCCGTTCGACGCTTCGATGGCGGCCTCCCAGGGGCGATCGCGGACCTCCGGCTCCAAGGACAGACCAATCCGGTCGGCGCTTCGCGCCAGGTCGACTGCCAGCTCGGGGCAATCGCAGAATATTCTCCAGGCTTCTGGCATCGCCGTGAGCTGAAGGATAACGCCGACGCGCCGCCACGCCCACTTCCTCGAATCCGGACCCTATCTAGAATTCCCCTGCGTAGTCTTGGGTCTTGTTCCCAAACATCGGATCAGCTGTAGCTTTGACATGACGCGAGCTTGACGCCTCGAACAGCACGGTGATAATCCGGGCTCGGTCGGTCTAACCCCGCTTATCAAAAGGGGGAATCGGCCGGTGGGGGTCATTCTGAGGGGAGTCGCGACATGCGCTTGAAGCTGATTGCGGGCAACCTCGTCATCGTTCTGCTGGTTGGGTTGGGGTCGTACCTGGTGGTGCGGACTCAGCTGCGTTCCGAGCTTTCGCGTCGGCTCGAGGACAGTATCGGCGACGATTCCGAGCTATTTGCGAGGTCATGGCGGGCCGATGGTGCGCGCCTGGCCGAAGGAGTGGGGAGCCGCGCCGCGA
>Ga0316201_10001989_pt1 | contig 14279 bp, 15 predicted proteins | sample CS6wburrow_MG_FD_204516 | JGI IMG/M metagenome (GOLD analysis project Ga0316201, IMG submission 204516) | Coastal sediment microbial communities from Delaware Bay, Delaware, United States - CS-6 worm burrow | ecosystem: Environmental > Aquatic > Marine > Coastal > Sediment | place: USA... | reverse complement strand
CCGGCCGCCACCCTGCTGACCGTGACAGTCGGCACGGGCGTGCAGTCTTTCGGCGGCCTGTCGCTGGTAGCCCCGGCCACGTTCACCTTCACCACCGGAACCAGCGTCGACAACACGCCGCCGACGGTCGTATCGACCGATCCGACCAACGGCAACATGGCCGTCGCCGCCGATCAGGGCTTCTTCCGCATGACCTTCAGCGAACCGATCAATCCGGACTCCTTCGAGCCCAGCCGCTGGAACCTGGCCTTCTTCTTCCTGGTCGAGGGTCTCGACATCAGGCCGGTGATGAGCGAAGGCGGCACCGTGATGACCGTGCCGTTGCCGTCGCCGCTACCGGCGGGCCTGCCCATCAACATCACGTTCGCGGGGATCCAGGATCTGGCGGGCAACGTCCAGCCCGTTCCGTTCGTGCTGAACGTCAAGGTCGCCGGCATGGCCGACTACGTCCCGGTGGTCAACGGTGCCCGCAACATCGTCGAGGTCGATTTTACGCAGGGCGTCATCGGCAATCCCACGCCGACGAACCAGGGCTTCTACGAATATTTCCGGCAGCTGGAGGTCCAGCCGGGCGATTCCTTCCGCCTGGTCAGCTACGACGACCCCAGCTTCACGGTGCCCACCGACTGGGAGGTCTACCGCAAGACCAGCAGCGCCCTGCAATGGTTGGGCTTCGAGGAGATTGATCAGGCCCTGAGGAACAAGGAGATGTTCGATAGTCCGCTGGACATCCTGCCCCTGCCCATCGCGGCGGGCCCCTGGAATTCGTCGACCACGGTCACGATCGTGGGCGAAGGCCAGTTCCGCGCGAACATGGCCGGCGAGGTCCTGGGCCAGGGCGACTACGAAATCGCCGAATCCGAGGGTGTGGTCTTCATCAAGGATGCCTGGACGGTCGTGCGCAACCTGGACGTGGATTTCCTCGACGGCGTCGAATGGGTGACGGCCTTCACGCAGCGGGACACGTTCTGGTTCGCGCCCACCCTGGGTGACGTCAGGGCGCACACCTACGAGGAGGATGTCGGGAACAACCAGTGGGATGATGAGACCATCTGGTTCTATCCCTACCTCGGCCAGACGAAGGACGGATCCTCGCTCTGGAGCCGCTGATCCTGCAGGGCCCCGGCGACCGGCCGGGGCCCCGCCACAAGGCCCGCGCGGCTGGATTCAGCCGGGCAGCGGGGCCGGGTAGTTGCAGCAGGCGTCCGGGTTGAAGCGGCTGCGGTTCGGGATCGCTGTCGTTTTGACGAAAAGGGCGTATATTTTGGGTGTGGCCGGTTGCGGGATTCCCCGCGACAGCCGCCCCAATCACTGGACCCCGTTTGCGCGTCAGCGGGCTGAGATCACGCGCTGAAAATCATGCTCAAGGATACCCTCAGGGCACGGATGCCGGCTGGTCGGCCCGAATGGAGCCGCGCGATCGCCGCCTTCAGCCGCTCGGACACCCGCAAGGCCGTGTGGCAGCTCGTCAACACCATCGTACCGTACCTGGCGTTCATGGCTCTCATGGTCTTCAGCGTCGTGCGCGGCTGGCCCTATGTCGTGACCCTGGCGCTGGCCCTGCCCGCGTCGGCCTTCACGATCCGCATCTTCATCTTCTTCCACGACTGCTGCCACGATTCGTTCTTCGCCTCCCGGCGGGCCAACCGCATCGTGGGGTACATCACCGGCGTCATCACGTTCACGCCGTTTGAAGACTGGAAACGCAGCCACAACATCCACCACTCGACCGCAGGCGACCTGGACCACCGCGGCACCGGTGACATCTGGACCATGACCGTGGACGAGTACCTGCGGGCGTCCCGCCGCAAGCGTCTGGGCTACCGTCTGGTGCGCAATCCGTTTTTCCTGTTGGTGGTGGTGCCGATCTGGCTGTCGCTGATCTCCTACCGTATTCCTCACCGGGGCGCCGGCGGCCGCGCGGCCCTGAGTGTGATGATCACCAACCTCGCCCTGGCCGGGATCTTCACGGTGACGGCCCTGACCGTGGGCTGGCAGACCTACTTCCTGGTGCAGCTGCCGGTGATCCTCATATCCTGGACCATGGGCGTGTGGCTGTTCTACGTGCAGCACCAGTACGAGGACGCCTACTGGAAGAACGCCGACGAGCGCGATCCTCTGGATGCCGCTCTCAAGGGCAGCTCCTATTACAAGCTGCCTCGGGTCCTGCAGTGGATCACCGGGAGCATCGGTCTGCACCACATCCATCATCTGCGTCCCCGCATTCCCAACTACTACCTGCAGGCCTGCCAGGATTCGATCCCGGCGCTGCAGGCGGTCAAGCCCCTGACGCTCAGGCGCAGCCTGAATTCCGCGGCCCTGAACCTCTGGGACGAACAGAAACAGAAGATGGTCAGCTTCCGGACCATCAAGGGACGGGAGCGCATGCGGGCCTGGTGAAGCTCCGGGTCGGTGTGCCCCGGTTGACAAGGAGGTCAGGATAGCCTTGAAGACGTTGAAGCATCTCTTCGAGAGGAACGTGGCCTGGGCCACCTCCATCAAGGACGCGGATCCCGATTTCTTCGCGGCCTTGTCCAAGGTCCAGACACCAGCCTACCTGTGGATCGGGTGCTCGGACAGCCGGGTGCCCGCCAACCAGATCGTCGATCTGCCGCCCGGTGAGATCTTCGTCCACCGCAACATCGCCAACGTGGTCGTGCACACGGACCTGAACTGCCTGTCGGTCATCGAATTCGCCGTCGAGGCCCTCAAGATCAAGCACATCATCGTTTGCGGACACTACGGTTGTTCCGGTGTCCAGGCGGCCATGGACCCCCATGAACACGGTCTGATCGACAACTGGCTGGGCCACATCCGTGATGTCGGCCGCCTCCACGACACCACGCTGGCCGGCCTGCCTCCCGACCAGAGGTTCGACCGGCTCTGCGAGCTGAACGTCATCGAGCAGGTGAAGAACGTCAGCAATACCTCCATCGTCCGTAACGCGTGGAAGCGGGGGGACGAGCTGGTGGTCCACGGTTGGATCTACAACATCAAGAACGGGATCCTGAAGGACCTGGAAACCGGCGCGAGCGCCTGACGTTTCCGGCGTCCTGCACCGCGGGCGCCGCGTTGGCCTGAACCGAAAAGGACCCGGCGACTGCCGGGTCCTTCGCGCGTTGTGGGGTTCGCCCTACCGGAGGACGGTCCCCTAGCGGAACAGGGCCTTGATGCTGCCCCAGGTGTCGACATCGACCGGGGAAGCCTGGTCGCCGGGCAGGGTGCAGTCGTTGAGGATCTCTTCGTTGTTTGTCCGTCCGTCGCCGTCGGAATCGAAATTCGCGATAGCCGCGAAATCGCGGTTGTTGTCCGCCAGGTCCTGCCCGTAGGCATTCAGGGAAGAACCCCCGCCGTGGCACAGGACACAGCCCTGGGCGTTGGTCCTCGCCTCCTGCAGTTCCTGGCAGACATCGGGATAGGCGGCGGCCCAGTTGTTCCCGATACTGTTGAATGCCAGCGCCTGGGTGCCGATGGCGCCCATCAGGCAGAACACCAAGCTGAACGTGATGATCATGGTCTTTTTCATTTCAAGCCTCCTTGTTGAGAGTAAAATCACACGTTTTCCCTCCGTTTTGCAAGGACCATTCCAGCGGTAGACCGGTTTTAAAAATGTACCAAATACGTCAAGATTCCAGTATCGCCGTCGGGATCGTTCAGGGGGCCGTACGCGCGGAAACGTCCAGTGTGTTTTTTCGGTACCATTGCGAGTATAGTGGCGGCACCAACCCGTTTCGTGCAAAAGAAAGGCAAAGTGCCATGTCCGTCGAACCCCCGGTTGAACAGCAGATCCTGCGTGATCTGTGGTGGCTCATGCTGTTGCGCGGACTCGCGCTGGTCGCCGTCGGTCTCCTGTTCCTGTTCCGGCCGGTTGTGCCGCTGACGGTCGCGATCCTGATGATGGGCGTCTACTGGTTCGTCGACGGCGTCCTGACGGTCGCCCGGGCGCTCAAGGGGCGGCCGACGGGCCGGCCCTGGGTTTTTACGGCCGGCGTCGGCGCCCTGAGCATCCTGGCCGGTGTGGTCGTCTTCTCGCGGCCGGTGGCCAGCGCGCTGTTGACCACGACGTTCCTGGTGTATTTTCTGGCACTGGCTGCCCTGATATCGGGCCTCGTGAGGCTGACCAACGGGATTCGGCTGCGCGGGGTGATCGCCCATCCGGAGTACGCGATCCTCGGCGGGACGCTCTCGGTGCTGTTCGGTATCATGCTGTTCGCCTCGCCGCTGTATTCGACACTCATCCTGGTCAAGAGCCTCGGCGTGCTCGCACTGCTGATCGGGGTCATCCTGCTGGCGATGACGGTGCGGATGCGTAACGCGGCGAAACGTGAGATGGGATGACCGGAGGCGACGATGACACCAACGGAAGGAAAGGTATCCGACCATGAGCTACTACTTCACCACGACCGTTGATCTTCCGTTCGACGAAGCGTTGGCCCGGGTCACCGACGAACTGGCGAAGGACGGCTTCGGCGTGCTGACCGAGATCGACGTCAAGGCCACCCTGAAGAAGAAGCTGGACGTCGATTTCCAGCGGTACCATATCCTGGGCGCGTGCAATCCTCCGTTCGCCTACGAGGCCCTGCAGGCCGAGGACAAGATCGGGATCATGCTGCCGTGCAACGTCATCGTGCAGGAAATGAAGGACGGCCGGGTCGAGGTGGCGGCCGTCGATCCCATCGCCTCCATGCAGGCGGTCAGGAATCCGGCGCTCGGCGCGACGGCCGTTCAGGTGCAGGAGAAACTGCGCGCGGTCATCGAGCGCCTGTGACGCTAGGATCAACCGAACCGCAGGCAACCCCAGAAAACGGAGTCTGATATCATGCTGGCATCAAAGCAACTGGCCCTGGTCGCGCACGACAACCGGAAGAAGGATCTCGCGGAGTGGGTGCGGTGGAACTCGGAAAAACTGCATCAGCACCATCTGATCTGCACCGGGACGACCGGCCGCATGATCGAGGACGTGCTGAAGGCGGCGGCGGCCAAGGGCACGATCCCGAAACCGAAACGCATCAAGAAACTGAAGTCCGGTCCCCTGGGCGGCGACCAGCAGGTCGGCGCGATGATCGCCGAAGGCAAGATCGACGTGATCATCTTCTTCTGGGACCCGATGCAGCCCCAGCCGCACGACGTGGACGTCAAGGCTCTGCTGCGGATCGCCGTGCTGTACAACATCCCGGTGGCCTGCAACCGGTCGTCGGCCGACTTCATCATATCCTCGCCGCTGATCGACGATGTCTACCAGCCCAGGCTCAACGACTACTCCGACTATCTGGAGCGGGAAATCCAGGCGAAATCCGACTGAGATGCTGGGGGATTGACAGGTATGTGGGGCTCCTGTATGCTCGCCATCTCTTTAGCTCGTCAGTCAAAAGAGATTCGGAATCGCACTCCCTCTTTTATTCAAGGAGTACCCCATGGCGAAATCCCTACGAACGCTTACGATCCTCCTATCCCTCGCCCTGTTGATCATCGCCCCCCTCAGTTCCCAGGCCGCCGGTGAAATCACCTTCAAGAACGAAGCCGGCATCGATGTCGAAGGTGTCCGCTGCTCGACGCCGACGCCGACCATCGCGCAGCAGGAAGAAGTCGCCCGCCAGATCGAAGCGTGGCTGGCAGCCGGCAACTTCCAGACCGAAAAGGCCATCACCACGATTCCTGTCGCCTGGCATATCGTGGCGGAGGCGAGCGGGTTCGGCGACGTGTCCAACGGTGCCATCAACGACCAGCTGCAGGTGCTGAACAACGCCTACGCCGGCACGAATTTCCGGTTCTCGACCTCCAGCATCGACCGGACCTACAACACCAAGTGGTCCACGCACCGCTACGGCAGCCGTGATGAGCGCCGGATGAAGCAGGCCCTGGCCGTCAGCCCGGCCACGACCCTGAACTTCTACATCTGCAACATCGGCGGCGGCCTTCTCGGCTACGCGACCTTCCCCTCGAGCTACGCCGAGGACAGCTTCATGCACGGCGTCGTCTGCCTCTTCGCCTCCCTGCCCGGCGGCAGCGCCGCGCCCTACAACGAAGGCGACACGGCGACGCACGAGGTCGGCCACTTCCTGGGCCTGTACCACACGTTCCAGGGCGGCTGCAACGCGCCCGGCGATTACGTCGACGACACCGCGCCCGAGGCCTCGCCGGCCTACGGCTGCCCGATCGGCCGCGATTCCTGCGCCGGCGGCGGCCCCGACCCGATCACGAACTTCATGGACTACGTCGACGACTACTGCATGGACAACTTCACCAGCGGCCAGTCGACGCGCATGGACCAGCAGATGGCCCTGTACCGCCCGACGATGATCGGTGGCGGACCGCCCCCGGGCGGCGGCGACATCTGGGTGTCGGACATGTCCGTGGGTCGCGCTTCCAAGGGTCCCAACGTCAACGGAACCTGCTCGGTGACCATCACCGACGGCAGCTCCGGCGTCGGCGGCGCCTCGGTGACGGTCAGCTACGACGGCCCGAGCAGCGGCACCGCGAGCGGCACGACGGGCTCGAACGGCTCGGTCAGTTTCAGCACCGGCAAGGTCCGCAACCCCTCCGGCGAGTGGTGCTTCGAGGTGACCGGCGTGAGCCTGTCCGGCAGCACCTACCTGCCGGGCTCCAACGCGACGACCCGCAGCTGCGAAAGCGGTGACGTGTTCCGCGCGGACGTTGCACGGGTTGGCCTCGAGGCCAGCATCAGCAACAGCCCCAACCCGTTCAATCCGATGACTCTGATCGAGTTCAGCCTGCCCAGGGCCGGCTATGCCACCGTGCGCGTCTTTGACGCCCGTGGCCGCCTGGTCGCCACGCCGGTCAACAGCATGGTGGAGGCCGGTTACAACGCGGTCAACTGGGACGGCCGCGGCCGACCCAGCGGCATCTACTACTACCAGCTGCGGAGCGGTGACATTGTCGAAACCGGCAAGATGATGCTGCTCAAGTAGGTTCTGTCTCCGGACAGACGGCGAAATGGGGCAGGGCTACGGCTCTGCCCCTTTTGCGGATTGAGCCCCGAACCGAAAACCGAAGGTCAGAAAATCCAGTTGCTCCTATATTGTGCCCGTCGGTTCGGAGGGTACGGGGCGCGTACTGCCGCCTGAAGGGGTCGCGTCAGGTCGGTTCTGGTGTCGGATCCCGCGGATGATTATTTTGATCCGAACGCATGCCATCCACCAACCGAGCAACGAGGAAACACATGGCCGTCAATCCCATCTTCCAGCGTCTGCAGCTCCTGACCGGAACGCCGGCCCTGGACCGTCTGCGGAGCAGCCGCGTCATCGTCTTCGGCATCGGCGGCGTCGGCAGCTGGGCCGCCGAAGCTTTGGTGCGGTCGGGGATCTGCGACATCACGCTGGTGGACAACGACGTCGTGTGTATCACCAACGTGAACCGGCAACTGCAAGCGACCACCCGCAACGTGGGTCGCGCCAAGGTGGACGAGCTCAAGGAAAGACTCCTGCTGCTCAATCCCCGCTGCCGCGTGGATGCCGTGCAGAAGGTCTACGAACCCGCGACCGCCGCGTCCTTCGATCTCGACGCGTACGACTACGTCCTGGACTGCATCGACAGCATCTCGTGCAAAGTGGATCTGATCCTGCGGACGGCGGCCTCACGCGCGGAACTGTTCTCGTCGATGGGTGCGGCCGCGAAGCTCGACCCGACGCAGATCACCGTGGCTTCGATCTGGGAGACGAGCGGATGCCCCTTGGCGCGCCTCATGCGGCGTCATCTGCGGGCAGCCGGTTTCGCGGGAGATTTCCAGACGGTGTTTTCGCCGGAGGTGCTGCCCCCGGTGGAGCACACCTCGGTGGCCTGCGGCACGCACCAGTGCTTCTGTCCGGCCTACGTTCCCGAGGACGGTGGTGAGCACAAGGACTGGTGCTCCATCAAGAACGTGATCAACGGTTCGGCCGTCCACATCACCGCCACCTTCGGGATGTTTCTGGCCGGCCTCGTGGTCCAGCATGCGGTGGCCGCCAGCCGGAGCGACACCGTCCGAGAGGCGGAGTCGGCGTGAGCGAGCGGGACTCGGCGGTGCGGCGGCACGACGAAAGTTCTCCAGATCTGGTGGTCACCTACTGCAGTGGTGACAAGGATCCGTCGCCGGGCCTCATCGCAGCGTCCGATCGCTACCTGAGCGGGCGCATCCGCAGCGTTCGCGAGGCCGCGAGGCTGGTGGGAGCGGATTTCCGTATCCTGTCGGGAAAGTTCGGCCTGATCACCGCCACCCGTGAAATTCCCGACTACGACCACGTTCTGACCGCTGCGGCCGTTGCCGACCATGCCGCCGTTGTCGAACATCAGCTGCGCGCGCAGCCGACCCGGCGGGTGGTATTTGTCGTTCGGGCCGCCGCGGTCGATCCCGGGACCGTGCCCTACCATCAAACCATGCAGCTGGCCTGCGACCGCTGCGGCGTGACCTTCAGCGACCTGACGATCGGCGAACGCACCCCTGCGCCGGGAGAGCTGGCGGCCGCCATCATCACCCTGCCGTCGTGACGGGCAATCCCCAACCTGGGAGAGAGAACGTGAAGAACCTGACTGTGTTGATGACTCTGATCCTGGTTTCATCCGCCGCGGCGGAGGACCTGGAAACCCTCGGCTAGTGGATGACACGGGCGAATCCCGGAGGTAACATGCCAACGCGAACTCCAAACGGGATGGATACCCTTGAGTGAATTGCACGACGAGACGGTGCCCGAGGGTGCTCTGGGCAACCTTGGCGGCGAAGAAGTCCAGGCGATGGCCGCCGAAGGCGTGCCGGTAGTCGACATCCGCCGGCCGGAGGAATGGGCCCTGACGGGCGTCATCGCCGGCAGCCACCTGATCACCTTCTTCGACGAACGCAACGAATACGACATCGACACCTGGCTGGCGGCTCTCGCGCAGGTGACGACCAGGGACGAACCTTTCATCCTGGTCTGCCGGATGGGTGTCCGGACCGAGGTCGTCGGCCGCTATCTCGCCGGCACATTGAAGTTTTCCGGCGTCTACCATCTGCAGCACGGCATCAACTCCTGGATCGGCCACGGCCACCCCGTGACGGCGGTCCCGTCCTGACCCTCAACCGCGGAGCGGACCCATGCGGGAGAAATGGAGCGGCGGTCTGGCCTGGGCGGGCGCCCTGACAGCGGCGGCGGCCTGTCTGGGGCCGGTGTGGAAGGACTGGTCCGGAGCGGTGGTCGCGCCCTTCGGCGGCATCGACGCCATGCTGCAGCTGGGCATTCTCGAGTGGACCGCCCGTCACTGGACCGAGCCGAGCGTCTGGCTCGACCTGCCGATCTTTTTTCCCGTCGCAGGCGCCCTGGGATTCATGGATTCGCTGCTGGGCCAGGCCTGGCTCGTGCTGCCGCTGCACGCGCTCGGCGATCCGACGGTTGCCGCTCTCTACAACAGCGCCTTTCTGGGCAGTCTGCTGCTGGCTGTCGCGGGTGCCGCTTGTGTCTGGCTGGCCGCCGGCGGAGGCCGCTGGTCCGCCGGGGTCATGGCCCTGGCCCTGGTCGGCGCCCCTTACACGCAGGCCCAGATCGGGCACCTGAACCAGCTGCCCCCGCCCTTTGTCCTGTTCACCATCGCCGCTGCGTTACTCGCTTTGCGCCGCCGTGACGCCGGGCGCCCGGCGGGGTCCGCGTGGTGGTTCGTGGGGCTGGCGCTGGTGCTGCAGGCGGCCTGGGGCTGGTACGGATTTGCCCACGCGGTGATCGCCGTGGCGGTGATCAAGGTCGTCTGGCTGGTGCGCGGTCTGCGCCGGGGGCAAAACGTGGTGGACCTGGCCTGGCCCGTGATCCGGCAGGCGCTGCTGCCGGCGGTCCTGACGGTCGGGGCCGTGCTGCTGCTCGCACAGCCCCAGCTGCAGCTGCGCGAACGGTACGAGAGCTTCACCCGGGAGACCGTCGAGGTGCGCATCGGCAGCGCCGACATCCAGCACCTGTTCAATCGCGGGACCTACCGCGGTGAACCGGCCGACTGGATCGGCCGCGGCAAGACGGGTTTCGCCCGGTACGACGGACGCGCCCGCCAGGTGCTCAATCCCGGGTGGGTGGCCCTGGTTCTGGGACTGATAGGGTGGTTGACGCGACGGCGCCTGGGGGACGGGCAAAGGTCGGCCGGCACCGCCTTGCTGGCGCTGGGACTGGTCGGGCTGGTGCTGGCCTTCGGGGAGTCGGTGGGGTTGCCGGGAACCGACCGGCGTCTGCCTCTGCCCCTGGAATGGTTGCGGCAGATCGCACCGCCGTTTCGGGCCTTTCGCGGCGCCTGGCGGTTCTCCTGGCTGATGGTCATCGCGATCGCCTGGTGGTCCGCCGTCGGCGTATCATACCTGGCGGCGCTGAAAGGGCGCCGGCGGCACCTGGCGCCGCTGGCGGTGGCGCTGCTGGTTTTGGTGTCGCTGCCGGGCGAGGTGCCGGTGCTGAAGGTCCCGTTGAGCGGCCGCCTCGCCGCCGCCGCCGCCGATCACCCGGGACCGATCGTGACCCTACCCGCGCCGGCGACCGAATATGTCGAGGATGTTGCCGAGGCCCTGCTGTTGGCGCGGTCGCTCGAAACCGGTCAGCCCGTGTCGGGCGGCGTCACGGGCTGGGTGCCGCCGGAGATCGTGGCGTTTCGCACCCGTCTGAAGGCCTGCGAAGATGGGCTGGTGGCGCCGCCGGTTCTGCTGGCGGAATGGAAACAGGCAGGATTCGTGACGGCGGAGATCACGCTCAGGCCGGGCGACCAGCGGCGCATCGGATTCTGGCGGAACGTGCTGCTGACAGCCGGGGCCGTCCGCAGCGAACCGTGGCCCCGGCCGGGATTCGAGATGTACCGCCTGCCCTAGCCGGCCTGGACGGTGACGACGGTGCACTTGGCGCGGCGCACGACACGCTGGGCCACCGAGCCGAACACCACGTGTTTGATGCCGGTGTAGCCGTGCGTCGCGATGACGATGGCGTCGACATCTTCCTCTTCGGCCAGCTTGAGGATCTCCTGGGCCGGCTGGCCCATGCGGACGACCAGCGACGGTTCGACATTGTCGCTCAACGAGGCGTCGGCCACGGTTGCGAGGTTCTCGAGGGCGTCCTCGGCCACGTGTTTCTCGTAGGCGCTGATGTCGAAGGTGACCTCGGACGCTTCGAGGCGCGGGGTCGGCAGATGTGGAATGGGCTTGTGCACGTTCAACAGGATGATTTCGGTGTCGAAGTTGTCCGCCATTTCACTGGCCATTCTCAGGCCCGCCAGCGATGCTTCACTGAAATCGGTGGGACAGAGGATTTTCTTGAATGGAAACATGGAACCACCTCCCGGGATCACCCGGTTGAAGCCGAAGGTCTCTTCGCGGCCGATGCGCCGACTGCGGCCAATATAACACAAAGGATTGGCGGGCATGGCCTTCTATTCTGATTTTGCGGGACACTACGAAAAGATCTTTCCCTACCGTGCCGGGACTTACGACTTCCTCGACAGCTGGCTGCCGCGCAAGGGCCGTATCCTCGACATCGGTTGCGGGACCGGCCACTACTGTGGAGCCCTCCATGACTCCGGCCGCAGCAGCCTGGGCATCGATCTGGACCCGGGCATGATCCAGCAGGCCGAACGGCTCTACCCGGACGTCGATTTCCGGATCCTGGGTATGGAGGAAATCAGCCTCCTGCCTCACAGCTCCTTCGCCGGGGTGTTCTGCATCGGTAACGTGTTGCCCCACCTGCGCTCGGACCTGCTGGCGGGATTCCTGCTGGATGTGCGTAAACTGCTGGTTCCGGGCGGGATCTGGATCTTCCAGACCGTGAACTTCGATCCGATCCTGCAGGAGCAGGACTTCGTGTTTCCCGAGATCAGGCTGACGGGCGAACAGCTGGCTTTCTCCCGGTGGTACGAGGACATCCGGCCGGATCACCTGACCTTCCGGACCAGTCTGGACAGCCCGCGCGGGGAAATCTTTTCAGGAACCGTGGAATTGTATCCGCGTTACAGCGGCGACTATGCTGCCGGTCACCGCGCTCTGGGCTTCGAACGTCTGGGCCATTTCGCCGACTTCTCCGGCCGACGGTACGACGCCGGCACCCACAGCGGGAGCGTCTTCATCTGGAGAAAGGGCTGACGGGCGCGCCGGTCCACCCGGGCCGTCGCCGGAGGTCATCCTTGCCAACGGGCGGGGATCCTGATATCTCTGCTGAACGCATACCGGACGCCCAGGGAGAGGGCGGTCGGGTAGGACCAGGAACGAAGGATGATGAGATGGAGCTTCTCAAGGCGTACAAGCCCTTACGGGCCTTTTTGTTGACCCTTACCAGCCTGATCCTGGCGGCGACCGGCGCAACGACGGTCCTGGCCCAGGAGTCCTCCCCGCTGAGCGGTGGGCCCGCCGCGGCGAAGCCCACGGCTCCGGCCAGCCTGGCCGGCGACTTCAAGGCGGCCATCGTGATCGACGCCAGCACCGGCCTGACCCTCGTGGCCAACAAGGAGACCGTCCGCCGGCAACCGGCCTCCATGCTGAAGATGATGACCGAGCTGATCGTGCTCGAACATATCGCTGAGAATGATCTGAAGCTGGACGAGAAGGTGCGCGTGTCGGCGAAGGCCAGCAACATGGGGGGCTCCCAGGTCTACCTGAAGCACAACGAGGTCTTCACGGTCGAAGAACTGCTTCAGGCGCTGGCCATCCATTCGGCCAACGACGCCGCCGTGGCCCTGGCCGAGCATCTGGCCGGATCGACCGACGCCTTCATCGACCTGATGAACATGCGGGCCAAGAACATGGGCATGTCCGACACCGAATTCCACACCGTGCACGGCCTGCCGCCCGGGTGGCGGCAAAAGCCGGACCTGACCACGGCCCGCGACATGGCGATTCTCGCCCGGGAACTGGTCAAACACGACCAGGCGCTCGAGTGGGCGGCGACCAAGACGGCGCCGTTCCGCGACGGCGAGTTCACCCTCTACAACCCCAACAAGCTGGTCGGCAACTACCGTGGCCTCGACGGTCTGAAGACCGGTTATACCGGTCCGGCCGGTTTTTGCGTGACGGCGACGGCCAAGCAGAAGAACCAGCGGCTGATCTCCGTCGTCATGGGGTGTTCCTCGGACAAGGCGCGCGCCACCGAAACCACGCGGCTGCTGACCTACGGCTTCAACATGTACAAGCAGCTGCCGGTCATCGCCGCCCACGGCGAGCCGCTGGCGGAGCCCGTCGCGGTCAAGGGCGGCAAGAAGAAGACCGTGCCGGTCACCTACGGGCAGACCCTGACCGTCAGCGTGCCCAAGGATCGGGAGGGCGATGTCGTCGTCCAGAACCGGATCGACGAACCGGTGCAGGCCCCGTTCGGCGCCGGCACGGCAGTCGGCCGGGCGGTGGTGCTCCTCGACGGCATCGAACTGGGCAGCGTGCCCATCGTGACCCTGGAAGAGGTCGCCAAGGGCAACTGGCTCAACCGGTTGTTGAAATAATTCTTAAAATCAAAAAAAATAATAAAAAGGTGGAACCGGCCGTGGGTGCCGGTCCTTTACGATCTTGAACAGGGGATTGCAGGAGTCAGTCGGAGTCTCCGCCCCGCACCGGGAGCCACAGCCCGAATCCGAGGAGATGTCATGAAAAAGCAGCACCTGGCCACCTTGTTCCTGCTGGTGGTCTTCCTGGTGGCCACCCAGGCCGCGGCGGCCGAGCCCGCGATCATCGGGGCGCCCAAATGCAAGATCTGCCATACCGCCAAGACCGGGAACCAGTGGGAGAAATGGCTGGATTCCAATCACGCGAAGGCTTTTACGGCCCTCGCCAGCGACGAGGCCAAGCAGATCGCCGCCGCCCAGGGTCTGGGCGATCCGCAGCAGGAGCAGGCCTGCCTCAAGTGCCACACGACCCAGGGGTTTCTCGGCACCGAGGTTGCCGTCGACGCCAAGGCCAAGTACGATGCCAGCGAGGGTGTCGGCTGCGAGTCCTGCCACGGCGCCGGATCGGCCTACAAGGGGCGCAAGGTGATGCAGGATGCGGACGCATCCAAGGCGGCCGGACTGCTCCGGGACCGGAGCGCCGCGTTTTGCACCAAGTGCCACAATGAAGAAAGCCCGACCTTCAAGGGATTCGATTTCGAGGAGAGCTGGGCCAAGATCGCCCACCCCGTGACCGAATCCGAGTAGGCCCGGCGACCCGGCGGGCCGCCATCACCGGAGAGGTCACCCCGTGCATCAGGCCCCCGCCAGCAGCGACCGACAGAAAGCAGCTCCCACCGTCCGGCGACGACGGTGGGAGTTTTTTTGTCGCCGGCGCGGGCAGGCGGCCGCGGTCCTGCTGCCGGTGCTCCTGCTCCTGGTGGCAGGATGCG
>Ga0316201_10001988_pt1 | contig 14281 bp, 10 predicted proteins | sample CS6wburrow_MG_FD_204516 | JGI IMG/M metagenome (GOLD analysis project Ga0316201, IMG submission 204516) | Coastal sediment microbial communities from Delaware Bay, Delaware, United States - CS-6 worm burrow | ecosystem: Environmental > Aquatic > Marine > Coastal > Sediment | place: USA... | reverse complement strand
TGAGGGCTTAGACCACGCAAGCCTCGCCTCGGCGCGCGCGCCAATCGGAGGTGGTTGCTGTCTTGCCGATTGTCACTTGCGACGTCGACTCCACCCCATATCGCGCTTTTCTCCGAGCCCCTCCATACGGAGACATGTTGAACAGCGCAGATCCGTACGGCGCCACCAAGAGAAGTCCTCCACGCCCCCCAAGACAGCAGCCCCCCCGCGAGCCCGCAGGGCGAAGCCCGGCGCAAAGCGACCGCCGCGGCAGGCACGCTGCTCACTCGCGTGAGAGTGATACCAAAACTACGGGTGGGGGTAGGCGATCGTGTGGGGGTGGTGGGGCGGGACCAACCGGTCGCCGGAGGCGTCCGGGCGGGCGTTGCAACAAAACCAAACCACGCAAGCAGTTCACCCTTCGCTCCCCAAAACACCCGCAGCAGCACAAGCCGTACGTCGACGCCCAAACCAAACAGTGACACCCGCACACTCGGAACAGCCCCCTCTCCTTTACACTCTGTAACCACCCGCTATCGGCCACTCGCTGCGCGTCGACGACCGCTCACCGATCACTTTCTACAACTCGCTCGATAGCCGATCGTCGCCGTCGTTGTTCGTGATAGCTCCGAGGCAATGACACAGACGCAAGCAGTCAAGACGTTCTACACCGACAACCAAAAACGCGGACGCGTGGGGCACACTATTCGCGAGTACATGGGCTTCTTCGATGAGTCGAACGGGGGCGGCGTCGAGGCGCGCAAGGCGCAGTACGCCACGATGATCAACAACTACTACGACGTCGTCACCGACTTCTACGAGCACGGTTGGGGGCAGTCGTTTCACTTCGCACCCCGAGCCAAAGGCGAGTCCTTCGAGGCGTCGCTGGCTCGCGCGGAGCAATACCTGGCGCTTCGGCTTGGGCTGAAGGGGGGCATGAGGGCTCTGGACGTGGGCTGCGGCGTAGGTGGTCCGATGCGCGCGATCGCGCGGTTCTCGGGGGCTGCAATCGAAGGGGTCAACAACAACGACTACCAGCTCGAGAAAGTTCGCAGCCACAACGAGGAGGCGGGCCTCGGCCATTTGTGTTCCGGGTTCAAGGGCGACTTCATGAAGCTCGGCGTGCCCGACCGATTCTACGATGCGGCGTACGCGATCGAAGCGACCTGTCATGCTCCCGACAAAGCCGGGGCGTTCTCCGAAGTTCACCGGGTGCTCAAGCCCGGCGCTTTGTTCGCGGGCTACGAGTGGTGCATGACCGGCAAGTTCGACCCGAACGACGCGCGCCACCAAGAGATCAAGAGCGAGATCGAGACGGGCGATGGCCTCCCCGACATCGCCAGCATTCCCGAAACGATTCAGGCGCTCGAAACAGCCGGCTTCGAAGTCATCGAACACTTCGATGCGTCAGGCCTGAGCGACCCCTCAACCCCCTGGTACCTCCCGTTGCTTGGCGAAACCTCTAGCCTCTTGGGGCTTCGTCGCGGGCGGCTCGGCCGGCGAATTGCACGACGCACGATCGGTGCTCTCGAAGCCCTGCGCATCGCGCCCAAGGGCTCGAAGGAAGTCAGCATGATGCTCGGCCGAGCCGCCGAAGGCCTCATTGCCGGCGGCGAAACGGGTATCTTCACGCCGAGCTACTTTTTCCTCGCGCGACGAATGGCGTGATGGGGCCCTTCGAGGAGTCGGAGCTCCGGACAGCCCGCGAAGCGACGTATCCGCCTCCCTACCCGGAGGCCTGGTACGTCGTAGCGCATAGCAAAGATGTGTCGGGCGAGCCGCTTCAAGTGCGTTTCGCGGGAAACGACATCGTGCTGTTTCGGGACCGTGGTCAGCGCATCCGTGCCATCGAAGCATACTGCCCGCACATGGGGGCGAACCTCGCAGATGGCACCCTGCGCGATGGCTGCATCGAGTGCCCGTTCCACCATTGGCGAATCGACGGCGAGGGCCGCGTGGTTCAGATGCCCGACGGGCAGCGGCCCGAGCCCCGACATCGAACCACGGCTTGGGCTGTCGAAGACCTGCATGGCTGGCTCTGCGTATATCATCGGCACGGCGCCCTCGAACCGGGTCCGGCTCCGGAGCCGCGCTACCGGCCGAAACGAATCCCCGAGATCGATCGAGGGGAGCTTCTCTACCGCGGTGAGTACGACGCTGGCGCAGTGCACATGCACCTACTCGAGTTCGTCGAGAACAGCGTCGACTTCCAACATTTCGCACCCGTGCACGGAAACCTGCGCATCCCCTGGACCAGCATTCCCGTCCCCGGGATGCGCATCGAGCATGACGCCACGTGGAGACGCGACGAACGCGAGCCGCACGTATCCTGGTTCGAGAATAGCGCCAAGCTCGCGTTTCGCGGCAAGGAGATCCCAAACTCCGGCGCAGTGGCAAACGTGAGGCTAGAGGGCCCAGGAGGCATCGTCCGTTTCGACTTCAGCCTGAACGCTCGACCCGGCCGCATCGTCATGTTTCAGAGCCACACACCGATCGCGCCGCTCACGCAGCGCGTTCGATTTCGCTGGTTCAGCGACTCCAAGATCTCCAAGCTGCAGGCTGGGTTCATCGTGGGCAATTGGGTGTCCCAGTGGCGCCAGGACATCGGAATCTGGGAACGGAAGGTCTTCCGAAAAAACCCGCTGCTCTCACGGGGTGACGGCCCTGTGCACCAGCTGCGCAAGTGGTACGCGCAGTTCTACCCAGCCTCGGGCCAAGCCCGTGCGGCCAGAGCCAACTGAGGGGCCTGCAACTGGGCCCGCGTGCCGGAGCCGTCGGTCACGGTGACTAGCCTCGTTCAGCTGAGGCGCCGAGGACTTCAATATAGCGGTCGCGGATCTGGGCGATCTCCTCGTCGAGGGTGTCGAGCGTCCAGGACGAGGTTTCGACGGGCGGTAGGACTACTGCCTCGATGACGGCAGGGCGTACCACCACGGCGCCCTTGGGCAGCGCGTCGAGGACATTGCGAAACACGACGGGCACGACTGGAACGCCCGCGTCCATCGCTAGGCGGAAGGCACCCTTCTTGAACGCGCCGACGGACGCTGTGATCGACCGGGTGCCCTCGGGCGCGATGATCAACGAACGCCCTTGGCGTAGGGCTTCGACTGCGGGGCCCAGGGCCTCGATCGCCTTGGCCGTGTTCGAACGGTCGACGAAGACGACTCCAGCGGCCCTGAAGAGCGGGCCGAAGATCGGATTGTGACGAAGCTCCTGCTTGGCGATACCGGTGAAATCGCGGCGCAGCAGCTTGAGCATCAGCACGAGCTCGAGCCCGCTTTGGTGATTGAAGATGAAGACCGCGGGCCGATGCGACCAGATGTGCTCCTGACCTTCGACCCGAAGATCGATCCCTGCCGCCGACGCGGCGAGGTCTCCCCAGACCGAGCCCATGACGTTGACCGCTTCGCGCGTCGAGCGGTTGAGAAGACCGGCGGCCAGGCCGAACCCCACGGAAGGCGCCAGGCTTCCGTACAGAAGCCCGGTGCGAACGACGTCACTCATCGTCGGAGTCCCGCGGCTCGTGAAGCGGCGAACCGGCCATTGCCTCTCTTTGGCGATCTGGGCGAGCTTGCGATTGGGGTTCAGGGGCCGCGGGCGACCCACGATGTCGAAGAGAGGAAGGTCTTCGTGGCTGTCGGAATAGAAGTAGCTCTCCTGGAGGTCGAGATCGTACTTGGCCGATAGGCTACGTCCGGCGATGGCCTTTCCTTCGCCGTAGCAAGTCGGGCGCACGACCTTGCCGTTGAGGATGCCGTCTTCGACGCCGAGTTGTGTGTACAGAAGATGCTCGATGCCGAGCTCGCGGGCGACCGGCTCAGCCTGGTACCGCGTCGCCGAGGTGATGATCGCGACCGTATGGCCCATGTCCTGATGCGCCTTCACCAGGGCGCGGGACTCCGGGTAGATCTCGGTCGCCAGGTGGTTGTCGAATGCGCGTTGGCCTGCTTCTTCGAGGACGCTCTCGGCCATGCCGCGGTAGACCGCCGAGGTGGCCGTCACGAAGGAGGAAAACCCCGTGCGCCCCATCGTGAAGGAAAGCGTCGCGCGAAGTGAATCGGCGAGATCCCGAGGTGTCAGGCGACCCGAGGCGAACTGATCCCGCGTAAACGCGGTCGCAGAGAAGCCGGCGAAGAGCGTTTGATCGAGATCGAAGAAAGCCCCGATGTGCGGACCTGACGGGCCGGTTCGAATCTCCTGGGTGAGTTGCTCGTGGAGGGCCATGGGAACACGCGAGCATACAGCAAGTCCGAACGCTGCTGGGGGACCGCGATTGCACTAGGCCACTTTTTGTTCCGCCAGCTTCTTCAAAGCCGCGACGAATACCTCGGGATCCTGGGCTCCGGGAATCAAATATCGCTGGTCGAGGATGATGGACGGGACCGCGTGGATGCCCTTGCCCTCATAGAAGCGGAAATCGACACCAAGCGACTCGGCGATCTGGGTGAGGCGGCTTCGAGCTCGGGCTGCAACTGGGTCAGGGCGCGTTCCAGTTGCTTGAAGCCGATGATGCACCAAGGGCAAACCACGTCCGACAAGATGCCCGGGCACTATCCTCTTCATTTCGAGGGCTATCTGCGAGTAGACTCGCCTCAGCCGTGCGAATTCTCTCTACGACGCTGATCTGCTTCGCGAGCCTGGTCAATCTGGGACGGCTGACAATCGACCTCGTTGCGATAGCCGCCCTAGCCGTCGCAGCCCTCATCGATTTCTCGCACACCCAGCAAGCGGGGGCTGGGCTATAGTCGGCGCTCAGCATGTACACCAAAAGAAACTACTCGCTCCGAGACATGGCCTGGTGGACCCGGCACGACACGTTCATTTTGGCCCTCGTCGCGCTGGTTCCGGTCGTCATCTATGAAGTCCTCGACCAGCGCTGGCTTCGCTTGCCCTGGCTGCCCATCGCTGTCGTCGGCACGGCGGTCGCCTTCATCATCAGCTTTCAGAACAACGCCAGCTACGACCGTGTTTGGGAGGCGCGAAAGATTTGGGGCGGAATCGTCAACACCTCACGCGCCTGGGGCATCGCGGTCAATGACTTCATCACCAACGATTTCGCCGAGCAGAAGGCAAGCGAAACTGAGCTTGGGGCGATTCGACGCCAGCTGATCCTCCGTCACGTCGCCTGGCTGACTGCCCTGCGCCACGCGATGCGGCAGCCGAAACCCTGGGAGCACGTCATGAAGCACCCGTCCAACAAGGAATGGGGGGATGCGATCGGGGTGAGAGAGCATCGATACTCACTCGAAGATGAGCTTGCGCCCCATCTTTCGGAGGCAGACTTCGCATACGCGCTCTCCAAGTCGAACAAGGCCACCCAGCTCCTCTCGCTTCAGTCCAAAGCGCTACGCGAGCTTCGGACTAGCGGCTTAATCGAAGACTTTCGGCACATGGAGATGCAGAACCTCTTGGTCGAGCTCTACGGGCTCCAGGGAAAGTCGGAACGGATCAAGAACTTCCCCTACCCCAGACAGTACGCGACGCTCAACTCCTTTTTCCTGTGGATTTTCGTGCTGCTGCTACCTTTCGGAGTCATGTTCGAGTTCGATAAGATCGGCACCGTACTGCTCGAACGGTATCCGCTCATCGGCGCGAACTTCGTCTGGCTCAGCGTACCTTTCAGCGTTCTGGTGATGTGGATCTTTCACACGATGGAACGCATCGGCCGAGTCAGTGAGAACCCGTTCGAGGGCACGCCAAATGATGTGCCCATCACGACAATCTCGCGGGGCATCGAGATCGACCTGCGCGAAATGCTCGACGAGAACCCCGAAACGATCCCGCCTCCGATCGAGGCTGTTTACGCGACGCAGACCTGAGGAAGATATGAGCAGATACAACGAAGTTTTTGAGAACAACCGCGACTGGGTCGAGTCGAACATCGAGCGAGATCCGGATTTCTTCAAACGGCTTGCCACTGGGCAGGAGCCGGATTTCTTGTTCATCGGCTGTGCCGACAGCCGCGTCCCTGCCAACGAGATCATGGGGCTCTCGCCCGGAGATGTTTTCGTCCATCGGAACGTCGCCAACCTGGTGGTCAACACCGACATCAACGCGCAGTCGGTCATCGAGTACGCCGTCGGCCACCTCGACGTGAAGCACATCGTCGTTTGCGGGCACTACGGCTGTGGCGGGGTCGCGGCCGCCATGCAACCGGCCGACCTCGGCTTGCTCAACGGTTGGCTTCGAGAAATTCGAGACGTCTACCGCCTCCACCAAAAAGAGCTCGATGCCATCGAAGACCAAGACGCCCGCTACCGACGTCTCATCGAGTTCAACGTCCAAGAGCAGTGCGTCAACGTCATTAAGACGGCCGTGGTTCAGAAGACTTACTTCAAAGCGGGCCACCCCATCGTTCACGGATGGGTCTACGACATTTCGAACGGGCTACTGCGCGACTTGGAGATCCCGTTCACGGAGATTCTCGCGGAGATCAAGCAGATCTACGACCTCGAATCGAAATAGAACCGCGGCGCAGATTCGCCTCACTAAAGGATGTACTTCGCCAGGTCCTGATCTGCGAGGATCGGATCCAAGGTCGACTTCACGCGGTCCACGTCCACGAGGTACTTCGACTGTGCCCGCTCGGACGCGTCATAGGAGAGCTCTTCGAGCAGAGCTTCCATGATCGTGTACAGACGGCGAGCGCCGATGTTCTCCGCGCGGCGGTTGGCTTCGGCGGCGTAGCCGGCAAGCGCATCAATCGCGTCGGGCTCGAAAACCACGTCGATACCCTCGGTAGCCATCAGGGCCTGGTACTGCTTGGTGAGCGCGTTCTTGGGCTCGGTGAGGATCCGGATGAAGTCCTCCTTCTCGAGCGAGTCGAGCTCGACCCGGATGGGGAAGCGGCCTTGAAGCTCGGGAATCAGATCAGAAACTTTGGAGACGTGAAATGCGCCGGCGGCAATGAACAGAATGTGGTCGGTCTTCACCGTCCCGTACTTGGTGCTCACCGTCGAGCCTTCGACGATGGGAAGCAGGTCGCGCTGCACGCCTTCCCTCGACACGTCGGGGCCGCCATGGCTGCGGTCAGAACCGACCTTGTCGATTTCGTCCAAGAACACGATGCCTGCCTGCTCGGTTCGTTTCACCGCGTCGCGCTGCACCTTGTCATGGTCGATGAGCTTTTTGGCTTCTTGCTCCTGGAGAACCTCCAGAGCGTCGGGAACCTTGAGCCGACGTCGCTTCGTTCGGCCTTTGAAGCCGGGCATCTGTGACATCATGTCTTGCAGGTTCACCTCTTCGGTGCCCTGAGCGCCGAAGATGGTCATGAAGGGATTGTTGGTGTCGGTGACGTCGAGCTCGACCTCCGCGTCGTCCATCTCGCCGTTGCGGATCTGCTGGCGAATGTCGTTGACCTCGCTATCCGAATAGAAGGGTTGCGGCTGCTGCGCCTGCGGCGGGCTGATCTGAAAGCTCAAAGGCCCGAACTGGTGGGTTTGGGGGCTCGGCTCTGTCTGCTGCGGCTGGGCCGGCGGGCGTTTGGCGGACAGGATCATCGTGGCCAGGCGCTCCTCGGCCGCGTCTTTCGCGCGAGTCTGCACACCGTCGAGCGCCTCTTTCTCGCAGATCTGAATCGCGTTCTCGACCAGGTCGCGAATCATCGACTCGACGTCGCGCCCGACGTAGCCGACCTCCGTGAACTTCGAGGCCTCGACCTTGACGAAGGGCGCGCGCGCAAGCTTGGCGAGCCGCCGGGCGATTTCAGTCTTACCGACACCCGTGGGACCGATCATGATGATGTTGCGTGGAGCAATCTCGTCGCGAAGGTCGTTCGTCACGTGCTGGCGACGCCAGCGATTGCGGAGCGCAATGGCGACCGCGCGCTTGGCCTTGTGCTGCCCGATGATGTACCGGTCGAGCTCGCCGACAGTTTCGCGGGGGGTAAAGTTGCCTAGTGTCATCCGCCCATCTCCTCGACGATGATCTGGTTGTTGGTGTAGACGCAGATTTCTCCCGCGATTTCGAGCGACCTGCGCGCAATATCGCCTGCCGGCAAATCCGTGTTTCGCATCAGCGCACGCGCGGCTGCCAGGGCATACGAACCGCCCGAGCCGATCGCGATGACGCCTTCGTCGGGCTCGATGACATCACCCGTGCCGCTGATCAGGAGCGTCGACTCCTCGTTCATGACTACCAACATCGCTTCGAGCCGCCTGAGATACCGATCGGTTCGCCAGTCCTTGGCAAGCTCGACCGCGGAGCGCAGAAGGCCTCCCCGATGCTCTTTGAGCTTGGCCTCGAAGCGGTCGAGAAGCGTGAAGGCATCAGCCGTGGCCCCAGCGAAGCCCGCCACCACCTTGCCTTCGGCGATGCGCCGGACCTTTCGGGCCTGGCCCTTCATGACCGTCTGGCCGAGGGAAACCTGGCCGTCCCCGGCCATGGCGGCATGGCCGTCTCGGCGGACGGCGACGATTGTCGTGGAACGAAAAACGGGCGGATCGGTTTGATTCATCTTAGGTCGGAGCAACCTAAGTCGGCCATTTTGGCTGTCAACCGCCAGCTTTATCCTTCGCAAGCGGGTGTGCCCGGTCGTAGACCTCCATCAGGCGATCGACGCTGACGTGCGTGTACTTCTGGGTGGTCGACAAGCTCGAGTGCCCAAGCAGCTCCTGAATCGAGCGAAGGTCGGCGCCCGCATCGAGCAGATGGGTCGCGCAGCTATGTCGCATCGCGTGAGGATGAAGGTCGCTCCGCCCCGCCCCGTGCGTGCCATGGCGCCGAACGATGTTTTGAACCTGCCGGACACTCAGCCTGCGGCCGGTCCTCGAAAGCCAGAGCGCGTCCGGATCGCAGTCCTTGGCCTTGACCTGCAGACCGCGTCGCGCAGGCAAGTAGTCCTGAATCGCTTCGACCGCCGACCTGCCGAGCGGCACGATGCGTTCCTTGCCGCCCTTGCCGAGAACCCGCACTGAGGATTCGCTGAGGTCGCAATGCTCGATGTTCATCCCGGCGAGCTCACCCACGCGCACGCCAGTTCCGTAGAGCGTCTCGAGCAGTGCCTGGTCGCGCGCCTTGAGCGGCTTGGCGCGCTTCTCTTCCTTTGGCGGCGCATTCATCACGCGGAACGCCTGGTCGACCGTCAGAAACCGAGGCAGTGACTTTGCGATTTTCGGCGAGCGCAAACCTGAGGCCGGATTCTGGGTGATGACCTGCCGCTTCAGGAGGAACTTGAAGAACGAGCGAATCGCGCTCACCTTCTTCTTCATGGTGCTCGCCTGATTGTCGCGAAACAGGCTGGCCAAGAACCCCCTCAGCGCCACGATGTCGAGCTTGCGCGCATCGGCCGGCAAGCCTTGCTCGCGCACATAGCTTCGGAAGCTGCGCAGGTCGCGAATGTAGGTCTCGACGGTGAGCGCCGAGCTCCTTCGCTCATCCCCCAGGTACTGAGCGAAGGCGTCGATCTGCTGTTCGAGCGGATCCGTTGCGCCCATCGTTAGACTCTACCACGTCGGTCAGCCAGGCCCCGAGATCCTGCAAGGCACGCTCCGATTGCAGGTCGCGCCGGGCACGCTTGTTCAGCCGCCGCCCCCCGATGGGCGGGACCATGCTGAACATCACGTTCGAGGGCTGGAAGTCGTCGTTCGGCTCGCGCAAGTGCCCGATCATGCCACCGAGCATTGTCGTCCGAGGCGGAAACGAAAACCTGAGCCCCTGTGCTTCGTGCGCGAGCTTGATTCCGAGCAGCATCCCACAGGCAGCGCTCTCGACATAGCCCTCGACGCCGCTGATCTGACCGGCGAGGTAGACACCAGGCCGCGCACGGAGCGCCAAATCACCATCGAGCACGGCGGGCGAGTTGACGAAGGTGTTGCGGTGGATGCTGCCGAGCCTTTCGAACTCGGCTTTCTCCAATCCGGGAATCATCCGAAAGACGCGCCTCTGCTCGGGCCAGGTCATCCGGGTCTGAAAGCCCACCATGTTGAAGGCGGTCCCTGCTTCGTCTTCCTGTCGCAGCTGCACTGCTGCGTGGGGCCAGCGCCCGGTGCGCGGGTCGGTGAGCCCGACCGGTTTCATGCAGCCAAAGGAGAGAGTTTTGTGCCCCCGCGACGCCATGACCTCGATCGGAAGGCAGCCTTCGAAGTATCGAACCTTCTCGAATTCGCGCGGCGTTGCTTTCTCGGCGTCGAGGATCGCTTGCACGAACGCGTCGTACTCCTCTTGGTTCAGCGGGCAGTTCACGTAGGCGGCATCCCCGCCCTTGTCGTAGCGTGATGCGCGGAACGCTCGATCGAAGTTGATCGAGTCGGCCGAGATGATCGGCGCAATCGCGTCGTAGTAGGCCAGGTGCTCGGCGCCGACCGCCACCGCGATGTCTTCTGCGAGGCCCCCGGAAGTGAGCGGCCCCGTTGCAATGACCAGCGGCCGCTTGTCGGGAATCCGGTCGACGACTTCATGAACCACTTCGATAAGTGGATGCGCTTGGATGCGGCGCGTGATTTCGGCACTGAACTGCTCGCGGTCGACGGCAAACGCGCCGCCCGCTGGCACCTGGTGCAGCTCTCCAACTTCCATCACCAGCGAGCCGGCCCGGCGCATCTCTTCTTTGAGCAGCCCAACCGCATTGTGGAGCGCAGCCCCTCGAAACGAGTTGGAGCAAACGAGCTCCGCCATTTGGTCCGAGTGCTGGGCCGGAGTCCGTGACGCGGGCTTCTGCTCGATCAGCCGAACCGAGACGCCGCGCTCAGCCAACTGCCAAGCGCACTCGGTGCCAGCGAGGCCCGCACCAATGACGACCAGATCTGCCACCCCCGGACCCTAGCCCGCCGCAGAGCTCGCCGAAGCCTGCGACTGCTCCGACTCGCCTTCATCGAGGAGCTCGGAGGGATCGTAGGGACGCTCGAAGTCGCAGGTTTCGTTCGCGCACTTGAGCTTGGGATTCTTCTTGCCGCCCATCGCGACGAGGAAATCGCTGCCGCAGGTGGGGCATGGAATCCCGATCGGCTTCTGCCAGACGCGGAAATCGCAGGGCTCCTCGGAGCGGTAGTTGGTGCAGCCGTAGAACGGACGCCCACGCCCCTTGGGCTTGATGGGAACGATGTCGCCCGTCTTGCACTTGGGGCACTTGTAGCCGAGCGGCACCGCGCGGGTGTGCTTGCAGGTCGGGTACTTGGAGCAGCCGAGGAACCAGCCGTTGCGGCCCCAGCGCTTGGTCATCTTCGCGCCACACTCGTGGCAGTCGTACTCGGTGAGCTCAGGCTCTTTGGGCGCTTCGACCTCGCCGTCGGGACCGATGTTGAGCGTGTAGCGGCACTCCGGGTACTTGGTGCAGCCGATGAACGGCCCGTTGCGCCCCCAGCGCTTCACGAGCGGGTCACCGGACTCGGGACAGCTCTCGCCGGTTTCGACCGGTTCGGGCCACCACTTCGATTTGTCCTCCACCGCGTGGGCGATCTGCGTCTGCAAGCGGTCGTGAAAGGGCTGAAGCACGTCCAGGCGTTTCGCCCGCGCCTCACCCACAGCGTCGAGGTCCTCTTCGAGCTTCCGGGTGAACCCGATGTCCGCAAGGTCGAACTTGTCCGCAACGAGCTTCTCGATGACGAGCGTCCCGAGTGGCGTCGGCACGAGCTTGTTGCCGTCTTTCTCCACATACGAGCGCTGCTCGACCTTGCTGATGATCTCCGCGTAGGTGCTCGGACGGCCGATGCCTTCCTCTTCGAGCTTCTTCACGAGAGTCGCTTCGGTGAAGAGCGGTGGCGGCTCGGTCTGCTTGTGATGCCCTTCTACGCCTGGCGGAATCACTAGATGCAGCACCTCTCCCTCGTCGAGCTCGGGAAGGCTGTCGTCGTCGCCGGTTCGATCGGCTGGGCTCGGCTCCTCGCCGGCAAGCTCGGTGCTGGCGCCGTACACAGCCCGCCAACCGGGAACCTTGAGGACGCTACCGCTCGCGCGAAGCCCGTACGCATGGCTGCCTGTCTTGGCTTCGATCTCGACGCTCGTCTGATCGAAGACCGCCGGCGTCATCTGCGACGCGACGAAGCGATCCCAAATGAGCTTGTAGAGCCTCCGCTGCGGATCGGTCAGGTACTTGCTGACTTCTTCGGGGGGCAGGTCGAGACGCGTCGGACGAATCGCCTCGTGAGCGTCCTGCACGTTCTGCTTCTTGGTCTTGAACAAGTTCGGCTTCTCGGGGACCGAGTCCTTGCCGAACTTCTTGGCGATGTACGCGCGGCAGTCATTCACCGCGTCGGGCGAAAGGCGCACGCTGTCCGTACGCATGTAGGTGATGAGCCCGACCGTCTCGGAGTTCTTGCCGCGACCGAGCGTCATGCCTTCGTAGAGTTGCTGCGCGATACGCATCGTGCGCTTCGGGGGCATGCTCAGCCGGTTTGCAGCGTCCTGCTGCAACTTCGAAGTCGTGTAAGGAGCCGGCGCTTTGCGCGACGCCTTGCGCTTGGTAATCGCCTTGACCGCGTAGTCGGCTGCCTTGAGGTCCGAAACGTAGCGATCCGAGTCCTTCTGATTGAGCACGGCGAGCCGCGAACCGACTTTGTCGAGCTTCTCGCCATCGACGCTCTGCAGCGAGGCCATGAACGAATGTGGCTTGTTGCCCTTCAGCCGCGCATCGACGAGCCAGTAGTCGACTGCAACGAATGCATCGCGCTCGTGCTGACGGTCGACGATGATGCGAAGCGCTGGCGTTTGTACACGGCCGGCCGAAAGCCCAAAGGCGAGCTTCTTCCACAAGAGGCTCGAAAGCGGGTAGCCGCCGATGCGGTCCAGCACACGACGGGTGCGCTGGGCCTCGTAGAGGTTCGAATCGAGCTCGCGTGGCTCGTCGAGCCCCTTCTTGACGCCGCGCTTGGTGATTTCTTCGAAAAGAACGCGCTTGATTTCAGCGTCCTTGTTGGCCTTCTTCGCCACCTCCATCAGGTGGTAGGCGATCGCCTCTCCTTCACGGTCGGGGTCTGTTGCGAGCAGGACCTTCTCGGCCTTCTTGGCCGCAGCCCGAATCGCTTTGACGACCTCCGGCTTCCCCTTGTCCTCGAGGAGCTCGTAGGTCTCCTGGAAACCGTTCTCGATGTCGACGCCGCCCTTCTTGGGCAGGTCCTTGATATGACCCTTGGACGCAAGAACCTCGTAGCCGTCACCGACGTACTTCTTGATGGTCTTCGCCTTTGCAGGGGACTCCACGATGAGGAGGATTTTGGACATCGATCTCCTTTAGTAGGGCTCGCTACCGCTTCGGCAACTCTTGTACCGGCCCCCCGGCTTCTCCTCGATCAGCCCCCGAACGAGCAGCCGCAGAATAGACTGCTGAACCTCAAACGCCGGAATTCCGGTGCGTTGGCACAGGTCCTCGGGATGGCGGGCACGGCCCTGGAGGGACTGGAGAATCTTTTGCTCGGGCTGGGTCAAATTGCTGAAATCGTGAGTATTTGCGTTGTTCTCTGGAGCCTCGGCCAAACGGCCGCTCCCTTTCGAAGCGGTCTCCGATAGGACATCACTGGGACGCACGCAAATCCTCGCCCCGCCGCAAAGGAGCCTGAGATTGCCCGATCCCCGCGGATCCCAAGGGGAAGCAGGCACGGCGAAAACTGCTCGGCCGAGCCGCTGAGCGTACCTGGCGGTGGATAGTGCGCCAGACCGGGCGGGGGCCTGAACGACGACGGTCGAGCGGCCAAGGGCGGCGATCAGCCGGTTCCGAGTCAGGAACCGACCCCGCTGCGCATCGGCTCCGTCCTCGACTTCAGTTAATAGACAGCCGGCCTCGAGCACCCGGGCGAACAGATCGTGGTTCGCCCGAGGATACGGCGCGTCGAGCCCGATCGGCAGAACGACGACGGTACGCCCTCCCCCAGCCACTGCCCCCTCGTGCGCCGCCCGGTCGACCCCCATCGCGCCTCCCGAAACGACGGTGAGCCCATTGAGCACTGCCTCGCGCGCGAAGGAATACGCAAAGTCGAGCGCCTCCTCATCGGCCCGCCGCGTCCCCACAATCGAAATCGCGCGCTGAAGATCTGGAAGCTCGCCGACGACCCGAAACTCGTCCGGCGCGTCGGGAAGATCACAGAGCCCGGCCGGGTACTCTTTGCAGACAGACGTCACCAACCGAGCGCGCGCAGAAAGCTCCCCAAACATCACCCCGGTATCGACCAGCCCCCATGACGGTTGCGCTGGCACTGGCACCGACACCGGCACTGGCACTGGCACCGACACCGGCACTGGCACTGGCACCGACACCGGCACTGGCACTGGCACTGGCACTGGCACTGGCACTGGCACTGGCACTGGCACTGGCACTGGCACTGGCACTGGCACTGGCACTGGCACTGGCACTGGCACTGGCACTGGCACTGGC
>Ga0316201_10001987_pt1 | contig 14282 bp, 12 predicted proteins | sample CS6wburrow_MG_FD_204516 | JGI IMG/M metagenome (GOLD analysis project Ga0316201, IMG submission 204516) | Coastal sediment microbial communities from Delaware Bay, Delaware, United States - CS-6 worm burrow | ecosystem: Environmental > Aquatic > Marine > Coastal > Sediment | place: USA... | reverse complement strand
GTTTAACTCTATAGAAACGATCTTTAAAGTTTCCTTTAAATAGTGGTTGTTTAACTTTCGTAATTGAAATTGGGAACTCGCCTCTTTGAATTGCTGCATATTTTACTTCAGCTACCGAGGCTGCTTCTACAACCTCTTCGACCATTGTCCCGCTAGCATTAATAATTTTGTATTTATACTCTGGCATATAAAAAGTATTTATTTATTTTATACTACAAAAATTCCGATTTTAAACAAATTAATCCTCTAAATTATATTTTTTCAATTTTCTATATAATGCAGATCTGGAGATCTCAAGAGCATTTGCAACTTTAGATAAATTTCTACGGTAAACTACTAATGCATTCTCAATTGCATTTTTTTCAATTTTCCAAATTGGCAAAACCTTTTTATCTGCAATATCATCATTGCTGATTTCTTCCTCTATTGTGTCGTACTCAACATCAACGTCTGCAAGTATTTTCCTGTTTAGTGTCGAACCGGAAGAGTAGAACAATATTCTTGTCAGCACATTTTCTAATTCTCTAATGTTTCCTTTTAAGGGCATTTCTTTTAGTGCGTCGATTAATTCCCACGACATAGATTTTATTGGCAATGCACTTTTTTCTAACATTTCTCCTACTAGATTAAGACACAAAAGCACAAGATCATCACCCCTTTTTACTAATGGCGGGAGTTCAATAGGGATAACATTTAATCTATAAAATAAATCCGATCTAAAACTCTTATCCTTTATCATTTCTTGCAGATTACGGTTTGTAGCTGCAACATAACGCGCATCGATCTTCTTTTCTTTTACACCACCCACCCGTGTAAATGTTTTATCTTCAAGTACTCTTAATAGTTTTGCCTGAAGATCAAGCGGCATATCACCGATTTCATCCAAGAATAGTGTGCTGTTATTTGCTAATTCAAACTTACCTTCCTTTGGATGATCTGCACCTGTAAAAGCGCCTTTTTCATAACCGAACAGTTCGCTTTCCTGTAAAGTGGAGGGAATTGCAGCGCAATTAAGTGAAACCAATTTCTGTTTATTTCTATGACTTAGATCATGAATTGTATTGGCAATTAATTCTTTTCCACTACCACTTTTCCCAAGAACAAGAGTAGTAAAGTCCGTTTGAGCAACTCGTGATAATTGCCGATATACTTGCATCATTTGTTTTGAATTACCAATCAGGTCGTTGAAACCATTTGGTTTCATGTATGATTTTGCCGCCGGAGATAACTCTTTAATTAATTTATAATATTGCGAAACATCATCTAATATTTTTGGAATTTTCTCCATAGTTTTTGAAAATGGTATTACTCGAAACAATGACGAACAGGGAGTAAACATTTCGCGACTAATATCTGCATCACTACTAATAATGATTACAGGTACAATAGCATTTAACTTAAATAATTGTCTATTAAATGCATCAAATTCACCTGCTAACGTTGTCCAATCAACAAAAATTGCATCGTAACTATCAATAGCCAAATAGGACAAAATGGAATTTGGAGTACTAGCTTGCATAACCTTGTTGGAGTTATCTGATAACAGTTTATTAACATCCGAGACAAAGTTTCGGTATTCTTTCGAGCGGTCAGTGGTTATTCCTAATATATATTTCATGATATCATGTCTAAATTAATGAAAGTCGTGACATTTCACTTATTGAGGTAATTCCGTCTAAAACATATTGCCTTGCAGAATCCGAGAGAGTCACCATTCCTTGTTTGACTGCAGCTTTTTCAATTTCATGGGACGTTGCATGTCTGTTAACCATATCAGATATTTCCTCATTCGGTATCAATAATTCGTAAACACCGGCTCTTCCCGCGTAACCATTATTACGACAGTTAATACAGCCAACAGGCTCGAAGAACTTACCCTTAAAATCATCCTTTACCTTTAAATAGTCTAACATTGCTTTGGTGGGTTTTACTGCTTTTTTGCATTCTGGGCAAAGTCGGCGTATCAATCTTTGAGCTAATACTGCCCTAACCGTTGAGCTAACTAAAAATGCATCAACACCCATATTTAAGATTCTTGTATAAGCAGATGATGCATCATTGGTATGTAATGTACTAAATACGATGTGACCAGTCAAAGCCGCCCGTATTGCTAACTCAATTGTTTCGCGATCGCGCATCTCACCGACCATTATAACATCCGGATCTAAACGAAGCATAGCCCTTAATGAAGCGGCGAATGTCAGTCCGGCTTTTTCATTGATTTGACTTTGATTGATATCATCTAATTGATATTCAATTGGATCTTCAACTGTTAAAACATTTATTTCAACTGAATTGATAACATTTAAAGTAGCGTACAAAGTAGTTGATTTTCCGGAACCAGTTGGTCCAGTAACCAATACTAGTCCATGAGGTGCATGTACAATTTTATCCCAATCAGCCCTCATTTTACTTTCAAAACCAAGTTTATCCAATGATATTTGTCCACGAGAAGCATCTAATATACGCATGACCATTTTTTCACCTAACGGTGTAGGATACGTTGCAACTCTAACATCAACCTTAATCTCATCGGCCTCATACCTAAATCGGCCATCTTGATGACGTCTTGTTTCTGCAATATCCATTCCAGATAAAATTTTCAATCGTGATACAACAGATGGTAATGATTTTATCGGTATTGTATAATATTGTTGCATAACACCATCTACCCGAAATCTGATTCGCACATCTTTTGCTCGAGGATCAATATGAATATCACTTGCGCCCATTTTAACTGCGCTATCCATTAACATATTAACTGCTTCAATAATTTCAGTTTCAATTGATATTTCTTCAGATACTACTGATGAGGAGGGCGCAAAGGTTTTATCTTCTGATATTACTGCCTGCTGCTGAGATTTTAATTCCTCAGGGTTTTGCACGCGATGATGTAAGTCAAGCGCTTGTGCAATATTACGTTCTGTTGCTAAGACAACATTGATCTCCATGACCGTTTCTTCACTTAGTTCGTCGATCACATGAACATTATTCTGGTCGGCACAGGCAACAGTCAGCACATTTTCGAGATGGAATAATGGCATAACATTTAATCGCTTAGCACTTTCTTCGCTAATTAGATTTAATGTCTTCTTATGAATTTTATAAGTTAATGGGTCTATCCATGGAATTCTCAATTGTGCACTTACCATCCGAATAACATCATCTTCCGTAGCCATTTTTAAAGAGATCAGGGCTTTCCCAAAATAAATATTATTTTCTCTTTTATATTCTAATGCTTGTTCCAATTGAGTGTTATCAATTTTTCCTGCTTCAATGAATAGTTGTCCTAATTTTTTTCTAATTGCTACCATTAATATTTTCCTATCATCACCGATAAAATCCTATGTACCAATTCATAATGCCAGCACCCCAGAAAAATGCTACAAAACATCCAATACTTAAAAATGGTCCAAATGGAATTCTCTGTTTGCTAGAAATCTTTTTATTCAGCAACATAATTAATATCATAATAGCTGCCGAAATAAATGCAATAAAAAACGCAGTAATTCCTTTTTCCCAACCAAGCAGCAAACCGATTACAAATGCATACTTCACATCTCCCATGCCCATACTATCGACTTTATATATCAATTTCCCGATATATCCTATTATAAAAAAAGTTGCAGCCAATAGTCCTGCACCCAAAATATGACTTAAATACAGATTCGGTTGGTTTATAATTATGAAGGGAATTATTGGTAAAAGACTTATTATCAACAAATTATTTGGTATCAATTGCACATCAATATCAATGAATGTGATAATAATTACTATGCTAAAAAACACCATTAGTAATATGGTTTCAATTGATACACTATAATAATAGTAGATAACCACAAATACTAGAGCGGTAAGTATTTCAACAAGAGGATAACGTAAGGGAATTTTTATTTCGCACTTTGAGCATTTTCCACCCAATAATAAATAACTTAATACCGGAATGTTTTCCCAAAATCGTAATTGATACTTACAACTTGGACAATGGGAGCGTGGTTTGGAAATTGATTCATTTTTTTGCAATCTATGGATGCAAACATTTAAAAAGCTTCCAATTACCAGTCCAAGGATAATAACTAATGTGTACATCATGATTGATTATTTAGATTTATTGTTTTAACTATTCCCATCAGTTCGTTTAAATCTACCGGTGTGGACAATACTCCATCCGCCCCACTTTTATTTGCCAACTGTTGTTCCTTTGCTCCCGCTCCCGCAGCAAAGATAACAACAAAAATATCTTCATATTTTATATCATTTTTAATTAAACTGCAGATTTGATATCCATTTAATCCGGATAGTACAGAATCAATCAATATTAAATCAGGCTTTTCTCTTCTTGTCAAATTAAAACCGTTAGTCCCATCATAAGAGACGAGCACCTCATATCCATGTTCAACAAGATACTGATAAACCGGAATTATATTAGGTTTTTTACCATCCGCAATGATTAATATTTTGCTATTCATAATACTTTTTAAACTTCTTCTATATCCAATTGAATAGTGTTATCTTTTCTATTCCAGCCTTCAGATTTGATTTTCATAGTTAAATCCGTTTTATGATCCGAATAATTAATAGCAGTTTCGGGTGTAATTATACCATCTTGATATAATTGCATTAAACTTTGGTCAAATGTTTGCATTCCTTCAGTTTTAGAAAATTCAAGAGCTCTGGGCAATAAATGGATTTCTCCTTTTTTTATGAGGTCTATTACTCGATTAGAAGGAAGCAATATTTCAATTGCAGGTATTAATTTGTTATCTTTTGTTGGCACCAGTCTTTGCGCAATAATTGCACAGATGTTTTCACTTAATTGATTACGAGCGGCCTTTTGTAACTCGGGTCCATAAATGTTAAATATTCTTTCTACAGCTAATTGGGTGTTAGTAGCGTGCATTGTACTTAAAACTAAATGTCCTGTTTCAGCAAAATTAACAGCAGTAGCGATGGTGTCCATATCTCGTATTTCACCCATCAATAAAGCCGATGGATTCTCTCTGAGTGCACTTTTTAATGCCCTTTTAAATGAAAGCGAATCTTGACCAATCTCTCTTTGATTTACTATCGACTTTTTATGTGAATGTAAAAATTCAATTGGATCTTCTAATGTGAGTATATGACCTTTTTTATTTTGATTACGATGATCTATCATTGCTGCCAGTGTTGAGGATTTTCCTGACCCAGCTGAACCAACTATTAAGATCAAACCCCTATCCTGCAATGCTAGCTCACTTAAATTTGGGGGGAGGCCTAATTCAACTGGAGTTTTAATAGTTGTCGGGATATGATGAATCACTATAGCATCCGATCCACGTTGCACAAAATAATTCACTCTGAAACGTCCTACACCCTGGATACTGTATGCAAAATCTAATTCTTTTTCTCGAATAAAAATCTGCTCCTGTACAGTTGTTAGCAGTCCTTTTCTAAAATCCTGCAACATTTCGGTAGTTATTTTTTCTTCTTGTAATTTTACATAATCGCCATTGATCATTAGCACGGGATAGGAACCAAGACTAATAAATAGATCATTAGCTTTTGATTCAAGCATTAACTTTAATAATATTTCAATATTATACACTACTTATTAGCTCCACTGAGACTTTCTATTAGTCGGTCACTTTCTTTTTCAACTAGCAGCATTTCTTCCTTTGATATCAATGATTGAGCATATAATTTTTCAATAGATTGCTGCATAGAAGTCATTCCAATTTTGCTATGGGTCTGAATAACAGACGACAATTGATAGGTTTTTCCCTCTCTAATTAGATTAGCAACGGCCGGAATACCGATTAAAATTTCAAATGCGGAAACGCGCCCCCCAGTCTTTCTCTTTAAAAGTCTTTGCGTCATTACCGCTAAAAGCGATTCGCTTGCCATCAAACGAATTTGATTTTGTTGGATTGGCGGGAATTGATCGATTATTCGGTCAATTGTATGCGGAGCATCCATAGTATGTAAAGTTCCGAATACCAGATGACCTGTCTCCGCCGCGCTTATCGCTAAAGATGTTGTTTCCATGTCGCGCATCTCACCTACTACAATAACATCCGGATCTTCTCGTAACGCGCTTCTAAGAGCTCCGGCAAAAGAATGGGTATTTACTCCAACCTCACGATGGGTCACCAACGAGTTTTTACTCTTGTGTATATATTCAATTGGGTCTTCAATAGTAATTATATGCTTTTTCTGTGTGCTATTAATAAAATCTATAACTGTATTAAGTGTAGTAGTCTTACCACAACCGGTTGGCCCAGTGATCAATATAAGTCCCTGGTCTTGTATTGCAAGTTTTTTTAATACCTGTGGCAACCCTAATTCTTCAAATGAATATGTGTATTCATTAATTGCACGGAACACAACTGCATCGCCATAATAACTGCGGAAAACATTAACGCGAAATCTGCCAATTCCATGAAATTCTGCGGAAAAATCAATCGTTAATTCTTCTTCGTACCGTTTCCGATGATCTCCACTCATTATATCAAATACTAGAAGATGTACATCATCAGCCAATAATGGCTCTTGCTTAGTTTTGATCAATTCCCCATCTATGCGATAAATTGGCGGAGAGTTTGGTCTTAAATGGAGATCAGATGCTTTTACCTCACCCATATACGCCAATAAATCATAAATCTCCAATTTAAGATCTCCTCTATTTATTGACTACTAATGATTGATGGAGTAATAAAAATAAGTAATTCTCGTTGCTCGGTTGTATATGTAGTGTGAGTAAATAATTTACCTAATATTGGAATACTGGATAGAAATGGTATCCTTTTATGACTCTCTATTGCTTGATCAAAAATTAATCCACCTATCATCAATGTTTTTTTATTTTCAACTCTAACATGGTTTTTTGAAGCACGATCCGAAATAATAGGTTGATCATTATTGGGTCCGGAGAAACCTACTAATGCCTGGACCGTTGTAGATATGTCCATCGAAATAAATTGATCTTCATTAATTCGCGGTTGAACATTTAATATTATATTGATTTCCTTTTCTTCATAAGTAGTCGTCTGAGATATTTGTGTGGTTTGAGTGACCAATACCGGATATTTTGTTCCTACTTTAAAGTTGGCAACAGTATTATTTTTTGTGGTTATCTGAGGTTCCTGTAGCAATCGTGTTTCGCTATCAGTGGCTAATAATTCTAAAACGCTCTCAAACATTGGTAGCGAAAATGAATATAAACTTAAGTTTTTTGTATCAAATAATTTAAAATCTCCAAAATCAGTAACAGTGGAACTGGGGTCTGGCACTGGACCAATCATCTCAGAACGAAAAGTCCAGTCTATTCCCAATTTTTCATTTACATTCAGTTTTGTCTCAATAAATTTAACTGCAATATTAATTTGAGATACTCTTACATCAAGTTGCTTAATGATAGATTCTATGTGATCAAAGTTTGAATATACGTCAGTAACAAGAATATAGTCAGCGGTCATCATGCTTTGCATGCCCTGTGCGCCTGCCATACCTCCCGCCATACCGCCCATTCCTTGCATGCCGCCTGTTGTAGTCATACCACCGGTAGTTCCGCCTAAAGGACTGGTGCCTCCCATAGCACCACCCATACTGCTTTGTGCTCCCGTCATACCACCCATGCTTCCCTGTGCGCCACTAGCACCACCCAATGTACTGGTTCCAAAATAACTAGTTGCAGCCACGGGAGAGTAAACCTGGAACTTACCTTTTTCTGTTAAAACATTAGTTAGCGCAGTTCCAACAGAATATGCATCAGCATATTCCAACTTATAATGTTTTGTTACTAATCCTCCAACCACTTTATCCTCAACTGGCTTGACTACAATCAAATTTTCTTGTATAAACCAATCATACCCATTCACTTTTAACATAGCGTCTAAGGATGAACCAACGCTGACATTTCTTAGGGTCAAAGTAACCTTGCCGGTAATTTTGTCATTTGTGACTAAATTCATTCCGCTTTGTATCGCCACAAGGCGCAAAACATCAACTAAATCTGCATTCTTCAAATTCAATGATACTTTATTATCAAAACTTGACCAAATCTCCAATTTTGAATCTTTTTTTGTAGGTTTGCTAATATTGTATTTTTCGCCTAAATATTTGGAAGACCAAATTATCCTCAGAATATTTGCTCCTATATGGTCAATTTTAAATTCTGGAATCTCCGTAAAATAAAAATCAACTCTGGCATGTTTAAAATATTTATTGCTGATTGTCTCTTTTGCCTCAATTCTGAATAGTGGAGCAATATCAACTATTTTTTGATAATTACCTTCATTAAGTGTTGTATTGGGGAATATCAAAGAAACTGTAGGCGGAGATTGCCTAATTTCCTTTTCATATTTAATATTTCCATCAAAGATCAGATATACTCCGGTTGTGTCATAATTATTATACGGAAGTATCCGATCAATTTTTTGCGCCAATAAAAATGACCCCGACAAGAACGCTACAAGTAGGGTTGAAATATAATTTTTATGATTCATCTAAGTTTAACCTTATATTACGACTTCCTTTGCGCAAAATGACATGATCAAAAGCAATTTTTATCACACGAAAGCCCTCAAATTCATCTCCTTCTTTTAAAATACTAGCAGTCATCACTGTATCAGTATCGGTCATAATTACCGAGTTTATTAGTGAATATCCTTTGTCACGCAAAAGAGAGATGCCACTTAATTTCAAATTAGTGTATTGACCCAATTCTCTATCTCTAAGCACATTTAATGAGTCTTCATCTAAATAGAAAAACGGATCACTCTGCCAGTTTCCTTCATATGGGAACTTGGGTACAATATAATTAATATTATTGATTTTGCTCACAACCATTTTTCTATTATTGGAAACAGTCTCAGGTACAACAGTGCTTATATTATCTACCAATTGAACAGTGGCAGGTTTTTTTACTTTATCCTTCTTGGCAAAAACTGTTTTGCTTAATATCAGATAAACAAATAAGACCCCAAGGATACCTAGCATTATATAGAGTCGTTTATTATTAGCTTGAGCCATTAGTTCCTTTCTGTAAATACATAAGTATAAAGTAATGCTTCACAAAATAATCCACCTTTAATACCATACTCTGTTCCAATATTAAATTTTAAAATATTAATTGTGCGATCTTGAGTATTCAATTCTTTTAAAAATTTTCCGATTGAAATAAAATTCCCATTACATTCCAATTCTAATAAATACCTTTCGATATTTTGATTTAGATGTTTATCATTAACCTTGATTTCAGGAAAGGTATTAACCAATACTGGTCTAAAACCACTGATCGAAACATGATTATTTTTTGCAGTCCGTTGAATTATATCTAATGTCTCAATATAAGAATTAGCACCCTTTAAATTCTCTTTATAAGGGATATGCACCTTTAATGTATCAAAATACTGTAGTTGTTTTTCTTGGGCATCTTTGATTGCTGTATAATTAGCTCTTTCATGGCTTAATCTCTTAAAATCGTTCTCAGCAGCAATTATACCTTGCTTTACTTTCCTATTTTGACTCATATCAACAATTAAAAAGGAATAAATCCAATATAAAAAAACAATCACTAGAATCGCTACTAATACAAAAAATATGGTTTTATTTTGCTTCATAATTTTAGGTCAAGGCGCAATCTGAAAAATAATTCATCTCTATTGATGAATTCCTTTTCAGATTTTTCTAAAGTTATCACATTATTAAAATAACGCATTTTTTCCAATCGCAGTATGAAGTCGGTTAAATATATATCTGCAACTGACTTATTTTTATTAACAAAACCAGCAATTTCTAAATGTTCCTTAAAGTCATTTGTCGCCTCAACTGAATCTTTTAAACCAGTAGCATTTACAAAGTTTATTGCTGTCAGTTTTATTTCCTCAGGAACGATTGCAGAGAACAATTGTAACATTTTAATTTGATTTTCAGAATATAATCGATCATTTCTTAAAAAGTGATTCGTCGAGCTGATTATTTCAATGTCCCCTTCGAACTTCGCAAAATCCTGAGTTTCTACTGACAGTCGTTGTAACTCAGCTTTTTTTGAATCTATCGCTCTTTGCCCACGCTTAAGAGATGTGCTACTGTAAATTCCAGTAAAAATAAATAATGGAACTAATAGGGCTAGTAGTGAAGCGGTCACTTTGCTAAAAAAGGAATACTTATAATTTTCTCGAATAGGCATTGGGGCAACATTAAAATCTTCTACTTCGTCTGCCACTAAGGCAAAATTCAGCGCAAAATTAGGATATTGTTTAGGGGGTATGTCAACATCATCGTGAATATAATAATCTCCTGTTCGCATCGGGTTTATCAACTCAACATTTTGATATATGTTATCTTTAACGGATTCAAGCAATCCGGGGAATGATGCCGTCACACCATCAAATAGCAACTCTTTCCATTCTAAATTAGATTTTTGATTTTTAAAATAATTTAGCGTGCGGTTTAATTCACTGTTAATTCTTTCCACCACTGGTCTGACTGCAATTGTTATTTTATTTAAATCTATGTTTGAGTTTGCAGTAACTCCCGTTAGATTTTGGGGATAACCATATTTCATCAATACATCTTTTGCCATTGTAAGGTTGATTACTTGACCTGATTCATTCGTTTCAACTTTTTTAACAATCGCATTATAAAAATCCTGAGCACCTAAGGCAATTTTTCGCGAGAATTGCAAGATATGGTCTGTTACAACAATGACTAATGTTCTAGATTCACCCATGTGTATAATTACGTATGAACCAATATTTTTATCTGGATAATTCTTAACAAATAACTTCCACAATAAAACAGATAACGTAGATGTATATCTTAAATTTATATTATTTCTTTGAAAAATTGTTTCAACAGCATTTATGGACTCAGTTTCTGCTACTCCAATAACAACATCTTGAGCCTCTCCTTCAGAGCCTTGCCTAGCAATCTCCCAGTTTACACTTTTATTTTCTGTGCTGAACTGTAAATTCTTATTGGCATTCCATTCAACGAGCTCAGCCAACTCTTTCTTTTTTAATTTGGGACTTTTTATAACTAAAGTTTTTGAGGGCGTGTTCATCGAAAAATATGCCCCAAATGATAATTTTTTATCCTTTGGATCAATTTCATTTTCCAATACAAATGTTAACAAATCGTTGATCCCTGTAATCATATGATTACCTACCTCATACGGCAGACTAAACGATTTAACCTTTTCAATCTCAGTTTCTTTTAATGAGGCAACAGTCTGCAATAAGTAAATAGTGTTAGTATCTACATAGATTGCTATTTTTCTTTTATTGTCAGAAAAATAGCGTTTTAAATATCGTAAACGAGTTTTCCAATTTGGTTCAACGCTAACATCTTCATAAAATGTAATAAGTGTATCGTTAAATTCGGGAGGTAAAATAATATTCTTGCTTTTTGATTCTTCAAAATCTTTCGGAAGTTCGGTCCTTGACAATAAATCATTTTTTATATCATCAGAATATTCAGAAGTATGCGAAACTTCTTCTTCTTCAGTGGATAGTCTAGCTGCTAATTTGGCAACTTCAGGATTTGGCTCGGCTTCACTTAAGTCGTCATCGCTTTCTAAAACTGACTCTTCGTCATCTGGCTGTAAAAGATCATCACTTTTTCTTAATGGTTCAGGTTCATCAGCACCATCTTCTTCAACATCATATTGAAGAGGTCCTTTTTCTGTACTTATATCATCAGTGAAAAGAGTCTGTAAATCATCTTTATCAAAATCAGCAGTTTCTTTTCCCAGTATTGATTCAGCTTTCGGAATATGTTGGGGCGCTTCCTCATCATCTTTAAAAAGTAAATCGGAATCGCTTATGGCTTCATCAGAGCTTACTGCCTCTTCGGAACTACGTTCCGCGCGGAGTATCTCGAGAAGTCTATTGGTTGCTAATATTCTCTGTTTATCTTCCTTACTCATATACCAAATTATTTTGTTGAGTGAATTTAAAAACTAAATCAGCATCAACTTTTGATTGACCCGTAATGAGCATTTCAATAAGCAAGTTATGGCAGGTAACGATAATCTTTCGCGGAAATCCTTTTGTATACTTATAAATAAGGTTTTTTGCATTTTCAGTAAATAATTCTCTTTCCTGGGGCAAGCCGGCTATTTTTAAACGATGATCTATTAATCCACTGGTGTCTTCATTGTCAATATTGCTGATATTGAACATATATGTTATTCTATCTTTAAAATTTTCCATTGTTTTAAGTGTATCAAGAAATTCCGGCTGTGCAAAGATGGAAAACTGGATCAGCTTCATACTATTCGTTTCAAAATTCAAAAGCGATCGAATTATTTCAAGCTGATTGGGACCCATTTTCTGTCCCTCATCAATGATCATTACTATTCTTTTGTTGTACTTTGTTGTATAGTCTATTAAAAAATGCTCGATTTGATTCATCATATCGGTGATCAGATTTGACTCGTCACGAATATCAAACATCTTTTTCAAATGCATTAAAAATTCTTGATTATTACGCCATGTTGGATTCAGAATTAAAAAGAATGTATAATCAGCCGAATTATCGGTAAAACGGTCTAACAATAATCGTGATATTGCAGTTTTACCAGTCCCGATACCTCCTACAACTACATGCAATCCTCGATTTAATCTTAATGATATCTCCAAACGATTTAAACATTCGCGATGCTGTTTGGATTGAAAGAAAAAGTCCGGTTCGGGCGCCATAGAAAATGGTTCGCGTGCCAAACCTAAAAGTTTACAATAATCCCTTACACCTTTTTCAACTCGTGGGATATATGTTACAGGCCTTGATGGACGCGGTGGGCGTGGTGGAATAAATGGCTTGATAGGTTCTTTAATGTAAGGCTTTATTGGGGGAGAGATTGAGCGTTCATTCTCCATTAAGTAGATAAATTTCACGATATTACACCAATTTTTTCAATGTTTTAAAATATCCTACTTGAGTATTACGTAATAATTGACCGTAGTACTCCATTCTATCGACTGTAAGTTTAACTTTTATTCTCGTAAAAACCAATTTGATTATTTAAAATTATTTTTAAAATTTATCAAAAATTGTTTATACCTATTAAGGTGCAAATAGAGGGCTATCCATCAACCCTCTATTCTTTTAAATAATTATTTACAGTGGCATTTTAGTGTTATAAAATTAATAATACAATCAGAAATTCCCCTATTTAATTATAGGAATAACACCAAGTTAATTATTCTATACCGAGCAATTCAACTTCAAAAATCAATGTTGAACTGGCAGGAATATTACCAGTTGCACGTTCTCCATATGCCAAAGTTGATGGGATAACTAACTCCCATTTTGATCCAACTGGCATTAATTGTAGAGCTTCTTGCCAACCTTGAATCACACTTCCTACCATAAATTTAGACGGTTCCCCGCGGTCAACAGAACTATCAAATACGGTTCCGTCAGTTAACTTACCTGTGTAATGAACCACCACTTCGTCTTTATCTGTTGGAATATCTCCATATCCTTCAGTCAAAACCCTATAAAGTAACCCGCTTTCCAATAGGACGACAGAATCGTTGTTCTTTTTATATTCTTCTCTAAATCTTTTTCCTGCTATACGTTGATATTCTGCTTTTTTCTTTGCTTCAAGAACTTGACTATCCCTTAATTCTTTATCATATTTTCTAACAATATTTTTCATTTCTTCAATATCCAAAATTGTCGAATCCTCCAAATAAGTTATTTGTAAAGCTTTAAGAAATATTTTTGGGTTAACAGATATCATTTGATTCTGATAGCTTATTGCAATGCTTGCGCCTAATACATAACTAGAATCTTTGGAATAAGTATCAATAAAACCTTTTGATAAGGATGATGGTTCAAAATTTATTCTTCTAGCTTTTAAAGTAGCACCTACATCTGAACCTAAACTATAGCTTACAGAATCTTGCCAAGTTTTTAAATCGACATTTTCGGGAATATTTATTCCGCCTGAGCATCCATACACTAAAATAAGTGATGCTATTATCATAATCTTATTTGTCATTATTTTTCCTATTTATTAAAGTTAATCAATTTGAACCAATTATATTTTTATTAGTTTAGCAATAAAATAGTTCTACAATACTATAATTGTATTCAATTTTGAGAAGAAATATAGAATATATTTCTAAGAATTCGAATCATTACTGTCTTTAATAATACTATATCCTAGTAAACCCAGGCCGATCAATATAGTAAAAAATGCTATGATTAAAATATCGCTTTGAAATATAAATTTTATTATTTCACCTAAAAATCCTAATAGAAATATTAGTGATCCCAAAGCAATTAATATT
>Ga0316201_10001986_pt1 | contig 14284 bp, 10 predicted proteins | sample CS6wburrow_MG_FD_204516 | JGI IMG/M metagenome (GOLD analysis project Ga0316201, IMG submission 204516) | Coastal sediment microbial communities from Delaware Bay, Delaware, United States - CS-6 worm burrow | ecosystem: Environmental > Aquatic > Marine > Coastal > Sediment | place: USA... | reverse complement strand
GAAAATCGACGTTGCTTATCATATGTTCAACAAACTGCTTTTCGAACCGATTCACATATTCAAATGAGTCTTTCCCGGCAGCTTGTTTAAAGTAATGCCCATTTTCAAGAATCGCGTATTCTGTTTTCAATCCTGCGAAACCACCTCCCTGTCCGAATCTGATTTGATAGCCAGCATACTTATCCGGAGAAATTTGTTGCGTTTTACAACCCAGGTTGAAAATAATCAAAAGACAAATTACGGAATATAAAAGCTTGCGTTGAAGAAAAGGAAAAACATGATTTAGTGGCATTCAGTCATATTAATGAGTAAAGCAAAGTTATGTTGAAAGTGATATAAAACCACAAAAAGCAAGATGAAACATGTTAAAAAATTGTGAATGCAACATATTTTTCAATATTGGGCGTAAATAAATTGTATTTTTATACCACTAAAAAAGAAAAAATCTAAATAACATGAAAAAATTAACTCTCTTGTTTTCGTTAATGGCGTTGTTTGCAGTTTCTAACATGCAAGCCCAAAAAGCATGTTGTGCATCAAAGTCAAAAACTGCTGCTGCAGATTGTTCTAAAGACTCAAAAGCGGCTTCTACGTCAGCCTCTACTTCTGCAGACTATGAAATGGTAGCTGCAAAACTTGCTTCTTTAGATGAAAACATTGAGCGCAAAGTATGTGCTGAAACTGGAAGTGTAAGTTATGTGAAAAAAGAAACTTGCGAGAAATCAGGAAAAGTATCCACAGTAAATGTTGCATACGATGCTGAAGTTGGACAATTTGTCAACGTTTCTCCAAGTGCGCAACATGCTGAAAAAGCAAATTGCTCAAGCACCAAAACTGCGTCTGCAAAAGGAGCCTCTGACAAAGCGTGCTGTAAAGAAGGTGAGAAAGCAGATTGTTGTGCAAAAGGTAAAAAAGCAAGTTCTACAAGTGCTGTTGAAAAAACAAAAGTGAAGTTGGTAAAGACTGCCAGTGGTACAAACTAGGCTAAAAAAATATCATATTATTGAGCCAATCTCGCTATGAGATTGGCTTTTTTTATGTCATTTGGACAGAATAATATCACTATATTTGTCAGCATCCATTCAGAAATAATATGATATGAATGCCTTACCTGAAGTCCCGGACAGCTTACAAAAAAGTAATATGGAACGAATGATTTCAAACTTGCAACCAAAGTGGAAAGATAATATCCTTGAAACTGTCGGTAATACACCGTTGGTAAAATTGAATACCTTTTCAAGATTGATGGGGTGTACTGTATTGGGAAAAATTGAATCCTTCAACCCAGGCCTCTCTGCCAAAGACAGAATTGCGATGGAAGTAATTTCTCAGGCAGAAAAAGAAGGCAAAATTAAACCTGGAGGAACGATCATTGAGTCTACTTCCGGTAATACTGGGTACAGCATTGCTATGGCTTGTATTGTCCTCGGGTATAAGTGCATTTTGACTATTACAGATAAAAGTTCTGAGGAAAAAATTGCCACGCTTAAGGCGCTTGGTGCGCGTGTGATCGTTTGCCCAAGTTCAGTAAAATCAGATGACCCTTTATCCTATTATTCCCAGGCAGATCGTCTGAATAAAGAAATACCGAATTCATTCTATGTGAATCAGTATTTCAACGGAGCAAATACAACGGCCCATTATAAATCAACGGGTCCGGAAATTTGGGATCAAACAGGTGGTAAGGTGACTCATTATATTGCTACATGTGGAACTGGAGGGACAATATCCGGAGCTGCAAAATATTTAAAAGAACAAAACCCGGATGTTAAAATTATCGGTGTTGATGCCGAGGGTTCAGTTTTAAAAAAATACTTTGAAACAGGTGAGCTTGATCGTTCAGAAATTCATCCCTATATGCTGGAGGGTGTGGGTAAAAATATCATTCCGAGCAATGTTCATTTTGAACTGATTGATCAATTCGTGAAAGTAGATGATAAAAGCTCAGCATTCCGTGCCCGTCAGTTGGTCAAAAGAGAAGGTATTTTTGCCGGCTATTCCAGTGGCGCTGTTATTCAATCTCTTTTCCAGATCAAGAAGCAGTTTAAGCCGGATGATGTAGTAGTCCTATTGTTTGCGGATCATGGCAGCAAATATCTAAGCAAAATCTACAATAACGGGTGGATGCAAAAGCAAGGTTTTATTCGTAGCATTAGCAAATACGCATCAACATTCAAAATTCAAAAACGACTTGAAAGAGTCCTAAATAAGTATGTGAAGTATTATGGAAATATTTGAGAGAATTCGAAAACAACGCGGGCCACTTGGGCAGTACGCAAACGTGGGCGAAGGCTATTACCTGTTTCCTGAGTTGGAGGGAGAGATTGGCAGCCGGATGAAATTTAGAGGTAAAGAGGTGATCATGTGGAGTGTGAATAATTATTTAGGACTTGCAAATCATCCTGAAGTAAGAAAAGCAGATGCAGCCGCTGCAAAAAAATGGGGGCTTGCGTATCCAATGGGCGCCAGGCTCATGACTGGGGAAACAAAACTCCATAAACAACTCGAGCGAGAGCTGGCAGAGCTCGTCCATAAGGAAGCAGCAGCAGTTGTGAATTACGGGTATCCAGCTGTTCTGTCCGCGATTGACACCTTATTATCCAGGAGGGATGTTGCTGTATATGACTCGAATAGTCATGGGTGCATGGTTGATGGCACCCGCCTTCACGTAGGGAAAAGGTTTTCTTACAAACACAATGACATTAAGAGCCTTGAAGTGAACCTTGAAAGAGCGACTAAAGTAGTGCAGGAAACTGGTGGAGGAATTCTGGTGATTACAGAAGGTGTCTTTGGTATGCGTGGCAGTCAGGGAATATTAAAAGAAATCGTTGCCCTAAAAGAAAAGTATGATTTTCGGTTTTTTGTAGATGATGCACACGGATTTGGCACATTAGGCAAGGGTGGTGCTGGAACAGGCGTCGAACAAGGATGCCAGGATGGAATCGATGTTTATTTTGCCACTTTTGCAAAATCATTCGCTGCGATCGGCGGATTCATCGCAGGTGATGAAGACATCATTCAATACCTTCAATATGCGATGCGTTCTCAAATTCACGCCAAATCACTACCAATGGTATATGTTGAAGGGAATTTGAAGAGGCTTGATCTGATGCGCAAACACCCTGAATTCAAAGAAAAGTTATGGCATAATGCGCTTACCTTGCAAAAAGGACTAAGGGACAGGGGGCTTGAAATAGGAACTCCGAATGCTGTTGTCACCCCCGTATTTTTGCATGGCACTCCATATGAAGCGTCCCAGTTGGTTATGGACCTTAGAGAGAATCATAGTATCTTTTGCACGATGGTCATCTATCCAGTCATTCCTAAGGGAATGATCATTCTGAGATTGATACCAACAGCAGCGCACACCGATGAAGATATTCAGTTGACATTAGAAGCTTTTTCAACCGTATCAGAAAAACTGAGCAAAGGCTTGTATAAAGATGAAGTTGTAAATCCATTGAAAGAATCATAAGAACTGATTCTGTTTGAAAATACGAGAAGGACCACCTGTGATTTTTTTGCGGGTGGTTTTTTTGAATCTATTCGTCTTAAATATCAGACCCTATTTGGCTGAATGATGGTCTCCATTTTTGTGGTACCAGTCCACTGTTTTTTTCACTCCCTTATCCAAAAAGTGCTTCGGATAAAAACGAAGCATTTTTTGCGCTTTAGAAATATCCACCGTCCAGTTTAGCGCTGTCAGTTCTTTTATTTTAAAAGGAGACAAGTGGAGCGGCTTTTTAATGATTTTATTTCCAAAATAAAGGGTATAGCTAACACCTAGTAAGAACCACCTTGGAATACGCAACGAAACCGTCTTTAAACCTAATTCATTACTGAGCACCCGATTTATCGTCGCCTGTGGATAAGTCTTTCCATCGGAAATATTAAAAGTTTCCCTGACCACATCACTTTCAATCGCGTTAAAAAGCAATTCAGTGATATCATCAATATACACGATGGCTGATTTAGCTTTTGAACTTCCCAGAGAAACGTTAAAGCCTTTTTGCATGATTGATATCAATCTCAAAATAAACTTCTTGTCTCTTGGACCATATACTGCCATTGGCCGAAAGATAACATAGTTCAGATCCTTCATTTCGAAGAGATATAACTCCGCACGCCTCTTACTCATCCCGTATGGGGTAAATGGTTTGGGTAAATGTTCTTCCGTCACAGGAGCAAACGTAACAGAGTCACCCGGGCCTTGTGCGGCCATACTACTGATATAAATGAATTTTTTGAAGGAGGGGTGTTCCTTGATAAGTTCACTCGCAAATGTTTTAGTAAACTCAGAATTTCCCTCATAGAACTCTTCTATTCTTTTCGGTTTAGTGATTGCTGCACAATGAATGACATAATCAAATTCAATCCCTTTGTTTCTAAAATCGATCAGGTTATTTCTGACCTCATGTGGCTTATTCAGATCCAGTGGGAAAATTTCGTATTGTTGCCCCTCCAAAAATCGCAGATCACTCGTCCCCCTGACACCCGCAAATACTTTATAACCACGGCGGTTACCCTCTTCAACCATATGGCCACCAACAAAGCCGCTGGCACCTGTTATTAAAATGTTTTTCATTCGATTTATCTTCTGGAGTGGAATTCTTTTCCATTCCGATTCCTTATCCTTAATTTCGAATGTGCAAAAATAAGACTAAACATATGAAAGATGATCAATTCACAATTTGAAACTTTAATCAAACAAGGAATTCCCAAAATACTACCAGAAAAAAAAGCGGTTGATCATCATGTAGCGCATGCACCAAACCGCAATATTTCTTCATTGACCATCGCTGAAAAACAACTCGCAGTGCGTAACGCACTCAGATATTTCCCCAAAAGCTGGCATCATACCCTGGCTATTGAATTTGCTGATGAATTAGAACAATATGGCCGTATCTACATGCATCGGTTTCGTCCTGACTACCCAATGTATGCAAGATCGATAGACTCATATCCAGCAAAATCCAGACAGGCAGCGGCGATCATGTTAATGATCCAAAATAACCTTGACCCCAAAGTTGCGAAGTACCCGCATGAATTGATTACCTATGGTGGAAATGGGGCCGTTTTCCAAAATTGGGCACAGTATTTATGCACAATGGCCTATCTCTCAGAGATTGAAGATGACCAGACGCTTGTCCTTTATTCCGGACATCCGTTGGGTATTTTCCCTTCAAATGAAAATGCACCTAGAGTCGTCATTACGAATGGCATGATGATTCCGAATTATAGTAAAAAGGATGACTGGAACAAATATAATGCGCTCGGTGTCACCCAATATGGACAAATGACAGCAGGCTCCTTTATGTACATTGGTCCTCAGGGAATTGTGCATGGAACAACAATTACATTGCTCAATGCCGGGAGGAAAATCGGACTTGGTCAGGACACTTTGAAAGGAAAATTATATGTCACCTCGGGACTAGGTGGTATGTCTGGAGCTCAATCACTGGCAGGAATAATTACCGGAGCCGTCACGATTATAGCTGAGGTAGATCAAAATGCAATTGACCAAAGAGTAGTCGATGGATATATATATGAACAAAATATTTATCGCAATCTTGATTCGCTGTTAGTCAGGGCTCAGGAATCAATAACAAATGGAGAGGCAATCACTTATGTATATGCCGGGAATATCGTGGAACTATGGGAGTACCTAGCTGCTCAAAATATACACGTTCATCTTGGTTCTGATCAAACTTCCTTACACAATATCGACGACCTGGGTTATTGTCCTGTTGGATATACTTTCGAAGAAGCTCAAGAACTGCTATCGACGGATAAATCAAAATTCATGGATGCGGTTCAAGAATCCTTGAAGAGACATGTATCAGCCATTAATCAAATGGCCAAGATTGGTATGTATTTCTGGGATTATGGAAATGCTTTCCTGCTTGAAGCCGGACATGCTGATGCAGATATCTGGGCAGATAAAGCAGTCGGGACGTACAAATACCCATCCTATGTGGAGGATATTATGGGGCCGATGTGTTTTGATTATGGATTTGGGCCATTTCGTTGGGTATGCACCAGTGGGAAAAAGTCTGATCTTGATAAAACAGATCAAATTGCAGTGAGTGTTTTAAGAAAATTGAAGGCAACTGCGTCTGATAAAATCCTAGCACAGCTTACGGACAATATAAAATGGATCGAACAAGCCGATCAAAACCTGCCCGTAGTGGGTTCAATGTCGCGTATATTATATGCTGATGCCGTTGGTAGAATAGAAATAGCAAAAGCGTTCAATGAAGCGATTGCCTCACGTGAGCTTGAAGGCCCTGTCGTATTAGGAAGAGATCATCATGATGTATCCGGTACTGATTCACCATTTAGAGAAACGGCTAATATTTATGACGGATCTCGATTTACCGCAGACATGGCGGTGCATAATGTCATAGGTGACGCATTTCGTGGAGCAACCTGGGTGAGTTTGCACAATGGTGGTGGTGTTGGTTGGGGTGAAGTGATCAATGGGGGATTCGGACTTGTGCTTGATGGTAGTGAAAAATCACATCAAAATTTGTCCTCTATGCTCTATTGGGATGTAAATAATGGAATTGCCAGAAGAAGTTGGGCAAGGAATGAAGGAGCGCTCAATGCCATCAGAGGTGCAATGGAAGAAAACCCGCGTCTGAGAGTGACCCTTCCTGCTATGGTGGATGATGACCTGATAGAGGCTTTATTCAATCCAAAAACTTAGCACATATTCCTTACAATTCTGCAGGGTGGAGATGATTCTCCTTCTTTTGCAATGTTTTCTCAAAGTACACTCTTTGAATAATTGGTCCTTCCATAAACTCTTCCGTATTCAAGTCACTTTGATAAATGATTCCTTTATAATTGCCTAACAATAACATTCTGGCGCATTCTGCCATAGGAGCAGCTGTGGTGGACTGAATGGCGCGTAATGTTTGGTTCCCTACCTGCATAGGTTTGATCTTGAACGAGGTTTCAATCGCCCGCAATTTTCCATTCCTATCTCTTCCTTTCACTGCAGCGTAGATAATCACAACATCTTCCTCAACAGCTGGAATTTGCTTTAACATGATTTTTTCAAGCTTCTGAATTTTTTCAGTTTCGGAGGAAATCTCTCCGATGATTCCTTTGACCCAGTCATAATGTCCGGGATATCGGATCGTTTTATAATCCAAATCTTTCGTTTGATCTCTCAAAGCGTTCGGAAGATCAGCTACTCCCCCGCTCGTCAAATCTGCTTCATACTGCACACCATCAATTAGGATCGTCTCTCTTTCAGAAAGAGAAGGCAGGTAAACAATTTTTCCATCTCTAACAACGATAGAATCCTTCACATACTCAGTAGCTACGCCGATCGGACTCCACGTAAAGCCATAAAAATGTGGTGATCGTGTGTATTTTGTGAGTGCACCTACACGTTTTGAAATTTTCTCCACTTTATCAACATCATACATCTTACAGAACTGCTTAAAAAGCTTGTGCCCAAGTACATTGATAAATCCGGGGGCTAATCCTGTTTGTAAAACAAAGCCAGTATCTGCATTCTTTCCTATTTCTATGATCTCTTCTGTTTCTTTTACATACTCTGTGAGATTTACGTAATGCAGGCCATTCGCTCTGGCAAATTGAGCCATGCGAGGTGCCTGACTTCCGGGTAAGCAGTCCATGATGATATCAACATCGTTAAATGCATCATCCATCTCTTGATTTGAGCCTTCTTTTGCCATTAAAACGGGACGAATCGCCTTCGGAATCGTAAGTCCTTTTTGAATCCATTCAATTGCATCTTGGATTGCATGATCAGAAATATCACCAATGTAAATATCACACTGAAGTTCTTCATCAGTAGCAAGAAATAGCGCAACAGTTCGACCGATTCCGCCTGCTCCGGCAATGAAAATTGAATGGTTTGATTTCATAGGTTTTAATTTGTTTCGGTTAGGTAATAAGCATGATTTGGTGCTTGGCCGCAAAATTAAATCAATATATACGAATTTGTGTCTTTGGATCGTTAATATCTCTCCCCCTGGAGTATGATATTAATCATTCCACTTCATATTATGCCTTTTCATTATGCATAAATTAATATATTTGTGAGATTAACAGATTAAGATTATATTTAATATGTTTTTCGCGTCCCAAATCAGTGACTTAATGAAATAATAATGTTTGGTAATACCAGAAGTGAAAAGTCTCATTCCATGATCAAAGCGAAAAAGAAAAAACCACCAAAAAGAAGAACCGTCAAAAAGAAGAAACAACATGACGAAAGACTACCTAAATTGGTAGGTGCTTTCTTTGTTTTGCTGTCACTTTACTTATTCATAGCATTTATATCTTATCTGTTCACCTGGAAAGCAGATCAGGACAAAGTACTCAAGTTTTCATGGTCATTGATGGCACAATCCGAACTTTCTGTGTCCAATTGGCTGGGACGCCTGGGAGCCATCCTGTCAAACACATTTTTCTACTGGGGATTTGGTGTTGCTTCGTTTGCATTTGTATACATTTTTGGTCGGCTTGGCACATTGTTAATGGCCAGAAAATCTCTGAAACCATATTGGAATCAACTTAGATATATTTTTATTGCAGTCGTATTTGCTTCCTTGTCGCTCGAATTCATTTTCCAAAAAGTCGGTTTTAGCTGGGGTGGCGCATTTGGAGAAAGTACCAGTTTTTGGCTAAGAAATTTTCTTGGAAATGCAGGACTTTTCCTTTTCCTGATCTTTTCTGTTGGATGCCTAATTATTTGGTTTTTCAATCCAAAATTGCATATGTCCGTTCCAGGAGTAAACCTCCCATCCTGGCAAATTCCTGCGTTTAGGTTGTTCAAGGGAAAATCGAATGCAGCGAATAATAGCCAATCACAACAGCATGAATGGAAAAACGAACAATCTGATGAAGAAGGAGCTGATGAGAATGCCTTGAAGCCCACATTTCTTGAGCAGTTTAAAACGCATGAAAATGGAGAAGTGGGTCAACCTGAGCGAAAGATACCTACTGATACCGGGGAACAATTAGAATTTAAGTTGTCCGATGATAAGCAAGCAAAGCCAAAAACATCAAAGAAAGAGGCTTTCGGTGGCGAATTGGAAATTGAAGAACAGGCAGATGTTGAAATCACTAATAGCACCACAATCAGCAAAGACCCGTTGAAGAATGTGGAGCACCTGACTATGCAAAAGCCAATCATCCCAATGACGGAAGAAAACATCCAGCACACGGAACCCTACGATCCCACGTTAGACCTTTCTTCCTTCAAGACACCTAGCCTTGAATTGCTCAATGACTACAGCGATCACAAAGTGGAAATTGACCGTGCAGAACTGGAAGCGCACAAGGACCAGATTATAGAAACACTCCTCAACTACAAAATTGAGATTACTAAAATCCGTGCAACCATTGGTCCGACAGTCACATTATATGAAATAGTGCCAGCTCCAGGGGTAAGGATTTCAAGGATCAAAAACCTTGAAGACGATATCGCACTCAGCCTGGCCGCACTCGGCATTCGAATCATTGCTCCTATTCCGGGAAAAGGGACCATTGGGATCGAGGTACCAAATAAGAAAAAGCAGATTGTCTCTCTCAAAGAAACACTCAACTCTGAAAAGTTTAAAAACGTTAAAATGGATCTCCCCATCGCTCTGGGTAAGACTATTAATAATGAGGTTTTTGTAGCTGACCTGGCAAAGATGCCTCACTTGTTGATAGCGGGTGCTACAGGGCAGGGAAAATCCGTTGGGATCAATACGGTGATCATGTCATTGCTGTATAAGAAACACCCTTCCCAATTGAAGTTTGTACTCATTGACCCAAAGAAAGTTGAGCTTTTCCCTTACAGCAAACTCGATAAGCATTATCTCGCATTTCTTCCTAACCAGCAGGAACCGATTGTCACCGAAACTAAGAAGGTGATCTATACACTGAATTCGCTGACCATTGAAATGGATCAGCGGTATGATCTCCTCAAACTGGGTCGGTCCAGAAATATTAGAGAGTACAATGAAAAATTCGTGAATCGACACTTGAATCCTTTAAAAGGACACAGGTTCTTACCATTCATTGTACTGGTTATTGATGAATTTGCAGATTTAATCATGACAGCGGGGAAAGAAGTAGAATTGCCGATCGGACGCCTTGCTCAACTTGCACGAGCTGTTGGTATTCATTTGATTATCGCAACTCAAAGGCCATCTGTAAACATTATTACAGGTGTGATAAAAGCAAATTTCCCAGCCAGAATGGCATTTAAAGTGACCTCGAAAGTTGACTCCAGAACAATCCTGGATGTCGGAGGGGCTGAGCAATTGATTGGCCGTGGAGACCTTTTACTTTCGACGGGCAGTAATACGATTCGACTTCAAGGCGGTTTTGTTGATACTCCCGAAGTAGAGGCTGTCATTGACCATATCAGCAAGCAACAAGGATTTCCAGAGCCTTTTTACCTTCCAGAATTTGTGGGTGATGACGAACCTATTTCGGGTGCGGATGGTATGACGTATGCGGAGCTGGATGACCTAATTGTTGATGCAGCACGAATGGTGGTTTCGAACCAACACGGGTCAACATCAATGATCCAAAGAAGATTAAAGCTCGGTTACAACAGGGCTGGGAGAATCATGGACCAACTTGAATCTCTTGGTGTCGTTGGCGCAAATGAAGGAAGCAAAGCCAGGGAGGTATTGTTTTTCAGCGAAGAAGAGGTCATTAACTTCTTTGAAAAGATTAAGAATAAATCTAACTAGAAGTACCCTTAACACTACTTTAACCGCACTTCTATTTCAAACGGAACCTGAACCATGTAATTTTGTTAGAAATCTTAAAGCATGGGCAATTACTTCAGACAAATGATCATTTTCGGTGGATTTCTGCTATGCCTGGCAAATGTACAGGCACAATTCACCCATTCGGATGAAAGTGATCCTGCCGCGAAAAAGATACTCAAGCAGATAAAAGATCGCTTCGAGCAAGCTGATGTGTTTTCCGTTGATTTCAATATGTCCATTTCCTTTCCAGGACAAGAGCCAATGAAACAAGAAGGCAACCTAATTCAGCAAGGAGGTGCATTCCGACTGGATATGAAAGATTATCTGATCATCAGTAACAAGTCTATGCGCTGGGTTTATATGAAACAGGAAAATACGGTGAATATTTATAATGCACTGTCCGATGATTCTTGGATGACTCCAAAGGATTTCCTAAATATCTATGATTCACCTGAATTTGTTTACGCGCTGATGTCCAGCGAGGTTACTGGTGCAAAATCTGAACATTGGATTGAATTTAAATCACTTGAACCGGATTCGGAATATTCAAAAGTGAGAATGGTCGTAAATAAAGAAACGAATGAAATCAAATCCATACGAGCATTTTCGAACGATGGTTCTTCGTATGAGTTATTTATTGGGGATATCAACTACTCTGCAACTGTAAACCAATCTACATTTCAATTTGACAGGAAGAACCACCCCGGGGTAATTGTCGAAGATTTAAGGATTGATTAATCTATTTTATATTTAGGAGAATAGGGTGAATTCCATATTTTTGCGAAATGGGATTAAAAGCCAGGCTCCTCAAACCTTTTGCACACCGCATCGCAAAAAATATTCGTAAAAATTCTTCCCTCGCTGTCAAAAATCAACAACATATCCTTTCCCAACTCATTCAGTCCGGGAAAAAAACAGAATTTGGAAAATATCACGGCTTTAAGCAAATCAAAACATACGAAGATTTCAAAAAAGCGGTAGCTATCAGGGATTATGAAGCATTCAGGCCCTATATCGATATGATTCTTGATGGAGATAGAAATGTGCTATGGCCCGGAAAGCCAAAATACCTGGCTAAAACTTCGGGCACCACATCTGGTGTGAAATATATTCCAATCACGAGCGAAAGTATTCCAAATCATGTAGAAAGCGCGAGGAATGCATTGTTCAATTATTTCTCTCAAACAGGCAATGGCGCTTTTTTTGAGGGAAAAATGATTTTCCTGTCTGGTTCTCCACGTATGGAGAATATCAATAGCATTCCGGTCGGGCGCCTTTCGGGGATTATCAATCATTGGGTACCAAACTGGTTAAGACCCAACCAAATGCCTACTTATAAAACGAACTGCATTGAAGATTGGGAACAAAAGCTCGGGTTTATTGTCGATGAGACAATCGAAGAGGATATGAGGTTGATCAGCGGCATTCCTCCATGGGTGCAGATGTATTATGAAAAACTGCTCGAAAAGACTGGTAAAAACACAATAAAAGAACTCTTTCCCAATTTCTCCTTGTTCGTATATGGAGGAGTAAACTATGAACCCTACCGTTCAAGATTAGAAGAACTAACAGGACCTGGGATAGACACCCTTGAGTTTTACCCTGCCTCAGAAGGATTTATTGCATACCAGGACCAATGGCCACATCAAGGCCTCATGCTTGTCACAAACTCAGGTATTTTCTACGAGTTCATCCCTGCAGAGGAAATTTTTGATCAAAATCCAACAAGATTGAAGCTTGGAGAAATTGAGCTTGGGGTAAATTATGCACTTATCATTTCGAGTAATGCAGGTCTTTGGGGCTACAATATCGGCGACACCGTTGAGTTTTTGTCTAAAAGCCCATATCGCATTAAAGTAACAGGTAGAATCAAACATTTCATTAGCGCTTTTGGCGAGCATGTGATCGGAAATGAAGTTGAAAAAGCAATCCAGGTTGCAGTAAAAGAAATGCGCTGTCAGGTTTCAGAATTTACCGTTGCACCGCAGATCCATCCGCCAGAAAAAGGACTTCCCTACCATGAATGGCTGATTGAATTCTCCCACCCTCCGAAAGATATGGATCGATTCCAAAGGGCTTTAGATCAAGCGATGATCAAACAAAATATTTATTACAAAGACTTGATCAAAGGAAAGATTCTCCAGCCCTTAAAAGTAATGTCTGTACGTCAGGGTACTTTTAGGACATATATGAAGTCAGTTGGGCGATTAGGTGGCCAAAACAAAGTTGCCAGACTCTCAAATGATCGGGCAATCGCAGATGTTTTATACCAATTGCAAACCGAATTGTCTTCAGATACCGTCTAACCATCTGATAAACCGTTTTACTGATTCATTGTATACCACCGATCTCATTTAGCCGTTAGATGACAGGAAATCGGAAATATTCTCTTAAAAGCCGTATTTTTGCCCCCTTATGAAAAACAGGATGACCAGATTTGTAGCTTACACACTGATAATCACCGCTTTATGCGTTGGTTGCAAAAGCGAATTTGAAAAAATCCGGTTGAGCAATAATCCTGAAAAAATTCTGGAAGCGAGTACTAAGTATTACGAGGATGAAGAATACCTGAGAGCACAGACGCTGTTTGAAATCATTTTAAACCAGTATCGCGGTACAAAAGAAGCGGAAGAGTTATTCTTTTATTACGCGTATACCCATTATCATTTGAGACAATATCAATTGGCAAGTCATTATTTTAAAAACTTTGGCAACACCTTTGCTTACAGTCAATATCGGGAAGAAGCAGACTACATGTCAGCTTACTCAAGTTATAGGCTTTCACCAGGATTTCGCCTCGATCAAAAGCCAACAAATGAAGCAATTGAAGGTTTTCAGGAATTTGTAAACAGATATCCTCAAAGCGAGCGGGTTTCAGAGGCAAATCGTCTCATTGATGAAATGCGGGAAAAGCTTGAAGAAAAATCCCTGAGTCAGGGACGACTGTACCTTGACCTTGAACAATATGAGGCAGCGATCACTGCGTTCGAAAATACATTGGAAGAATTTCCTGAAACAGATCAGGCAGCAGAAATCAGGTTTTCCATTTTTAAGGCATCTTATTTATACGCTGTGAATAGTATCTTTGAAAGACGTGAAGAAAGATATGAGAAAAGTGTAAAGCGATACGAAAGTTTTAAATCAAAACACGCTGATTCAGCGTTTGCTAAGCAAGCTGATAGCTTGATGGCAGATATTCAGAAACAGCTAAAATCATTAAAGAATGACAGATATCAAAACAAAAGTTCAGGGGATTGATCCAAATGTTCAGGCAAGGGATATCAAGAACCTGGCAAAAAAAGGGGCAAATATTTATGAAGTCCTCGCCATTATCGAAAAACGTTCTCGTCAACTCAGTAATGATTTGAAGGATGAATTGCACGGTAAGTTGGAAGAGTTCGCCACCTCTGCCGAAACAATTGAAGAAATTCATGAAAACAAAGAGCAAATTGAAATCAGTAAATTTTATGAGCGCTTACCAAGCCCTACACTGATAGCTACGCATGAATTTCTCAATGATGAAATCGAAT
>Ga0316201_10001985_pt1 | contig 14284 bp, 13 predicted proteins | sample CS6wburrow_MG_FD_204516 | JGI IMG/M metagenome (GOLD analysis project Ga0316201, IMG submission 204516) | Coastal sediment microbial communities from Delaware Bay, Delaware, United States - CS-6 worm burrow | ecosystem: Environmental > Aquatic > Marine > Coastal > Sediment | place: USA... | reverse complement strand
ACTACCTCACCATCATACTTTTCCATGATCTCACGCAGAAGCGCCTCCTCCGAGGCTCCCCAGAACAGGATGTGGTACAGGATCAACAGCTTAGGCCTTGCGCGCTCTGCCATCTCGCCGAGTTCATGCGTCGATGTGTGGTTGTTACTGTGGTACTTCTGCCAGTCAGGCGTCTTTCTTGCGAACCCTTCCATCGAGTAAACCTCGTGGATCAGGATATCCGCTCCCGCAGCCTGCTCTTCGATCCGCGCATCGGGTGCCGCGTCGCCGGAAATTACGATTACCCGGTCTGGCGTCGTGAATTTGTAGGCAAACGCATTTGCCCAGGTGCCGTGCCGGACACGAAATGCCTCAACCTTGACGTTCTCGTCTTCAAATATCACGCCATCGTCGATCTCATGTGCGTTGACGCGCCATCCAAGATCGTTGGTTGGCTCGAGGCCGTCGACACGATAACGAATGGCTGCCTCATAGGCTTTGAGGATGTGATCCGCCATGCTCGCCACGCCTTTCGGGCCGTAGAGCTCCAGAGGTGCATCGCGGCCCATGACCCAGGGCGACAGGATCAGGTCAGACAATCCCGCTGAATGATCGGAATGCAGGTGCGTCAGGAAGGCGTGCTTCAGATTCTGTGTTTCAAGCGCCTCCATTCCGCCGCCCCATGACGGGGACATTGCTGCAGCGCGTCGCACGACGCCGGGGCCAAAGTCGACCAGGTAGGGAGTGCCGTTGACGACGATGGCAACAGCAGGGCCGGATCGTTCCGGGTCAACGTTGGGCGTTCCCGTGCCGAGGAGCACGACCTGGGTGATCTCGGACGGCTCAAGGTCGGCCGCGTAAACCGTCAGGTTGGCGGCACCCAAAGCAACTAACAACAGGAATCCGGCTCTCATAGCTGCCGTATAATGCGCGATTGACCCAAGTGGAGCAACGATGTTCCAAAATCCTGAAATCGCGCTCGAGGACCTGCCTGGTATGGAGGACCTCGCCTGGCAGAAGCTGCATCCGGACTTCGTACGCCGCATGCAGGTTGAGCATGCGCTGATTGCCCTGGCTCCTTTGGCCGGCGTAGCCGTCCTTAGCGTGCTTCTGCACATCCCCCTGCTGCAGACGGTGCTTCTCTGGGCACTCGCCATCGGCTTCGCGATTGTGTTCGTATCCTGGCCACGCATTTCGGTGCCGCGGCGCGGTTATGTCGTTCGTGACAAAGACATTGTGTTTCGCTCGGGCGTTATCTGGCAATCGGTCACGGCGATTCCCTACAACCGTATCCAGCATGTTGAAACATCGAACACACCGCTTGATCGCAAGTTCGGTGTGGCGACATTGCAGCTGTTTACCGCAGGAGGTTCGGGTGGAGACCTGAAGATTGACGGCCTCGGCGCCGAGGTCGCTGAACAACTACGCATCTATATTCTCGGCAAGGTCGGGGTCAGTATTGAAACCGCCTGAGCCCGGCACCTGGCGACGCACGTCTCCGCTCGCCATCCTGTTTTTTCTTGGCAAGCTGTTTCGCGACATTGCAAAAAATGCGTGGCAGTCGTTCGCCCCGATTGCCGCGCTGCTCATCGCGTCGAGCGGCAACATTATGGACAGGTTGATGATCGGTGCCGTTGTTGCGTTGATTCTTGTCATTGTTGCGTCTGTCTTGCGCTACTGGTTCTTCCGCTTTCGGATTACAGGGGATTCTGTCCTGATTCGTGAAGGTGTCATCAAGAAGAAGCAGCTCGACATCAAGTTCGATCGTATCCAGGGAGTCAACGTCGAGCAGAACATCGTCTACCGCTACCTCGATCTCGTGACGGTCAGTTTCGACACCGCCGGATCCTCGGGTGACGAAGGTAATCTGCCCGCGGTCCCAAAAGCATTTGCCGAAGCTCTGCGCGAGAAAATTGGTCGCCCGCTGGGGCGGGCTTGCGCCGTCGATTCGACAGAAAACATTGCAGACTCAGAGCCACTGCTCACATTGGATTGGCGTGACATGATCCGGATAGGCCTGTCGGATACACGTGTCTTGCTCATTCTCGCGCTGCTAAGTCCGCTACTGGACCGACTTGGCGACGAAGCTGACACGGTAATCTCGCGCGCTATCAATAGCGCGACACAAGGAGCGATGCAGTTCGGCGTCGTAGGCGGCGTACCCCTGTTTGTCGCAATCGGGATCGGAGTGATTCTTTCGTTCGCACTGGTTTCGATCGCAGCAGCTTTCCTGCGCTATCACGATTTCACATTGCACCTGGATGGCAGCACTTTGCGATCACGCGGTGGATTGCTGACGCGACACGAGGTGTCGATGGACCTCGGCAAGATTCAGACACTGCGATTGCGGCAGGGCATCATATTGCGCGGCTTCGCTCGCTTTCAAATGACCGCCCGACAGGCAAGAAGCAGCCATAAGAATGACAGCAGTAAAAACTTCACGATTCCTGTCGTCACGCAGGAGTTAGCAACGAGCTTGCGACGACGTTTTCTACAACAGGAAGGTCGCGGCCTGGTACAGATTCCGACGAGCTCTCATTTCAATGCGATCTCAAAATACTCGATGCGAATACCCGTCCTGGTCAACGTACTGATACCGATGCTGGTCACAGCAGTCACGTACTCGATCGAAGGAGATCTGGCGACGCTGCTATTCCTGCTGTGGATACCGATGTCCCTGCTACATATCTTCAAGACCTGGCAGCACGCCGGCTTCCACTTCACGGATGACGGGCTGGTGCGCCGCTCAGGCACATTCGGCTATCGAACAGTCGCGTTGCTGTACAGGAAGGTGCAACGTGTCACTGTGTCGCGGTCGCCGCTGCAACGGCGCAAAGGACTCGCTACGCTGCGTGTTTACATGGCGTCAGGGAGCGTCAGGATTCCGTATATTGAACACGAGCTCGCGCTACAACTGCGCGACGTTATTCTTTATAAGGTTGAGAGTAGCGACAAAGCCTGGCATTGAGTCATTGTCGCGCTGACTAGCAGCGCTCCTACACATTGAAGCGGAAGTGCATGACGTCGCCTTCCTTGACAACGTATTCCTTGCCTTCGAGGCGCAGGCGCCCCGCCTCTTTCGCGCCCTGCTCGCCATTGCCCGCGACGTAATCGTCGTAGCCTATGGTCTCGGCACGAATAAACCCTTTCTCAAAATCCGTGTGGATTTCGCCGGCCGCCTGCGGCGCCGTGGCGCCGACCCTTGTCGTCCAGGCCCTGACTTCCTTGGGGCCAGCCGTAAAAAATGTCTGCAGGCCAAGCAGGTGGTAGCCACCGCGAATGACGCGGTTGAGGCCTGGCTCATCGAACCCGAGGTCCTCGAGAAACACTGACTTGTCCTCGTCGTCCAGCACGGCAATTTCAGCCTCGATCGCGGCACAGATGGCAACAAGTTCCGCACCTTCTGCCGCTGCAAGCGCTTTGACAGCATCGAGATGCGGGTTGTTCTCGAAACCGCTCTCATCAACGTTGGCCACGTACATGACGGGCTTGATCGTGATCAGGTGCAGCTCGCGAATGATCTTCCGTTCGTTCTCATCCAGCGAAAGTGAGCGAACCGGAAGGCCTTCGTCGAGGTGCTGTTTTACTTTCCTGATCGTGTCGCGCAGGTAGATGTCTTCCTTGTTATTGGTCTTGGCGTTTTTCTCAGCCTTGTACAGCTGCTTCTCTACCGACTCAAGATCGGCCAACGCGAGCTCCGTGTTGATCACCTCGATGTCGTCGACGGGACTTATCTTCCCCGAAACATGCGTGACATCATCGTCCTCGAAACAGCGCACAACATGCACGATCGCATGCGTCTCCCTGATATTGGCGAGAAACTTGTTGCCCAGACCCTCGCCTTTTGACGCGCCCGCCACGAGACCGGCAATGTCGACGAATTCCATGGTCGTCGGAATCACCTTCTCAGGATGGACAATATCCTTGAGAACACCCAGCCGTGGATCGGGCACGGGCACCACTCCCACGTTCGGATCGATGGTGCAAAAGGGATAGTTCTCAGCGGGAATTTCGGCCGCTGTTAACGCATTGAACAGGGTCGATTTGCCAACATTGGGCAGCCCGACAATGCCGCACTTAATCGCCATCGGCAGTAATTTCCTTGGTATGAAGTTTCTTCATCGCAGCGTTGATGCCGTCATCGATCAGCAGCGGCATGACATCGAGCGCTTCGTCAACATTCTTCTCCACCGCCGCTTCGACATCTGCTGAGGCGCGCTTGAGCACATAGCCCGTGACCTTGTCCTTCTCACCAGGATGACCAACGCCGATACGCAGGCGCATGAAGTCGGCACCACAGTGCTGCATGACATCACGAATGCCGTTGTGGCCGCCATGGCCGCCGCTCTGCTTGAGCCGCACGGTGCCGGGTGGCAGGTCGATCTCGTCGTGCGCAACCAACAGGTGCTTCGCATCCAGTCGATAGTAGTCAAGAGCAGCACGCACCGGGGCACCGCTGTTGTTCATGTAGCTTTGTGGTTTCACGAGCCAGACATCGTTGCCGGAGATACTGACTTTGCAGCACTCGGCATCGAACTTCTTCTCGTAGCGAAACGCCCCGCCGTACTTGCGTGCAACAGCATCAACGAACCAGAACCCTGCATTGTGCAGGGTTCGTTCGTATCGATCCTCGGGGTTGCCGAGACCAGCGATGATACTGAGCTGCGTCATATCGGACGCTGGCACACGCTAGTCTTCGGTCGAGTCGTCGTCGCCGTCTTCGGCAGGTTCTTCGTCGCCGACAGGAACTTCGCCAGCTGGAACTTCGCCCTCGATGCCTTCCTCGACCTCGTCCTCGATGATCTCTTCCTTGATGACGTGAATCGAGACGATCGGCTGAGCCTGCTCATCCGCATGCGCCAGTTCAGGAATCTCGACACCCTCGGGCAGCGGGATATCCGACAAGTACATGTAATCGTCGAGCTCGAGCCCGGAGATATCCAGTTCGAGGTATTCCGGCAGGTATCTCGGCAGACAGACGACTTCAACATCGTTACGCATCTGCGAAACCGAACCGCCACCCACTTTGACGCCGACAGCGATGTCAGCACCAACGAAGTGAATAGGCACATTCATGCGAATGACCTGGTCCTCGACGATACGCTGGAAATCCATGTGCACGATCTGAAACTTGGACGGGTGGCGCTGAATATCCTTGACGATCGCGGCCTGGCTCTTGTTGCCGACCTTGATGTTCAGGACACTCGAATAGAACGACTCGTTCTCAAGCTCGTGGATGACCTTATTATGGTCAAACATAAGTGAGCGCGGCGGACGGCCGCCGCCATAGATGATTGCGGGTACTTTATTCTGGCGACGCAGGCGGCGGCTCGCACCTTTCCCTGAGTCCTCACGAATTTCCGCAACCAGATCGAATTTATCAGCCATGACTGGCCTCCGTTATCTGATTGATTTTGTTCAGCATTTCCTGAACGTTAGACCTGCCGAAACTGCGACCGTCTCGAGCAGGGGCGCGCATATTAACCTTGCTGGGTCGCGCTGGCAAGCAGCGCTCCTACCGTAGGGGCGCTCTAGTCGACGTACAGAGAGCTGACCGATTCCCCATCGGAAATACGCCGCATCGTCTCGCCCAGCAGTTCGGCCGTGGAGAGCTGGCGAATGTTGGTGCAAGCCTCGGCCTCTGCGCTGAGCGGAATGGTGTCGGTCACGACGACCGTATCCAGCATGGAGTCCCGAATGCGACCGACGGCCGGCCCGGACAGCACCGCATGTGTAATGTAAGCATGAACACTGGCCGCACCGTTTTCCTTGAGGGCCGCGGCCGCGTGGCAGAGCGTGCCAGCCGTGTCGACCATGTCGTCCATCATGATGCAGTTCATGCCATCGCATTCGCCGATGATGTTCATGACTTCGGACTGGTTCGCCTGCTGACGGCGCTTGTCGATGATGACCAGGTCAGCATCGCCGAGGCGCTTGGCCAGCGCTCGCGCACGAACAACGCCGCCGACGTCAGGCGAGACGACGACCATGTTCTCGAATTTTTGCCGCCAGACGTCACCCAGCAGGATCGGCGAGGCATAAACGTTGTCGACCGCGATATCGAAAAAACCCTGGATCTGGTCAGCATGCAGGTCAAGGGTCAGCACGCGATCAACGCCGGCTGTTTCGATCAGCTTTGCCACCAGTTTCGCCGTGATCGGCACGCGCGACGAGCGTGGCCGCCGGTCCTGGCGCGCAAACCCAAAGTACGGAATTACCGCGGTAATTCGCGCCGATGATGCACGCTTTATTGCGTCGACCATCACCAGCAGTTCCATCAGATTCTCGGACGTCGGCGGGCACGTCGGCTGCACCAGGAAACATTCTTTGCCACGAATGTTCTCAAGGATCTCAACGTTGATTTCGCCGTCGCTGAAGCGACCGACCTGGGCACGGGCCAAGGGCATTTGCAGATAGCGCGCAATATCGTGGGCCAGTTTCGGGTGCGCGTTGCCCGAAAATACTGCTGTAAGTGCCGGATCCACGGATTTCCCCCTCGAATCAAATGGCTGGGGCGGCAGGATTCGAACCTGCGGTACACGGGATCAAAACCCGATGCCTTACCACTTGGCTACGCCCCAATACGCTGTATGTGCGGCGCAATTGTGCGGCGCTAGTCGAAGAAAATCCAGTAGTCGATCACAAGCCGCACCCGAGTGTCGCTATTTTCTGCTGTCAGCACTTTCGGCATCCGCTGGCCGCCGCCATCCGCGTAGCGCGAGAAGGTCACCGACCAATCACGCTGCGACAGGCTCTCGAGCTCTCCGGCGTCATTGAACACGGTCTCTGCCTCACTGGAGGGGTCCGGAATACCCAATGCCCAGTAGCGCAAGCTGGTTACCGGAATCGTCCATCCGTAGCGGTAACGAAACTCGAGTTCCGCATTCACCAGCTCCGTAGTGACGCCGTCTTTGTCGGTAAGAACGACTGAGTGCCGATCCCCCTCTATCCTGACCGCGCCAGCACCGAGCGGGCCGCTGGCCGTCACCTCGAATTCGTTTTTGTCCTGCGACCAGCGCAACTTGCCGTTGAAGCCATCCGTTGCCGTCTTAACGGCGATACGACCGCTGAACTCCCACTCATCGAGAGCTGCGAGCACGGTCGTTCGCGCGTCCCAGTCATCAATATCGGGCAGTAAGGCGCTTTTCGGGGTGGCACAGCCGGCAAGCATCGCGACCATCGCCACGGCTGCCAGCGAAAAAGCCGCTGCGCTACGGCGCTTCCGGGAAGAATCGCTCACGCACGTCTTTCAGAAGTTCGCTGTCTGGCGCCTGTTCTTCTGCGGCTCCGAGTAATTCTGCCGCGTCGTCACTGCGTTCAAGTGCCACCAGCACTTCGACCAGGTGTGCCGCGACTTCGGGGTCGGGAAATCCCGCATAGGCAATCTCAAGCTGTTGCAGCGCCTCTTCATGTTTGCCGCGCTTGTGCAGGACCCAGCCGAGGCTGTCGATAATGGCCGGACTCTCGGGGTCGCCCTTGAGCGCCTTGCGAATGAGCTTCTCTGCCTCGCGGTACTCCTCGGTTCGGTCCGCGAGCGTGTAGCCGAGCGCATTCAGCGTCATCGAACTATCGGGCCATCGCTTCGCCGCCTCTCGATACGCCGCAATCGACTGATCAAGCTCGCCCATTCTCAGCATCAGCTCGGCACGGCTCAATGCGATGGCTTCATCATCGGGCCTGAATGCCACGGCCTTGTCGAACAGTGCGAGCGCGTCGTCATATTTCTCGAGGGAACCGAGCAATCCCGCCTTGACGAGCAACATATCGACCGCGAAATTCGGCCGCTGTTTGCCAAACTCTGTCAGGTGTTTCAGCGCACCTTCAAGATCATCCCTTTGCCAGGCCATGATAAATGCGGCACGTCGCTGGGCTGGTACGGCATTTTTGCCGCCAAGCACCTGCGTATACAAACGTATTGCCCGGTCCTGCTCGCCGCGGATATCGGCGATGCGCGCAAGGTAGAACAGTGCGTCGGCCGTGTAGTCACCACTCGCCAGCAGGTCCTCAAAATCATCCCACGCCGCATCGAGGTTGTTCTGACGGAAGTTGATGATCGCCATCATCCGCAGCGCGTCCGTGCGCGACGCGCGCTCAAGCAACACCTGGTTGACCTGGCTCAGGGCATCGTCGTCCCGACCCGCCGTCATGTACAGCAGTGCGAGCTCCATGCGGGCATCGGGATCCGGATCCGCGGCATCGCCGACGATGCGCGCCGTGTAATCGATGGCCTCGTCAATTTCGCCCGCAATCAACATAGCGCGTGCGTATATCAACTTCGGCTTGAGCCAGTCGGGATCAAGTTCCATGGCGCGTTTCGCTCGCGCCATTGCGAAATCGACGTCATCCGCCTGCAAGGCGACAGCCGCTACCGAGTACTGTGCCAGCGCCGAGTCTTCGTAAGGCTTCGCCAGTGCGCGCATGAGCTCGTCGGCGTCCTGGGGATCTTCCTCGGATATGAAGCCCAGCAGTGAAAACAGGCGCTCATCGGGCGGCTGCTCACCACGCTTGATCAACTCTGCAAAGCTGCGGCGGGAGCTCCGCACGTCACCGAGGCGAAGCTGTATCTGTCCAAGATGGACCAGCGCCTCATCACTTGTCGGGTCCAGGTCGACCCAGCGCTGCGCCGCCTTGACGGCTTCCTCGTTGAAGCCGAAATCAAACGCCCGGCGGGTCGCGTTCCTGGCAAGCTCAATGCTGTCGCTGAGTTCCGCGGCTTTGCGATATTCCACAACGGCCGTCAACAGGTCGTCACTCTGCAGCGCAACCTCGGCTTGCAGGAGATGATCGGCCGCTGTGTCCTCATCCGCCATGGCGGGCGGTGAGAATGCCAGGATTAGGGCTACAAGGAGGCTGAACGTGGGCAGGCAGTTACGAAATTCGTGCATCACTACTCTATGGGTCAATTGAATCGCCGAGCATTATTGCGTTGGCTGTTATCACAGACAAGGAACTGAGCCGTCAGTTCGCATACAATTGTCCGCTATGCGGCTGCAAATACTCGGGCTGAACCATAACACGGCACCTATTGAAATTCGCGAACAAGTCGTTTTCGCGGGAGACGAGGTGAGCCGGGCCTGTGAGCGCCTGACTGACATAGATGGCGTCCATGAAGCCGTGCTGTTGTCGACCTGCAACCGTACCGAATTTTACGTAATCACCAGTGACGGCGGTCGTGACCGGCTGCAGAACTGGCTGCGGGACGAGCGCGGCCTGGACCCCGGGTTCGCGAACTCTCTTTTCATGCTGGACACCGAGGAGGCCATTCGGCATGTCTTCCGAGTAGCCTGCGGCCTGGACTCAATGGTGCTTGGCGAAACGCAGGTTCTCGGCCAGCTCAAAGACGCATTTCGGTCAGCTCAGCAGGCAGGCACGGTTGGCCAGCACCTGGGCCGTCTTTTCCAGCACACGTTTTCGGTCGCCAAGAAAGTCCGCACGGACACCGAGATCGGTGCCAACCCGGTATCGGTCGCATCTGCATCAGTACGACTGGCACAACAATTCTTCGCAGGGTTTGAGAAACACACGGCGCTGCTTGTCGGCGCCGGCGTGACAATTGAACTCGTTGCGAAACACCTGGTTGGGAAGGATATCGGCCGGCTATTTGTCGCCAACCGCGACGTCGATCGCGCGAGGAACCTCGCCAGCAAGTTTGGCGGCTACGCGGTACCTCTGTCCGAACTCGAGGGCACCTTGCCCGAGGCCGACATCCTGATCACGTCAACCGCAGCTCCGGAAGCCATCATCACCGCGAACATGGTCAGGAAGGCGATGAAAACACGCAGGCACAAACCCGTGTTTGCCGTCGACATCGCTGTGCCGCGCGACATCGAGGCCGAAGTTGCGGAGGTCCGCGACGTCTTCCTCTATACGATCGACGACCTGCAGAAAGTCATTCAGGACGGCCAGTCGAGCCGCGAAGCCGCGGCCGTCGACGCGAACCGTATCCTCGATGACGAAATACATCGCTACCTGAGCATCGAGCGTGCCAAGAGAGCATCGCCCCTGATCGTCGCCCTGCGCGAACAGGGAGAAACGATACGTGATGGTGTGCTGCGTGAGGCTCAGCGACGCCTCGACAAGGGCGTCGACAGTCGCGAGGTCGTCGAATTTGCGACAGCGATGCTGATGAAGAAGATGCTGCACAACCCAAGCGTGCGGCTGCGTGAAGCGGCCGAGCACGAGGACACCGAAATAATCGACGCCACGCGCAGTCTGTTTGGCATCGACGAGGACTGACCGGTAACAACGTGAAGGAATCCATACGTTTCAAGCTTGAGTCCGTCCGCGACCGTTTCGAAGAAATTGCCGGGCTGCTCGCCGATCCCGATGTCATCACGGACCAGAACCAGTTTCGCAACCTGTCGAAGGAGTATTCACGCGTCGAACCGATCGTGAAACTTTTTGCCGAGTTCGAAACGCTGGATGCAGACATCGCGGGCGCCCAGGAGATGGCTGACGATGTTGACAAAGACATTCGCGAGATGGGCCAGGAGGAACTTCAGGAGCTTAATGTCCGTCGCGAAAAATTGTTAATCGACCTGCAGAAGTCGCTGATTCCGCCCGACCCCTACGATGATGCCAATGTTTACCTTGAGATTCGGGCCGGTACCGGCGGTGATGAGGCGGCAATCTTTGCCGGCGACCTGTTTCGCATGTACTGCAAGTTCGCCGAAACGATGAAGTGGAAAATTGAGATTCTGAGTGCCCGCGAAGGCGATCACGGCGGTTACAAGGAAATCATCAGCCGCGTCACAGGCAGCAACACCTACGCCAAACTGAAATTCGAGTCTGGCGCACATCGGGTGCAGCGTGTACCGACAACCGAATCGCAGGGCCGAATCCACACATCTGCCTGCACGGTCGCGGTCCTGCCTGAGCCGGACGAGGTTGAGGTCGAGGACATCAACCCGGCGGACCTGCGCGTCGACACCTATCGCGCATCGGGCGCTGGCGGCCAGCATGTCAACAAAACGGACTCAGCTGTCCGGCTGACTCACCTGCCCTCGGGTATCGTGGTCGAATGCCAGGATGAGCGCTCGCAGCACAAGAATAAGGCGCGCGCCATGTCCTTACTGCAGGCTCGATTGCTCGACGCCCGGCAAACCGAACAGGCCACGGAACAGGCACAGCAGCGCAAGCTCCTGGTGGGCTCCGGCGATCGCTCAGAGCGCATTCGCACCTACAATTTTCCACAGGGTCGCGTAACCGATCACCGCATCAACCTGACGCTGTACAAGCTCGATGAAATCCTCGAAGGCAGCCTCGACCAGGTGGTACAGCCGCTAATCAACGAGTACCAGGCTGACCAGTTGGCGGCGCTGGCAGACTAAGCGGTCGCGCTGCAAGCAGCGCTCCTACATAAGCTTTCCCACTGCAGCGCTGCTACATTTGGCGGCGCAGGTAGTTGAGTACGTCGGAGCGGGTTATCAGGCCGAGAAACTTCTCACCATCCAGGATTGCGGCATAGGGTTGCACCTGCAGCATCGACACGAGGTTGTTCACGCTCGCTCCCTTCTCCAGCTTGATGAATGCGGTCTGCATCGCGTCGGCAACGGGCGCATTCATAAGCTCCGGCTTGCCATACACGTGCTGGATGATTGTCTCCTCCGTCACGACACCGACCAGACTGCCCTCTTCCATCACGGGCAATTGAGAGAAACCGGCGTTGCGCAGGCGGTTGTGTGCCGTCGTCAACACGTCGCCCGGGCCCACGGTTATCGTCGCGCGCTCATCGTGTGGCCGGCCGATGAGGTCAGTCAGGTCCCCATGCTGCTCGCGCGCAATGAAGCCCTGGTCTTCCATCCAGAAGTCGTTGTAGAGCTTGGACAGGTACTTGTTGCCCGTGTCGCAGGCAAAAGTCACAACGCGTTTCGCCTCGGTTTGCTCACGGCAATACTTCAGCGCAGCCGCCAGCAATGTTCCCGAGGACGATCCCGCCAGGATGCCTTCGCTCCTGAGCAGGCCACGTGCCGCCGCGAACGATTCGGCATCCGAGATTGAATAAGCCTTTGCAACCCGCGAGAAATTGGCAATGTCCGGGATAAAGTCCTCGCCGATGCCTTCGACGAGCCAGCTGCTGCTCTTGTCGCTCAGCGTGCCTTCATTGATGTACTCGGCGAGGATCGAGCCGACCGGGTCTGCAAGGATGATGTCGACATCCGGCGCGTGCTCTTCAAGATATTCGCAAAATCCCGACACCGTGCCACTGGAGCCGACACCCATTACGATGGCATCGACGTTACCGCCCATCTGCTCGAGAATCTCGGGTGCTGTCGTCAGCTTGTGTGCCAGGGGATTGTCGGGATTGCCGAACTGGTTAATAAAATAGAGTCCCTTCTCCTCAGCAATACTGCGCCCGAGGTCCTGGTAGTACTCGGGATGGCCCTTGGCGACATCGGATCGGGTTAGTACGACCTCTGCGCCCATGGCGCGCAGGTTGAAGATCTTCTCCTGGCTCATCTTGTCGGGTAGCACGAGAATCAGGTGGTAGCCTTTTTGCGCCGCGACCAACGCAAGTCCGAGCCCGGTATTACCGGCCGTTGCCTCGACAATGGTGTCACCGGGCTTGATGTCGCCGCGCTTCTCGGCCTCCTCGATCATCGAGATACCGATGCGGTCTTTGATTGACCCTCCGGGATTGGCGAGTTCGAGTTTCAGGAACAACTCGCAAGGGCCTGTGTCGATGTTGTTTACCTGGAGCATCGGCGTCTTGCCGACCATATCCAGAACGCTGGAATAGACTTGCATGGCGTATAGTCCCGATTGGATCTGTCCGCGAGTTTACGTGAACTTTGACGATGAGTGACCCCGTTTCGATCGAAAAAGCACTGAGTGCAGCGACGGAAAAACTGCACGGCATCAGCGAAGCGGCGCGCCTGGAGGCCGAACTCCTGCTTGCGCGCGCGATCGACATGCCGCGCAGCTTCCTGTTCGCACACCCTGAAGACGAACTGGATGAAGACGCATTGCAGCGCCTCGATGAGACGATCGTGCGCCGGCTTGCCGGGGAACCGATGGCCTACATCACCGGGAGCAAGGAGTTCTGGTCGATGCAGCTGACCGTCACTCCCGCCACGCTAGTGCCGCGCCCCGAAACCGAATTGCTGGTCGACATTGCCCTGCGCGATATCCCGCGCAAGGCCGAGTGGCAGATTCTGGACCTGGGTACGGGAAGCGGCGCGATAGCACTCGCTATCGCACGCGAAAGGCCCCTGTGCAGTATCACGGCAGTCGATATCAGCGCGGAGGCCCTGGCCGTCGCTCGCGAGAATGCCAATAGCAACACAATCGGCAACATCGAGTTTCTCGAGGGCGACTGGACGGCGCCGGTCGCGGACCGCAGGTTTCGTATCGTTGTGTCGAATCCACCTTATGTATGCGCAGCCGACAAAGCGCTCGACGCCCTGAGGGCGGAGCCGCTGTCAGCACTCGCAGCCGGTGAAGATGGACTCGAGGCCATCACGGTTCTTGCGAGGGACTGCCCTGCCATCATCGAGGACGATGGCGTACTGCTGCTCGAACATGGCGCCGAGCAAAAAGAAACCGTCGCCGAATTATTAATGTCGTATGGCTGGGAGAGAATCCAGTGCTACGATGACTATTCCGGACTGCCACGCGTCACGAGCGCACATCACCCAAACAGCGAGACAACATGATCACCATTAAAACCAATCACGGCGATATCAGCGTCGAACTCTTCGAAGAAAAAGCCCCGATCAGCTGCGAAAACTTTCGCCAGTACGTGACCGATGGGCATTTCGACGGCACGATATTCCATCGCGTCATCCCGAATTTCATGATCCAGGGCGGCGGTATGGACGAGAACCTGTCCAGCAAACCGACGCGCGACCCCATCAAGAACGAGGCCGATAACGGCGAACTGAATGCGCGTGGAACCCTGGCAATGGCGCGCACCGGTGTCGTCGACAGCGCGACCTCGCAGTTCTTTATTAACCTGAACGACAACGACTTTCTCAATCACGGTTCGCGCGACTTCGGCTATGCCGTTTTCGGGCGCGTTACCGATGGCATGGACGTGGTTGACGCCATTGCCGCAGTACCGACCGGCAATCATGGTGGCCATCAGGACGTACCAGTTGAAGCTGTAAGCATCCTGGAAGTCACAATCAGCGACTAGGGCTATGCCCGACAACGAATCAACACTATCCCGCCACGCCCGCCACCTCGCTCTCACGCAGGTGGGCGCGGCGGGTCAGGAACGTATCGGTCACGGCACGGCGTTGTTGATCGGTGTGGGTGGCATCGGTTGCCCGGCGGCCAGCTATCTCGCCGCGAGCGGCGTCGG
>Ga0316201_10001984_pt1 | contig 14285 bp, 8 predicted proteins | sample CS6wburrow_MG_FD_204516 | JGI IMG/M metagenome (GOLD analysis project Ga0316201, IMG submission 204516) | Coastal sediment microbial communities from Delaware Bay, Delaware, United States - CS-6 worm burrow | ecosystem: Environmental > Aquatic > Marine > Coastal > Sediment | place: USA: Delaware... | reverse complement strand
TGTGCACGCCTTTCAGCGGAAAATCGGTTTTCTTGTCATGGTCAAATTCTGACTGCTTCCAGGTAGTAGCCGTGTGACAGTCGCCACATTTTTTTCCATTGTTGCCATTATGAACATCGGATTTTTTGTGACAGCTGTAGCAATCCCGTGGTGCTTCTGCGTATTTCTTTTTGGGCTTGTGGCAGGCATCGCAACTGGTTTTGGCGTGCATGCCCTTGAGTCTGAAATCGGTCCTGGTGTGATCGAATGTCGCTGGATTCAACAGTATGATCTTCGCATCCCGGCCTTCATGGTCTTTATGGCAGTGGCTGCATTTGGTTCGTATCGATGCAGGCAGGCGGCCATGAAAGCCTTTCTTGGTGCGCACGTCTCGCAGTACGTTTTTGTGGTCATGGCACTGCATGCACAGCTCGCCCTGCTTGTCCTTGTCCGCTCTGTCGTGACACTGGCTGCAGTTCTCTTCATATTTTGCATGGCCCTTGATCACCGGGCCCGGCATCAGGAGTGATTCGAGCGTGTCTGCGTTGGTAACAGGTATCATGGTCATCAAATATACAAACGTAAAAAGCCGTACCAGTACCGATAAATGCTGATGCATGGTATGTGAATCAAATTGTTTTATTGTTCTTGTTTTTTTAGTACAAATGCACTGCGAAAATATGAATAACCGCAGTAATGATCATCATGATGAACAATGGCATATGCATGACGTGCCAGAGTGAGAATAGGCGTTCAAACAGACGAAAGCGTGCAATTCGACGCAGTGCGACGGTGTATCGCTGAATGAAGTCTTTCGTGACCTTGTTGTCCAGTTCTGCAGGCGCACTGGCATCTTTTTTGCTCTTCTTGACCACGTGCATGCTTCTGTACTTAAGGCGGCGCGCATCGATGGCCATAGATACAACATAGACCAGACTGGTACCTACGTCATTATATTCAGACAGTGCTATGGTCTCCATCCGGGTAATCTGCTGTTTCAGCTTTTCATCCATCTCATAGATGCGAAACAGTGCAGTATGTTTGGTTTCCAGTTCATATTTGAGTTCATCGAGGGTAATGCGCCGGCCATAAAGGCCATGGTGAATGTGCGCATAAATGTAACGTGCTATCAGGCCGCTGAAAGCGACTACCAGCATGCTGATCAATGCAATCGTGCTGTTCGTTGAACCGAGATGAAAGTTGGAGTGAAACAGGATCATGACCGGTCCGACAATGCCGAATAGCATATGAATGAAAAACCAGTGGCGGACCGCGATCCAGCGCGACAGCAGGGGCAGTCTTTTGCTGAGTGGGTAGAGTATCACCAGCAGCATCAGGCTGCCGCCAATGATCCCCAGCGCATAGCCGATACCGTTTTCGGCACTCAGGTAATTGTCATCGCGGTTGGCCCAGCCAAACAGCAGTGCGGCAATGACACTGATGGTGAACAGGTGGTCGCGCAGAAATTTAAATGTAGCAGTCACAAATTCGAATGCGTTTTTATCATCGGTAGAGAGATCGCTATTCTGTAATCGTTCGGGTGTGGCACTGCTCACGCTGTCTATATTGCTCATAATTTTGTCTTGTTCAGCCCCGGTTAAAATTGGTACAAAAATCCCAAACGCCTTATAATCGACTACAGTATTGAGTCTAGATCGATGTGTAATAAAATAAAGAAAAATGTCGGAATAATTTCCATCGATTGTCGACATAATTGTCATAAATTCTGCTATATATATAATAATCAATAAGTTACTGAGCTTTTCCAGTTTATATGAGCAAAAAAAATTGTTCTTTTATAATCAACGTCTTGTGCTGGGACCTGGTTTATGACATCTGTTATATGGCTCTATTTGCTGCCGTTACTGGCTATTTTCGGCTGGTATTTGTGGAAACGATTGAACAGGGACCGCAAATGTCGACAAATACTCGAAGACTGTGTTGCATCCGGTTTGACAGAGCCGGCATCGCTACACCCGATTATCGATCACGTCCGTTGCCTGGGCTGTGCGAGTTGCGTCAAGGCCTGCCCTGAAAATAACGTGCTGGGTCTGATCCATGGCAAGGCCCATTTGATCGACCCAACGCATTGCATTGGTCATGGTGCCTGTAAAAAGGCGTGCCCGTTCGATGCGATCGAACTGGTGTTTGGCACCGAAAAGCGTGGCCTCGACATTCCACAGGTGAACGAAGATTTTCAGACCAACGTTCCAGGTATTTTTATCGCCGGTGAGCTGGGTGGTATGGGGCTGATTCGAAATGCTGTGACTCAGGGCGTGCAGGCGGTTGAATCGATTAAAAAGCTGGATGGTATCGGCAGCAAGGCGCTCGATCTTGTGATCGTCGGGGCAGGTCCGGCCGGTATTGGTGCTTCGTTGGCGGCGCAGGCCGCGAAACTGAACTTTGTCACGTTGGAACAGGAGTCGCTTGGCGGTACGGTGTCGCATTATCCACGGGGGAAAATCGTGATGACGGCACCGGTCAAGCTTCCTGTGATCGGCAAAATGCAATTCAGGGAAACCACCAAGGAAGCCCTGATGGAGTTCTGGGAGAAGGTCGTAAAGGAAACCGGCCTGGAAATCAACACTAATGAACGGGTAGAAAGTATCGAACCTGACGGTGATGGTTTCAACGTTAAAACCACGCAGAGCCGTTACCAGACCCGTGCCGTATTGCTGGCGATCGGCCGACGCGGGACGCCACGCACGCTGGGTGTCCCTGGAGAAAACAGGACCAAGGTCGTCTATCGTCTTATCGATCCCGAACAGTACCTGAACCAGCACGTTCTGGTGGTCGGTGGTGGCGACAGTGCGCTGGAGGCCGCGGTCAGTATTGCCAATGAAGCAGGAACCACGGTGACCTTGTCGTATCGGAGCGAAGCCTTCTCTCGTGCCAAGGAAAAGAACCGTATCAAGGTTGATGCTGCGCAGAAGGAAGGTAAGTTGAATGTATTGATGAGTTCAAACGTAAAAGAGATAACCGACGACAAGGTGGTCATTGCCGCAAATGATGAAGAGATCACTATCGACAACGATGCCATCATCGTATGTGCCGGTGGTATTTTGCCAACGCCTTTCCTCAAAGCCATCGGTATCGATGTAGAGACCAAGTTTGGAACAGCATAATGAAGCGGACTATTTTTTTACCCCTATTACTTTTATTTGTCGCAGCCACGGCTCATGCAGCAACACTGGCGGATGCGAAAATGGCCATTCGTACCCAGGATTTTGCCAGGGCTGTGAAAATACTGTATCCGTTGTCGCGCAGCGGTGACAAGGAGGCACAGTACCATCTTGCAGTGATGCACCGTAACGGTCAGGGGACCCCGGAGAATGCCAAGAAGGCCGCGTTCTGGATGAAGAAGTCGGCCAACCAGGGTTACAAGCGTGCGCAGTATTCACTCGGCGTGCTCTACGAAGAAGGTATTGGTGTCAGCACGAATCCGGGCAGGGCGGTTCACTGGTACCAGGCGGCTGCCGATCAGGGGTACCGTAATGCGGCGAAACGCTTGACACAACTCCAAACCAGCGGTGGCGGTGACACCGCAATCGCCGCCGATATGCGTCCTGATGAAGCGCTTGCGCTGGCGGTGAGTAATGACGACATCGCAGCCGCGAAAAAATCCTTGAGGGCCGGTGCTAATATCAATATAAGCAATGAATACAGGCAAACTGTATTGAGGGAAGCCGTGACCCGTAAAAATGCGGATATGGTGAAGTTCCTGCTCGATAATGGTGCTGATGCCAATGCCGTCGATGCGTACAAAGACAGACCCTTGCTGATGGCGGCAACAAACGGCGAAAGCAAGATTGTGCAGGAGCTGATCAGACACGGAGCCCGGCTCGAGCACAAAGATGTAAACGGTAATACGGCCCTGATGCTCGCATCGGCGAAAGGGCACAAGGCGATTGTTACGCAGTTGTTAAAAGCGAAGGCATCGCATAAAGCAAAAAACCGCAACGGCGAAAATGCGATCGTGCTTGCTGCAAAGGGAAAACATAATACCACCGTGAAGGTGCTGGAGCGTTACGGGGCGCGTTTGCCCATCGCGCGCAAGCAGAACCTGAGTGCAACACAGAAACTGGCAGCAATCAACACAGGAGCCAGAAGTGTTTATAAAGACTGGAGTCCATTGATGGTCGCTGTATGGCGAGGACAGGATGATGTATTGGCGTTGCTGCTGAAAAAAGGGGCAAATCCAAACCAGGTGGACAAGAAAGGCCATACGCCGCTGACGCGGGCATCGATGCAGGGATATGAGAAAATTGTTGACCGCCTTGTCGCAGCGGGTGCCGATGTCAACAAAGGCAATAAAGCCGGTAAGACACCACTGATGTGGGCTGCAGAACACGGCAAGCACAAGGTGGCGAACAGACTGCTGAAAGCGGGTGCGAAGGTAGGTGCCGTAGACAACAAGAAACAGACGGCGCTGTTTTACGCTATTGCCGGTAGGCATGAAGACGCTACAGTGCGCTTGCTCGCCGCCGGTGCCAAACCGAGCAATGTCCTGATAGGCGGCAAAGGCGAGTTGCTGATAGCGGCCAACAGCATGTCATTAAACACAGTGGAGCGCTTGCTGCGTGCAGGCGGTGATGTGGGTTTACGCGATGCCGATGGACATGATGCGCTGTGGTATGCCGTTGACTCCGGGAATGCTGCTCTGGTCAATCTGTTGTATAAGAACTTTAGGTACATTGACAGAAAAGACAAGCATGAACGCACGCTGTTGCACAAGGCTGCCGAGCTGGAAAAGGCTGATGTTGCGGCTCTGTTGATCGAAAAAGGCCTGGAAGTGGATGTTGCCGCGAAAGATGGCAACACGCCATTGATGATCGCAGCCAGCCGGGGCAATGTGCAAATAGTGGAGCTACTGATCAGCAAAGGTGCCGATATCAATGCCAAGAACAGTGTCGGCAACACACCGCTGATTCTGTCCGTAATGGCTGACAGTCCGGCTTCGGTACAACTGCTGCTGGATGCCGGTGCCGATGCCGGGGCCAGAAACAACAAACGTGAACAAGCCATCCATCTCGCTGAGCAGGCGGCGAACGCGAGCATCATAGAAGCCTTGAACACACATGAAAATCAAAACGGATTGTTTGGCTTCATAGCGTGCATGGCGGGTTCGAATTGCTGATTTTGAAGGGCAATGGCAATTCGATTAATGAATCTCGCAGAACGGCGACGAACACAACAATCTGTCATTCCTGTTTGTGCTAGCTATTGCGTTGATGGATCTGGCTAAAGCCTATCTACCGGGGTTTTAGCATCGATCAACTGATAAAGACTTTTCTGGTTCTTGTGTAGTGATGAAAGAGGTTAGGTAGGGTGCGCCGTGCGCACCATTCGGCAGAAATCAGGCCTGTTGTACTGGCTTCGGTGCGCACGGCGCACCCTCCGATGTGTATGAGCTTTTTCACCAAAGAAATATCTAACAGATACAATTCCGACTGAAGGACGATCTTCCAGTGTCCACCATGTCATCGAAACCTGTCATTCAGGGCGAGCGCTAATCCAGTCAGGTTTGTATGCCATGTTTGGAACAAGATCAATCTTTATGGTCTACATATAAGGAATCCCTATGATAAAACGGTACCCTGACACGCTGCATTATCATGAATGCGCCTGATCCTAAAATACGCAATGCGGCAACTGCGATTCTGCAACGTGCTGCTGACAGCATTGGCAAAATCATTCTGGGCAAGGATGAACATATCCGTCTGGCGCTGACCTGCCTGATCGCCCGTGGCCATCTGCTGATCGAAGATTTGCCGGGCGTTGGAAAAACCACACTGGCACACGCGATTGCCCAGGTGATGGGGCTGGAATTTCAACGAATCCAGTTCACCTCCGATCTGTTGCCTGCCGATGTGCTGGGTGTTGCCATCTACGATCGTGAACGCTCGACGTTTGAATTTCACCAGGGCCCGGTTTTTTCCAACTTCATTCTTGCCGACGAGGTCAATCGGGCCACACCAAAAACACAAAGCGCGCTGCTGGAAGCCATGGAGGAATACCAGGTGACAGTGGAAGGCGAAACACGTGCTTTGCCGCAGCCGTTTTTTGTGATCGCGACGCAGAATCCGATGCACCAGATTGGGACTTACCCCTTGCCCGAGTCCCAGCTGGACCGTTTTCTGATGCGCCTTCATCTGGGTTTCCCTGATCAGCAGGCGGAACGTGAATTGTTACTGGGGGAAGATCGGCGCGACATGATCGAACACATCAAACCTGTGCTTGACGCCAGCAAGTTGATGACGATTCAGAAGCAGGCTGTCAGTTTGCATGTTGCTGATGCCTTGCTGGACTATGTGCAGGCGATACTGGAGTTCAGCCGAAATTCACCGCTGTTCGAGTTTGGTCTTTCTCCGCGTGGTGGCCTCGCCATTTTGAGCTCAGCCAGGGCGTTGGCGTTGATTGATGGCAAGGACTATGTCTTGCCCGAGCACATCAAGCAGGTGCTGCCTGCTGTGGTCAATCACCGCCTGGTGCAGACATCCGACCAACTCCAGGCAAACAAACAGACGGCTGCAGATTTTATTGCTGTTTCTGTACCTGTGCCCTGATCAGACACGTGCTGTCGCTGGCATCAATATTCAGGTTGCCGAAGTTTTCTCGCCGACCTGTTCTGCAATTCATTACCAGGCGCAGCGGTCCGTTCGATGGTGAAGTCATACTGGACAAGAATCGTGTCTACATCTTACCGACGAAAATCGGCGTGCTGTTCAGTTTGTTGTTGATTATCCTGTTGCTCGGCTCAGTCAACTACGGCAAAAGCCTGGGTTATGTGCTGGTCTTTCTACTGGCAGGCGTAGGCAATATCGCGATGCTTGCCATTTGGAGAAATCTTGCGGGCTTGCGTTTACGGGCTGGTGGCTGCGCACCGGTATTTGCCGGAGAGCAGGCCAGTTTTGCCGTGCAGCTACAAAACCCGGATCCGCTGAAACGGTATTCTGTTGCCATCAGTCAGAACGGACATGAATACGAAGTCATCGACGTCCCGGCTGATGGTGTTGCACAGATTCATTTCAGCAAAAAAACTGTTCAGCGTGGATTGCTCGATGCAGGGCGTTTTCGCCTGTACACCGAATTCCCGACCGGTTTATTCGTGGCCTGGACATGGATTGAATTGAGCATGCAGTGTGTGGTCTACCCCAAACCTGTCGCCAGGGCCCAGTTGCCAGTCGGAAACTCGATTGTCGACGGCACGAGCGATTTACATGGTGTTGGACAGGAGGAATACAGTGGATTACGCAAGTACCAGATTGGCGATTCGTGGCGGCGCGTTTCCTGGAAAGCCACAGCGCGTTGCGATCAGTTGTACACCAAGCAATTTTCTGGTGGTGCGCCCGAGTCACGCTGGATCGAATGGCAGGTGATCAGGGCCAGCTCGATCGAACAACGCCTTTCAGTCATGACCCGACTGGTTCTGGACGCCGAGGCCGGTCCTTGCCAATACGGGCTCAGGTTGCCCGGGTTGGAGATTGCACCTGAGCGGGGCCATCAACACTGTCAGCATTGTCTGAAGGCACTGGCTTTGCATGGGCACCAGTAACACCCGCCTGAACGCAAAGGCGGGGCCAGTGCTGTTGGGCATTCATATCGTTGCGCTGCCATTGTACCCGCATATGCCGTTGCTGGTTTTGCTGGTCACGGCTTTATTCACAGTGTGGACGCTGCTGATAATCAGTGGGCGTTTGGCCCAGCCCGGCCGTTTGCCTATGTTGCTGCTGACCATTTTGGTGGTGATCGTATTACTGCAGTCATTCGGCACGATACTGGGCCAACAGCCGGGCTCGGCGATGTTGCTGTTGCTTTCATTTCTCAAGCTTTTTGAGATGAAGTCAACCCGGGATATCGCGATTGTTATTTTTATGGGATTCTTCCTGGTTGCGAGTAACTTTTTCTATTCACAAACGCTACTGATCGCAGTCTACGTGTTGATTGTCGTGGTCTATCTGACATCCGTATTGATTGTGTTCAGCGATCGTCTGGATACTACCAGTTATACCATGCGGATAAAACGTGCATGGGTTATGATTTTCCAGGCCGTGCCGTTGATGTTGATCCTGTTTTTACTGTTTCCGCGCGTACCTGGGCCGTTATGGGGCCTGCCCGATGACGCGCAGTCAGGTGTGACCGGCCTCTCTGATGAAATGTCGCCGGGCAGCATCAATCGCCTGGTGAGGTCGGGCGAGGTGGCTTTCCGCGTGAATTTTGCGGGTTCGCTACCGCCACGCCTGGAACGCTATTGGCGTGGACTGGTACTGTCGCACTATGATGGCACAACCTGGCGGCTTGATAATGCGCCTGCAAAGACGTATCCGTTGCTGATTGTCCCCGATGATGTGCGATCAAAATACAGCTACACGGTCATGCTGGAGCCGCATAACCAGCGCTGGCTGTATGCGCTCGAGTCCCTAGTCGAATACGAAGACCGGCAACTTGTCACTCGCGAGCTGCAGTTATTCGTGGGCAGCAAGATCAAGGATGTCATCAGCTACACACTGCGATCGGATACCTCGGCGCAAAACCGAGGTTTATTCGAGCCTGAGCGCGACAAGAACCTGGCGTTGCCTGATGATCTCAACAGTAAAACCGTGGATTTCGCCAGAACACTTTTCATTCAGTCGAATCGTGACAGCCAGACTTACATCGATACCGTGCTAACACACTTCAGCCAGCAGGAGTACTTCTATACGCTGTCACCACCGTTGCTGGGTGAACATGCGATGGACGATTTTCTGTTCACGACACGCCGTGGTTTCTGTGAGCATTATGCTAGCGCCTTCGTCTATCTGATGCGTGCGGCCGGTATTCCGGCACGTATTGTTGTCGGCTATCAGGGTGGCGCCATGCATCCCTTCGATGACTACATGATCGTGCGTCAGTCAGATGCTCATGCATGGGCAGAAGTCTGGCTCGACGACAAGGGCTGGGTCCGGGTGGATCCGACGGCCGCGGTGTCACCAACACGCATCGAGAGCGGCATCGCGAATGCGGGGCTGGAGCGTGATCTGCTGCCTTCGATACTGGTGTCTGACAACGCTCTATTTCAGCGCACCCGGTATGTCTGGGACAGCTTTCACAATAACTGGAACCAGTGGGTCATCGGCTTTGATCAGCAACGACAACAACAACTGCTGGAATTGCTCGGCCTGAAGAACGTCAGCATCAGCAACCTGGTCATCTGGCTGGTTATTGCGATGACCCTTGCCGGCGGCTTGGTGGCATGGTGGGTTTTGCGCAAGGCATCGGTACGACAGAAGGATGTGATCAGGCACTACTACGACAAGTTCTGCCGTAAACTGGAAAAGGCCGGTATTACACATCGGCCTCATGAAAGCGCCAGCGAATTGATGGCACGGGCAGCGAAAATACTACCTGACAGACAGTGCGAGCTGTCGATGATAACGGCGGACTATCAGCAGCTGCGTTACGGTGATGATAAGAATGAGCAGCGCCGCAAACGCTATATTCGCGCGATCAGACGCTTCAGGGCCAGGCATTAAGTTACAGGGCGGTAATCAACCCTACATACAAAAATGTTTCACCAGGTCCTGGATGAGTTTTATTGTGGGTCTGATTTTTTCCATCGCGAGATATTCATCGGGCTGATGCGCCTGGTCGATGTTGCCAGGTCCCAGCACGACAGCATCCATACCGAGCTTGTCATAAAAGGGGGCTTCCGTTGAAAACGCCACTGCTTTGGCACGGGCGCCGGTCAATTGTTCGACGGCTTTGACCAGCATCGAATTGGCTGAGGTTTCAAGTGCGGGCACGCCGTCCAGCAATGCATTGATCTGATACTCGATTCTGCCGCCGGCAAGGGCTCTCTGAAGCTGCTGCTCGAGCTCGGACTTCAGGTCAGATAAATTCATGCCAGGCAATGGCCGGATGTCGATCTGCAGTTCACAATGGCCGCAGATCCGGTTCGGATTATCACCGCCGTGTATATGTCCCAGATTCAGCGTCGGTTGCGGTATTTCGAACAACGCATTGTGGTAAGTCTGCTGCAATTGCTCACGCCACAACAGAAGTTCGGTCATGACCTTTTGCATGGCTTCGAGCGCGCTGTGGCCCAGTGCCGGATTACTCGAGTGTCCAGACAGCCCCGTGAGTTTGATTGCCTCCATCATCATGCCTTTATGCATGCGCACCGGTTTCAGCCCGGTGGGCTCTCCAATCAGTACAAAACGTGCTCCCGGCAGATGGTTTGCCTGCAGTGCCCTGGCACCGTTCATGCTGGTTTCTTCATCGGCTGTAGCCAGTACGATCAACGGCTGTCGAAGCCGAGAGAGATCAAGCTCCCGGATCGCTTCGATGACCAGCGCAAAAAAAGCTTTCATGTCGGCTGTACCGAGGCCGTAGAAACGATGGTCTGCTTCAGTGAGCCTGAATGGATCAAAACGCCAGTCGCCGTGATCATAGGGCACGGTATCGGTATGACCGGCGAGCACGAGGCCACCGTTGCCGGTGCCAGTCGTGGCAATCAGGTTGGCCTTGGTGCCATCAGCATTGATAGTTTGAATTTCGATATCGAAACCCAGTTCCTGCAACCAGCCGGCCAGCGTATCAATCACATCGCGGTTACCCTGATCGAGTCGGGGATTGGTGCAGCTGATCGATGGTGTGGCAATCAGCTGGTGCATCATTTCCAGCAGCAAAGGTGATTTGATAGTCATGCGTGCAGGTTATACGCTGTCGCCTGAGTCCGGCAAGGTCATTATTCACTTCGCGTCTGTTTGCGATGATTTGCGGACGTATTACATTGCCTGAACCGTGATAGGCATGCTTGAATAACACACTGTATTTTTGATCATCCGAGCTTCACTTAACAAAACCAATGCCTTACCAGTATTCCACGCCGCCTGGTGAGAAATGCGGGTTAACGCTCCTGCCCCAGGACCGATATCGGTTACAATCATGCCCAGACTATACAATCCGTGTGTTTACGCCCTGAGCAATGAAATGTTTCGATGAGTTCCATGCCTGAACAATTGCTGTCCCTCGTTCCAGCCGCACTGCATCCGACTGTAGCCAACTACTGGCATGACTGGGCTATTGCCTGTGAGCAGGCCGGGGTTAGTGCGTCGGTCGATTTATCGGTTCTGGGCAAGGTATGGGCCTGCAGCGAGTTCGTGGCCCGTACCTGTATACGCTGGCCCGCGCTGCTGGATGAACTGGCTATCGAGGGATTCGGGGCCGCACGTTCGCCCAATGACTATCAACAGCGAGTTGCGCAGACGATAGCCACGGCAGAACCGACCGAAGAGGGCTTGATGCGGGCATTGCGGCTATTGCGCAAGAAAGAAATGGTGCGTATCGCATGGCGTGACCTGGCCGGTCTGGCGGATGTCGAGCAGGTGCTGCATGAACTCAGTGACTTTGCTGAAGCCGTGATCGCGCAAACGCTGACTTATCTTTATCAGCAGACCACCGAGGCGCTGGGGGTGCCGAAAAACCCCCTGGGTGAGCCCCAGCAAATGCTGGTGCTGGCCATGGGCAAGCTCGGTGGGCGTGAACTGAATTTTTCCTCGGATATCGACCTGATCTTCGCCTATGCCGAAGAGGGTGGCACAGATGGTGGCCGACACTTATCCAATCATGAATTCTTTCTGCGTCTGGGCAGAAAGCTGGTCAGGGTGCTTGACGAGATCACTGCTGAAGGCTTTGTCTACCGTGTCGATACCCGTCTGCGGCCCAATGGGGACAGTGGGCCGCTGGCGATGAACTTTACGGCGATGGAACATTACTATCAGCTCCAGGGCCGTGACTGGGAGCGTTATGCCATGATCAAGGCGAAGATTATAGGCGGCAGCGAAACCGAAAGCCACGCTCTGACATCGATGCTGCGGCCATTCACCTACCGCCGTTATCTGGATTTTGGTGCGTTTGAATCCATCCGTGAAATGAAAGGCATGATCGAGGCCGAAATGCGTCGCAAGAGCATGCAGCACAACATCAAGCTCGGCAGAGGTGGTATCCGTGAAATCGAGTTTATCGGCCAGACTTTCCAGTTGATTCGAGGAGGTCCGACGCCGGAGTTGCAGGAGCGCAGTATCTTGAAAGTGTTGTCGTTGCTGGCCGAGTTTGGCTATCTCGAGCCCGAGGAGGCGGATAACCTCAGACAAAGCTATCTGTTTCTGCGCAAGCTGGAGAACCGCTTGCAGATGGAGCGCGACCAGCAAACACAGGTGCTGCCTGCTGATGCCCTCTCCAGAGAGCGAATCAGGCTGGCGATGGGCTTTGAGGACTGGGACGCGATGATGCGAGCGCTGGATCAACATCGTCAGGCGGTCACACGGGTATTCGATTCGGTGATTTCCTCCGAGGAACGGCCCGAAACGGAAAGCATTGATGCCCTGCAACTGTTCTGGACCGATACCGGTAACACACACGGTTTTGGCCATTGGCTGCTCGAGGCCGGCTGTGACAAGGTTGATGCGATCATCGAAACGCTTACCCGTTTCAAGACAGCGGCCAGGATACGGGTGCTGTCGGCCGAGGGAACCCGGCGCTTGCAACAGCTGTTGCTGCAGTTGCTGAAACAGATAGTGAGCTATGAACATTCGCTGGTGTTGCTCGACCGCGTGCTTGAGATCCTCGGGGCTATTGTCGGGCGCCCGGTTTATATCAGCCTGCTTATAGAGTATCCCGTCGCCCAGCAACAGATGCTGGAGCTGTGCGCAGCCAGTCATTGGTTTGTCAACGAACTGGCACGTTACCCTATCCTGCTGGATGAGCTGCTCGATTCCCGCGAGCTGTTCAGGCAGAATGACCGCGAGCAGTTGACCACCGAGCTCGAGCGGCTGATGTCCCAGGTCGATGAAAAAGACCTGGAGCAGCAAATGGAGCGTCTGCGCCAGTTCAGGCGCACGGAGATATTCAAGCTGGCAGCCACCGACGTGATTCACGTCCACCAAATCTGGGACGTCGGTGCCAAGCTGAGCACGATTGCCGATGTGGTATTGCGAAAAGTTTTGCAGCTCGCATGGGACGCGATATGCCGGCGCCACGGCATACCCGTTTGCATCATCGATGAGCAACCGTACCATCCGCGCATGGCGATCATTGCCTATGGCAAGCTGGGTGGGCTGGAGATGGGTTATGGCTCTGATCTGGATATCGTGTTTCTGCACGACAGCTCGGGGAAGAAACAGTATACCAACGGTGAAAAAAGTATCGACAATAGCCAGTTTTTCATTCGTGTAGCGCAAAAAGTGTTGCATATACTCGGCGCGCGCACCCATTCGGGTCTGCTCTACGAGGCCGATACCCGGTTACGGCCCGACGGGCGAGCCGGTATGCTGGTCAGCAGTGTCAGTGCGTTTGAAGATTATCAGAAGAATAAAGCCTGGACCTGGGAGCATCAGGCGCTGTTGCGTACCCGTTGTATCGCGGGAAGCGAGCCAGTCTGCCAGGAGTTTGCTAGAATCCGACAGTCTGTGCTGGCGGTCACGCGTGATGCGGCCAAGCTTTGCAGTGAAGTGGTCGAAATGCGTGAAAAAATGCGCACGCATCTTGCCAGTCGCGATGATTCGAGTATCAACATCAAGCAGGATACGGGCGGCATGGTCGATATCGAATTCACTACGCAGGCCGGCATACTGTTGAACGTGGCGGAGCATCCCGAGATGCTCAGTGTGAGTTCAACGCTGGAGTTTATCGAGTATCTGGCCGCAGTGGGCTGGTATACCAGCGCTGAAGCCGATGAACTGGCAACAGCGTACAAGCTGTTTCGACAGCAGACCAACAAGCAGGCGCTGGAGGTTGCCTTGCCCGGGGATATCAGACAGGTATTGCAGCCACATTTTGACCGTGTAACTGCACTTTGGAACCGACTGGTCGTGGCCAGGACAATCCTGCAGGAAACGACCTCCTGAAGCTGGATCTGGATGATTTTTGTTAACCGATTATCGCCCCTGGGATTATCGCCCTTGGGATTGTCACCATTGGCACGCGTCTTTGTGTTGATGATGGCACAGTGGTAGTTACAATGTTTACTGGAGATTAATATGCAAACCATGGCCGATCGTGACGGCGTCATCTGGTTTGATGGTGAATTGGTGCCCTGGCGTGATGCCAGGGTGCACGTACTGACGCACACGCTGCATTATGGCATGGGGGTGTTCGAGGGTGTGCGCGCTTACAAGGCCGAGCAGGGCACGGCCATCTTTCGTCTGCAGGCACACACGGACCGGCTGTTCGATTCGGCTCAGATCATGATGATGGATATACCGTTTGACAAAGACACCATCAACGAGGCGCAGCGTGCCGCCGTGCGTGAAAACAAGCTGGAAACG
>Ga0316201_10001983_pt1 | contig 14285 bp, 12 predicted proteins | sample CS6wburrow_MG_FD_204516 | JGI IMG/M metagenome (GOLD analysis project Ga0316201, IMG submission 204516) | Coastal sediment microbial communities from Delaware Bay, Delaware, United States - CS-6 worm burrow | ecosystem: Environmental > Aquatic > Marine > Coastal > Sediment | place: USA... | reverse complement strand
GGCAAGGCTGACGAGCTGGTTGAAGTTTCGCTGTTGCGCGATGATCCGCTGCATGCTCAGGTAAGAGCCGGTCACCAGCAGCGCAATCAGGGCCAGTGCAACCAGGTACCTGATTCTGATTATCCGTACTGCTTCTATGGTTTCCATGTTTCGCCGATCTATTGAGAACGAGAGTGACCTGGCGCGAATCCGGAGACACCAGGTTAACGTAGGGGTTATCGGCCGTTGGGTGGAAAAATTTACCTCCAGCGCGTCATTTTTGGGCCTTCGGCGTCTTTGGCAAAGACGAATTGAGGGCATTCTGCTAAGGTGCCTGCTTTTGACCTGCGAGGGCCTTAAAAATAGCGCTTCATCCCGCCTTCGGGCGCACCGAGAAAGAGCATTCGAATCGGCAGGACTGGGAAAATATCCGCGCCATGCTGCCCTATATCTGGGATTATCGCGGCCGCGTGCTGATTGCGCTCGCCTGCCTGATGGTATCCAAGCTGGCGATGGTGGGCGTGCCGGTGGTGCTCAAGTATATCGTCGACACCCTAGACGCCGACCCGGGGCAGGTAGTGGCCCTGCCGGTAACGTTGTTGATAGCTTACGGCCTGCTGCGTTTTATCAATTCCGGTTTCAACGAGCTGCGCGACGCAATCTTCGCGCGCGTGCGTTTCCACGCGATGAACAGCCTGTCGGTTTCGGTATTGAACCATCTGCATAACCTGTCGCTGCGCTACCACCTGGAGCGCAACACCGGGGCGATTTCGCGCGACATGGAGCGCGGCGCGCAAAGCATCAGTTCGATTCTCAACTACCTGGTATTCAACATCGTGCCCACCGGGGCCGAGTTCCTGCTGGTGGCTTTGATCCTGTTCAGCCAGTACGACAGCCTGTTCGCCGGCATTATTTTTTCTACCGTGATTTTCTACATCGGCTTCACCCTGCTGGTGACCGAGTGGCGTATGCACTTCCGCCACGAAATGAACGCACTCGATTCGACCGCTAACGGGCGCGCGATGGACAGCCTGATGAACTATGAAACGGTCAAGTATTTCAATAACGACGCGCACGAAATCACCCGCTACCGCGACACCATGCAGCAATGGGAAGAGGCCGCCGTGAAAAGCCAGAGCACAATGTCGATGCTCAATTTCGGGCAGGCCGCGATCATCGCCATTGGCGTGACCGGCATCATGCTGCTGGCGGCGCAGGGTGTAATCGACGAGTCCCTGACCCTGGGCGACCTGGTTTTGATCAATACCATGATGCTGCAGCTGTTCCTGCCGCTCAATTTCCTTGGCATCATCTACCGCTCGCTGAAATACGCGCTGGCCGACATGGACATGGTAATCAAGCTGCTGCAGCGCCCGGTCGAGATCACCGACCGCGGCGATGCCGGTCGACTCGTGATCGAGCGCGCCAGCGTCGAGTTCCGGCATGTCGGATTTCACTACAACGAGGACCGGCGTATTCTCGAGGATGTCAGCTTCAGCCTCGAGGACGGCGAAAAACTCGCTATCGTCGGGCCCTCGGGCGCCGGCAAGTCGACTATCGCGAGGCTGCTGTTTCGTTTCTACGACGTCAGCCAGGGACAGATCCTGATCAGCGGTCAGGATATCGCCGGCGTCACCCAGCAAAGCCTGCGCGAAACCATCGGTATCGTGCCGCAGGATACGGTGCTGTTCAACGATACGATCCTGTACAACATCCAGTACGCGCGGCCGCAGGCGAGTTTCGAAGAGGTCAGGCAGGCCGCGCGGCTGGCCGATATCGATGCCTTTATCGACGCGTTGCCGCAGGGCTACGACACCGTTGTCGGCGAACGCGGGCTCAAGCTGTCTGGCGGCGAGAAGCAGCGGGTCGCGATCGCGCGCGTGCTGCTCAAGGACCCGGCTATCCTGGTATTCGACGAAGCCACCTCGAGCCTGGACAGCCAGTCGGAAAAGAATATTCTCGGGGCGCTGGCGCGCATATCGGCCAACAAGACGACGCTGGTCATCGCTCACCGTTTGTCGACCGTGATCGACGCCGATCGAATCATCGTGCTCGAGCAGGGCCGCATCCGGGAGCAGGGTAGCCACGAGGCGCTGATCGCCGCGGACGGGTTGTATGCGCATCTTTGGCGTATGCAGCAAAAGAAAACCCAGGAACTGGAATAAAACGGGAATGAACCAGGATCTGAGCAACTGCAGTGCCAGCGAACCCTTCGCGTTGCGCGTTATCGGAGACGACATGGCGCCCGAGTTTGTCGATGGCCATATCATCGTCATCGATCCCGGCGGCAAGCTCTCCTCGGGGTGCTATGTGGTCGCCCGCCATCAGGGTGAAATGATATTCCGGCAATTACTGATCGATGGCGGCGGGTATCGCCTGGTCTCGCTGAAAGCAGGTCTGCCCGAAATCGAGATCGCCGGCATCGACGATATCGTCGGCGTGGTCAGCCAGCGCTCCGGCAAGCGTCGCAGCGAGCACAAGCGCTACGATACCTGAGGAATTCCCGGGTCAGCACGCGTATCGCCGGGCGCGACCCGGTAGCTGAAATAGTAATCGCGCATAAAACTGATAACTTCCCGGCGCGGGGGTTTGGGTTCGATACCCTCGAGTGCCGGCATACCCGCCGCAACCCCGGGCGGCCAGTCGCTGATAGAAAGCAGGAAACCTTCCTCGTCGATCCCGTGCTCGACGCCGTTTACTTCCCGGATCCCAGGTATTTTCAAAAGCGCCTCATGGTTTTCCCTGCCGCCGGGGGAGGGGATTCTAGCGAGCTGATTTTAATCGTAGAATGACGATTTTCTTAAACTGTGAACCGGATAACCCTTATACTGCGATCTTCAGACCGGGAGAGGCTTCATGTCAGACGAAAATCGTGAAAAAGCGCTGAATTACCATCGGCTGCCGACACCGGGCAAGCTGAGAATCGAGGCAACCACGCCGTTGACCTCGCAGGGTGATCTGACGCTGGCCTACTCGCCGGGTGTGGCCTATCCCTGCCTGGAAATCGAAAAAGATCCACTGGCGGCGCGTGAATACACCGCGCGTGCCAACCTGATCGGCGTCGTGACCAACGGTACCGCGGTGCTGGGTCTTGGCGACATCGGCGCGCTGGCCGCCAAGCCGGTGATGGAAGGCAAGGCGGTGCTGTTCAAACGCTTTGCCGGGATCGACGTGTTCGACATCGAAATCGATGAAAAAGACCCGCACAAGCTGGCCGAAACGATCGAGCGACTGGAGCCGACTTTCTGCGGTATCAATCTCGAGGATATCAAGGCCCCGGATTGTTTCTATGTCGAGGAGTACCTGCGGGAGAAAATGTCGATCCCGGTGTTTCACGACGACCAGCACGGCACCGCGATCGTGGTTGCGGCCGCGATGAAATCCGCGCTCGAAGTAGTGGGCAAGGACCTCGACAAGGTTAAACTGGTCGCCTCCGGCGCCGGGGCCGCCTCGCTATCCTGCCTGAAACTACTGGTATCGATGGGGCTCGACAGCAATAACATCCTGGTCTGCGATTCGCGCGGTGTCATTTACAAGGACCGCACCGACGCGATGGATGAACACAAGCAAGCCTTTGCCGTCGAGACCGAACTGCGCACGCTGGGCGATGCCATCGCCGGGGCGGACGTGTTCCTGGGGCTTTCCGCGGGCAACCTGCTCAAACCCGAAATGGTCGAGTCGATGGCGCCAAAGCCCATCGTATTCGCGCTCGCCAACCCGACCCCCGAGATCGACCCGGCCGAGGCCAAACGGGTCTGCCCCGACGTCGTTATCGCGACCGGGCGCACGGACTACCCGAACCAGGTCAATAACGTGCTGTGCTTTCCGTTCCTGTTTCGCGGCGCGCTCGACGCCGGCGCGACCGAGATCAACCAGGAAATGAAAATCGCCTGTGTCGACGCCATTTCGAGGCTGGCCCGTGCCGGCACCAGCGATACCGTGGCGGACGCCTATCGCGGTGAATCTCTGACCTTCGGACCGGAGTACCTGATTCCCAAGCCGTTCGATCTGCGCCTGATACTGGAAATTGCCCCGGCGGTGGCCCAGGCGGCGATGGATTCGGGCGTCGCCGAACGCCCGATCGAGGATATGAAAGCTTATCGACAAAAGCTGACTGCCTTCGTGTTTCGCTCCGGGATGTTCATGAAGCCGGTGTTCGATACCGCGCGTTTGCACCCGCGCCGCGTGGTGTTCGCCGAGGGTGAAAATCCGAAGGTGCTGCAGGCCGTGGAAAACGTCGTGCAGGAGCAGCTGTGTTTCCCGATCGTGCTCGGACGCGAGGAGGTGATCAGGCAGATCATTCGCGAGTATGGCCTGACCGTTAAACCCGGTAGCGATTTCGAGATCGTGGAGTACCAGGAAAACGAGGAATGGTGCAACGAATTCCATCGCCTGACTGAACGGCGAGGCAAGACGCCATCCGAAGCACGCGAAATAATGCGCAACAGCAAGACCACCCAGGCCGCCATGATGGTCAAATCCGGCCTCGCCGACACGATGATCTGCGGCACCATCGGCCGCTTTCATCGCCACCTGGGGCGCCTGTTGAGCGTGACGCAGCAGGATGACGGGTTCGAAGAGGTATCGGCGCTGAGTATCATTATCACCAGCAAGTTCACGCTCTTCATTACCGATACCCATGTCACGCCCGAGCCGTCGGCCGGTGCCATCGCCGAGATGACGGCGCTGGCCGCCGAGGAAGTGGCGCGCTTCGGGCTCAAGCCCAAGGCCGCGCTATTATCGCATTCGAACTTCGGTAGCCGTGAATGCAGGTCGTCCCTCAAAATGCGGGAAGCCCTGTCGATACTCAAGCAGACGCACCCTGATTTGATGGTTGAAGGCGAAATGCAGGCTAACCTGGCGCTGTCGCCGCAGGCCATGCTGGAGCAGTTTCCCAATTCGAACCTGGACGGGGTCGCGAATTTACTGGTCATGCCGAACCTGGACGCGGCGCATATCGCGATGAACCTGGCCAAGCTCAGCACCGACGGCGTGGCGATCGGCCCGATCCTGCTGGGTTGCGACATCGCGGCACATATCGTGACGCCTGGCACCACCGTACGCGGCCTGGTTAACATGACCGCGATCGCCGTGGCCCGACTCACCGGCCGGGAGGTCTGATCGATGCACCTTGTGATACTGCTACTCGCGTTCCTGGCGTTTTTCATCTACCTGACGCTGGGTGCGCGCCGGGACCCCGAAAGGCGTATCCAGTTCTATCTCTTCGTGCTAATAGACCTGTGGCTGGCCGCCGTGTTTATATACCTGCTAGTGAGCGCGATTCTGGATTACAACTAGGCTGACCGGTTTCGTCGTCGCAATCTAATTTCCGAGTGTCGGCTAAGTGATAGCCGGTGCTAAAGAGAAAATTTTAAAATTTACTTATATCTATTTCCCATATGAGTCACCGCAGTCTTTCCAGCGATTCAATATTCTTTATTTCAGGGGTTTCACCATGAGTCATACGCAATATGCGCCGGCGCGACAGCGTCTGCAGCGCAGTGAGCTTGCCGTTCCCGGTTCCAACCCGGGTATGTTCGAGAAGGCCGCCGACAGTGCTGCCGATTACGTGTTCCTGGATCTCGAGGATGCGGTATCTCCAGGGGACAAGGTGCAGGCGCGCAAAAACATTATCGAGGCGCTTAACGACATCGACTGGCGCGGCAAGGGTAAGACCATATCGGTGCGCATCAACAGCCTCGATACCCATTACATGTATCGCGACGTGGTCGACGTGGTGGAGCAGGCCGGCGACCGGCTCGATACGATTCTGATTCCCAAGGTCGGCGTGGCCGCGGACGTTTACATGGTTGACGCCATGCTGACCCAGATCGAGACCGCGCAGGGTTTCGAAAACCGTATCGGACTCGAAGCGCTGATCGAAATTACGCTTGGCATGGCCAACGTCGACGCCATCGCGACTTCGAGCCCGCGGATGGAAGCGATGCATTTCGGGGTTGCCGATTATGCGGCAAGTTGCCGCGCGCGCACCACCAACATCGGCGGCCTGAACCCGGATTACCCTGGTGACCAGTGGCATCACGGTTTGTCACGCATGCTGGTTGCCTGCCGCGCCTACGGCTTGCGCGCGATCGACGGCCCCTTCGGCGATTTCAACGACCCGGACGGCTACCTGGACGCGGCACGCCGCGGCGCGGCAATGGGTTACGAGGGCAAGTGGGCGATTCATCCGTCGCAAATCGAACTGGCGAACGATATTTTTTCACCCCCCGAGGCCGAGGTGGATCGCGCGCAACGGATACTCGCCGCGCTGGAAGAAGCCGCCGCCGCCGGCAAGGGTGCCGCGCAGCTCGACGGGCGCATGATTGACGCCGCCTCGGCGCGCATGGCTGAAAACGTGGTCAACACCGACGCGGCGATCCGAGCCAGGCAATAGCGACCTAACCCGGGAGAACAACGATGGATATACATGAATACCAGGCGAAGGCGTTGCTTGCCGATTTCGGCATGCCGATCGCAAAGGGCGGCATTGCCTACAGCCCCGAGCAGGCAGCGTACCGCGCGAAGGAACTGGGCGGGGAAAAGTGGGTCGTCAAGGCGCAGGTGCATTCGGGGGCGCGCGGCAAGGCCGGCGGCATCAGGGTTTGTGCGACCGAAGACGAGGTCATGGAAGCAGCCAATGCCCTGCTGGGCCGGCGACTCGTCACCCGGCAGACCGGGCCGCAGGGCAAACTGGTCGGGCGGCTTTATATCGAGGAAGCGACCGATATCGCACGCGAAATTTATCTCGCCTTCGTGCTCGATCGCTCTTCTGAAACCATCGTCTGCGTGGCTTCGGCCGCGGGCGGTATGGATATCGAGGAAATTGCCGAAAACGACCCCGACAGTATCGTGCGGGTACCGATCGAACCCGCCGTCGGAATGCAGGATTTCCAGGCGCGCGAGATTGCTTTTGCGCTCGGCCTTGAGGCGGCGCAACTCTCCGAGGCCGTCAAGGCGCTCAAGGCCTGTTACCGCGCCTTCCGCGATCTCGATGCCACCATGGTCGAAGTCAACCCGCTGGTGGTAACTCGTGATGGCCGTATCATCGCGCTCGACGCCAAGATGGGATTCGATGATAACGCGTTGTTCCGGCGCCCGCAGATTTCGGAACTGCGCGACAAGTCGCAGGAAGATGCGCGCGAGATGAGCGCCGCCGACCGGGGTTTGAGCTACGTTGGCCTCGACGGCAATATCGGCTGTATCATCAACGGCGCCGGGCTTGCGATGGCGACTATGGACATGATCAAGCATGTCGGTGGGGAACCGGCGAATTTTCTCGATATCGGCGGCGGTGCGTCGCCGGAGCGGGTCGCCAAGGCCTTTAACCTGGTGCTGTCCGACCAGGGGGTAAGCGCGATCCTGGTGAATATCTTCGCCGGCATCAACCGCTGCGACTGGGTTGCCGAGGGCGTGATACAGGCGATGGAGAAACTCGACGTGCCGGTGCCGGTGGTCGTCCGGCTATCCGGCACCAATGTCGAACTCGGGCGCCAGATCCTGGCCGACAGCGACGTCGACCTGATCACCGCGGATACGCTGGCCGAGGCGGCGGAAAAAGCCGTTGCCGCGGCCGAGGCTCACGAAGCCACGCTGGCAGGATAGGGGAGAACAGTCATGAGCATATTCCTCGACGAGAATACCAGGGTTATCGTACAGGGTTTTACCGGTCGTATCGGGACCTTCCACGCGCAGGAGATGATCGACTACGGCACCAGGGTGGTCGGCGGTGTGACGCCGGGCAAAGGCGGCGAACATCACCTCGAGCGGCCGGTGTTCAACACCGTCAAGGACGCGGTGCGTACAACCGGTGCCGAGGCGAGCCTGGTGTTCGTGCCGCCGCCGTTTGCCGCCGATGCGATCATGGAGGCCGCCGATGCCGGCATTCGCTTCTGCGTTTGCGTCACCGACGGCATACCGGCGCAGGACATGATGCGCGTCAAACGCTATATGCGCCGCTACAGGCGCGAAGAGCGCATGACCCTGACCGGGCCCAACTGCGCCGGCACCATCAGCCCGGGCAAGGCGATGATGGGTATAATGCCGGGGCATATCTATCTGCCGGGTAACGTCGGTCTGATCGGCCGTTCCGGCACGCTTGGCTACGAGGCTGCCTCGCAGATGAAGGCGCTCGGGATAGGTATCTCGACCAGCGTCGGCATCGGTGGCGACCCGATCAACGGCAGCGCGTTTCGCGATCACCTCGAGCGTTTCGAACAGGATCCCGACACCCGGCTCGTCGTCATGATCGGCGAAATCGGCGGTCCCCAGGAAGCCGAGGCGGCGGCCTATGCGCGCGATCACATGCAAAAGCCGGTGCTGGCCTATATCGCGGGCCTGACGGCGCCCCGGGGGCGCACCATGGGGCATGCTGGTGCGATCGTAACCAGCGTCGGCGAGTCGGCCGCGGAAAAGGTCGAAATTCTGCGCGCGGCCGGGGTTGGTATCATCCCGCGCCCGTCCGAGTTCGGCAGCGCCGTCGCCGAGGTTCTGGAAAAATTGTAGCTGGCCAAAATCACCCCCGATGTAATCCGGGGCGCCGTCAGCCCGCGGTCCGACCCGAGTCGTCGGACCGGCGTGATCCCGTTCCTACATGGGATAGTCGGTGTTCGAGGAATCCGAGGTTGCGTCCCCAGGACCAAACTAATGGGACAACAGGTTTAGAGGCGTGATTTGAGGTGAATTATTCAACCGGGTTTTTGATCTGTGTCGAGTTATCCGGACTTCGGATACGATAAAGTCATTTTTTAGCCTTTTACAACGGAGAATCGATCATGCCAATTGCAGTCATCGTTGCAGACGCCAGCCGAGCCAGGGTCCTGGCGACCCGCGAGGACCCGGGTGAACTTTACGAGCTGGAAGACCTGGTGCATCCGCAGAGCCGCTTACGTGAACAGGAACTGGTGGCCGACGGCGCCGGTAGCGGCATCGACTCGGGCGGGCGCGGCATGCACTCCATGGGCCATGAAAAAGCTGCGCATGATCGGCAGGCGGAAATTTTCGCTGGCGAACTGTGCGAGGAAATAGACAAGCTACGGCAGCGACTAAAATTGCGCCGGATCTACCTGGTCGCGGCGCCCGCTTTTCTCGGCCTGATGCGCGCCAGCCTCGGTAAGCAATGCGCCTCGCTGGTGTCTGGCGAGGTGGGCAAGAATCTCGTGACCCACAGCCTGCAGGAAATACGCGACCATTTGCCGAAGCGTCTCTAGCTAAAAACCGGTGGCAGGGAATCCAGTTATATTTCGATTTACCAGCGGTACGCCGGCATTGAGTAGCCGGTTTCGACCCGCATATTGCCACCGTCCCGTTTAACCTAGAAAGGCTAGCGCGTTTGTCCGAAATCAGGATTCCAGATTTATTCACCTTGCGCCGCATCAAGGTGCTTTCGCGTTTGTCGGAGACGCAGCTGATTGCAATCGCCAACCAGTTGCGGGTGCACACCGCAGCGAGAAGAGAGGTGTTGCTCGAGGCCGGCTCCACCGAAAAAACCAGCCTCTACATCATCAAGGGCAAGGTCTCGCTGAGCGCGGCCGACGGCAAGAAAAGGACAATCGAGGTCGAGGAAAACCAGGAATTGAGGCCCGTGGCCCGGTTACGCCCCAGTATCTACGACGTTACCGCCCTGGGCCCGGTCAGTTATTTGAAAGTTGACGTCGACAAGCTCGCGGAGCTCGCCGACCTGCCGGATTCGAGCCTGGGTGAGATCAGTGTGCACTCGATGTTCTCGGATTACGATGACGAAGACAGTTCCATCGTCAACCATCTTTATCACAACCTGATGGATAACAGCATCAAGCTGCCGTCACTGCCTTCGGTCGCTGAGCGGATCCAGCAGATTTACCAGGGCAGGGACACCGATATCGAAGCCATGGTGCATATTCTGGTCACTTACCCGGATATCACCCGTAAAATTAAAAATGTCGCGCGCTGTCCCAGGGACAGCGATTTATCGGCGACCGGTAAAATTCGGTATTCAATCAAACGTCTCGGCATACGCTCGGTGTATTGCCTGATCATGACCTACGCGATCGGCAAGCTGGTGCGGCGGATGCCGGTCGCGCATTTGAATCGCGTCAGCTCTTTCTGGGACCACAGCCTGACCGTCGCGGCCATCGCCAGGATCCTGGCGAAAAAAAACCGGAAATTTTCGCCGGACGTGGCAATGCTGGCCGGCCTGGTTCACGGTATCGGTGTACTGGTCATCGATCAGCGTCTGCTCGATTCTCGTCACCTGATGCTCGATCACCTGGAAATCGACCATGCGATCCAGCTCATGCGCCCCGAGATATCGAGCCTGCTGCTGCGAAAATGGAACTTTGCCGACGAGTTGATCACGGTGGCGGAGGAGTGTGGCGACTGGTCGCGTAATCCGCATCCTGAGGCCGATTTGTGCGACCTTGTGCTGGCGGCCAATTACTACGGCATGATGCAGGGTGACGTCAATCATTCCCTGCCCAGGGTCGCCGCCATCCCGGCGATGGAAAAGCTCGGCATCACCCCGCAGGACAGCATCGACGCGATCAGGGAGGCTGGCGCCGTCCGGCGTAATATCAAGAAGCTGTTTATCTGAACTATAAATTATTAAAAAAAATAATAAAAACAAATAGTTAAATCCGTAAGTTAAAGTCAAATATCGTGACTGTCAGACAAGGTTAAGTCGGAAGTTGACGCTGCGGCGCGCAGAAATCAGTCAAGTACGGAATGATTCGTAACCATCAGCCCACTGTTTGCTTACACATTCGTCATTCGACGATCCTCGTAACAAGCTGGCACAACCAAATAGCAAACCGAATTCCAGAAGCAGCCGGTTTCGGACCCGCCTATCAGGTCGCCCGTGATCCCGTAATATTTACTCGAAGGTGACGCGCTAACTGCTATTATTGGCGTCAATTTTCGAAGATTTAATGGAAAGTCGCGAAGCCCATGAGTCGATACAGCAAATTGATCCAGCGCATCGATGCCGGCGAGTGCATCCTGATCGACGGCGCCACTGGTACTGAAATCGAGCGCCGTGGCGTACCTCAGCTGGAAAACGCCTGGAACGGTGGCGGCGCCCTGAGCCGCCCGGATATCTTGCGCGCGGTGCACGAGGATTATCTTCGTCTCGGCGCCGAGATCATCATTTCAAATACCTTCGCCACGCATTACTACGCGTTGCAGGATGCCGGCGAAGCCGAACGTTTCGAAGAATATAACCGACGCGGGGTCGAACTCGCCATCGAAGCCCGCGAAAACGCACAAAAACCGAATGCTCTGGTGGCCGGCGGGATTTCATACTGGTCCTGGAGCGGCAATCATCCGACCCTTGAAAATCTCAGGGAGGCCGCCGAGCGTCAGGTCGAAATCATCGCCGAGGCGGGTGCCGAATTGTTCATGCTCGAAATGATGATCGATATCGACAAGATGCTGATATTGCTAGACGCGGCACAGGCGACCGGGCTGCCGGTCTGGGTGGGATTTAGCTGCGAACCCGACGCCCAGGGGGGTGTGTGCCTGTATAACGGCGAGCCTTTGAGCGATGCGCTGGCCGCTATCGAAGATCGTCAGGTCGACCTCGTTAATATCATGCATACCGAGGTTGACTATATCGATGCCTGTCTCGAGGTGGTGCAGTCGAACTGGTCGGGGCCCGTCGGGGTATACGCACATTCAGGTGATTATGAGAACGACCGCTGGTTCTTCGACAATACGATTTCACCCGCAGATTATTGCACTGCCGCGCGCCGCTGGATCGATCAGGGTGTGCGCGTCATTGGCGGTTGCTGCGGCATTGAACCGCGGCATATCGAGCAAGTGGCGAAACTCGTGGAAAAATGAGTCGGCTATAACGAGGCGAGGGCCCCGTTTGGGTTGATTGCGGGCCTCATGTTACTTACCGCAGGCGTCGGCTTTGGCCGCGTCAATCTCGGCAACCAGGCAGGATAGTCCTTGACCAGCTCTTTGGGTGCCAGCTAGGTCCAGCGGTTGAGCGCGGCTTCGAATTCGTCGCGGCTGATCTCGATGGCGCCGAGCGACTGCAGGTGACCGGTCGGCAGCTGGCAGTCGATCATTGCGTAGCGGCCGGAGTCGACCAGGTGCTTGAGGCACAACTTCGAGGTATTGGGCTCGCGGCTGAACATCGATTCGCCGAAAAACACCCGGCCGAGACCGATGCCGTAGAGGCCGCCGACGAGCTTCCCCTCACGGCGGCACTCGATCGAATGCGCGAAACCGGCCTCGTGCATAGCGCTATAGGCCTCGATCATTTGCGGGTTGATCCAGGTGCCGTTCTGGTCCTCGCGCTCGCCGGCACAGGCCTCGATGACGGCCCTGAAGTCCTGGTCCTCGGTGATCCGGTAGCGCTGCCGGCGCGCGAGTTTTTGCAGGCTTTTACTTTGATGAAAGCGTTCTGGATATAGCACCGTGCGCGGCGCCGGCGACCACCAGAGTATCGGTTCGTTCTCGTTGAACCATGGAAATATACCCTGTCGGTAAGCCACCAGCAGCCATGCGACGTCGAGACGGCCGCCGGCGGCAAGCAATCCCGCGGGCTCGGCCAGCGCCGAGGCGGTATCGGGGAAGTGCGGCGCCATGCGAGGTTCTAGCCAGGGAATCATATAAAAAACAATTATTTATACGATAAAGTTAAAGTGAAATAATTTCATTCTGTGCGCTTGTACGGGGAATGATCGAGCAGATCCGACTGATAGCTGTCGATATAGCGCAGTTCCTGCTGCAGAAACTGCTCGATGGCCTCGCGAAACTGTGGGTGCGCGATCCAGTGGCCGGACCAGGTCAGCGTCGGCAGGAAACCGCGGGCTAGCTTGTGCTCTCCCTGCGCTCCGGGATCGAAACATTGCAGCCCCTCGCGGATGCAGTAATCGATGCCCTGGTAGTAGCAGCACTCGAAATGCAGGTTGTTGAAGTACTCGTCGCATCCCCAGACCCGACCGTAGAGGTGGGTATCGCTGCGAAAAAACAGGGATGCCGCGACGATACGGCCCTGGTCGCGCGTCAGCGCGGTCAGCACCTGTTGCGGCATGTTCTCTCCGAGGTGCTGAAAAAATCCGGGCGTCAGCGTTGCCGTGCCGTACTTGCGTTGGTAGATACCGGCGTATAGCTCGTAGATGCGACGCCAGTCGTCGGCGCTGATGCTTTCGCCCGTGTGCATGCGAATATCGAGATTCTGCTGCGCCACGCTACGGCGTTCCTTGCGCAGGTTTTTGCGTTTGCGTGAACTCAGGCGCGACAGGAAATCGTCGAAATCCCGGTAGTTGTCGTTATGCCAGTGGAACTGCACGTCGCTGCGCTGCATGATGTGGCGACCATCGAGCCCGTCGAGGATGTCCTTTTCGGCGAACAGGATATGCCAGGAGCTCAGTTTCTGATCGCCGCAAAATTTCTGGATCACCTGTACCAGCGTCTCGCGCAACAGCTGTTGCTCGTCGGCGCCGGGAACCAGCTCGTGGTTGAACAGGAAACGCTCGCCGGTTGCCGGCGTGTAGGGAATCGCGGTTACCAGCTTGGGGTAATAGTCGAGCCCGGCGCGATGATAGGCGTTGACCCAGGCGTGGTCGAACACCAGCTCGCCATAGGAATTGGTCTTGATATAGCAGGGCACCGCCGCGAGCAGCCGCCCGGCGCGCCGCAGCAGGAAGTAAACCGGGTGCCAGCCGAACGGTTCGAGGCAGTCGTGGATTTCGAGGCCGTGTAAAAAACAGTACCGGGTAAAGGGGTAGGAACCGGTGCCCAGTGCATCCCAGTCGGCCGGTTCGACCTCGCCCAGGCTATGGCTGACGCTAACCTCCAGTTGGTCGCGGGCTTCCATGGTTTAACGGCTTGACGCCGCGGCGATCGATGACTTCACGGTTGGTAGCTTTAACCAGCTCAGCTGGCTAGGCGAGTTCCTTGGCATCGAGGTATTTTTCGGCGTCGAGCGCGGCCATGCATCCGCTGCCAGCCGAGGTGACCGCCTGGCGGTAGACGTGATCCATGACATCGCCACAGGCAAACACGCCTTCGACGCTGGTCGCGGTGGCGTTGCCCTCGAGCCCGCTCTGTACCTTGATATAGCCATTGTTCATTTCCAGCTGGCCCTTGAATATGTCGGTATTGGGCTTGTGGCCGATAGCGATGAATATGCCGGAGAGGTCGAGTTCCTTGGTGCTGTTGTCCTGCACGTTGCGGATGCGCAACCCGGTCACACCGGAGTCGTCACCCAGGGCCTCGTCGAAAACGCTGTGCCATTCGAGTTTGACGTTGCCGCTCCTGGCCTTTTCGAACAATTGGTCCTGCAGAATTTTTTCAGAGCGCAGCTTGTCGCGGCG
>Ga0316201_10001982_pt1 | contig 14298 bp, 13 predicted proteins | sample CS6wburrow_MG_FD_204516 | JGI IMG/M metagenome (GOLD analysis project Ga0316201, IMG submission 204516) | Coastal sediment microbial communities from Delaware Bay, Delaware, United States - CS-6 worm burrow | ecosystem: Environmental > Aquatic > Marine > Coastal > Sediment | place: USA... | reverse complement strand
TATTTCCGTTTTTTTATTCGATGAGCCTTGCAGTTAAATTGGTGCCATTGATTATTGCTCCCTTTCTCTGGTGGAGGCAACCGCCCAAATGGAGATTGAAAATCCTTATCCAGGTGATTTTACTTTGTCTTATTTTTTTTGGTGTGGTTTTTATTGGTGCAGGGTATAAAGGATTTATGAGCAGCCTGGATCTGTACTTTAGAAAATTCGAATTTAATGGTGGGATTTACTATGTATTAAGGTACCTGGGATTTCAGTTAAAGGGATATAACCTGATAGCTTATATAGGGCCCTTGCTTGCTATTGTTGTTTTCTCTTCCATTATATGGAGGTCCATTTCTGAAAGGTCGCGAGATACACTTAGCCTTATCACGCTTTCTTTATATGCCTGGACCATATACCTATGTCTTTCAACAACGTTACATCCATGGTATATTATGCCATTGATCTTCCTTGCCTCTTTCAGAACGATCAGGTATCCAATCCTATGGTCTTATCTCATTATGTGGACTTATGTTAATTATAGTTATCCAGAATATTACGAGAATTTATGGGTAGTAGGGGTTGAGTATATTTTATTGATAGGAATGATTTATTATGAAGTAGGACCTTCAATAAAACTAAAAAGCCTGAAAGGATGACCTTCCAGGCTTTCGTATTTTGTTAGATCTGTGTTAATATTAATAAGACCAGAGGTCGTGCTCGAAGTTGAACAGTTCCTGCTTGATCTTGTCTGATTCTAATAATCTATCTATTCCAGCTCTATCATATCCTTCGTACATCATCTTAAGTGTAAGATCATTTACATTGGATTTTTTATAGATATAGCTGCTGAAAAATCGAGATTCAAAGAGATCCGACCATGCCATTGGTGCGACATCGTTAAACTCATTGAATACTCGGTACTTACCAAGATATTGTCTTGCTTCAGGATAATAAATGTAAAATAGAGGAAGAGAATATTTCAATTCTCCTGTGAGATCATCGTATTCATCTTTTTCAGGAGCGATACCAAGAATTCTTACCTTCATTCTAGATGATTCTTCATCGAAGAACCATACTTCCTTCACACGATATCTCTTGATGTCTTCCCAGTTGATCTCATTCTTAACCACCTTTACTTTCTCTACATATTCATCGTAGTCAAAGTAAGTACTGGTATCGACTGAGAATAAGATGTTGTCCAACTCCTCAGGAGAAAGAATTTCTGTAAATTTTTCATCCTTAAAGAGCGCGATGTCTCCGTTTTCAGCAAGATCTCTGATGATTGTAAAAAATGGTTTTTCTGGATACCTGAAAACCAGATTGGTTTTCTCCCGGGTATCTATAATTCTCCAGATTTTTGTCTGCCAGGCAATGTCAGCTTCTCTTACGTGATCATAAGGAAGGACACGGTTATCAACGATCAACCTTTTTCTGACAATATCATCTATGTAGAGATCTTCTGCAGGGATGCTGGACTCTGTAATTACAGTTTCCTGTTCTGCAACCTGAGCCTGTAGAGTAACCACTCCAAGCATTCCTACCATAAAAAGAAACAACGATCTAACAAAAAACACTTTCATCATTTAATCTTTATTTGATTACTTATTTAATTCTATAAACCATACCACCCACATTTCTCGCAGCTACATCACCTGGACACTTACACTTGATATCTTCAAAGTAATAAATGTCGCCTGGAACAGCTTTCTGAATGATACGAGTAGCATCTGGATTAAATTTACCGCCTTTGTGAGCCCTTACTGGTTCAGGATCTTGTCTTTTAGGTACTCTGACCATGTTGAATTCCTGAACGATACATCTTGCATCAAAGTCAAATCCATCTAGTCTAGGTACAATACCTTGCTGAATCTTGAATTCTCCGGATCCCATCACACCACTTTTCTTATTAGATAGGGTAGGGACTGGATCAGGAATTCTTTTAACCCTGAATTCTTTACTTGCGCTCAATCCTTCAGCTGATACATTGATTTTAGCAAATTCTCCTTTTTTAGTAGGACGCGTAACATTGACTGTATACGTACCATCAGGATTTGCACTTATGGTTCCTCCTCCGGCACCAGACATGTTCACCTTCATCTGGTTAGATGATACACCAGCTGCTGAAACTTCTACTGGATTAGGTACTCCGATATAAAATACATTCATTTTAGTAGGAGAGATCGCTACAGATCTTTCGCCCACTTCATATTCGAATGAGTTTTTATAACTCTTGACTTCTCCAGTCACTGGGTTAGTCACACTGATCTCAGCATTGTAAGTCTTACGGCCGGTAGCTCCTGCATTAGCAGTAAACTTAGCTACACCATCACTACCCACATTAAGAGGTGATCCATTTACTCTGATAGATACTCCTGTGTTATTCTGCGTACCTGCTGAAGCACTTAGGAAGATATCTGTTTCAAATCTTTCTCCTTTGATGACATAAGTTTTCTTAGGAGAAGATACAACAGTAAATTGATCAAGAACAACTTCTTCACCTCCTACTTTTTTAACAAGGTAGTTAAGCACGTTAGCTTCTGATGATTTGATATCATTCTTAAACTTTGAAAATATCGGCATTAAAGCTCCGAGTGGCATGTGATTAAATGTAAAATCAGCCCAGCTATCTCTTCTTGTCTGAGAATTCTTCCAAGTTTCATCGTCAATTTCGATTGGAATCTTGTTGACATAATTGGCTCTTTCTTCTTCGTCGAAAAGGTTGAGGAATTGCTGCTTGTATTCAAGCATTTTGTCTTTCAACTCTTCGCCTAGACCCTGATCTACCAATAACCTGGTAGTTGCATCATAGTCTCTTTTGCCTCTAAGCTCAACTTTACCATTGATCTCTCTGTAATCACCTTCATCATTTACACCATTCCTATCTCCTGCCTCATCAACTAGTTTGTCAACAAGTGCATCAATATAGGCACTGGCTTCATTAGAAAGTTCCTGTACGACTGGCACACGCTCAGCGTACTTTTCAAATTCTTTATTTTTCTTAGCTCTATCTCTAATGGTTACAGGCAGGGAAGCATTACTCTCGTCCAGGGTTTCATTGGCGGAGTTCAATCCCTTGTCTACCATTTCAAATGCATTAAAAATCTCTGCGGATACATTAAGAGCAAGAAGGGCAGTAAGTACCAGGTACATGATATTGATCATGAGTTGCCTGGGTTCCTTAGGTATTGACATCTTATTAGTTTTAAAATATTAAATAATGTATCTCAGAATTTTAGCTCTTGATCGTAAATGCAGACAATACGTTTCCGTATACTCCATTAAGAGAAGAAAGATTCTGATTTAAAGTTGCCATCTGCTCTTTATACAATTTAGTATCTTCTACTGTTTCATTAAGAGTAGCCATAGCATCAGTCATTCTGCTATAGAAGTTGTGCATTGTCTTTAATTGCTCTGAAGTTTCAGAAAAGTCTACTTCCTGGAGTGCTCTCAGAGACCCAAGACTCTTAGACATATCTTGTAATTCATCCAGCATTCCACCAAGTTTATTCTCAACGATGTCAGCATCAAGAGGTCTTAATGAAGCACTGCTGCCCATTTCTCCGGCTGTAAGTGGAGATAAATTGGCATTGTAATTATCCAGTCCTGGATAAAGCTTTTCCCAGTAGTAATCTTTTTCAGGTCCGATTATTCCCAGGAATGCGAAGAGAACAGCTTCAGTAATCAACCCAGCGGTGATTGCCATTCCTCCCCATGAATAACTGTTGATCTTTCCGAGGGCTCCTAACATTACGATAGCTGCACCAAGGCCGATCACGAGGTTTTTAAAGTATTTAAATCCTTTAGATTTCACAAAACTCATCTTAGTAAAAGTTTTAATAGATTAAAAAATTAGATTAATAAGTCAACGTACATAGTTAAAGCAATATTATCCAATAAAGGTTGAATATCGCCTATGCGTTTTCCTCATAATCTTTGATCCTACCTTAAGCCTTTAGTAAATTGAAATTCAATAGGTTGTTATTGATGAAAAAAAGAAGGATAAACCCTGGAAATCTATCTTTCTTCTTATATGTTAAAAGTCATTTATTGATCTACCGAGGAAGGTCAGTGCACATCTGAATCCTATGTAAGATTTAGATGTATCCTGGAACTCCCAGTTTCTTGTTCCTGTGTGCATGTAGTATGAAATATCCTTCCACGATCCTCCTCTGATCACTTTTCTTTTGTATGATTCCGGATCATTCTCATCTGCATCATATTTGTAATCAGGATTTAAGTCATGCTCATGCTGATAAGCATTTTCATGAAATGAGGTCTCAGTCCACTCTGATACATTACCAGCCATGCAGTATAAACCATAATCATTAGGGAAGTAGCCATCAGCTTTAACGGTATATAAACCACCATCTTCTGGATAATTTCCTCTTCCTGGTTTAAAGTTGGCAAGTAGACAACCTTTTGCATTCCTTACATAATATCCACCCCATGGGAATGGAGCCATATCATGACCTCCTCTTGCTGCATATTCCCACTCTGCTTCAGTCGGTAATCTGAATGATTCAGTATTGGGCTGATCAGCGGATTTAAACGAATTCCATAATTTAGTCCTCCAATGTGTGAAAGCTTTTGCTTGCGGCCAGTTCACACCTACTACAGGATAATCATCATATGCAGGATGCCAGAAGTAATTTCTTGTCATAGGCTCATTAGCTGAGTAGGAAAAATCTCTAATCCAGCATAGTGTATCCGGATATATATTCTCTTCCTGTTCATTGATGAGCGACGTTCTTACAACATCTTTTGAATTTGCAGCTTTATTCCAGTCTATCCACTGGTACTTATAATTAAACTGACGGGTATCGAATTCTTTCAAACCATCGAACGCCATATCACCCTGGTAATACATATCTTCCAGGATTTCATCCTGCCAGTCAATAGGAAGTTCCCAGTCGAGGATTTCATTACCATAATCATCCTCATAGAAGTCGCCTAATATGGTGTGAGCAATAGAATCTCTTACCCAGTTTACAAATTGGCGGTATTCATTATTGGTGATTTCAGTATCATCCATGTAGAATCCTTGAATAGAAATGGCCTTAGGCCTTTGCACGTAAGTGCTGAATACATCCTGATCACTTTGACCTATGTGGAGCGTTCCTGAAGGGATATAAACCATCCCATAAGGATTGATTCCATTCCAGGAAGGTCTGTCCATAACTCCTACAAGCTCTCCGGTTTCATTCGAAGAGCCACACGAGGATAAGATCAACGCCATCAGACCGATTAATAAAAATCCAGATTTTTTCATTGTTGTTAACGCGATTTAACCATTTTATTTAAATGCCTCAGGCTAAAAATGCACAAAGCTAAGCTTTGTAAATCGATAACGGCAAGATAGTTTCAACTCATGCAACTTACCGGTTCCTTCTCATTCTTTAGCAACTAAGTAACGCCACCTGACATAATCATATTATGTACTGGGCGCAAAAATGAATAATAATTTTCACTTTGTGTAAAAATGTCTTGATTTTGTCTTATAGGTGTCTAGGATTGTAAATGATTTTAGGCGGCATACCTGTTCTGATCAATTTATTCAGATTGTATATCAACCTAATTTCATGTGTACCCTCGTTGACACGCTTAATGGAAGACAGGCCGGCATCGTAACTATAAGCTACAGAATACTTCGGACTTAATTTTGTTCCCATCATAAAAATCAAAGCATCAATTGAGTTAGAATTATATCCACGTAAACCTATACTACCAAAAATGTTGCCATTATATCTTCCCATCACAGAAAAATCTGTCTGGTATTCTACAAAATCTGTTTTAATCAGGACATTGGGGATAAATACCAGTTGATCATTCCATCGGTATCTATATTCTGCATATAAGGTAGAATGAGATGAAAGTGAAAAACTGGACTGACCTGCACTTAATGAAGGTGCAGGTATATTGGCAATTGATACTCCCGCATCGAAATTCAATCCAGCATAATAAAACCCAAGTGTCCATGTTGGAGCAATTCCATTGTAATCCTGATCTGATAGAACAGGATCATTGTGATTAAACGTATTATCTATATAATCACCATCGGGAGTGATTAGTCGCGTACCATCAATGGATTTCTGAATAAGGCCTGCCGCAAGGCCGAGTGAAAATATTCCCAGCTCGTTTTTGATAACATAATTATATGATCCTGAAAGATGAATGTTACGCAACGCTCCACTCGTTTCATTGTGAAGAGACATCCCTATAGATCCATTCCATATATAAAAAGGAAGATGTGCATTAATGTACTGACTCTGAGGATTGTCTTCAAAGCCATTCCACTGGGATCTAACTACTGCATTGATGTGAAGAGATCTTTCCAGACCACCATAAGCCGGATTAAATTGATATTTGTCAAGCATATATTGACTATACTGAAACCCTTGTTGAGCTGACATCCCTAAAGATGAAATGAGTAATATGAGGGTTGCAAATAGTCGCATGAATGAAGCCTGTATAAGTTTAACGATGAATACTGATTCATCATTCTTAAATCTAAAAAATAATTAGGGGATTTTGTTCAATGTAGTGAAAAATCAATTGATATTAATTGATAAGTTGTCGTATCCGACATAGACACCTTGAGGTAATTCCTCTTGGATTTCTTCTGTTAAACCAAGGTAATGACTGATATGGGTCAGGAAAGATTGTCTGGGGCTCAATTGATCAATTACCTTTATCGCTTGCTCTAAATTGAAGTGTGAATAGTGAGGTTCTTTTCTTAAAGCATTGATGATCAGAGTGTCAATGCCTTCCAGTATCTTCATGCTTTCTGCTGGAATCGCAGATGCATCGGTTATATAAGCAAGGTTTCCAATCCTAAAACATAATACTTCCATCCTTCCGTGTATTACAATAAATGGAATAATCTCAATATGCTTGACCTTGAAAGGTATTGAAGGTGTAAGATGTTGCATCGTAATCTTAGGAGCGCCAGGGTAAGGGTTTTTCTCGAAAACATAAGGAAACCGCTGCTGTAATTCTTGAAATACTCTTTCTAAAGCGTAATAATGTATCCCTTCTCTCTGCCTAAAATAAAAAGGTCTTATATCATCCAGGCCGACTACATGATCGTTGTGCTCATGAGTGATTAATACAGCATCAAGTCTTTCGATCGGATTGCTCAACATCTGTCGCCTGAAATCAGGACCAACATCGATAATTATTGTTACTCCTTCTGACTGTATCATTGCTGAGGTACGAAGCCTTTCATTCCTGGGGTCATCTGATTTACATACCTTGCAAGAACATCCTATTACAGGAACGCCCTGTGAGGTGCCGGTACCTAGAAGGGTGATTTTCACATTAAACGATTAGAGTAAGAATATATGTTTACACAGCAGTTGCTGATTTATTCGAGATTGTAAACCCAGATTTTAGAATCTTGTTGTAAAAATCCAATGAAGATTCAGAAAGCAATTCCAGGTGTACAGCGATTTGACTTAAGATGTCTAAAAGGCTATTGATTCTGCCTTCTGTATCAAAAAATCTATTGATGACCGCAATCCGTCGCTCTTCAACAATACAATAGCCAGAGTTAAAATTTCCTTTTTCATACCTTATGGTATAATCGAGGTCCTGAAATATAGCCTCAAGTTTTTTAAGTGTTGTTCTGGTTGCTCGCATCACATTATGATTATTATCATATACCGAAAATAATAATATGTCTTATACATCGCAAAGATTGTCAAATATTTTAACTTGAGATCAATTAAAAAATGAAAAGAAATTATTGGTGAAGGTATTATTTGTCATTGTATTATGTCTTTTAAGTGGCTTGAATATTTTAGCTCAGAGATTTGAAGCTTCAGCTATAGTAGGAATGAATGCAGCTCAGATTGATGGAGATCTGTTATTTGGATATAATAAGCCTGGAATTCAAGCTGGTATTTCAGTATATTATCCTTATAGAGAAAACATCAAGTTATCTTTGGAGATGTTATATTGTCAGCGGGGTAGCCAGGATGGATTCGCTTTTGGAGGAGAAGATGATGATCGATTGCGTACAAGCCTTAATTATGCATCCTTCCCATTGATTTCTAATTTTTTGTTCTTTAAGGACGAAGGATTAGAAAAATATAAGTTGAAGATATCTCCCGGTCTGGCATATTCATATTTAATTGAAGGCAAATCACCAGGAGGTGGAATCACAGATAATGAAAACTTCAGGAAGCATGATCTGTCATTTTTAGCTGGACTTTCGTATTTAATTGCTAATAATGTATGGATCGGATTTAGATATACAAGAAGTGTCGTGGGAGCCATTGACATTCCTGCCAGAGATGAAGCTGCACTGATTGGTTATTTTTTAAATTTCAGACTAGAAATAAATTTATGATACTGAGTAAAAAAATGAATATGGGGAGAATGATAATATTGTTATTAATCATTGTATCAACGATTTCATGTAAACAAAAAGTTGAACAGTCATCGGAAGCTAGTATTTCCACAGAGCCTATGCTACCAGTCATGCCATTGCAACAGCAGTCATACCTATTCGATAATGTTCAATTAATAGACTATATCTTCCATGACCTACCATTCAGCCTTAGTCAATCAGAACAACCGAGTATCCAGTCTAAGATAGCCGGAATAGGCAGGGAACCCGTAATGACTAATAATTGTAAATCCATGGCAAGAGTTTTCTTTCAGGTTGAAGGAGAAATCATAATTGAGGCTGATTTATTCTTCTCTCCACCGGATTGTCATCATTATGTGTTTTATGAGGAAGGTAAAGCGGTGTATGCCAACCAGATGGCTCCTTCCAATATTCAGTTTTATTCACAATTTCTAAACCAGATGAATGTTACCCAATAACCATATAGCTGCTATAGATATGGGGACCAATACTTTTCATATGTTGATTGCATATGTAGAAGGTGATCGATTGATTGAGATATTCAGGTTGCGTAAGTGGGTCAATCTTGCAGAGCTGGGATTGGAGGAGATCGGAAAGGATTCTCTTGAAAGAGCCTGGTCAGCCTTGATTGAATTCAAAGATCACATCAGCCAGTATAAGGTAGATGCTGTTGAGGCTGTAGCTACAGAAGCTTTCCGATCAGCAGATAATGGGATTGCTTTCTTAAATCGTGTAAAAAATGAGTTGGGCTTTGAAGCAAAGATCATTTCAGGAGATAAAGAAGCTGAATTGATTTATAAAGGCATCAGCTTACTCCGTCCGGGGGAAAAGCAATTGCATTCATTGATCATGGATATCGGTGGAGGAAGCACTGAATTTATTTTATACAACAAGAGTGGAAAGATATGGTCCAGGTCGTATAAGGCTGGTGTAACCTACCTTTTTAATCAATTTGTGTCTACTGATCCATTATCTGTCAAAGAAGAGCAAGATTTATTAAGATATTTTAGAAACCAGTTTTCGGATTTGTTAGAAGTGTGTTCTAAGCAACCGGTCAAGGAATTAATTGGTGCTTCAGGCTCATTTGAAGTAGTGGAGATGATGCTTGGGATGGAGCCTAGCAGAAGCAAAGTGACATGTGTTGAAATCAACCATTTTAATGATCAATTTAATTATTTAAGAAAATCAACGCTTCAGGATAGAATTGCTGATCCAAGAATTCCTGAAAATAGATCCAGATTGATAGTTGTGGCTTATATTCTGATGAAATACATATTAGATCATGTCGGATTACATTCCATATGTATCTCTCCATATGCAATGAAAGAGGGAATCATCAGGGAAGTAGATTATAATTTAGATAAGTCTAAAAAAATTATTTGATTCATTTAATAATCATTAGATTTGAATAAATTCGCGTCGTGGATTTATTGGAGGTATTATCATCGGAGTGGGCAATCAGAGCCATCATAGCATCCTCAATGGTAGGTGTGATGTGTGGCGTTATTGGTTGTTTTATAGTATTGAGAAATATGTCATTAATTGGAGATGCCTTATCTCACGCCATTTTACCTGGTATCTTTATAGCATTTATTGTTGTAGGTTATAGTACAATTGGATTTTTTATTGGTTCGGTCACGGCTGGATTGATTACAGCTGTAGTGATTACATGGCTGCAACACAATTCAACCACCAAGAATGATGCAGCAATCGGAATTGTATTTACTGCAATGTTTTCCCTCGGAGTAATTGGCATATCATGGCTGAGTCAGGAGCAAGGGGCCCATTTGGATCTAAAGGATTTTTTATTTGGTAACATTTTAGGAATCTCCACAGAAGACCTGATTATCACTGCTATCGTTACCATTTATACCCTTATCAGTGTTGTGCTTCTATTCAGGTATCTTTTTATAACGACATTTCAGCCCACAATTGCCCAGACAATGGGAATCAGTGTGAAGAGCATTCATTATTTTCTGATGCTTTTATTGTCTTTTTCTGTAGTTGCAGCACTTAGATCTGTGGGAGTAATTCTTGTGGTTGCAATGCTTATTACTCCAGCTTCTACAGCATTGTTGCTCTCAGATCGACTGAAGAGAGTTTTGGTTATTGCAGGGTTTTTAGGATTGATATCTGCTGTAGGTGGCATGATCCTGGCCATAATGTTGGATACAACTCCTGGGCCATTGATGGTTGTTTTTACCACTGTCATGTATTTTGCAGCTGTCATTTTTGCGCCTGATAAGGGTTACCTGTCAAGGATGATCAATAAAAAGAATCAAAAGAATAAAGTTGAAAGAGAAGACGTATTAAGAATGATCAGTAAGTCGAAATCTGATAAGGTATTAGATCCCCAAATTATCAGTAAAAAACTTTCTTTAAGCAGAGCTACAGTCAATCGGCATCTCAAGTCATTAATTAATGAAGGCCTTTTATCCAATCAATCCGGTTCAACAGCTTTGACCATGAAAGGTAAAGAAGTAACCGATCAATTGATAAGAGCACATCGGTTATGGGAATCCTATCAAGTAGATAAAATGGGTTTATTAGATACTCAGATTCACGATGAGGCAGATAGGATTGAACATTTTTTACCTGAAGAATTACTTGATGAGCTAGATGAAAAACTAGGGTTTCCTTCACAAGATCCTCATGGATCACCTATTCCTCCCAAGAGTTTTATAGGTAATAATTCATTGCTTAGCCAGAGCCCAAAATCCAGATCCAAAATATCACCAATTCAAAAAAGCCAAAAGATTGAAAGTGAATTATGGGAAATAGGAATTATGCCGGAATCTATTATTCAGATAGAAAGCATTGGCGTTGATGCAATAAAAATTAAGACTGGAACAAAGTCCATAGTAATTCCGGCAGACTTGGCAAGAAAAATTGCTGTAGAACCAGTGAAGTAAATTTATTTTTTCTTCAATTTATCAAAGAGTGAATCGATCCTTTCCATTTCATCAAGAGTATCATCTAAGTAGAATTCAATGTTGGGTATCCTTCTCACATGCTTTCTGATTCTATGGACAAGTGATTGTTTTAATCCATGATGATGTTGATCGCACATCATAATTATTGAGTTTTTATCGTCAACATTATAAACACTCAGATATATCTTAGCCAGGCTAAGATCTGGTGACATCCTTACATTGGTTACAGTCACAAGGGCCTCCTGATCAAAAATATAAGGTCCTTCTGCTTGTAAAACTACACTCATATTTCTTCTTATGAGTTCTCCTACTTGCAATTGTCTTTTAGATTCCATGTTGCCTATACTTATGATACATCAATATAAATGTAAATTTAATCATATAGTTTCCAATGGAGCGTCACAGTTAACAATTGATTCATATTTTTTATTTATCTATAAAATCGCTTTATTTCGACTCAGATTAAAATCATGTCACAACACATATTAGATACACCCATAGAATTTCTCAAAGGTGTCGGTCCCGGCAGGGGTGAGTTGTTGCGTAATGAATTGAATATAAATACCTTCCGGGATCTTTTATATACTTTCCCATTCAGATATGTCGATAAGACAAGTTTTCAATTGATTAAGGACGTCTATTCTGATGGCCAGCAGGTGTTGATTAAAGGTACGATAATCAGTATGGATAAGGTGGGAGGTAAAGGAAGAGGCAGATTAGAAGCTGTAATGAGAGATGGGAGTGGTTTTATACAATTGATTTGGTTCCAGGGTGTAAAGTGGGTCCAGGAATCAATTGAGGTGGGAAAGGAATATATTGCTTTCGGTAGGGTTAAGATGTATAAAGGCAATAGGAGCATTGCCCATCCCGAATTGGAGCCTTACCTGGCGCAAAACATTGATGCACTCAAAAGGATGGATCCCATTTATTCATCTACTGAAAAGTTGGATAAAAGAGGACTTTCGTCAAAAGTCAGGAGGAATCTTGTTAAAAATCTTTTTGAGAAAATTAGTAAAAGTGATCTGGAAGAATTTCTTCCTAAGCCCTTAATGGATCAATTAAAGCTCTGCAGCAGGTATGATTCTTTGCGATGGATTCACCTGCCTGGAAATAAAGAAGAACATGAGCTGGCCATGAACAGGCTTAAGTTTGAAGAATTATTTCTTAACCAATTGGTTCTTATTTTAAATAAAGAATTGAGAAAGCGGAAAATGAGTGGTGCCATTTTTTCCAGAGTGGGAGAAAAACTTAATTCTTTTTATCACGAGAAGCTTTCATTTGAATTGACCGGGGCTCAGAAAAGGGTACTTAAAGAGATCCGAAAAGATATGGGAAGTGGCAGCCAGATGAACAGGTTGTTGCAGGGAGATGTGGGAAGTGGCAAGACGATAGTAGCCTTAATGTCCATGTTGATTGCAATTGATAATGGATTTCAGGCGACCCTAATGGCGCCTACCGAAATATTAGCTCAACAACATTATACAGGTATAACTGAGATGGTCAGTGGACTTGGAGTTAAAGTTGCTTTTCTTTCTGGAACAGTAAAAGGAAAGAAAAGGAAAGAATTGCTTCAAATGCTCAAAAGTGGAGATATTGATATTTTAATAGGCACACATGCATTAATTGAGAACCATGTCATCTTTAAGAATCTTGGATTATCTATTATAGATGAACAACATAGATTTGGTGTAGGTCAACGAGCCAGGATGTGGGGCAAAAATGAAGAAAAAGCGCCACATATACTTGTGATGACTGCAACACCAATTCCCAGGACACTGGCAATGACAAGATATGGAGACCTTGATGTTTCAATTATTGATGAGATGCCACCAGGTCGTAAAGATATTAAAACCATTCATCGTACTGATTCCAGCAGACCAAAAGTAGATGCATTTTTAAAAAAGGAGATCTTAGAGGGTAGACAGATTTATGTTGTTTTTCCATTGATAGAAGAGTCAGAAAAGCTGGACCTTCAGAACCTCCAGGATGGATACGAGAGGCTCCTGCATCAATTCCCCAGGCCTGATTATCAGATCAGTGTTGTTCATGGCCGGATGAAGGCAGAAAGTAAAGATTTTGAAATGCAGAGATTTGTGAGGGGTGAAACACATATCATGGTTGCAACTACAGTGATTGAAGTCGGGGTGAATGTACCCAATGCAACTGTAATGGTAGTTGAAAATGCTGAGCGATTTGGTCTGTCACAATTGCATCAACTCAGGGGTAGGGTAGGTCGTGGAGGTCAACAATCTTATTGCATCCTCATGTCAGGCTATAAACTTTCCAAGGAAGCTAAACACAGAATACAGACCATGGTTAGAACGAATAATGGATTCGAAATTGCAGAAGCAGATATGATGTTGAGGGGTCCTGGAGATATTACAGGCACACGACAGAGTGGAATTCTTGATTTTAAAATTGCAAATCTGGTTCAAGACCAAAAAATCCTGCAAGTTGCGCGACACTTTGCTAGAAATATTGTTGAAAAAGACCCCAAACTTTTATTAAAATTTAACTCAAGGTTAAAAAAATACCTCTCCGAGCAGAAAAGACTGGCAAAAGACTGGGGTAGGATCTCATAAGTGTAAGAAATTATTGTCAGCTACTTGCTATATTTTTTATTGTCATATTTAAAAATCATTTAATTAGCATAATATATATCTATAATTTAACATATATGATTTATTCTTAAATCTATATATTTTAGTCGTGAGAATTCCCTGTTGACGCGGGGCGATAAAAGACGACTATCTATGAAAACTTTACTTTACGCTAGTCTTTTATCTATCTGTCTATGTGCATACACCTTTGGTGATGGCGATAGCCGTTTAGGTAACAAGACCCATCTAGCAGCATCTATTCTTGATGCTGATTTATCACTTACTAAGAGCACAATTGCAGAATTAGGAACCAAGTATGGGACCAACGTTCCGTTTAACCTCACCATTAGAAACAATAGTATTTACGAAGTGCGTGAGGTCATGCTGGAAGACTTAGTCCCTGAGGGAT
>Ga0316201_10001981_pt1 | contig 14299 bp, 13 predicted proteins | sample CS6wburrow_MG_FD_204516 | JGI IMG/M metagenome (GOLD analysis project Ga0316201, IMG submission 204516) | Coastal sediment microbial communities from Delaware Bay, Delaware, United States - CS-6 worm burrow | ecosystem: Environmental > Aquatic > Marine > Coastal > Sediment | place: USA... | reverse complement strand
CCTTCGATTTCAACCATGCAGGCGCGGCAATTGCCGTCGGCCCGGTAGCCCGGCTCCGGCGAGTAGCACAGCTGCGGGATATCGCTGCCGCAACGTCGGGCAACCTGCCAGATGCTCTCGCCCGGCCGGGCCTCGACCGCCTTTCCGTCCAGGCTGAAACGGACTGAGTCAGTCATGAGAAGTCCTCGGGAAAGTACCTGAGCACCGAGTCAATCGGATTGCCGGCCGCCTGCCCAAGACCGCAGATCGAAGCGTCGGCCATGGTTCTGGACAGTTCCAACAGCAGCCCTCCATCCCACCGCTCCCGGGACATCAGCTTGACAGCCTTCTCGGTGCCCACCCGGCAGGGCGTGCACTGCCCACAGCTCTCGTCCTCGAAGAAGTGCATCAGGTTGAGCGCCACGTCCTTCATGTTGTCCTGCTCGCTGAACACCACGATCGCCGCGGAACCGATGAAACAACCATATGGCTCCAGGGTGCCGAAATCCAGCGGTACGTCGCCCAGAGAGGCGGGCAGAATACCCCCGGAAGCGCCACCGGGGAGGTAGGCCTTGAAATGGTGGCCGTCCCGCATGCCGCCACAGAATTCGTCGATCAGTTCCCTGACAGTGATGCCTGCGGGGGCCAGTTTGACACCCGGTTGCCTGACCCGGCCCGAGACCGAATAGCTGCGCCAGCCCTTGCGGCCGTTACGCCCGGCCCCGGAGAACCACTCGGGGCCCCGTTCGAGGATATCGCGCACCCAGAACAGGGTCTCGACATTATTTTCCAGCGTTGGACGGCCAAACAGGCCGACCTCGGCGACATAGGGTGGCCGATTGCGCGGCAGACCGCGCTTGCCTTCAATGGATTCGATCATGGCGGATTCCTCGCCACAGATATAAGCACCGGCGCCACGACGGATCTCGACGTTCACATCCTGCAGCAAGCCGTCGGCCTCCAGGCGTGCAGTTTCCTTTTCCATGAATACCCGGATTGCCCGATACTCATCGCGCACATAGATGTAGCAGGTCTCGGCTTCGACTGTCCAGGCGGCAATCAGCATGCCCTCGATAAAGCGATGGGGATCTCGCTCGAGGTAATGGCGGTCCTTGAAGGTGCCGGGCTCGCCCTCGTCGCAGTTGACCGCCATCAGCCGGGGGGCTTCATAGCCACGCACAATGCGCCACTTGCGTCCGGCGGGAAAACCGGCGCCGCCCAGACCGCGCAACTCCGAGTGCTCCAGCGTCGATATAATCTCCTCAACGCTCCGTTGTCCACAAAGGCATTCGCGCAGCAGCCTGTAGCCGCCCTCCTCAACGTAGGTGTCGTAGTTAATATAATGTGGAACCTGGTGTTGCGTTCGCCCCCCGCGGATCGCGGCGAGCACCGAGTCGGCGCTCGCGTCCGTCAAATGGTTGTGTCCCACCTCGGCGACAGGCGCCCGCTCACAACGCCCCATGCACGGTGCACGCAGCACGCGCACCTTGACACCCGTTTTCTCGGTCAGCTCCGCCAGCAGGGTGCGGGCGCCCGCCATCTCGCAGGCGATACTGTCACAGACGCGCACCGTCAGCGGCGGAGGCGGCGGATCCCCTTCCTTCACCACATCGAAGCGGGCGTAGAAGGTCGCCACCTCGTAGACCTCGCTCTGCGCCAGGCGCATCTCCTCGGCCAACGCTGCCACATGGCGCGCCGACAGATGGCCGTACTGATCCTGAATCAGGTGCAGATACTCGATGAGGAGATCGCGGCGCCGCGGTTTGTCCCTTAACAGCGTGTGAACTTCCTCCACAGCCGACACATCGACCTGCCGACCTTTCGGTGTCTTCCTGGTCCGCTTCCTGCTCGCACCCGGATGACCCCGTTTAATAAATGATTGCATGGGTTCTGTCATCGTCCGACCCCCCGAAGATCACCGTTACCAGGAAGGAAAACCATGCTGCCGATGGGCGCCGCGTGCGTCGTCGGCAACGGCCCCACGCAAAACGTCGCGTTCTCCTGCCATGCCCGGCCGTGTATCATACCTCTGCTTTTCAGCCACAGATGAATGTCATGCACCCTTACAAAAAAGAATTTCTGCAATTCGCCATCCAGGTCGGTGTATTGCGCTTTGGAGAGTTCACGCTCAAATCGGGCCGCATCAGCCCCTACTTCTTCAATGCCGGTCTGTTCAACAGCGGCGGACATCTGGCCCGACTGGGCCGCTTCTATGCGCAGGCCATTGTTGACTCGGGCACAGCGTTCGACGTCCTGTTCGGCCCCGCCTATAAAGGTATTCCGCTGGCAGCGGCTGCCGGCATTGCGCTGGCCGATCACCACGCACGTGACGTACCTTACTGTTTCAACCGCAAGGAAGCCAAAGACCACGGTGAAGGCGGCAATCTGGTCGGCGCCGCACTGCAGGGGCGCGTTCTTATTATCGACGACGTCATCACTGCCGGCACAGCCATTCGCGAATCTCTGGACATTATTGCCGCCAACGGTGCGACAGCCGCCGCTGTTGTCATCGCATTGGACCGCCAGGAGCGTGGCCAGGGCGATCGCTCCGCGATCCAGGAAGTGGAGCAGGATCTCGGCCTGACAGTCACCAGCATCGTGACCCTGGCGGAATTGCAGGCATTTCTCGCCGAGCAGACCGAATACGCCGGGCCACTGCAAGCCATCGACGCCTACCGCGAACAGTATGGTGTCTGAAATCTCTCGGAATGACATTGACTTACAATCCTAACTGTTGCACTCCCGCTGGAGCCATTCGTGCCCGAGAGGATGCATCTGCGTTTTTCGAGCAGCCCTGAGCCGGGAAGGGTATCCGGGATGATTACCGCCCGCGGTTTTCCCGGAGGCCCTTCCCGGCTCAGGGCTGCGGCGCTCATCGAAGCCACTCGCAGCGGATAATGCTGCAGGCCGTTCCTTTCCGTCTCTGACTAACCCACTATTAACTTCACACCAATCACCAGGGTAATGATCTCAAACGCCCGCTTTATCCAGCGGTTACCCTTCTTGATCGCCAGGTGCGCACCGAAATAACCACCCAGCAACGACCCGGCCAGCAGCGCCGGTAACCAGCTCCAGCGAATCTCGGACAGAAAACCCAGCGTCAGCGCACCAGTACCATTCCAGAATACACCCACGAGTATCAGGGTATAGGCCACCGCCCGCCGGTAGTCAAAACCGAACCAGCGCACCAGCCACAGCGTCACAAACAGTCCAGTGCCTGAAGTCAGTGAACCGTTCAGCGCGCCGATCAAAAAAAGCACCATGCCGCCGACAACAAAACCCCTGACATCGCGGTGCGTTACTTCATTGGTCTGTCCAAGTCCCGGATTCAACCACGAATACAGTCCCAGCCCCGCGGTCAAAATACCCAGTGCAATTTCCGCCACCCGGCCCGGAATGTTGATAATCAGCCGGGCACCCAGCACCACACCCGGCAAGCCTGTTGCAAGTATAAATAATGCAAGGGTTTTTTCGAGCCCACCCTCCCTCAAGTGACGCAGCGTCGCGCCGATACCCAAGGCAACACTGGCAACTTTGTGAGTTGCCAATGCGACGACAAATGGCAACCCCAGAAATATCAGCGCCGGTAGCTGGATGAGACCGGCACCGCCCCCGGAAAAGGCGGAGAACAGGTTTGCCACCAGGGAGATGAGAAATAGAGCGGTTTGATCCAGTAAATCCATTAACAATTCGGGCAGACGTAAAACTGAATAGATATGAGCACAATATCTCGCATTAAAACCTGGTCGGCGCTGGCACTGTGCACCAGCCTGTGGCTTTCACTGCCGACCCTGCACGCCGGCAAGCTCTACAAGTGGGTCGATGACAATGGCCAGACCCGCTATGGTGACCGCATTCCACCGCAATATGCAAAGAAAAGTAACAAGACCCTCAACAAACAGGGTGTAGTGGTTGAGAGCAAAGCCGCTGCCAAAACCCGGGAACAAATTGCCGAAGAAAAAAGGCTGGCCAAGCGAAAGGCTGAGCAGGAGAGCAAACGCCAGCAGCAGGCACACCTGGACCGTATCCTGCTGGACACATTTACCAACGAAGATGAAATGATTCTGACACGTGACGGTAAAATCGAAGCCATTGAGGCGGTGATCCGCGTTACCAACAGCCGCACTGAAAAAATCAAGCAACGGCTGGAAAAACAGCAGCTCAGAGCAGCCAGTCTTGAGCGTTCAGGCAAAGCTGTGCCGCCAAAACTGCAACAGGGCATTCGCGAATCGCGCATGCAGATCCGCTACAATTCCGACTACGTCTCGAACCGCAGGAAAGCGCAGCAGGCGATACGTAAAAAATTCGAACTGGACATCAAACGTTTTCGCTCGCTGAAAATGGCTGAAGCGGAAGCAGCATCTGAATAAAGCGGCCCGTTTCCCCGCTAGGAGCCTGTTGGACTTAGGTGTTCGTAGCGAGGCGAGTGGGAGAGTGAGAACAAATCGTTCCGATTTTGAGGCGCATAGTGGGGCCTACGCAACGAGAAATGGGGACGATTTGGGCCGCTCTCCCACCGCCGCAGTCGAATCGGCCTAAGTCCGACAGGCTCCTAGCCGCGGATCAGGGTGCCTACGCCCTCATCGGTAAACAGCTCCACCATAACCGCGTGCTCGACACGACCGTCTATAATGTGCGAGCTGCGCACACCGGATTTAACCGCTGACAGGGCACACTGGATTTTCGGTAACATTCCACCATGAATGGTGCCATCTGCAACCAGTTTATCGACCTCGGCAGCCGTCAAACCCGTCAGAAGCCCACCCTGCTTATCGAGTAAACCCTTGGCATTGGTCAGCAGGATAAGCTTTTCCGCACCCAGTACCTCGGCTACCCGCCCCGCCACCAGATCTGCGTTGATATTATAGGAATGGCCGTCCTCGCCGACGCCTATCGGCGCTATGACGGGGATAAAGCCGCCTGAAACCAGCATATCCACAACTGAAACATCAACGCTTGCCACTTCACCCACATGACCAATATCGATAATTTCCGGCGCTTCCAGCTCCGGTGAATTTCTGCTGATTGTCAGCTTGCGCGCATGGATCAGGTCCCCGTCCTTGCCGGTCAAGCCCACAGCCCGGCCACCATGGCGGCTGATGAGACTGACAATATCCTTGTTCACCAGCCCGCCCAACACCATTTCCACCACGTCCATGGTTTCGCTGTCGGTGACACGCATACCGTCGACAAACCGGCTTTCCTTGCCAATCTTTTCCAGCAGACGACCAATCTGCGGCCCGCCACCGTGTACAACCACCGGATTTATACCGACCAGACGCATTAATACAATATCGCGCGCGAAACCGCTTTTCAGCCGCTCGTCCACCATGGCGTTGCCGCCGTACTTGACGACGATGGTTTTACCGCGGAATCGGCGTATGTAAGGCAGCGCTTCGCCCAGGACTCTGGCGACTTCAGTGGCTTTAGCTGAACTAAGACTCATAATCAGAATGGAAGTGAAAGATCGGGATCTACCTGCAACATGGCCCTGCGGAATTCTTCCTGAATACGACTCATGGCGAGTTCATCGTCAGCTTCGAAACGCAGCACCAGACAGGGCATGGTATTGGAGGCACGCACCAGCCCCCAGCCATCATCAAACTCTACACGCAAACCGTCGACTGTCACCACACGGGCATGCTCAAAACTCGCGTTGTTGACCAGTTTTTCCATAAACACACGTGGCTGGCCTTCGGCCATCGGAACATTCAGCTCCGGCGTATTCATGCTGTCCGGCAGCGCCGCAAAAATATCACTGGAGTTGCGCGCATCGTTGGCGAGTATCTCCAGCAGACGGGCCGCGGAATACAGGCCATCATCAAAACCGAACCAGCGTTCCTTGAAGTAGATATGGCCACTCATTTCACCCGCCAGTAATGCGCCGGTTTCCTTCATCTTGGCCTTGATCAGGGAATGCCCGCTGGCCCACATCAAGGCTTCACCACCATACTCGGCAATGACATTGGCGACATGGCGGGAACATTTTACATCGTAGATAATCTGTGCGCCGGGATTGCGCAACAGGACGTCGATGGCGAGCAGCATCAGCAGGCGGTCCGGCCAGATAATTTCACCCTGCGAACCGACCGTCACCATGCGGTCCCCGTCACCGTCAAATGCAATACCGAGTTCTGCGCCCTGCGCCTGTACCTCCCTGATCAGGGCAGCGAGATTTTCTGTTTTGCTGGGGTCCGGATGGTGGTTGGGAAAGTTCCCGTCGATTTCACAGAACAGCTCAACCACTTCACAACCAAGTGCACGCAACAGATCGGGCGCCACCGCGCCGGCCACACCGTTACCACAATCCACCACCACCTTGATGGGACGGACAACCTGCACATCGGACTTAACACGCTCGATATAGTCAGGCTGCACCGCTATCTGTTCCACGCTGCCTTCCCCGGTCAGCATATCCCCGGCCTCGATACGCCGGCGCAGCCCGTTTATAGCCTCGCCGGCCAGCGTTTCTCCACCCAAAACGATTTTGAAACCATTATATTCCGACGGATTGTGGCTGCCGGTCACCATCACTGCGGAATTAATATCCAGGGACTGGGTGGCAAAGTAAAGAACCGGTGTTGGAATCTGTCCAAGATCCTTGACATCACGCCCGGTCGCTTTCAGCCCACGAATCACGGCAGCGGCCATATCCGGGCTCGACAAGCGCCCGTCATACCCCACTAATACGGCCTGCTCACCACGGTAGTAGGCCTCGCTGCCAATGGCACGTCCGATTTCATAGGCGATATCCACTGTCAGACTGTCACCGACAATACCGCGAATATCGTAGGCACGGAAAATATCGGGATCCAGGCTGTTTTCCTCAACTTGAACCCCGGAAATATCCAGCGCATTGTTATCGAACAGCAGATCGGCGTTGACCTCATCGACGACTTCCTGAGTTTCAACATTCACTGCAGCTGGCGCTGTGCCACTTTCGCCAGCGCTTACCGAAACCGGGTGTAAAATACCCGAAGCGGCGCTGCGCGTTACCGATTCGATGGTGTCCTGCATCTCCGCCAGCGTATTCGGATACTCCCGCTTGACCCGACCATCCTGCATATCTTTGACAATCGTTAACAGCGTTGCCTGATCATCGCGCAATGCCCGCCCCAGCTTCTGGAATACAAACCAGACAAGACCCAGCAGCAACAGCGCCGCAACAGCCGTGCTTATGCCCGCTGTCGCCAGCAACACAGTATCTGACCACGACTGCCCGGACGCCCAGTACGCCACGCGCCAGCGACTGCCGGTGATAGCAGACTGACTGTCCGCCTCCGCCTGCCGTAATTGAGCATCACCGCGACTACCCAGCACCAGTGCGGTGTTACCGGCCAGCTGCTGTAATTCAACATAGCCATCCACCTGGCCGCGATCCAGCTGCTCCACCAGCTGCTGAAGCGAAAAGCTCACCATTAGGTGACCTGCGACACCGCCGCCGGAAGGGTCAGGAATCGGCCGCACCAGGCTGATATGTTCTTGTGGCGTACCGGACATATGCACTTCCAGGGGTGGTGGAGTGTCCCTGGTTTCGGAATGTCTCAGCAGGTCCAGAGCCGCATAACTGATCGGCGGGCTGGCCTGCAGATCTTCCTCGGCGAGCCCGGCGGGTAACAGTCGCACACGCACAGCTGACGGAAACAGATAAGCCAGTGACTCTGCTTTGTCAGCGATCTCCTGTTCGGATCCGCCTGCCATGAGGCGCCCGAGCTGAGGGGCTCTGCTGACCCGGTCGGCGCTCGCAGCCTGATAATCCACCCATTGGCGATAATCGCCGGCAAAAAGCTGGGCCGCCATGTCAGACTGTTTCTGAGTAGCCGCTTTGAGTTGCAGTATTGCCTGCAGGTACAACAAGGTGGCTGGAAGCACAATTAATATCGCAGCCACAACCAGCAACAGGATCATCTGACTGTGCAGACTCAACCGGCTGACGGGTGCAGTAGCAGAAGATGCTCTGGCAGCTCTGGTTTCAGCCTGTTTCTTTTTACCAGACCGGGAAACTAATTTCATCACACTCCCTGCGTAGCACTACATCATTAACTCCGACACATCCTGACCAGCATTTTTCACGGGGATCCCGGATGCTGGCGCCGGCTTCGGGAGAAATGCGGGCTAGCCTCGACCGGTATGACCAAATCCACCCGCTCCTCGACTACTATCGGCAAAATCTTCTACAACTTCAAACCCGGCACGTACTACCGGCACAAAGATCATCTGCGCAATCCGTTCCCCGGGTTCAACGATGAAAGGCTCGCTGCCGCGATTCCAGCACGATACGTAAAGCTGTCCCTGATAGTCGGAATCAATCAACCCGACCAGGTTACCCAGCACAATACCGTGCTTGTGCCCCAGCCCGGATCGCGGCAGCAGAACTGCTGCCAGACCCGGGTCGCAGATATGAATAGCGATCCCGGTCGGCAACAACTCGGTCTGACCCGGTTGCAGCGTCAGAGTCTGATCCAGACAGGCGCGCAGATCCATGCCCGCTGAACCGTCAGTTGCATAATCCGGTAACGGATATTTCCCGCCAATGCGGGCATCGAGAATCTTAAGCTGAATGCTTTGCATGGTGCTCCGAAGATATCTGCTTGTTGAATCGTTGTGGATACAGGCTGGTGATTTTCTCAATCAACTGGTGCGCCAGCCGGGTCTTGGCATCTTTTCGCAACCAGCAGCTGCCGCCTTCCCAGACCAGCAACAGTTCGTTGTCGTCGCTTTCAAACCCCTGCCCGTTACCAACGCGGTTGGCGGCGATCAGATCGACCCCCTTGCGCAGGCGTTTTTTCTGCGCATACTGTTCCAGTTGCTCGGTTTCTGCTGCAAAACCGACGCAGAAAGGCCGGTGATCCAGTGCCGCAACCGTCGCCAGTATATCGGTTACCGGCTCCAGTGGCAGTGAGGTGTGAATGGCCTGTTTTTTGATCTTTTGCAGCGCCGGCCTGGCCGGCCGGTAGTCTGCTACCGCTGCGGTGGCGATGAACAGATCGCAATCGCTCATCCTCTCCAGCACCGCTGCGAGCATTTCCTCACCCGATTCAACCATAACCCGCTGGACTCCGTCCGGCGCATCAAGCAGCACCGGGCCACTGACAAGTTCCACACTGGCCCCCGCTTCCCGCGCTGCCCGGGCAATGGCGTAACCCATTTTTCCGCTGCTGCGATTACTGAGAAACCGAACCGGATCCAGGAGTTCTCGAGTCGGCCCGGCAGTCAGCACGACTTTCGTACCAGCCAGCCGGGTATTGGAAAACGCATCTGCCAAGGCCTGCAGCAAACCCTGTGCTTCCAGCATGCGTCCCGGCCCCACCTCGCCACAGGCCTGCTCACCGTCAGCGGGGCCGCATACCTGCACACCACGCCCGCGCAACAGCGCAACGTTAGCGCGGGTGGCCGCGTGCCGCCACATCGCCTGATTCATGGCCGGCGCCACCATCAGTGGCGCCTCGCTGGCCAGACAGATTGCCGCCAGAAGATCATCCGCGCGACCGTGGGCCAGGCGCGCAAGGCTGTCCGCGGTCGCCGGTGCAATCAGAATTCGGTCAGCCCAACGCGCCAGCTCGATATGGTCCATACCGGTTCTGTCGTCAGACCAGCGGCAGAACACCGTCTCCGCGGTTAACGCCTGGAACGTCCGCGCACCGATAAATTCTGCCGCCGCAGCCGTCATCACCACGCGCACCAGGGCGCCGTCAGCGCGCAGCAGGCGAACCAGTTCGGCAGTTTTGTAAGCGGCAATCCCACCACAGACACCGAGCAGAATCCGCTTTTGGTAAAGGTTGTTCATCGCCCGGAAGTGTACCAGAAGCCGGCCGACCGGGAAGCCGTCCGGCTTTACACCGTTGCAGCGACGTTACATGATTCGACTTTCCTGGCGGCACCAGTGCGTAACAAGGAGGTTACCCATGGCGATCAGCGACTGGCCCGAGGCGGAGCGCCCTCGCGAAAAACTGTTGTCTCTTGGGCCACAGGCCCTTTCCGATGCCGAATTACTGGCGATCTTTCTACGCACCGGTATTGCCGGTTGTAATGCAGTCGACCTGGCGCGACGACTGATGCATGAATATGGCAGCCTGCGCCAGTTGCTGCAGGCCGATCGCAGGCGTTTTTGCGCCACCAGGGGACTGGGCAACGCCAAGTATGCCCAGTTGCAGGCAGTGCTTGAACTGGCCCGGCGTCACCTGGCTGAAAATCTGCTGCGCAGCGATGCGCTGAAAAACCCCGCTGAAACCCGGCGCTACCTGAAGGCCAGGCTGCGCGACTATCCGTATGAGGTCTTCGCCTGTCTGTTCCTGGACACCCGCAACCGGATAATCTGTTATGAGGAATTGTTCCGCGGCAGCATCGATGGCGCCAGCGTACATCCGCGCGAAGTGGTACGGCGCGCCCTGCAGCACAATGCAGCAGCCGTTATTCTGGCGCATAATCACCCCTCGGGGGTTGCGGAACCCAGCGATGCGGACCGGCGCATTACCACACGACTGCAGGATGCGCTGGCACTGCTTGATATACGGGTGCTCGATCACGTCGTCATCGGCGACCGGATCGCAACTTCGTTCGCTGAACGCGGACTAATTTAACCAATTGTTTTTCATTCAGTTAACGTAATTTACTGCAATCGGCGATGAGTTCTTCAGGCAACAGGGTGGTGGTGACCACTTGTCCGCACGTCAGCCCTCTGGTATAAAGCGCGGTTCCCGTTGTCCGCCCCTCGCAGGGGCCGTACAAGAAATTAAGGAATTAAGTGATGTCCAAAGTGTGTCAGGTTACCGGCAAACGCCCCGTCTCGGGCAACAACGTTTCCCACGCCCATAACAAAACCCGCCGCCGGTTCCTGCCGAACCTGCATTGCCACCGTTTCTGGGTGGAGAGTGAAAAGCGCTGGGTGAAACTTCGCATATCTTCCAAGGGGATGCGAATTATCGACAAGCAGGGTATCGATACCGTTCTCGCCGGGATGCGTGCCCGTGGCGAAAAAGTTTAAGGAGATCAATCATGCGCGACAAGATCAAACTGGTTTCCAGCGCCGGCACCGGCCACTTCTATACAACGACCAAGAATAAACGCACAACACCGGATAAACTGGAGATGAAGAAGTTCGACCCGGTGGTCCGTAAGCATGTCATGTACAAGGAAGCCAAAATCAAATAACTGATCGCATCACCAACAGCCTTCCGCAGAGCCCGGTAAGTTACCGGGCTTTTTGTTTTTTATTACGAAAGAAAAGGTTGCCGTGGACGATAATACTGTGACTCGGCAGATATCCACGCTGCAGGCAGCATACCATTGCAAACCGACAGACCTTTACGGAAATCACAGAACACATCATCACCCCTCATGAGCGACATATTCATCGGCCGACAACCCATATATGACCGCAAACTGGGCGTGTATGCCTACGAACTGCTGTTTCGCTCAGAACAGTCCAATGCCGCCGATATTACCGATGGTGACAAAGCGACTTCGGATGTTATCGTCAACGCCTTTCTGGAAATTGGCCTGGACAATATCGTCAATAAACGAAAGGCATTCATTAACCTGACCCGCTCCTTTTTTGTCAACCATCAGACAATATCGCTACCCAAAGACCGTGTTGTACTGGAACTTCTGGAAGATATCGAAGCAGATGATGAGGTGATTGAAGGGGTCATGCGCCTGTCAGAACAGGGCTACACCATCGCACTGGATGATTTCATCTACCACGAATCGCTGAAACCACTGGTTAAACTCGCGAATCTCATCAAAATCGACATTATGTCCCTGGACAGGAACGAAATTCGCGACCATGTTCAGGCTTTGCGCAAGCATCCTGTCAAACTGGTGGCTGAAAAAGTGGAGACTCAGCAGGATTTCGACTACTGCAAGGACCTGGGATTTGATTATTTCCAGGGTTACTTCTTCGCCCAACCCAAAGTCATACGCAGCCGGCGCCTGCCCAATAACCGTATTGCCATCCTCAAGCTACTGCGGCGCCTGCAGGATCCGGATATAACACCTGATCAATTTGAGGACCTGGTCGCCCAGGATGTTGCTTTCAGTTACCGGATTCTGCGCTACGTCAACTCCGCTGCATACTCGCTGTCACGTAAAATCGAATCCATACAGCAGGCGGTCGTCATCATCGGACTGCAGACCATAAAATCCTGGACGACGCTGCTGGCCATGTCACAGGTCGACAATAAACCGACCGAACTGGTCGTCACCGCCATGGTACGCGGCAAGATGGCTGAAGAGCTGGCCAGGGCAGAGAAGTATGAAGGCCCTGACGCCTTTTTCACCATCGGGCTGTTCTCAGCGCTCGATGCCCTGATGGATAACACCATGGAAGAAATCCTCACCCAGCTTCCGCTGGCGGAGCATATTTCCAACGCACTGTTACACCATCAGGGTGTCCATGGTGAAATACTGAGTTGCGTCCTGGCTTACGAGCGCGGCGAGTGGGAACAGGTTAAAAGCAGTACACTGAGCATGTCCCGGATACGTGACTGTTACCTCTCGGCCGTCCACTGGGCGGAGGATACCTGCCAGCAACTCATTGAATAATACAACTTGGAAGACTACCGGCATCACCGGGGCCTTTTTTTGTTGCTTAAACAAGTTTCCTGAGAAACAATGCCGCCAGATTCCTTTCACACTGACACTCTCGTGAATAATTCGAGCGAAGCACATTCCCTGGCAGCCATCGACCTGGGCTCAAACAGCTTCCACATGATTGTTGGCAGACTCAAGAACGATCAGCTGCAATTAATCGACCGCTTGCGCGAGCCGGTACGCCTGGCCGCCGGACTCACAGACGACCACCGACTGAAACCCGAGGTTGCACAACGCGCGCTCGACTGCCTGAAGCGATTCGGACAGCGCATAAGCGGGCTACAGCCCGACAACGTACGCGCTGTAGGCACCAATACTCTGCGCCTTGCCCAGAGCGGGAACGGCTTTCTGGACCAGGCACAGGATGCACTCGGGCACAGCATCGAAGTCATCTCAGGTATCGAGGAGGCCCGTCTGGTTCACCTGGGCGTCGCCCACAGCCTGGCGGAACCGGGCAGCCGGCGCCTGGTGGTCGATATCGGCGGGGGCAGCACAGAACTGATTATCGGCGAGGGGCTTGATGCCATCCGGCTGGAAAGCCTGTACATGGGTTGCGTCAACATGACTCAACGTTTTTTCGACGACGGCGCTATCAGCAAGGCAAACATGAAAAGAGCCATACTGGCGGCGCGGCTGGAACTGCAGGCAAGCAAGCACAGCTTCCGCCGGCTCGGCTGGTCGATGGCAGCCGGCTCGTCGGGCACTATTCGTGCCGTACGCGATGTCGTACTCGATGCGGGCTGGAGCGACAATGGCATCACCCCCGAATCCCTGAAGCGCCTGCGCAGTGCGCTGGTGGAATTCGGACACGCAAACAGGATTGAACTCCCCGCACTCAATGAAGACCGTAAACCGGTATTTGCCGGTGGTGTAGCGATTCTCAGCGCTGTTTTTCATGCCTTGAAAATCGAGCGTATGCGGCACTCTTCCGGGGCATTGAGGGAAGGTCTGCTGTACGACCTGCTTGGCCGTATTCAACACCAGGATATCCGTGAATCAACCATCCAGTCTCTGGCCCAACGCTATCACGTTGATCAGGATCAGGCCCAGCGCGTTGAAGAAACAGCGCGGGCACTGGGCGGGCAGCTCGTCGATTCATGGCGATTGGACCCGCAGGATAGCGAACGCTGGCTACACTGGGCCGCCCTGCTTCACGAAATCGGCCTGGTCATCGCGCACAGCCAATACCATAAACACGGCGCTTACCTGGTGGAGTATTCTGACCTGCCAGGCTTTTCCCTGGGTGACCAGCGATTCCTGTCCGTACTGGTGCGCTGCCACCGGCGCAAGTTCCGCAAATCATTCGTGGAAGCTCTACCCGCCGGCATGCGCGAAAACGCCATCCAGCTGTGTACGCTGCTGAGATTATCGGTTCTGTTACACCGCAATCGCTCGCGCAATGCCGCACCCGCCCTGCGGGCATCGGCGCACAATGATTCAATTCGCCTGGACTTCCCGTCCGCCTGGTTGAAAAATCACCCGCTGACGCTGGCAGACCTCAATCTCGAGAAAAAATATCTGAAATCTGCGGGCCTCAAGCTGGAATACAGTTAACCCGCCTTTCTCACCCGTCGGCAGGATCTGGCGGGAAAGGCGGGTTAACCCGCATTTCTCAGGGGGATCCCGGATGCTGGCGCAGGGCTCGTGTGCTTGGACGCCGTTCTGGAGCGAAAGTGGTAGCCGTAGCTACCACTTGAGTGAAGAACAAGTGCACGCGCGCGAGAACAAG
>Ga0316201_10001980_pt1 | contig 14302 bp, 15 predicted proteins | sample CS6wburrow_MG_FD_204516 | JGI IMG/M metagenome (GOLD analysis project Ga0316201, IMG submission 204516) | Coastal sediment microbial communities from Delaware Bay, Delaware, United States - CS-6 worm burrow | ecosystem: Environmental > Aquatic > Marine > Coastal > Sediment | place: USA... | reverse complement strand
CCCGCATGATCATCTCATGCGGGAGTTTTATAGAAATCCAGACTTTATTCGCCAGGATAGCTTTGGTAAAGATCGATATTTCCGTCTTTGTCAAATGTGACCACATCAAAGGCCTCATCCTCAAATCCTTCGATCTCCATCCCGGGAGAGCCCGCCGGCATGCCGGCCACGGCAATGCCGATCACATCTGGTTTCTCTTTTAATAACCGTTCAATCTCCTCAACAGGTACATGCCCTTCAATGACGTAGCCATTCACGATGGCTGTGTGGCAGGCCTGAAAATCTTCTGGAACCTGGTATTCCTTTTTGATCTGGTCCAATGAAGCGTACTCAGTGGTCACAGTCTGATAACCATTTTCCTCAAGATAATCAGTCCAATCGCCGCAGCAGCCTCAACCATCGAGGGCAAAGATGGTCACCAGTCCTTCTTCTTCTACAACTTCAGCCTGCTGGGAAAACGCTGAGCAAGCAGTGGTGAAGAAAACCAGGATCAGGCCCAATAAAATGAATCTTCTCATAGAACATCCTCCGTAGTAGGGGGCAGGGTCTTGGTCACTGTCTTGAATTTATTCGCGACTGCCCAATAGAAAATAAAATACAAGATATACGAGATAACTTCAGTCAAAGATGGATTGCCGTTGTATCCCAGCAGGGTTTTCAGCAGTTCACCCAGGGTGGATCTTTCATCCAGGATATGATTGATATCCCACAGATGATCAATAATGGGCGGGATCAAACCCGCTTCATTAAATTCATGCACCCCATGGGCAACAAGACCAGCTGCAAACAAGACCAGAATTATGCTTGTGATCTGAAAAAAACGGGCCAGATTGAGACGGATCAGACTGCGGAAAAGCAAGTAGGCAATGATCACAACAGCTGTCAATCCCAGGAAAGCGCCAATCATGATTCCAGCGCCATCAGTATCCGCTGCAACCGCGACCAGGAAAAATGCCAGCTCGATCCCTTCCCGGATCACTGCCAGAAAGGATAGAGAGAACAAAGCCATTTTATTCTGATTCGAAACAGCTCTTGAAACATCCGCGGCTAATTTTTCATTGACATCGCGGGAATGTTTCCTCATCCACAAGATCACCCAGGTGAGGATCCCGGCAGCCAGAAGCATGGTGATTCCTTCAAAGATCTCTTCCGCCCGGCCTTCAAAACCAGCCCCCAAAAGATTGATCAGATACCCGCCAACTCCGCTGGCGAGAACAGCCAGTCCCGCTCCGTACCAAATTGCTTTCTGATAGCCTTCACGATCCAATTTTTTGAGCGTCCCCAAAAGAACACCAATGATTAATGCCGCTTCCAATCCTTCCCGCAGCGCCAGGACAAAACTTGCTAACATACTATTCTCCCAATAACACAGGAACCTCCCGGATCCCCATGAAAAAGCCCAAGGCTTTATTTATGATTTGTTTGATAATTTTAACATATATTAACATGGTTTGGTCAATTATTCAATTGAATACTGGATTAATCACCTATGGGATAAAATTGTAGGGACAACCGATTCAAAAGATAATTCACAGACTGGAGAAATCATGGCTGACCAACAAAAACAAGGATTGTCCTTCTTAGACCGCTACCTCACCCTCTGGATCTTCCTGGCCATGGCAGCAGGCGTTGGCATTGGCTTCCTTTTCCCCTCCGCTGTGGAAAGATTCAACACTGCAGTTTCGATCGGCACCACCAATATCCCCATTGCCATCGGCCTCATCCTGATGATGTACCCTCCCCTGGCCAAGGTTCACTATGACGAATTGGGTGATGTTTTCCGCAACTGGAAGATCCTTGGCCTGTCCCTGCTCCAGAACTGGCTGATCGGGCCGGTCCTGATGTTCATCCTGGCCATCGTCTTTCTGCGCGGTTACCCGGAATACATGACCGGACTGATCCTCATCGGCCTGGCCCGCTGCATCGCCATGGTCATCGTCTGGAATGAGCTGGCAGACGGAGACAATGAATACGCTGCCGGCCTGGTGGCGTTCAACAGCATTTTCCAGGTGCTCTTTTACAGCGTCTATGCCTATATCTTCATCACCCTCCTGCCCACCTGGTTTGGACTGAGCGGAAATATCGTGGATATCACCATCGGGGAGATCGCCACATCTGTTTTCATCTACCTGGGCATACCTTTCCTGGCCGGGTTTTTCACCCGCCTGATCCTGGTGAAAACAAAGGGCAAAGATTGGTACTATGACAATTTTGTGCCCAGGATCAGCCCCCTGACCCTGATCGCCCTTCTGTTCACCATCGTGGTCATGTTCTCCCTGAAAGGAGAATTGATCCTCACCATCCCCCTCGACGTGGTTCGTATCGCCATCCCGCTCCTGATCTATTTCGTGGTCATGTTCCTGGTCTCCTTCCTGATGGGGAAATCTGTTGGGGCAGATTATTCCAAGACCACAACCCTGGCTTTCACGGCTGCCAGCAATAACTTCGAGCTGGCGATTGCTGTGGCCGTGGCCGTTTTTGGGATCAACTCCGGGGCAGCCTTCGCTGCTGTCATCGGCCCCCTGATCGAGGTCCCGGTGATGATCGGTTTGGTTAATGTCGCCTTCTGGTTCCAGAAGAGATATTTCCAACAGAACGGAGTTTGATACCTGCTCTCTTAAAAACCAAAAGGATCCATCCTTGAAGGATGGATCCTTTTTTCGTTGAACACCTTGATTCTTCTGCCATTGACCAGATCTCCATCTCGCTCCTGGGTTATTCCCCCAGCCCCAGGTACAAACAGTGCTGGAGATCAAGTTTGCTTATATAATATAGAAAGAACGCCATCAATTCCTTTACGCTTAATCTGGAGAAAAAATGTCAAATGATCGAACTCCTGTGATTGTCAGCGCGGCACGGACAGCAATCGGCAGTTTTGGGGGAACCTTATCCACTATCCCGGCTCCAGATCTGGGAGCAGCTGCTATCCGGGCTGTCGTGGACCGGGCAAAAATCGACCCTGCCCTGATTAACGAAACCCTGATGGGTTGTGTTGTCCCCGCCGGCCTGGGGCAGGCCCCCGCCCGTCAGGCCGCCATCAAGGCTGGCATTCCTGACCAGGTCGGCGCTGTCACCATCAACAAAGTATGCGGGTCCGGGCTGAAAACCGTGATGCTGGCAGCCGGGCTGATCAAAGCTGGGGATGGGGATATCTATGTGGCTGGCGGTATGGAAAATATGAACCGGGCTCCCTACCTGCTGCAGCAGGGCCGCTCTGGATATCGCCTCGGTCATGGAGAGGTGCTGGACGCCACCGTTCACGATGGGCTTTGGTGCCCCTTCGAGAACCAGCACATGGGCCAGGCAGCTGAATGGATCGCTGCAGAATATGGCCTGACCCGGGAAGAGCAGGATCAATTCGCCCTTCATAGCCATCAGAAAGCGGTTTCAGCGATTGAAGCCGGCAATTTTAAAGATGAGATCACCTCGGTGGAAATTCCTCAGCGAAAAGGTGACCCAATTATTTTTGATTCCGATGAGATCCCCCGGGCGGATTCATCCCTGGAGAAACTTGCCCGTTTGCGCCCTGTATTTAAAAAGGACGGATCAGTCACCGCCGGAAATGCGTCCGCCATCTCCGACGGCGCGGCAGCCGTTATTGTCATGAGCCAGGCCAAAGCCGATGAACTGGGCGTCCCGGCATTGGCCAGGATCACAGGCTATGCCTCCGGTGGAGTTCCCCCCCTGGAGATCTTCACCGCTCCCGTCTTTGCCTTGCGTAACCTGATGCAATTGAACAATACCAAGCTGGAGGACTATGACCTCTACGAGTTAAACGAGGCCTTTGCCGCCCAGTGTTTAGGAGACGGGAAGATGATGGCCGATGAAGGCTGGGATTGGGACAAGGTTAATGTCAACGGCGGGGCAATTGCCCTTGGCCATCCAATTGGCTGCAGCGGCACCCGCGTTCTGGTGACCCTGCTTCACGCATTGAAGCAGCGCGGCCTTAAATCGGGTATCGCTTCCCTTTGCCTGGGAGGGGGAGAAGCAGTTGCCCTGAGTATAGAGATGATGTCCTGATGGAACCTGATCCTACCTGTCCCTAATTTACTCCCCTTACGGGAACCCTTTTTTCAAAACCTTCTCCCTGAGAAGGTTTTACCTTTAATACAATCATCACCTTCCCAAATTGCTGGCATTCCATTAATATGAATGAATTACACCCCTATGAACAAATCAAACTCATCTTTCAAACTGGCCGATTCTTTCAGGGCCATGCGGCACCGCAATTTCAGGCTCTTCTTTTGGGGGCAGCTGATCTCAGTCACTGGTGTCTGGATGCAGTCCACTGCCCAGCAGTGGCTTGTTTACCGCATTACGGGCTCGCAGACCAGTCTGGGGCTGGTAACCTTTATCAGTTTCCTGCCCGTCCTGATCCTTTCCCTCTTTATGGGAGTCATTGTTGACCGTTTTCCCCGGCGGGTACTGCTGCTTTTCACCCAGAGCTGGTTCATGCTGGGAGCATTAATCCTGGCTGCCCTGACCTGGCTGGGCATTATCCAATACTGGCAGATCCTTGTCCTTTCCTTCACCCTGGGCATCGGCAGCGCCCTGGACATGCCCGCCCGCCAGGCATTTGTATCCGAGATGGTGGATGAAGATAAAAATGACCTGCTTAACGCCCTCAGCCTTAACTCTTCGATCTTTAATGTCGCCCGCATCATCGGACCCGCCATCGGGGGGGCGATCGTTGCTGCCCTGGGCGAAGCGCCCACGTTCGCCATCAATGGCTTATCCTATCTGGCAGTGATCGCCGCTCTATTACTGATGAAGTTAGGACCAGCCCATCTTGCTGATTCCGGCCAATCAAACCTGGGCCAATTACGGGAGGGTTTTCAATACTTTGCCAGCGAAAAGAATATCCTGGGACTGGTGACCATGGTAGCCGTCTACAGCTTTGTCGGTTTTGGTTCACTGACCCTGGTGCCGGTTTTTGCCAAGGACATCCTCAAGATCGGCGTCACCGGGTTTGGGCAGATGCTTTCCTGGCAGGGTGTCGGCGCCCTGCTAGGCGGAGCCCTATTGATCTTTTTTGGCGATCTATTCCATAAAGGCAAACTTCTCTTTTTCAGCCGGATCTTGATCGGCCCCGCCATCCTTGGTTTTTCTTTCAGCCGGGTTCCCTGGGTCAGCATGGCTATCATGACTGTGCTGGGATATTCCCTGATCACCCAGCTGGTCCTTTCCAACACCATGATCCAGACTATCGTTCCGGACGAGTTGCGGGGTCGTGTTTTGAGCACCTATACCTGGGCGCTGGGTGGATTTTACCCCCTTGGTTCCTTGTTAATGGGTTTCCTGGGAGATCAGATCGGTGCCCCAACTGCGGCCCTGATTTCCGGAATTGGCTGCCTCCTGATCATCATCCTCAACCAGGTCTTTCTGCCTGGCATCCATAAGCTCAATTAAGATCAGGATTACAAATATATACACCATGGAAAAAGGATTATCACTCGCCGAGATACAAGACTTGATCAAGAAAGCTGAACAGGCTTTCCGCCATGAGGAATGCAATACCTGTGAATGTTTTCTGGGTTATGTCGTCCAGTTGGAGTTCGATGCCGATAACGAAGGGAAAGCTTATCTCCAGGATTATCAATCTGAGCGAAATCCGATCCATTCCTGCCTGGGCTGCGATCCCTGTTCACCGGGAATCCTCTATTCGAATTATCTCCGCAAGAAGTCGTCCGGCACTGGTTAAGATGCCGACCATCTGGAAAGTTCCATGGCCCCCTAGCTAATCCGGAGCAGTTATGAATTTTCTCTCCATTCTTCTCGCCCTCCTGCCCATCATCCTCATCCTGGTCCTGCTTGTTTGGCGCAGAACAGCGGCTGATATTGCCGGCCTGTCTGGGTGGGCCTGCGCCCTGTTGATCGTCTGGCTATATTTTGGCACCCCCTTGAAAAACGCACTGCTGATCAGCTTTTCAGGAGTAGTGGCTTCTTTGCCGATCACGATCATGGTTGCTACTTCCCTGCTGCAGATCACGATCATGAAAGATAGCGGCGCCATAGACCGGGTGGTGGCCTTCATCAAGACCATCGCTCCCGGCAACCAGGTCGCCCAGATCCTGATCCTCAACATAGGTTTTGGCACCTTATTAGCCGCCCTCGGCGCAACACCGGTTTCAATCCTGCCTCCGATCATGCTCGCCCTGGGCTATTCCTCATTCGTGGCCATTGCCCTGCCATCACTGGGGTATGATGCCCTTTGCACCTATGCCCTGCTGGGCATCCCTGTTGTCGTCTTTTCCAATTTTGTGGGTTTGCCAGTTCAGGAAGTTGGTGGTTATTTCGCTCGCTACATGCCAGTGATCAGCACCTGCATCGCTCTGGCCATGCTCTGGCTGGCTGGCGGCTGGAAACTGCTCTGGCGCGGCTTGATTCCCACCATTCTAGCAGGAATCACCGCCGGCTTCATCGCCATTGGCATGAATGCCCTGGGGCTGGTAACCATAACCGGCATCGCTGCCGGCCTTGGGGTTGTTGCGGTAATGCTGCTTTATTTGAAATTGACCGGGCAGTCCCTCCAATCCAGAGAACGGTTATCGGAGATAGATTTGGCTTCCGAGAAGAAAATATCCCTTTCTGCTGCCATCTCCCCCTGGATTATCCTGACAATTTTGGCCCTGCTGGTGAATGCCCCCTTCCTGCCTTTCTTTGAGCTGGTTTTCACCCGCTGGAGCATGCCGCTGGAGATCATCCCCGGCGCGCCAGAAAAGATCCGTTTATTCTGGCAGGCGTATTTCTGGATCCTGGTCAGCACGATTCTGTCTTTCCCCTTCCTGAAAGTGAATCTATCTCTAGTGAAAAAATCCCTGGGGAATTGGTTCAAGCGGGCTCCAAGGCCGATGATGGCCTCAGCTGTGTTCTTTGCCATTGCCTATTTGATCAACCATTCCGGGAAAAACGCCGATTGGGAGTTGATTGAGGTCACAAATAATATGGTATACCTGATCGCTGACGCTGCCAGCAGCCTTTTCGGCCGTTTTTATCCTGCCGTATCCCCCTTTCTGGGCTTGTTGTCCGGATTCATCAGCGGCTCTGAGACTTCGGCGATCGCCATGCTGACCGGCATCCATCTCAGCACAGCGGAGAAGATTGGCGCCGCAGGCCTATTGATCGCCGCCGCCAGCGGGATCGGTGGCGGGTTGGCAAGTGTCATTTCGCCCGCCAAATTACAGAACGCCGCCGCCAGCATAGACAGGATCGGCGAGGAAAGCCAGGTCATCAGGGTGACCATGGTGATCTCACTGGTGATCACAGCAGTAGCAGCGGTGATGACGATGTTGTGGTCTTATTAACACCACGTGTTTAAGTCCTTGTAATAAAAAAATAGGATTGAACCCTTTGCAAGGGTTCAATCCTCGAGTTGGCGGTATAAGAATTTTCTACTTGTCAGGCTGAAATAAATTTTGGACTCATTTTCCACCAGATAACAACCAGTAAAGGGACAATTGACAACCCAGCTCCTACAAATCCCATAAGCTGAAATCCTACTGCTGCAAAAACGAATCCACTGCCAAGACTACCTGCTGCAGATGCCAGGCCAACCATCAGGTCGTTCACACCCTGCATCCGCGATTGCTCAGGCGGAGATAATTGATCTGTAAGCAAAGTGGACCCACCTACATAACATAAATTCCATCCCAATCCCAAAAAGAATAAGGAAATCGCAATCGGAAGCACATCCGGGGATAATCCCGCGCTCAAACCTGCCAGGATCAAAATTCCGGCTCCTATGATGATCACTTTTTCCCTTCCCAGTCTATCAGTTAGATTTCCCGATAATACCGAGAAGGCAAACATCCCAAAAGTATGCGCTGATATCACTAAGGATATGCTTGTTAATGGATGGGCCAGGGCTTTCATATGCAGTCCGGTGATGACCATGATCATAACCATAACTACCTGGCCGATTACCATGGATGTGATCGCAACAATAACGCCCGGCTGTTTTAGAATTTCCACTAATGGTCTGGCTTGTTTAATCATGGTGCCAGTTATCTGATCCTTCCGGCCAATCTCCTTGGCAATCTCGGCAGGATCTGGTCTTAACCAGGTATAAATAATTAACGAGCCAATGGCGAATAGAACCAATGCACTTCCATACGGACCCATTAATTCATCCAAGCCAAACTGTGAAGCCAAAGCGCCTGCCGGACCTACCAGGAGGGGTCCTGCGATCGACCCCACGGTTCCTCCCAGAACGACTGTTGCAATGGCTTTTCCGCGTTTATCCGCTGGATTAACTTCAGCAGCAGCAAAACGCCCCAGCTGCATGGCGGATTGAGCCAGGCCAAACATAGCCATACCCAATAAATAGAGAATATACAGCCCTTGCCAGATTGCCAGCGCTGAAAACAAACCCCCAAATACCCCCAGGATTAAGCCAATCACCAAACTCCATCTGCGGCCGATCTTCTCGATCAACAATCCCCATGAAAAAGCCCCCAGAGCAGCTGATAACAGCATGATTGTCACAGGCAATCCCGCCAGAGCAATCACACCACTTAATTCAGCGCCGACAATGGAATTGACCGTGCCAGTCGTGATGATTGCGGCCGAAACCACGCTTTGAGATAAGAATAAGGTAAAAGTGATTTTACGGGCGATACTTTCAAGACTGTTCAAGATCCACACTCCTGGAAACGAATAAAGGGTAAAGGGTGTGTACTGTGATGACAGATGATAGGTTCTCATTCTACCATGCACTATTTAGGAAGAAGAAAAAAGGGATTGAGTTCATTTGAATGGACTCAATCCCCGACAATTCTCAACTAAGATTTGGTACTATTTCTCCCCCTGGCTCTGAATCCGACCCACGCCGCTGATATTGGGGTTGACGGTTGGATCACCGTAGTACTTCACATCTCCTGCGCCGCTGATAGTCACATCCAGCGATTCGATTACCCAGACATTGGCACCGCCTGCACCGCTGATGGTGATGGAAGCTTCCTGGCTTTCCAGGTCAAAAGCCTGATAGCGCCCCAACCCGCTCAGCCTGACCACCTGGCTGTCAACCCGCCCCACCATGGTCACATCACCCGCGCCGCTGACAAGAATATTCAGCTGGCTGGCGTCCAGATCATCAATGGATACCTGCCCCGCTCCAGAAAGGGTGATATCCAGGCCTTCTGTCTTGATCTTCTCCATCTCGATATCTGCAGCCCCTGCAACAGAAATGTCTCTTAAATCGGTCACTGAGATGCGGAAGATGAAACCATCTGTCGGGTCGAGGGCAATCCGGCCCCTGCCCGAAGTGAAAACCACATCATCTTCAAAACCGATCTCAAGGGTATCCCCTTTAACCTCGGTTTTGATGTATTTCATCAGGTTATCATCGGTTTCGATAGTGAGGGATTCCTGACTGCCCTGGGTGATGATCACCCTTCCAGCCCCTTCGACCAGGATCCGGTCAAAATCGCTGACTTTGCGCTCTTCGACGATGACCTCGCCCGATCCCCTGACCAGCCGCGGCTGGAACGGCACGCCACAAGCTGTGGTAATGGCAGCCAAGACAAGGACTACGATAAATAGTTTGCTGATAGTGCGCATAATGATCTCTCCATTTGATATTTGATTTCACAACCGATCGGTCCGGCTGTTTTTACCTCTGGATAATATACGTAAGTTTTACAAAAACGTCTCAAAAGGGTTATGATAGGTTTCATGATGCAACCTGGTGAGAACAATGAATATTGAATTTGTGCATATTGGAACGAATGGGATCCAGCTCCACGCTGCCCTGGCCGGTCCCCCTGAAGGAATGCCGGTGATCCTCTTGCATGGTTTCCCCGAAGCCTGGTTTGGCTGGGAAAACCAGATCCAGCCCCTGTCAGATGCTGGTTTCCGGGTGATTGTTCCCGATCAGCGCGGCTATAACTTGAGCGCAAAACCTGCCGGGGTCAAGAGTTATCGGACCGAAACCCTGGTCACAGATATCCTGGGGCTGGCCGACAGCCTGGGATATGATGATTTTTTCCTGGCCGGTCATGACTGGGGAGCGATGGTTGCCTGGAGTTTAGCGCTCTCAGCGCCGGATAGAGTTAAGCGCCTGGCCATCGCCAACGTGCCTCATCCAGCTGTGTTTGCATCTTACCTGAAGTCACATATTTCTCAGATGTTAAAGAGCTGGTATGTCCTCTTTTTCCAGCTGCCCGGGATTCCCGAATGGTTCGCCAGGCTCGGTGATTGGAAGTTCCTGGTCAGCGCCCTGCCGGCCTACTGGAATGATGTCCAACTCAACCGCTACCGGGAAGCCTGGGCTCAGCCCGGCGCCATCAATGCCATGATCAACTGGTACCGGGCAACCTTCAGCCGGTCGGGGACAGCCAGGGTTTCAGGATCAATACAACCACCCACGCTGATCATCTGGGGAAAAAGGGACCCTCACCTCAGCTACCAGATGGCGCCGCTGAGCCTGGATTTCTGTCAGGAAGGCGAGTTAGTCTTCTTTGAAGACGCCACCCACTGGGTCCAGCACGATAAAGCCCCTGAAGTCAGCCAGTTATTGATCGACCATTTCAAGGAAACTTAATTCCATGGCTCTCGAACCCTCCAGCGTCCAGCGCGACCGCATGTTAGCGCAGGGAAAATCCAGCCTGACCCTGGCCCAGTTCCTTGCATTCAAGGATATGGATGCCGTCCGGGAATACCTCGTTGAAACCCGCAATTTTGTCCTGGCTGAAAAGGGCACCCGGGGCCACCAGCTGAAGATCGAGCAGGTGATCACAACCGGAATCTTCCCCTACCAATACCTGGTCGTGGACAGCTTCCCAACCAGCCAGGCAGTGCTGATGGCTCACGAAAAAACCAGGGAGATCCGCCTGGCAGCTTTGATATCCTGTTATGCTCTCCTCATCCAGCCCCATCCCTGGCTGCCCGGGATAGTAAAAAGCCTGGGATTCCTGCAATCCCCCTTAACAAGTCTGTTGAACACAGCTGAAGCCAAAACCATCCCTGAATCCCCAGGAACTCTCAACCCGGACACAGATCCTGACCTGGAAAAAGTCCGGGAATTTGGCAGCCGAGACCTGGACCAACCTTTTTTCATGATGAACCTGAATCAATTCTATCCGCAAGGAAAGAGGTCATATCATCTCTATTCTGCCTGGATCACGCCTTTTCTGGTCAGTGTGGGCGGCTTTCCAGATATGTATGGAAAGGTCATCGGTTCTTATATCGGAGACCAGAATGATCCCCTCTACATCAGCTGGCATGATTTTGCCCTGGTATATTACCCTTCCCGGGACAGCTTCCTGAGATTGATGACCAACACGCCCCGGGGCGCTGCGGCGATCAGGCGGGGAGGACTTAAGCAGGTTGTCCTCATGGCCGGGTCAAAGACCCGTTCCTGATCCACATCCAAAAGATCAAGCCCGGGGTATATAGGCGGTCAGGCTGGATTGGATCGCGATCCTCCCCTCCCTTTTCCACACCCATAAGGACACCAATAACAAACCGCTCAGCTCGGCAGCGATTCCAAGCAGATTGATCGCGCCAAATTGAAAATCGGGCATTCCTGCCAGACGAATATATGTCAACGAGGCTTCAGAGGCCGCACCCAATTGAAAAATGGTGGAAAGTGTCAGGTCCCAGGCAAAATGGATCCCCATGGCCAGGGCCGCTTTCCCTGTCCACAGGATATACAAACCGTAGATCACAGCTGTCACCAGGATATAAACCAGGAAGGGTGGATCGCCGCTGGAAAGATGGCCAATCACTGACCATAACGCTCCCAGGATTACAGCCAGTAAACCAACTCCTGTCAGGGACCGCTGTTTTCTCGATAATCCTTCAGCAGCGTTCTTGATCTGATAGGCTCTCATCAACTCTTCAAAAATGCCAACTATGAGATATGAGAGCAGGGCAATCAAAAAAGACCCGATAAAAGCCCAAACATCGATCCTCCACTGGTTAGAAACAACCACCTCTCCCCAACCCAGGAAAATCAGCATCAGAACCAGGGCTGAGGATGAAATAAAACCTGCAAGAGCCCCGAAACCATAATCCGCCCACCAGGCTTTTTCTCCCAGCCTGACCCCCAGATCTGATATCTTTCGCTTGTCAATGAAACGGCTGCAGAGGACCACACTAATAATTGTGGCCGGCCCGGCAGTGAGAGCTACTCTCGAGGATTGATTTCCTTCTGAATAGAACCCACTTAAACCCAACACTGCCAGGGGAACGGCAGTGAGCAGGATCTGGATCAGGATCCTCCAGCCTGCCCTCAGCCGTTGTTCTGCATCATTCCATAGTATCTTTTTTTGCATAATGTGATCCTTAAAGTTTTGCGCCGAATCATCAACAGGCAGGCAATTCTAACCTAGATCAGGCCGCTGGTGATCACTCCCATAGTGGACAGGAAAAGGGTAATTCCAAACAGGATCCCCAGCACCCAGCTGAGCCATTTCTTCTCCGGATTGGTCACCCAGACGAAGAGCAGGAAGGAAAGCAGGAACGACTGCACGCCGATCTCAAGGTAGGTCGTATAGGACACGGGCAGAATTGTGTAGACCAGCCCTTCCACCGATCCCGGCGCCGGCCCAAAAGTTGACAGAATACCCAGGGCAACCAGCAGCCACCAGGTGATCAGCCAGCCGTATTTCTTTCTGAACAGGACGTCGCGGATGGGGAAGAATGCCAGCCCAAAGATCGCGCCCCGCACCGGCTGGAACAGCGGGCCCGCCGTGACCATCGGGTCATTGGTCTGCCGCATCCAGCAGGCCAGCTCGGGGGAGGCGAAGCCCTCGGAGTAATTCAGGAACAGGAATGCGAACAATCCCACGATCATGTAGGTCACGGTATGGACGACAATTGCTTTGATAGTTAACCCAAAGAGTTTGATTTCTTTTTCAGGCATTTATTTCTTCTCCTTAAATATTGGGGTTATTGGTCCGATATGTGATCCGAATTTTTACTCTGCCAATCCTTCCAGGTTGCAGTGATCAGTACAGCCAGTATTAACCAGTAGACAATCCCCCTCAAGACCATAAAATCTCCCCAATTTCCCAGCACTTTCATTGGGGTAGGGATAAAATTCCCGATCACGTTGGTCCCGGCGTGGAATAACATCACAGGCCAGATCGACCCCCGTGACTTGAGGTAAAACCAGTTGAACAGGTAGGTCAGCGGGATCAGGTTGAACAGGTACCAAAGCATGTTGGTCTCATAGCGGCCCATCATCGGCAAATGCCAGAGAGAATGGACCACGCCCAGGATCAGCCCGGCCAACACAGGTGAAGTGAGTTTGTTCAAGACTGGAAGGGCATACCCCCGCCAGCCCGGCTCCTCGTTGCCGCCAGTTAGCAGGGCAGTGGGAATCAAGGAAAAGAGATAGGTAAACCAAGGGGCGGCCTCACGCCAGGCAGGGCTACCTCCCAGGATCTTGTACAGGCCAAACTGGAGCCCCCCGATCAACAGCGGGATTAAAAACGCCCCCGCCAGATAAAGATACCAGGGAATCTTGAACCGAAAGATCATCCGCAGCCAGCCCCCAAGGACCTCTTTCCCCTCAAAGATCCGGATGGTCACCATCGCTGCCAGGAACGGGCCGAAGGCTGCCACGATGATCAGGGGTGTCTGGTACTGCTCAGGGGCTGTCGTCACTGCCGGGATCATGAATGCCCAGGTCCATACAAATGCCAGGGCAAAATATATACCCAGGGATTTCCAACTGGCTTCAGGTTCAACGATCCTGGAGTGGTTCAGCAAGTTCTCATCCTTCATCTGCTCTTCTCTCCTTTTCGGGTGAAAAACAACTTAATCTTTGACAATAAATACCCGGGCTTGTTTTCTTTTAGTTTTCTTGCTTATGATCAGGTAGACCATCAGGACGATCAAGAGGGCGCTCACAGTGATCACGCTGATTACCGTACGCGTAAAACGTGTCTCGAAACGGTGATATGCCGCGTCACCCTCAACAGCAGTCTCAGTACTGAAGAATTCTCTCATCTCTACCACACGCTGACCTTTGGTAAATTCCTCCTCCATATCGATCTGAGCAATTTCATTATATTGAGACATATAGGACAGGTAGATCTTGTTCGCATTCAAATCCAGCACATTCTGGTAGAGAGTAAAAGTTGTCAGGGCTTCCAGATGGACAGCTTCCATCAAATCCATGGCATATTCAGGCGATAACTCCGCTCCATTTCCTACAGCTTCCAATCTCTCTTGGGCAGTATCCCAACGAAAATCCACAGGGCCTTTTTCGGGTTGGGCCAGGTTGAAGTTGGTCGAAAGCAGGTATCCCTCTCCGGGATCCTTGCGGGTGAAGGCGACTTTCCCATCCGGTCCG
>Ga0316201_10001979_pt1 | contig 14312 bp, 8 predicted proteins | sample CS6wburrow_MG_FD_204516 | JGI IMG/M metagenome (GOLD analysis project Ga0316201, IMG submission 204516) | Coastal sediment microbial communities from Delaware Bay, Delaware, United States - CS-6 worm burrow | ecosystem: Environmental > Aquatic > Marine > Coastal > Sediment | place: USA: Delaware... | reverse complement strand
TAGTGATCAGAAGATCCTGGCATTGATCGTGCCCGGTGTTGGCTGGGAATGCATCGAGGAATGGCTGAAACTCGATGAGTCCGTAGATGACTTATTGAAAAGTTTTGACTTTCGGACCGAACTACTAAAGGTCGATGGGCTTTCGGGTACTGAACACAATGCCCGTCAGATTCGGGATACTATTGCAGGCTTGCCTGCGGAGTTTGACGACACACCCATTTTTCTGATCGGTTATTCAAAAGGTGCACCTGATATTCTCCAGGCGATTGTCGATTATCCGGAGTTAAAAGAACGGGTGGTTGCCGTGATCAGTGCGTCCGGGGCTATTGGAGGCTCGCCTCTGGCCAATGGCGCCGACCAGAAAGACCTCAATATCATCCGTCGTTTTCCCGGTGCCAATTGCAGCGAAGGTGACGGGGGAGCGGTCGACAGCCTGCGGCCCGGGGTTCGAAGAGCATGGTTGGCGCATAACACGCTACCCGATGAAATTGCCTATTATTCACTCGTGACCTACCCGAACCCGGATCGTATCTCGTCTGTTCTGGGGACAAGCTATCGAAAACTCAGCCGGGTGGATGCGCGCAATGACAGTCAGCTGATTTATTATGACCAGGTGATTCCAGGCAGTACCTTGTTGGGGTTCTTAAATGCCGACCACTGGGCCGTGGCTGTACCGATAGCCCGGAGTCACAGTTTTATCGGTTCGACGTTTGTAGACAAGAACGATTATCCCCGGGAAGCGATGGTTGAAGCGGTGCTCCGTTTTGTACAGGAGGACCTGAAACACCGCGAAATGAAAGAAAAATAGTAAGCTTGCCTGGATTTCTATTTGCACTTTCATCGAAGTAGTCAGCAAATCGGTATACGTTTGATAACGATTAAAGTGTGCCTCCACGGCCAACGGGTTTCGCCCGTTTCATTACATTATCGATCCTTTTTGAACCCGTGCGCCTGTATCTTCAGTGTCCAGATGATAAACACGGCCACACACACTATCGTCAGCAGGCCAGTGACCTGGATAAATTGTGGCGAAAGACTTTCAACCAGTCCCTCAACTACAGCGCAGGTCATGGTCAAAATGGCCAGCGAAACCAAGATAATATATTTTTTCATGTGCTTTCCTGTCGCGAGTTAGAGACAGGTTTACTGTACGCAGACTTGTGGGGAACTGCTTGGCAAATCAAGCCAAAGACTTAACCCCAATTGTGGGATTTATCGCGACCCCAGGTATTTTAGTTCAGATTTATTTTTCGACGTTGATTTTCTTGAGGACTTTATTCAGGTTTCTACGCATCTCGTAAAGGGATGCTGTGGATGTCTGGTTTTTGATAAAGTCCTTGTACGCGACAGGTGGAAAACCGCCGTACATCCCTGGCTCGGTGATGTTTTTGCTAATCACAGATACCGGACCCATGGTCACGTCATCACACACACTGATGTGGCCATTGGCGCTTACACGGCCTGCAAATTTGCAATTGTCACCAAATGAGGAACTGCCGGCAACGATGAACCCAGCGGTAATCAGACAATTTTTACCGATGGTGGTGTTATGCGCAAAATGGCAATGGTTGTCAATCTTGGTGCCTTCACCAATCACCGTATCTTCAAAAGTACCCCGGTCAATATGAACACTGCAGCCTATTTCCACCCTGTCTTCAAGTATGACTTTGCCAAAATGTGGCTTGGCGAAATGCTGGCCATCCTGGTCTGAGCCATAACCAAAGCCATCCGTTCCAATCGCAGAGTGTGGTTCGACGCGACAGTTGTCACCAATTTGAACGGTATGACCAATAAAAACATTGGATTTAATGAAACAGCGTTTGCCGATGGTGATGTTTCCTTCAAGCGTTGTATTGGCCCCGATGATGGATTGTTCATCAATGCTTACATCCGGTCCAATCACCGCATTTGGCTGAACCACGACGCTCGCATGTAGTCTGGCGCTTGGGTGAATGGTTGCCGACGGGTGAAGCCGCTCTTCACCAAAAACTTCCCGTCCCCATCGGGGCAAGAAAAATGCCGTGTTCAGTTTTGCCATTGCAGCTTGAAGCTCAGCACTGCTCAAGATTGCACAGCTTCCTGAATTAAGAACTGCAGCGGTTTCAGCGAGTGCGGGGCTTACAACAAGTATTGCAACCCCCTGCTTAAGGCAATTTTCAATATGTGGCTGATCCTCGCAGAAGCACATGCCATTGGCGACCGGGTTGGCGCTTGAGCAGGGCTTATCAGCAGTGGCTGACCTATTCCCTGAATGCCAGTTAAGCAAGCCGGGAAACTGCTCAAGAATTGTGTCTACATTTACGCTGTTCATTCAGAATCTCCACTCCACCAGCGATTCAAAAATCCAGATAATAATCCCCCGTCATTTTCGCCGCTAAATGTTCACATAACCATATCATTTAAGGGACAATTAATCACACAACATTACTAATGGTTATTGACCAGGATCACGCTTTTGCAGGGCCTCCGAGAGCCCAAGCCCGAAATGCGTCAGGGCCAGCGAGTATTCATCCAGGGTTACAGGGATCAGGTCCACCTGGTCTCGCGGTACAACCCGCACAGAACCGGCAAAAGGTGTCGGCGTCCACGGTTGCATGACCACAAGCATGTCTTCGCCATGCTCGCCAATTACAAAGACAGGCTCCATTGATCCGTCATCGTGACGCCAGCAAGCCGGCTTGAAGGAATCCTCTTCCTCCAGGTTCAGGAAAGCACCGACCAGGCTTTTCATCATCCGGTACATCGGAACATGGTTCAGGCTGCGCGATTCCAGCCACTCGGCGGCCCGCCGTGTTGGTCCGGCCGACCAGATCAGGCCCAGTAACAACGCCGTCAGGAGGATCAATATCACTGCGATCAATTTCTCGGGATCGTTTTTCTGGATAAAACCGGTTGGCATCAGATCGGCAATCGGTGTTGCGAGAGCGATCATGGCTTCGAAAAGTTCACGTAAAGTCAGGTAGACCAACACCACCGGGATAAGTACGACCAGTCCACGAACAAGCGCATTTTTTAAAAATTTAAACATATTTCCTGCCTCCTCAATACGCACATGTCCGTTAGCGGCGCTGGTGCGTTAATTGCTTAACAAAGCCTCATAAGAGATCTTTGAACTCCCCGCTTTCGCGGGGAGATGGTGAAGCCGGGAACCAGCCGCGCAGCTGGCCATGACCTTGCCCTTGTTTAACGGCTGGATAATGGCCAATCAGGTATCCGGCCTGGTGTCCAGGGTGCGCCCTCAGATTGGAGTGTGGCCTCAACTGTTGCGAGATCGCCGGCTATGGCCTGGAGTTCGCTTAGCGCCTGGCGGAACTGTTGCTCTGCAACCTGGTAGGAGTCACGGTAATTGCCTGTCACCGCAGACTGGCTATCCCAGTGACCGCCTACGATGCTATTCATACGCCCGTTGAGGGACATCGGTACCGGTTCAGCACGGCTGGAAATCGTACTATCACCGCTAAAGCGAACTTTCAGATCCTGCATGCGGGTATTAATTGCGCGCAATGCCTGTGCCTGGTCCTCGCTTGACGCTGGTGTGTCTGACGCGGCCTTAAGCAGGTGATCAATGCGATCTTGAATTTCATCCATTGCCTTATTGGCACCCTTGACGGCGAGGTAGAGTTTGCTTGATTGCATTTCAAAATCGAGTAACGCCTGGCGGTCATCAGTCACCAGGCCGCCTTCGAACAACGGTTTCAACGTGAAGGACTGCGCCGGGGAGATTTCAACCAGTTGACCTTCCACGCGTTTTGACATGCTCACGGTGTATTGGCCGGGTAAAGCCATCGGGCCCTGTGGCGGACTTTCCCATGGGGCGAAGTCGGTGCTCGGGTCCAGATCGACCGGGTCGGGTGCCGGATAGCGCATATTCCAGGCAACGCGGTGAAAGCCCTTACCGGCAGGGGCACCAATACGCTGGACCACATTACCGGATGCATCGCGTACCGTGAGCGTGATGGATGGTGCCTCTTCCCGGTCTTCACGTCGCAGCTGATCCCAGCTGGGATAGGGATTATCCTCACCTTCCTTCTGGCGTTCTTTTTCGACTTTCCGCCGCTGGTCTTTGAGTGACTGCAGGTCCTCGGGAAGATAATAGGCAAATACCGCACCGTAAGGCGGGTTGTCAGCACTGTAACGACCCACACCCCAGTCGCCTTTGCCACCCCAGCCACGGCGGTTGTCGGGTATGTAAAGCCATGCATCACGTACACCGAACAGCTTCGGTTTCTTCAGTTCATCACTACCGGCGCGTAACGGTGAAATGTCGTCGAGAACGTAAAACCCACGGCCGAATGTACCGATTACCAGGTCCCCTTCACGGCGCTGAATCTCAAGATCACGAACCGAAATGGTGGGTAACGAGGTCAATTCATGCCAGTTGTCACCGCCGTTGTTGCTGAAGAACAGGCCAAACTCTGTACCGACGAATAGCAGGTTCGGATCGACATGGTCCTCGATGATGGTATGTGCCGTGCCACGTTCGGGCAGGTCGTTACTGATCAGTGCCCAGCTCTTACCACGGTTTACCGTTTTAAGAACATAGGGTTTGTAGTCACCACGTTTGTGGTTGTCGATCACTGCATAGGCGACATCGATGTTATGGAGTGAGCTGATGATGTCCTCGACCAAGGACATGTCGGGTACATCACGGAATGAATCGACCGTGCTCCAGTTGCTGCCACCGTCACTGGTGACGTGGATCAGGCCATCGTCGGTTCCGGCATAGATCAGGCCTTCCTGCAGCGGGCTTTCGTCCACGGCGATCAACGCTCCATAGATTGAAGTGGAGACGTTCTTGGCGATGGCATCCACACTCCACACACGGCCCATCACTTTCAGCTTGTTACGATCGATCGGGCGGCTCAGGTCGCCACTCACAGCCACCCAGCTTTCACCACGGTCATCGGAACGGAAAAGACGTTCGGCACCGTAATACAGTCTGCGGTGGTCGTGTGGCGATATGATCAACGGGGAATTCCAGTTCCAGTTGTAGTTGTTTTCGTCACTTCCCGGCATCGGTGTAATCTGCAGGCGTTCACCGGTGACGCGGTCAAAGCGTGCCAGTGAACCGTACTGGGCCTGGGCGTAGATGATATTGGCATCGGTGGGATCGATCTGTGTCTTATAGCCATCACCAAACTGGGTAATGATCCAATCCGCGTTGGTGATGCCATCGGTCCTGGTGTTGCGGCTTGGAGCACACAGGCTGAAGTTATCCTGTGTACCACCGCAGATGTTGTAGAAGGGTGTGTCGTTGTCGGGTGTGGCACGATAAAATTGTGTGACCGGCAGGTTGCGGACATGACGCCACAACTGGCCGCGGTCCCAACTTTCGTATACACCACCGTCACCGCCGATATAAAGGTGGTCGCTGTCAGCCGGGTCGACCCAAAGCGCGTGGTCATCTACATGACGGTTTTTAAAAGAAATTTTGGTCCAGCTTTTACCACCATCCTCGGAAACGTGGGTGAAGGTGTCCGGTGAGTAGACACGTTCCGGGTTGTTCGGGTCGACAACCAGTTCGTTGTAATATTGCGGGCTGCTGGTGCCGTGATCGGAGCGTTTTTCCCAGCTTTCACCGAAGTCAGTACTGCGGTAAACACCCATGTTCTCCTTGTCTGCCTCGATGATGGCGTAAATCATGTTTGGGGCCGACGGGGCTGCCGCAAGACCAATACGGCCAAGGTCACCCTCCGGTAGACCACCGGCAAGTTTGCTCCAGCTGATACCGCCATCGGTTGTTTTGTGAATGCCACCGCCCGGTCCGCCATTGATCAGCGTCCAGACGTGACGCCGGCGCTGGTAGCTTGAGGCCACGATCACATCGGGATTGGCCGGGTCGATTACAAACTCATTGATACCGGTGTCTTCATCGATATCCAGGATACGTTTCCAGTTTGCGCCGCCATCGGTAGAGCGATACAGGCCACGGTCTCCACCGGAATTCCACAAGGGTCCCTGGGCTGCTACATAAATCGTGTTGCTATCGCCGGGGTGGAACCGGATCATCGAAATATGGCCAGAGTCTTTCAGACCCATGTTTTTCCAGGTCTTACCACCGTCGACGGATTTGTAGACACCGTCACCGTAAGCGACACTGCGTTGGGCGTTATTCTCGCCGCTCCCTACCCAGATGATATTCGGGTTCGAAGGGTCGATTTCGACGACGCCAATGGCAAATGAACCCTCATTTTCAAATAATGCTGTCCAGGTAATGCCATTATTTTCAGTTTTCCACAAATTACCCGAGGCCATGGACACGTAGAAACTCTGTGGCGTACCGGGATGAAAGGCAAAATCAGAAACCCGTCCCGATACCAGCGCAGGCCCGATACTTCGCAGTGGTATGCCTGCCAGTGGATGATCGTCAGCCTTGGTGACGACGGGCAGGTTAAAAGCGGTAAGGAAGAGCATCGTGAAAAGCAGTCTTGAGCGCAGCATGTTATTGATTTCCATTGCGGATAAAGACATCCATTTTACGCAAAAGGGATGGCTCACGCACCCGGCACGTTTGTTTCTTTCCAGTCTTCTTCATTCCACAATAGGGTGTTTGGCTGATATCATCAGCAACGGTTTTTGTGTATTGTTGTTATAAGGTAACGACAATGAATAAAATAAGTCTCAGGGATCTTTGGAGCCAGCTTAAAGAGCGCAAGGTGGTCCGTGTTGCGTTGGTCTATCTGATTGTTGGCCTGGTGATCATGCTGATTGGCATCGTGGCCTTCGAGAGGCTTGGCGTACCTGCTTTCGTACTACCCCTTTTACTCGTCCTGATATTTCTGGGCTTCCCCGTTGCCCTGGTTCTTGCCTGGGTTTTTGAAATAACGCCACACGGTATCCGTAAGGATTCTGCGGGCGACATAGAATCCATCAAAAAAATTGAAGACTACCCGGACAATATACCCTCCATTGCCGTACTGCCTTTTGAGGATTTGAGCGAAAATGGAGATCAAGCCTACTTCTGCGAGGGTTTGGCGGAGGAAATACTCGATACTCTGCGCAAGGTTCCAGACCTTCGGGTGGCTTCGCGTGTGGCTGCTTTTCAAATTGATGTTAAGCAGGCTGGCTTTGAAGAGGTGGGCAGGAAACTGCATGTGCAGACGGAACTTAAGGGAGCCTGTCGCAAATCGGGTGAAAAAATTCATATTAGCGTTCAGTTGATCAATACCGCTGATGGAACCCAGCGCTGGTCACGTCAGTTTGACCGGCCGTACAAGGATATTTTTGAAGTTCAGGAAGAAATTGAAAGCTCGGTATTGAAGATCCTTGATGTAGCAAAACCGCACCAGCTTTTTGCCCCCCGGCAGGTTGTAGACCCGAAGGCCTATGACCTGTTTCTGCACGGCTTGAGTTGCTTTGCCAGGCATACAACCCAGGACAATGTCTATGCACGGCAGTTGTTCCTGCAGGCGATTGATTTTGAGCCCGATTATGGCCGTGCCTGGGCTGCGCTTGCTTATACTTACGGCTATTCCTACATGTATTTTAATGCCACCGACGTTAACCTCGCCGAGGCAAAACGCACCAGCAAACAGGCATTAAAACTCGCGCCGGATCTGGCCGAGTCGCATGTCTCATACGGTATCGCCTGCTGTATGGATCAAAACTACAAGAAGGCGGAAGATGAATTTGAGAAGGCCATCGAACTGGACGGTAAAAACTTCCGGGCCTGGTATTTCTACGGTCGTGCCAAGGTTCAGGAAGGCGACCTGGAGCGGGCGCTGAAGCTGTTTGAACGGGCTTCACAGGTGCGTCCTGAAGACTTCCAAAGCGTGTTGTTACAGGCTCAGCTCTATACCAGTCTTGGTCAGAAAGGCAAAGCGATTGAAGTAACCCTCGAGGGCATTGAGCGGGTCAGGGCCATGCTGGAACTCAATCCAAATGACAACCGCGCACTCAATATGGGTGCGTTTGCACTGTTACGAATGGGTAAGACGCAAGAGGCGGGGAAATGGATGTTGACCTCTCTGAAAAACGCGCCTATGGATTCCATCATCCAGTACAACGGCGCGTGTTTCTTCTCCCTGGCGGGAGAGGTCATCCAGGCTTTAGACTGCCTGGAACACTGCCTGATCAAGGTAGGCAATATTAACCGTGAGTGGTTGGAGCATGACTCAGATATGGACAACATACGTCACCATCCCAGGTTCAATGAGATTATCAAGAGTTTTCCTGAATAGACACCAGACAAAGGGCTAAATCGGGGTCGGTTGCGGGACTGATCCGGGTCACCGGACATAATCCGCCAGGTGTCATTCGTTAATTTTTCCGTGCAGACCGCATATGCGGTTATCATGAAGCGATGCATCTGCTTTTACCGCTTATTTTTGTTTTTGCGCTGGTCTTTGGCCCCGGTTGGTGGGTGCGTAATGTGATGTCACGCTACAGCAAGCCGGCAGACCGCTACGAAGGTACAGGCGGGGAGCTGGCGAGGTATTTGCTGGATGGTTTTGATCTCCAAAATGTAAAAGTGGAAGAAACCCCTGATGGTGACCATTACGACCCACAGGAAAAAACCATACGTTTGACACCCGGAAACCTCAATGGACGCTCGTTAACGGCCGTGACAGTGGCAGCACATGAGGTGGGACACGCCTTGCAGGATGCCAGTGGATATGCGCCTTTGAAACTCCGCAGTCAACTGGTGATGCTGACACAACCCGTGCAGAAACTGGGAGCAGGCATATTAATAGCTGCTCCATTCATTGGTATGCTCACGCGCGCGCCCCTGGTTAGCCTGTTGATGATCCTGGGCGGTCTGATGAGTCTCGGCGCCACCACCCTCGTTCACCTCGTGACCTTGCCGACCGAGCTGGATGCCAGTTTCAAACGGGCCTTACCGATGCTGGAAAAAGGCGACATCCTAAAGCCCGTCGACCTGCCACACGCTCGACGCCTGCTTACAGCCGCTGCGCTGACCTACCTATCGGCCTCGTTGGCCAGCTTGTTGAATATTGCGCGCTGGTGGGCGCTGTTGAGGCGGTAAATAGAAATCCGGTTACGGTAGGCGCCCCCTTGATCAGTCGGGAAGCCAAGGCTATGCAGTACCTTACTTCAGGACACGCCACGAGCACGTCCGTGTGGGCTCTGGCGCGACATCCATGTCGCTCAAGGTCCTGAAGTAAGGTACCGCACACCCTCTGCTCTGTGTGTAATCGTAGGATTACGGTTTCAGATAGATGAACTCGATTTCAAATGAAGCTGGGGTGGGAGTATTGTCTTACCAGGACCTTACGAGACAGGACGTCGAGAAAGAGCTTACATGGATGTACGGGTAGCGTGTCCTGGTAAGACAATACCCCCGCCTCAGCGCCCCTCAACCAAGCGAAAACCGCTTATATCTCTGTGCTTTCCTTGTTCCCCAGCCAACTCGCAAGTGGATTTGCCGATATACCGTGCAGGACGAGACTCAAGAATACCGTGCAGATAACCACTAGGGCCATTAGTTCGCCATGGGGTACTTTCTCATTGATAACCATGATTGCAAATACAATACTGGCAAGGCCACGTGGCCCGAACCAACCCAGGAACAGCTTGCTGGAAACGCTTTCTCCGAGACCTGTCAGTGACAGAAAAACCGGCACTATACGTACGACAGTGAGACTCAATAATGCGTATACCACCACCTCCCAACTGAACATATTGAATGCGGGACCGATAACCATGGCACCAAACAGCATCCAGGTAACAAGGGCCAGTGTTTCGCCGGTGCCCTCGGCAGCCAAAACGAGCTTGTGGGTGGACTCTTTCTCCAGGTAACCGAAAAGCATCCCGCCGGTGAATGCCGCGATGTAGCCGCTGCCATGCAAGCTGTGCGCTAATGAGAAACAAGCGACAGCGAGCCCAACAACTGTGACCTGCATCCATATTTCACTGACCCAGCCTCGTTTCAGACACCAGCGAAGCAAGACTGCGCTGAGGAGGGCAAGACCTAATCCAACGGCTATGCCAATCCCGAGTTCCCTCGCAACCAGCATGTAAGCTGACGTCGAATGGCCATCGTTTGCGCCGCCAACACTCAAGGCAATGAAAAAAAGCAGGATGGGGACACAGATGCCATCATTCAGCCCGCTTTCCACGTTCAAGCCTTCGCGCAGGCGTGCAGGAACAGTCTCGTTGGCGATGACAGCTTTGCCCAGGGCCGCGTCGGTTGCGGCCAGCATCGTGGCAAGGATGGCCGCCTCGTAAACTGATAAACCACTGAACATCAGAACAGCGAGACCGAAACCCAGCACAATCACACCGGGTAAGCCCAGCAATAACATGCGGGATGGAATGCGGAATTGACGTTTCAGGACGGTCAAGTTCGCAGTCGCCGCGTCATTGAAAAGAACCAGGGCCAGGGTCAGGTCAGCCAGCGTACGTAAATCTTCACTGGCGGCATTACCTTTAAGCCATCCCAGCACGGAAGGCCCAATCAGGAACCCAACCACGACGAACACCATGGGCCCGGATATTACCGATCGTTCAACGCGGCCCGCAACCAGGCTATATATGAAGATAAACAGGGCAAGGATGGCCAGTTCTATGTACATGACAATCGGTTGCTCCTACATCAATTAGTTAACCCTAGAGCGGCCAAACCCACAGGATCATGGGTGCCCCAATTACAATGACAAGAATTTCCAACGGCAGTCCCATCCTCCAGTAGTCGCCAAAGCGATAACCACCGGGACCCATGATCAGGGTATTGTTCTTGTGTCCGATCGGTGTCAGAAATGCGCAACTTGCCGCCACCGCCACGCACATCAGGAATGGATCCGGATTAACACCGAGGGTGTTCGCAATATTGAACCCAATGGGTGCGGCGATCACGGCGGTGGCAACATTATTCATGACATCCGACAGCGTCATTGTCACCACCATCAGGACTATCATGACCATCGCCGGTGAAAGGTCCGAGGCCGCACTTACGATGCCGGATGCAATCAGGCCTGTACCGCCGCTGGACTCCAGGGCCATGCCAATGGGGATCATCGAACCCAGCAGCACGATGACTGACCATTCAACCGACTCATACAGCTGCCGAAGGGGCATGATGCCGGTCAGGATCATCAAGACTACCGCTATGCCGAGGGCAACCGGCAGATAGAGCACGCCGAAACTGGCCAGTATCACGGCGCTGGTAAAAATACCCACCGCCAGTCCGGCTTTTTTACGTTGCGTGACTTGCAGGCCACGCTCTGCCAATGGAAGACAACCCAGCCAGTTGGCTATGTCGTCCAGTTTTTCATTGTTCCCGAGCAATAAAAGAATATCACCCGCTTGTATTTCCAGGTCTTGCACCCGCTTGATAAACCGCTTGCCCTGCCTTGAGACACCAAGCAATGTGACGCCGTGGCGGTACATCAGGCGCAGTGAGTGGGCGGAGCGACCATCGATTCGCGCACCCTGCGGAACGACGACCTCCAACAAAGAGGTATCGGCAGATTTGAAAACGCCGCCTTCGGTGTTGTTTTTCCTTTGGTACTTAAGGCCCAGGGCACCAACGATTGCTTCTATCCCATCCGGTGCAGCTTTGATTTCCAGGATGTCATTCTTGCGAATCTCGACGCGACGCGCCATACCCGGTTGACGTTCACCGCGTCTGATCAGGCCGACAATCTCGACCTCGTGTTCAACTGTTGTTTCGTCCAGATCACTTACTTTTTTACCGATGGCAGACGATCCTTCAGGTACCTTCAACTCGGCGAGATAATCTCCGAGATGGCTTAGCTCCTTAGCCGTATCGTGCTGGCCACGTGCAGCCGGGATCAGCCGCCAGCCGATCAACGCAACATAGGCAACACCCACGATGGCGACCGCAAGACCCACGGGCGCGAAATCGAACATGTGGTAGGGCTCGCCCAGCACGCTGTTCCTGTACTCGGCGATGACGATATTGGGTGGTGTACCGATCAGTGTGATCATACCGCCGAGGATCGAAGCGAAAGACAGCGGCATGAGACTCAGGGCGGGGCTGCGCTTGGCCTTTGCGGCGGCCTGCATATCCAGTGGCATCAGTAAGGCGAGGGCGGCAACATTGTTCATCACCGCCGACAGTACGGCCGCAAAACCGGCCATGATACCGATATGCGCCCCCAATTTGCGGGAGCCACTGATCAGGTAACGTGAAAGCAGTTCGATGGCACCGGAGTTGGACAGGCCACGGCTGACGATCAGGACCAGGGCGATGACGACCACGGCGGGGTGCCCGAAGCCCGAGAAGGTATCATGGACAGGTATGACACCGAGACCCGCAGCGATCAGCAAGGCTGAAAACGCAACGAGATCGTAACGCCATCGTCCCCAGATGAGGAAAACGAAAACGAAAAACAGCAGGATAAATAGGATGTTTTGGTCTGACATGCCCTCAACTTTTCAGTTTGTTCAGGGGTACAGTATGACGCCGGTGTCCGTACCAGTCATCTGCCATGTATTCCACTTCCTGTTAAGTGAAAGTATTGTCCTGGCCTGAAACCTACCCGCCAACCCCTTCCTGCTTCGCGGTAGCCGTATCTGCCGGCACTCCCTTGACCTTCTCGCGGATACGCTGCACAACCGCGTAGAACATCGGTACGAACAGCGGCACCAGGATGGAAGCCGCGACCATGCCGCTGAACACGGCGGTACCCAGCGAACGCCGGCTGGCAGCACCGGCGCCGGTTGCGATTACCAGCGGGATGACACCGAGCACGAAGGAGAACGCGGTCATCAGCACCGCGCGCAGGCGCAGCCGCGCGGCCGTGACCGCGGCATCGAAAATACTCATGCCCGCTTTCTCACGCTGCTCCTTGGCGAACTCCACGATGAGGATGGCGTTCTTGGTCGCCAGCCCCATCAGCAGCACGATACCCACCTGCATGTACACATCGTTGTTGAGTCCCGCCCAACTCTGCCCCAGGACAGCACCAAAAATCGCCAGCGGCACCGACATCAGCACCGGGATCGGAATCGACCAGCTCTCGTACTGGGCCACCAGGAACAGGAACACGAACAGCAGGGCCATGCCGAAGATCATACCGACCTGTCCGCTGGCGATCTTCTCCTGGTAGGCCTGCCCGGTCCACTCGTAGGTATAGCCCTGAGGCAGGGTGGTATCGGCCAGGTTCTCCATGGCGTTAATGGCATCGCCGGAGCTGTAACCCGGCGCCGCCGAGCCGTTAACGGTTATCGAGCGGAAGATGTTGTAGCGGCTGACCTGGTCAGGACCGAACAGCGGTTCGGTTTTTAGCAGGGTGCGCAGCGGCACCATGTCACCGTCATTGTTGCGCACCTGCAGGCTGTAGATGTTCGACGCGTTTTGACGGAAGGGTGCATCCGCCTGCATCAATACCTGGTAGGTCTTGCCGAACTTGTTGAAATCGTTGGCGTAGGCCTTGCCGGTGGAAGCCGCCAGGGTGCTAAAAATGGAATCCAGCGGCACCCCGAGTGTCTTGGCTTTCTCGCGATCGATGTCGAGGAAGATCTGCGGCACCGACGCCTTGAAGGTGCTGAATACCGAACTTAATTGCGGTGTTTGGTTGGCGGCCACAGCCAGGCCGCCGAGCACCGCCGCCATGTTCTGGGGCGTGTCGCCGGCGGTGGATTGCAGAATGAACTCGAAGCCGCCGGTATTACCGAGTCCGGGGATCGGCGGCATGCGGAAGGGAAACACCGTTGCGAATGGCAGGGCGTTGAGTTTGGGACTCACCGCATCGACGATGGCCTGCTCATGGAGTGCCGCGCTGCCGCGTTCCGACCAGTGGTCCAGCACGACGATGGACAGGGCGCCGTTCGAGGCAATGCCCTGCTTGATAATGCTGTAGCCGGGAACGGAGATCACGTCGCTCACCCCCGGCGCCTCGGCGAGTATATCGTTCACCTGGCGCACCGCATCTGATGTACGCAGCAGCGACGCCCCTTCGGGCAACTGGGTATCGACCATGAAGGCCTTCTGGTCCTCCATGGGCACAAAGCCTGAGGGCATCTGTCCCAACAGGTAAACGGTCAATACAACCAGTCCTCCGAACAACGCCATGTAAAAGGCGCTGCGGCGCACCATGACGGAGACCCATTCGGTGTAGCCGGCTGTCATGCGATCAAAACCGCGGTTAAACATGCCAAACAGGCCGGTGGTCGCCAGTTCGCCGCTGCCCGGCTTGAGCAGGGTGGCGCATAGTGCCGGGCTCAGGGTGAGGGCGTTAATCGAGGAGATAGCGACCGCCAGGGATATGGTCACCGAAAACTGCCGAAACAGCTCGCCGGTGAGCCCGGGGACAAAGGCCAGGGGCACGAAAACCGCCAGCAGCACCAGCGTGGTTGCAATGACAGCGCCGGAAATTTCCCCCATG